>Ga0181564_10005596_pt1 | contig 10405 bp, 7 predicted proteins | sample 011ome_24_FD_134512 | JGI IMG/M metagenome (GOLD analysis project Ga0181564, IMG submission 134512) | Coastal salt marsh microbial communities from the Groves Creek Marsh, Skidaway Island, Georgia - 011513CT metaG (megahit assembly) | ecosystem: Environmental > Aquatic > Marine > Intertidal zone... | reverse complement strand
GCGCGGTTTGCCTGTCCGGGAGCGAACTCCTTGGCGCGATCGAAGCTTTGCATCGTCGCCTCTCGCGCCCGGTCCAGCCCAGAGGCCTCACTCGGCTGAGCGGCAGCGGTATTGACCGACATCAGCAGGGTTGCGACGGCTGTCGCTGCGACGAGGCGGTGGCGTCGACGGCTGGTCATCGGGATTCCTCCAGTACATCCTGGTATTCGGGACAGAGCGTAGCAACTGCAGTTCCCAGCAGTGCTCCTGCGAGCGTGGCCGTGTCGTTGTCGATCTCTTCAATCGGCAGGTTCGTGAGGGTTCTGGCGAACTCTGTCAGCACATCATCAATCGATGCAGTGTCACCGAGGCGCTCACACATCAGCTGCCCGTTCGCAACGAAGACCTCAGGTGCGTCGAAGGCGGCACCTTCCCAGTCAGTGTCGACGAGCGCCTCATCAACGAGCGCAAGGAACACGACGGCCGGGTCATCGAGAGCAGTCGATGTATCCGTCTCGTCCCCCACAGCCGCGGACGCCGACCCTGTCGCAGACGTGTCTGTCGCCGTAGAGGTTTCCGACTCGTTCGAGGATCCGAGATCCTCGCCAGTCGCTTCGTCCGCTGCGATTGGCACACCCTCCGGCACCGGCCCACTCGCCCCGCACCCGCTGACGAGCAACAGGAGCGCGGAAAACACAAGCGGGCGAATCACACTCTCGTTATCGGTTCGAAGGCCGTGTCCTTGAGGTTGCGTACACCAGGATCGACCAGTCGAGGCGAGTCGCGCAGTCAGAGCCAGGCGTTGGCCAGGGCCAGTTCGACGATCCGTACGTGATCGGCTGTGACCTCTGTCGGGGTTGCGTCGGTTGTGTCGCCGTAGAGCAGGCGGAACCAGAGGTAGGAGGCCGCTTCGATGATGAAGGTGCCAGCGTGCCCCATTTGGTCACCGAACAAGCTGCCATCCTGTCCATCGTTGGTTGGGGAGACGAGCTGCCCGACGACGTCAAGCTCTCCGGCTTCGAAGGCTAGGTAGGCCTCAACAGCAGCACGGCCATAGGGAAGGGTGAGGATCTCGGTGTCGGGAAACTCTGCTCGCAGCCCAGCTAAAAGGCCAGCTTCTAACCCGTCAAAGTGGGTTTGCCATCGATCTGCATAGCCGGCGGCGTCCGTGCTCGCTGGGTTTTGCGTCCAGGGCATACCGATGGCGATCGTCGTGTCGGGGTTGTGGCCGATGGCTTCGATGATCCAGTTGCGGTAGCCGTCAGGGCCGGCATAGTTCGGGTGATAGGTCAACACGAGCAAGTCGATGTCGCCTGAGGCGAGATGATCCTGCATCTCCTGACGTCGTGCATCGTTGTTCCACAACGCCTCGGGAGCACCGTTGTCCCCGCCCTCGAACACCAGCCACTGCTCGTGTTCAACAAGACCGGCGTTGATGGCGGACTGCTCGAAGTGTTGGGCAACAGGTCCAAAGAAGCTGTGGCCCGCTGCGAGCGTCTTGTACCCGAGTGTGCCCTCACGTTCGTCGGTAACGACAATGGCCGCCGTGGTGGTACTTGGCGGTGTAGTCGTCGTGGTCGACGTCGGTTGGGCTGTTATGGGCGAGTCGGCTTCGCCGGGTGTTGTCAGCGCCGGATCTTCATCGTCGTGAACGACCTGGGCGTCTTCCTCTGGCTCCAACACAGCGAGCTCGCCGCTATCACCATCGCCTTGCGAACAGGAAGCAAGGCCCGTTGCAAGTAACGCTGTGATCGCCCAACAGGACAGAAGTGAACCGCGAAGAGACAGGAAGCGATCTTAGGCGGCGCTGGCTGAGACGTGAGGCTCGCAATCAAGCAACGGCCCACTACTTCGGCACAGCACTTTCGCAGACGGAAAACCAGGACCCGCAGACCCCGGCGAAGTGCTTCGCGAGAATCCGCCGAATTCTACGAGTCCCCCGTGGTGGAGCTGGAGGGAATCGAACCCTCGTCCGTCAGGTGGTCACGTGATGCGTTACGACCATTCCCGTGATTCCAACTCGTGGCTGTTGGTTCGCCGGGTCGAATGAGCAAGCTCGGCCACCGGATCTTTCTCCGATGTCAGCAGTCTTTGCCAGCTGTCAGTGGTCTTTCCCTACCGTCCACCACTGCTTCTGTTGACAGGCTGCAGTGGTCAGGCCCCGCGTGGCATTGCTGCTCGCGATGACTCTCCACTACCTGACTAGGGGTCAGGCGGCGAGAGTGAGATCGTCCGTATCGGCGTCTCTTTTGGTGCCCCGTTTTGGGAGTCTGAGCAACTCCGGTCGCACACCGACGCATCCTGGTCCCAACGTCGAAACCGATCAGCCCCGTGGTGACGTCTCTTGTCAAGTGGCACGCAGCGTCGAAGACGCCGCTGAGAGAATGGTACAGCCTGTGCGTGACAGCACGCCTCCGCTCGCAGCGACACTCCCGCCCGCCGTAGGCGGCTGCTACCGTCGTCTCCATGACGGATCGCCAGGACGACATGCACGTCAAGATGAAAGTCGCCACCAGCGAAGAGATCTGGAAGCCCGGCGGACCGGTCGAGGACTGGACGACCGACTACGACATCCGCGACGAGGGCTACATCGAGAACCCAGTGCCGATGTGGGCCGAGATGCGCGAGAAATGCCCGATCGCGCACACCGATCGGCTCGGCGGGTCGTGGAACCCGACTCGCTTCGACGACATCCGCGAGATGGCCAAGATGACCGACGAGTTCTCGTCACGGCAGGTGCTGGTCATGCCGCCGGCACCCAACACCCCCGAGATGAGTCGCTACGAGCAGATGATTGCGGCTGCGCCGATCACTGCCGACCCGCCCATCCACACCTGGACCCGGCGCATGCTGCTGCCGGCGTTCGCCCCCAAGGCAGTCACTCGCTGGCAGGACTACACCGAAGAACTCTGCCATCAGTTGATCGACGGGTTCATCGAATCGGGTCAGTGCGACGGCGCCGTCGACTACAGCCAGCAGATCCCGCCCCGAGTCATCGCCCACATGATCGGCGTCGATCCGGGCATGGCCGACCAATTCGTGATCTGGGTGAATGCCGTCCTCGGCGAAGCGATGAGCGATCCCGCGGCTCGCCTCCGAGCCCGAGAAGAACTGCTCGGCTTCATCGGCGAAGAGGTGGCGAAACGATCGAGCGATCCACAGGACGATCTGCTCTCCGAACTGATCTTCATGGAGCTCGATCACCCCGAGGCCGACATCACGCCGGCGGTGGTCGTCGGCATCACCAACCTGCTGATCGTCGCCGGCATCGACACCACTTGGAGTTCGATCGGCTCTGCGCTGTGGCACCTGAGTCAGAACCCCGACGACCGTCAGCGACTGCTGGACGAGCCCGACCTGTTGCCGGTGGCGATCGAGGAATTCCTCCGCTTCTACGCACCCGTCACGATGGCTCGGGTCGCCGAACAAGACGTCGACTTCAACGGCGTGCACATCGAGAACGGCGACAAGATCCTCATGAACTTCCCGGCCGCATGCCACGACCCGGAACACTTCGACAATCCCGACGAGTTCATCATCGACCGGGCCCGCAACCGTCATGTCGCCTTCGGATCCGGTATTCACCGGTGCGCAGGGTCGAATTTGGCTCGCCTCGAGATGACGACCGCCGTGCGCGTGTTCCTCGAGCGGATCCCGCATTTCACCCTCAGTGATCGAGAGCCGATGAAGTGGGCGGGGGGTCAGGTGCGCGGTCCGCGCATCATGCCGTTCTCGTTCGAACCCGGCCAGGCTCGCTGATCCCGGACGAAGAAACCGGCCCGTGTGGACTGGTCGAACGATCAGTCCAACCGGGTCGCATTTCTTGGGGACTGTGCTTGATCTAGCACTTCCCGGCGCTGCTATGGTCGCTTGCAACTCGACCCGGGGGGGACGCGTGCACAGTGGCGGCCTTTGGTCACCAACGCGCCATCACCTCTCCACGAACCAGTAGAGAGAGTGAGATGGCGGCAGACGACGATGTGATCATCGAACTGGACAAGGTCTACAAGATCTTCGGTCCCCAGCCCCGAGGCCGGGCCCTACAGCTCGCCAAGAGCGGCATGCGCAAGAACGATGTGCAGGTACAGACCGAGCACGTCGTCGGCATGACCAACGTGTCGTTCCAGGTCAACCGGGGTGAAACGTTCGTGATCATGGGGCTGTCCGGTTCGGGCAAGTCCACCGCCATCCGCACTGTCAACAAGCTGCACGACATCACCGACGGCCACGTCTGGGTCGACGGTGTCGATGTCCAAGCGCTCAACGGCCCACCGCTCCAGCAGTTCCGGCGCGAAAAGATGGGCATGGTGTTCCAGCATTTCGCCCTGTTCCCGCACCGATCCGTGATCGACAACACCGGATACGGCCTCAAGGTGCAGGGTGTCGAGAAGGCCAACCGCGACGAAGCCTCGATGCGGGCCCTCAACCTCGTCGGTCTCGGCTCCTTCGCCAACTCGATGCCGAGAGAGCTTTCCGGCGGCATGCAGCAGCGGGTGGGTCTGGCTCGAGCACTTGCGGCCGACCCCGACGTGTTGCTGATGGACGAGGCGTTCTCCGCGCTCGACCCGCTGATCCGTCGCCAGATGCAAGACGAGATGATGGCGATCAACGCCGAGCTCAAGAAGACGATCCTGTTCATCACCCACGATCTCAACGAGGCGCTGCGGATCGGTGACAAGGTCTGCATCATGAAAGATGGCGCCATTGTGCAGATCGGCACGCCAGAGGAGATCCTCACCCGTCCCGCCACGGGGTATGTCGCCGAGTTCGTGCAAGACGTCGACCAGGGACGTGTGATCCAGGTGCACGAGATCATGCAGCAGCCCCAACCGGTCGCCGCCGGCGCGTCGCTGCAGGAGGCGTTGCAGGGCCTCGGTGATCGAGCAGGTGCATTCGTGCTCGGCGACGACGGCAAACCGAAGGCGGTACTCACCTCGGCCGACGGCATCCGCGCCGCCGGGATGGGCAGCACCGAACTCCAGGCCGGGCTGCGAGAGGACTTCAACTCCTGCACTCCCGAGACCACGCTCAACGAGATCTACTCGGCCGCCGGTCGGGGGCTCCCGATCGCGGTCTGCGACGCTGACGGCAAGCTCGTCGGCAACCTCGACCCCCGCCACATCATGGAAGAGATGGGTCGAGTCGAGAACCTCATAGACGACTTCGAGCGAGAGGTGTTCATGTGATGTGGTCACTTGCACAGGAAACCGAAGCCAATCCGAGCTGGACCGCCAACGACTGGCTGAACACGTTCAACTTCCCGTTCGGTGAATGGATCAAGCAGCTCGTCTTCTGGGCCGTCAACAACCCGATCACCGCCAAGCTCGGCGACATGATCGAGTGGCCCTTCGACAGCTTCTTCGACCTCATCCTTTCCGACAAGGTCTCTCGTGACTCGATCGAGTCGATCCCGTGGATCTGGGTCGTGATCGGTGTGTTCATCATCGGATCGTTCACCCGCAACACCCGGGTCGGCTTGGCGTCGGCAGGCATGCTGGCGATCTGTGGCTTCCTCGGTGCGGGGTACTGGACCGAGACGTCTCGCACGATCGGCATGATCCTGGTGTCGGTCACCCTGTGCGCAATCGTCGGTATCCCCGTCGGTGTCGTTTCCGGCCGCGTCGATGCCGTGTGGAACATCGTGCGCCCCACGCTCGATGCCATGCAGGTTGTGCACTCGTTCGTGTTCATGCTGCCGTTCATCTTCTTCTTCGGCATCGGCGAGGTGTCGGCGACGATGGTGACGATGGTGTTCGCACTGCCGCCGATCGTGCGCCTGACCAATCTGGGCATCAGACAAGTGCCAGAAGACGTCGTCGAGGCGTCACGAGCGTTCGGCGCGACCGAAGCGCGCGTACTCTTCGACGTTCAGCTGCCGCTGGCTCGGCCAGCGATCCTCACCGGACTCAACCAGACCCTCTTGCTCGCCATCTCAATGCTCGGTATCGCTGCGCTCATGGGTGCGGGTGGCCTGGGCCGCCTGCTCTTCCGGGCGATCAACAACCTCAACCTCGGTCTCGCCGCCTCGGCGGGCCTCGCCTTCTTCCTCGTAGCGGTCATGTTCGACCGCATCACCCAGAGCGAGGAGCAGGACGGCATCAACCTCTTCCGAAAGATCGGGCTTGCCTGGCGGTACCGGGCCGACGGTGAAGCCTTCATGGAGGCCACCACCGCAGCCACCCCGAGCGATGACACCGACGACGAGCCCGCCGAACGCCCCTCGCCGATCGAAGGTCGCGAGCGGGTGGGCTTGATGGTCGGCGCAGCTGCGAGCCTCGTGACGGTTGTGGCGACGGTCTTCCTCACCTGGTCGAACGACGCAGGCGCAGTGTCGTCGTGGGGTCGCCGCGCCGATGAGGATCTCCTCGGCCAGTCGTTCGGAGGGTTGGACGCCTCGGGCGGCAGTTTCTTCGGGCTCTTCGTGTTGATCCTGTCGGCGCTCGCCTTCCTTGCCTGTGTGCGGCCGCTCATGCGCAATCGTCCCAGCCTGGTGGTGAGGTTGCAGCAATGGCAGGGCTACTGCCTGGCTGTCGTTGCGGGTCTGATCGCTGTGATGTGGCTGCTGAACATGTTCAACGACGAGAACTTCTTCTTCGATCTTCCGACGTTGGGGGTGCTCGACTCGGTGTGGCTCGGGGACGGCAACGACGGCAAGTTCGGTCTGCTCCCGGAGCTCGGTCTGTTGTTCTTCGGTCTTTGCATCGTGTTGCTGATCATCGAGATGTTCACCGACGGCACGCCGCGTCTGGGTGCCGACGGTGCGTTCATCGCAAGTTTGACGTCACTCGTCGTCGTCATCGGCTTCGTCATGCTCGATCAGTCGGTGTTCGTCACGGAGTACTCGGTCGGGTCGGGTGCGATCGTTGCACTCGTCGGTGCCGCTGCCATGACGCTTGCGACTGGGGTTGCCACCATGTCGGCTCCGTATTCGCCACGACACCCACTCCCAATGGCGCGCACGGTCGCCGCAGCCAAGTCGAGCCTCGTCACCTACGGCGCCGTCGTGGCGTTTCTTGCCACCGGACTGGCGTGCATCTTCAACTGGCTGGTCGAGGGGGACCGGGTCCAGGGTGCGCTCGACGGCTCCCTGAGTGACGGGCAGGCCAACTGGCTCGGCGGCATCATCACCGCCCTCGTCGTAATCGCCGGTGTCTTCGTCCTCGGCCGAATGGTCACCCGGCGCGTGTCGGCCAGCGATGACGACACGGTCGACCAGGTTGGCATGGGCATCATGGTTGGTGGCTTGATCATGCTGATCGGGTTGTCGGTCGTGCTTGTCGTCACCGACAACGTCTTCTCGGGAACCAACGAGTTCCTTCTCGCCGAACTGGCGTTCATCGCTGCAGTCGGCGGTTCGCTGTCCGGTGTCACCACCAACCAGATCGGTGCATCGATCGTCGCAACGGGGCTGATCATCGCCTCGGCCTTCGGTGTCGGCACGGTCGAAACCAAGACGCAGTACGGCTGGTACTTCGACGGCCGTATCGACTCGCTCATCACGCCGGAGATTCAAGCCGAGTTCGATGCCATCGAAGAAGAAGCCGGTGACGACATCGGCAAGCAACTCGCAGCCGGCCAAGACATCACGAACCGAATCAACTCGCTGCAAGCGGGCGGCGGCGTCGTGTACACCGGCGTCGACGAGGACGGTCCCGGACTCGGCTATCTCAGCATCATCTTGTCGTTCATGGCGATCCTGGTTGCGATCGCCGCATCGGGGGCGCTCGGCGGAGGTGAGACGCTGCAATGGCGGGCCACGACCGTTCTGGCCGGCCTCGGCCTGGGCATCGCCCTGATTCCCCTCGCGTTCATCTTCGGTATCGTGCGGGTCGACAGCAGTGGCGGTGACGTACTCGGCGGTATCGGTGCGTTCGTGACGTTCGTCTGCGGATTCGTCATCTTTGCCAGTGGCCGCTCGGTCGTCGCCGAGTTCCGCCGGACGAAGATCTATGCCGAATATCGCGGTGAAGGCCTGGTGGAGACAGTCATCGGTGCCGGCTCCGCCAAGGAAGGCGAGCTTGTCGAGACGGCCAGTTGAGTCCCAGAAATCGGTGCACCGCCTCGGATTTCCCGGGCGCCCGACACGCCTAGAGTCGCTCCGCCGACTATAGTTCATTGTCGTTGTGACGAGAGTCACCAGGGCCCCTGCGCTCTGAAAGCAAACCCTGGGAGGGGATATGAAGAGCAAGTTCAAGTTGCTTCTCGCGCTGCTGGCAGTGTTTTCGCTGCTCGCCGCTGCGTGTGGCGACGACGATGAAGGCACGACTGCTGATGCCGGTGACGACGCCGGTGATGCCGGTGACGACGCCGGTGACGACATGGCCGATGACGACGCCGGTGACGACGCCGGTGACGACGCTGGTGGCGATGACATGGCTGCCCTTCCGGGCGAAGGCATCACGGTCAACATGGGCCGCGCCAACTGGAGCTCCGGTTACGTCCACGCGCAGATCCTGCACGACCTGATCGAAGAGATGGGCTACGAGGTTTCGTCGCCCGACGGTCTCGAGTTCGCTCCTGACCTCGGTTACCAGACCATGGCTTCGGGCGAGATGGACCTTTGGGCCAACTCCTGGTACCCGGGCCACTACAGCTGGCACGAAGGTGACCTGCCTGACGGCACCCGTATTGGCGACAACCTGCTCGTCATCGAGGGCTCCGTCATGCCTGGCGGTGGTCTGCAGGGCATGCTGGTCACGAAGAGCTGGGCCGAGGACAACGGTGTCCTGTCGCTCGACCAGATCAACGGTGACGAGGCGCTCTGGAGCCAGCTTGACTCCGACGGCAACGGCAAGGGCGAGTTCTACGGTTGCCCCGAGGACTGGACCTGTGACGACATCATGGCGTCGCAGATCGCGTTCGCTGGTTGGGACAACCTTGAGCAGACCCAGGCCGGTTACGACGCCATGTTCGCCGAGTTCCTGACCAAGGCCCAGGCTGGCGAGCCCGCCATCATCTACACCTGGACCCCCACCTCGTACCTCGCTCAGGCCATCCCGGGCGAGACCACGATGTGGCTGACCCTCGAGACCATCCTCGACGACTCGAACCCCCTCGGCAAGGAGGGTGGCGAGAGCTACGACCAGGGTGAGGGCTACACGGGCCTTGGTGCCGATGTCTGCCTTGCGCCCCCCAGCGGTTGCAACACCGGTTGGGAAGCAGCCGACATCCTCGTGACCTTGAACGCTGCGTTCGCTGAGGCCAACCCGGCCATCGTTGCGCTCTCTGCGGTCTTCAACCCGCCGCTGATCGACATGGCCATTGCCGGTGTCGACCTCAACGCGTCGGACGGCTCGCAGGCTGCAGTCGAAGAGATTGCAGCCAAGTGGATCGCGGACAACCGTGATCTCGCAGACGAGTGGGTCGCTGCTGGTCTTGCCGCTGGCTGAGCCAGTCGCTGACTGAATAACTGCTATCGGGCGGGGCCTTCGGGTCCCGCCCGATACGCGTTTTGGCGGCGTTCGTCGATCAGCGCCGGCGGGCGCGAGCGATGGCCCGAGCTGCTTCGCGGTCTGCGTCGCGTTTGGCGATTTCCTGACGGCGGTCGTGCTGTTTCTTGCCGCGGGCCAGTGCGAGGTGCAGCTTGGCCCGACCATCCTTGAAGTACAGCGCAAGGGGGATCATGGCCAATCCCTCACGGTCGGCGCGACTCGACCACTCGTTGATCTGGGAGCGGTGGGCCAACAGCTTGCGTCGCCGGTCGGTCTGGTGAGCGAAGGCAGCGCTCGAGTGCGAGTACGACGAGATGTTGAGGCCAACGAGCCAGAGTTCACCTTGGAAGAAAATCGCGTAGGTATCGGCGAGCTGCACCTTGCTCTCGCGCAGCGACTTCACCTCACTGCCCTTGAGGACAAGGCCACACTCGAGCTCGTCGAGAATGTCGTAATCGCGGCGCGCAACGCGATTGGTGGCCACTGCCACAGCTCCGGCTGGGATATCACGCTTTTTCTGCGACTTCGCCACCGAGCCACGGTAGCGGGGCGGGTACCGCACGCGGTCTCGTTCGGTTTCCCTCTCGCTCGACGCTGACGTGGCGCCCGAGAGATGGCATCATGACGCCTGCTGGCCACTCATCGAAGGGACCGTTCATGTTCAATCTCGCCGAGAATCTCCGCCGCCAGGCGGCCGACCTTCCCGACAAGACGGCGCTCGTCTGCGACGACCGCTCGCTCACGTTCGCCGAGTTCGATGCCGAGGCCTCGAAGGTGGCACACGCCTTCGCTGCAGCAGGGGTCGGCAACCAAGATCGGGTCGGGTTCATCGGGAAGAACATCCCCGAGTACTTCACGTTGACCTACGGCGCAGCGAAGCTCAATGCGGTCATGGTTGCGGTGAATTGGCGTATCGCTCCCCCCGAGATGGACTACATCCTCGAACATGCCGAGGCGAAGGTCGTTGCGGTCGAAGCCGAGTTCCTCGGCCACCT
>Ga0181564_10005592_pt1 | contig 10409 bp, 10 predicted proteins | sample 011ome_24_FD_134512 | JGI IMG/M metagenome (GOLD analysis project Ga0181564, IMG submission 134512) | Coastal salt marsh microbial communities from the Groves Creek Marsh, Skidaway Island, Georgia - 011513CT metaG (megahit assembly) | ecosystem: Environmental > Aquatic > Marine > Intertidal... | reverse complement strand
TACCTAACATCTCCTTGGAGCATATTTTTAGCTCTATGCTGTGCTGGTTTATTTGTCATTGTTGCCTTTTGGGGTTTGCTCAAGAGGCGTTGCTGTAAGGTACAGGAAGCTCAGCTCCGCCTCTCATCACCGCCTATAAACTAAGTTGAAGGCGGCGTGAATGCCAATAGATATAGTTGCTAAAACCAATCGAAAAACCCGATGGGGTGTACGCATTTGATAAGCAAAGCAGATTGCAATTTGCGTCCTTTAAGTCTAGTCGTCGGCGTTCAGTCGGGCCGGAGCGAGGACTTGTTGGCCGTGGGTACGTGTAACTGGGCCATGCCATACATTGATATAACCGCAGTTCACTTAGCTGTCAGGTTCACGTTAGGCTGAGAGCGGTACCAATTTTCGTGATGCGTTCGAAAAACTGGTGGGGGCACTTTGATGAGTTATTGGGAGACATACGAGCAGTCTATCAACGATCCGGCCAGATTTTGGCTGGAGCGAGCGGGGCTGATTGACTGGGATGAAACACCGACTCAGGCGTTAGCCGTGGATGAGCTAGGCGTTGAACGGTGGTACCCCGATGGCATGCTGAACACGTGTTTTAATGCCATAGATCGCCATGTTATTGCGGGGCGAGGGGATCAGGTTGCGATTTATTACGACTCCCCCGTCGCCGATTGTCGTAGCGCCATTAGCTACGCTGAGTTGCAGTCACAGGTAGCTGGATTCGCAGGAGGGCTGCGTTCGCTGGGTGTTGAAAAAGGCGACCGTGTGGTGATTTACATGCCTATGGTGCCTGAGGCGGCGATAGCGATGTTGGCTTGTGCGCGCCTCGGTGCAATTCACTCGGTGGTGTTTGGAGGTTTTGCGCCGAGCGAGCTGGCAGCTCGGCTAAGCGACGCCCAACCGAAAGTCATCGTCACTGCAACCTGCGGTCTGGAAGTTTCCCGCATCGTGGAATATCTGCCAATTATTGATCGTGCTATTGAGCTCGCCGGCAGCCCAACCCCAGAGGTGGTGGTGTTAGAGCGGCCTCAGGCGGCGTACTCGCTTAAGGCTGAGCGCGACCACCGTTGGACTGATTTGATGGCGACGGCGGAACCCGCCGTATGTGTCTCAGTCTGTGCTACCGACCCCCTTTACATCCTCTATACCTCGGGGACCACTGGCAAGCCTAAGGGCGTCGTTCGTGATAACGGTGGGCACGCGGTAGCCCTTACCTGGTCAATGGCCGCCGTTTATGGCATGCACCCGGGTGAGGTTTTCTGGGCAGCGAGTGATGTGGGTTGGGTTGTGGGACATTCTTATATTGTTTACGCGCCACTGCTGGCAGGTTGTTCCACCGTGCTGTACGAGGGAAAGCCGGTAAGAACGCCGGATGCGGGCGCCTTTTGGCGTGTTGTGGCGGATTATCAAGTCAAAGTTCTGTTTGCAGCCCCCACCGCGTTTCGGGCCGTGCGCAAAGAGGATCCAGAGGGAGAGCTGTTCAAGCGCTACGATACCTCCTCTCTAGAGGCGCTTTACCTTGCGGGTGAGCGCCTGGATCCGCCCACCTATTACTGGTTGGAGGCGTTGACCCAGCGGCCCGTAATAGATCATTGGTGGCAAACTGAGACTGGCTGGGCGATTGCAAGTAATCCGAGGGGCCTCGATCAACTGCCCTGTAAAGCTGGGTCAGCCACCGTGGCCACGCCGGGCTTTAAAGTTGAAATCCTCGATGCCCAAGGGAGGTCAGTTCCGCCCGGAGAGCAGGGCGCCGTTGTCATCAAACGTCCATTGCCCCCCTCGTGTTTGCCCACCATATGGGGTGATCACAAGCGGTTCGAGGACGCCTACCTCAAGCCCTATCCGGGCTATTACCTTACCGGTGATGGCGGGTACATCGATGCGGATGGCTATCTATTCATTATGGGTCGCACCGATGACGTCATTAATGTGGCGGGACACCGTCTCTCAACGGGGGAGATGGAAGAAGTGGTTGCCTCCCACTCGTCGGTAGCTGAATGCGCGGTAATTGGTGTGGCGGACGAAATAAAAGGGCAGCTGCCTGTGGGCTTTGTGGTGCTTAAGGATGGGGTGGCAGCAGATACGCCTCAGGTTGAGGCCGAGCTGGTGCAACTGATGCGAAGCGTCATTGGACCTCTTGCGTGCTTTAATCGAGCGCTGATCGTGCCCCGTTTGCCCAAGACACGTTCCGGCAAGATTCTGCGTGCCACCATGCGAAAAATAGCTGATAACGAAGCATGGACAATGCCATCGACCATTGAGGATCCTGCGGCACTGGAAGAATTTGCAGCACTGTTTCGCCGCTAGACGGCGCCTAAAAGCGAGAACCGAGCCTGCAGCGGACTGAGCCAGCGGTCTTGCTCGTGTGGTGGTTCAGCTTGGGCTGGTAGGGGTAGCGTGCCACCCCTTTGGGGTGCACGCGATGGTGACGCCAGATAGCCTTTGAGCCTTATGTGATGGGATGTTACTTAAAACTCCTCCCAATTGGATGATGGGTCGGCGAGGGACTCATTAGCCCGTTTTGGGGCTTTGATTTGGGGCCTTCCAGCGGCAGCGTAGGTTTTCTCTGGCTGTCGCTGAAAGCTAGAGGTCGATGCCGACGGCTTGCTGATCTGGGGGGCTGCCGATGGTCTGTGGCTTAACGCTGGCGCGGGCTTACTCGGGGGCAGCGACCCAAAAGCGTGGGAGTTGTCCAGCTGAAAGTAGGACATGAGATGCTCGAGGGCCACTGCCTGCTCTTCTAAATTTTTCGCCGCCGCCGCCGCTTCTTCGACTAAGGCCGCATTTTGTTGGGTGGCCTGATCCATTTGCGTCACAGCAATGTTGACTTGTGCAATACCCTCGCTTTGTTCTTCGCTGGATGACGAAATCTCTGAGGCGATGACCGAAACCCGCTTGATGGACTCGACGATGCCCTTCAGGGTCTCTTCGGACTCGCTCACCAGCTTGCTACCGTGGGCTACCTTGACTGTGGATTCTTCAATCAAATCCTTAATCTGCTTAGCGGCCGCGGCTGATCGCTGTGCAAGCACGCGTACCTCTGCCGCCACAACAGCAAATCCGCGTCCGGCGTCACCCGCACGCGCAGCTTCTACTGCCGCGTTTAGCGCCAGCAGGTTAGTTTGGAATGCAATTTCATCGACTACGCTGGTGATGTCGGTGATCTTCTGACTAGACTCGTTGATACGCTCCATAGCGTCGCGGGCGCCGGCGACAACCTGAGCACCGCGCTCGGCCTCTTCTCTGGCTTCTCTGGCGAGCTTATTGGCGTTCAGAGAATTGTCGGCGTTGTGTCGGACTGTAGCCGTCATCTCTTCCATGCTGGAGGCCGTCTCCTCCAGATTGGCTGCCTGCTGCTCGGTGCGTTGGGACAAATGAAGGTTGCCTGAGGCTATTTCCCGTGCCCCCGTGTTGATGGCAAATGCGGCGGTGTTAACGTCGCCAACAATGCCCTGCAGACGCTCTGCCATGTTATTGAGGGCGTGAATTAGGTGGCCAATTTCATCGTTCTGGGTGACCGTTAATTTGGACGTGAGGTCACCGCCGGCAAGACGTTCACAGTGATCGACGGCGTCATTGAGGGAGCTCAAGATGGCGCCTGTAAATCTCTGTGCTACAAAGACGAGCAGTGCAATGGCGATGACTAGCAGAATAATGAAGAGGTTGCGGGTGAAGGAGTAGCTAGCATCCGCGGCGTCGTAGACCTCCTTGCTGATATCGAGCTGAACGGCCACCAGGCTTGAAATGCCATCCGATACGGGATCAATGGTGGGATAGAGCGTGTCTATGGTAAATGCTGTAAGTGCATCCATGTCCCGATAGTTAAGTATTTCCCGCAGGCGGGCGATTTCAGTATCAGCCTTAGCAATTAAAGGATCGACGCTCGCGACCAACTCCCGCTCGCGCTGATGCAGATTTCGCTGTTTATATTCGGACCACATTTGGCTGGTTCTGCGGGTCGCGTCATCTAAGTTGCTTAACCCTTGTTCCCAAGAAATATTGGCGTTGCGCACCTTGTGGGCCGTGTCCACTACCAAAACCGCGTAGTCATCGGCAATGGTTTTGAGTTCCTTAAGTGGAACGACACGTTGAACATACACCTGATTCAACGAGTGAACGGTGCTGCCCATACCCGTAATTGCGGCTGCTCCAAACACAACCAGTAAGACTGCCGCGGCGCCGATGAGGGTGAATAGGCGTTGCTTGACGGTGAGATTTTTCATGAGAAGTCCCAGTTGTTGGCACGCGCAATAGTACTACCCGTAGCTATTGCTCTTAGATCCTGTATAGGCTTTGTCCAATATACGCACCTATGATGCAAAACGGCTCTCATTTTTGGAAAAAAAATGGGGGGGATGTTAGACGCCCATAAGTCACTGAATTTCTTGCATTACTGTTTAGTAGGTCGTAAAGTCATGACGTTGATAGACCGCACATATGGGGTAGTGCCCGAAACGTGGACACAATATACGGTAGGCGGTGGTGCTAGGTCGGCGGCTGACAGAAACTGAGTTTAGCCAGGCCTATGGGCTGCTCTTTCAGGAGAGCGGCAGTGTTCACGACTGTCTTTTGCGAGTCCGAAGCCTCGACCACCGATCCCTCAAGCAAGCCTACCGCCGCCGAGCCCAGGAAACCCATCCCGATCGTGCACATCTCCGCGCTGTCGCCGTTGCTGACCCGGAAGGCGAATTCCGCTCGGTTGTTGCCGCCTATGAGTTGCTGAAATTGGTGCAGCAGGGGGCAGTTGACGTGCACGTCATCGCGCGCAAAGCGGCCCCAGCTGCCGCTCAGCCCCGTTCTTATCAGTCAACACCCGATGCTACCCGTCGTTATCGTGATGCAGCAAGGGCCGCCAATGGCACCCGGGAGCAGCAGCGGCCAGACGCGGCCAAGCCTCAAGATCGTCAGCACTACCATTCGGCTTCGGCCAGCGGGAGTGCGGATAGTCGTCGCTCCAGTAATCGGGATGCTTATCGGGACAGAGCAGAGCAGCGAGCTGAAGCCTGGGGGCGATTTTGGCAGCAGAGCGAGACCGCTTCCAAATTCAACCCTTGGTCCGACCACTATTTCGAGCAGCAGATACCCACTCGGCAACTGCCCTTCGGTCAGTTTTTATATTACTCGGGTGCTATTTCCTGGAAGCAGCTCATTGACGCACTGGTTTGGCAGCGGCAGCAGCGGCCTATGATCGGGCAGCTTGCGCGTAAATGGGGTATTTTGACCGAGCAGCAAGTGCAAGCGGTGCTAGAGCGTCGTCGTGCAAGCGGGCGCTATGAGGTAAAGTTTGCCGATTTTGCTGAAGAATTAGGGTTTTTAACCGCGAAAGACAAAATGGCGCTGTGCGGTCGGATGAAAATGCTCCAAAAGCCCATAGGGCAGTATTTTGTCGATCAGGGGATTTTTTCCAGAGACCAGCTAACAGACTTGCTGAGCGCCCATCGGCGCCATAATTGGCGGTCAATGCAACGCCGCGCAAAAGCCTGGTGAGATAGGGGCGGGGGATGGTCCCGTGCGCATGCAGCAAAGAAAATGATTAATAAGTGCGCTAGAGCACGCAGTAACCGGTCAAAGGCCGATCGGCGGGGGATTGGAACATGGACAACAAGCGCAAGTTTACGCGGACGGCATATCACTCCAGAGCTACCTTGGGTAATGACGACACCCTGTGGGAGATTGAGTTGGAGGATATCTCGCTCAATGGTTTGCTCATGAAGCGTCCCGCCAATTGGGAAGGCCACCTCGGCGAGGAGTTTTCCTTTGATTTACCCCTGGGTGATGGCACTGACCTAGTAGTCATGCGTTGTAAAGTCGCCCGGGAAGATGATGAGCGGGTAGGCCTGCAGTGCACCGATATCGGTATAGAAAGTGTGACCCACTTGCGGCGGATGATGGAGCTCAACACCGGGGATCCAGAGTTAGTGAACAGAGAATTTTCCCAGCTCTGGCTGATTTAGTTACGGGCCTGAACTCACAACGCCTGCTAGGTTTTAGCAAAGTAGGGATGTGAGCTTAACGAAAAGCTGGACAACCCCGTGAGGCTGTTCAACGCCCTTACACAAGTCGCTTTGCTTTGCGCTACAGGGTAACCAACGAGCACAGACCTGCGCCGTATCCCGGCACTTCCATACTCATATCTAATCTCGCCGCGACACCGTCGAGCACGGCTTGCTCGGCCGGTTTCAGCTCAGCTTTGCTCATTCTTATCTCGGCAAATCTCAGGTGAGGGCTGCTGCCCTCCATGTAGAGGCGGGACAGGATATTCATAATTTCCCGAACGTTTGCAATGACGATATCGTTGAACTGACCACTAGCTGCCATGTCATTGGCTGTTGCTGGGGGTACCAGAGTCAAGGCTGCACCTAGATAGGCAGTGTAATTACGATCGACAACAACCAGCGATACCGGTACGTCATTGTCATCGATATAAGTGCCGTAGATGGCGTTGGGATCGTTCTCCACCGCGTTATTCGACTCGGAAACATTGAGGTCTGTGTACAGCATAGCCAGCATGCGCTTGGCATCCATGGCGTTCATCAGCACCTGTTTTGACATAAGGCTATCCCTAGCTTGATGGCTTGATTAAAAGCGAATTATTCGAGAAATTCGTTCAAGGCGTCTTCAAAGTCCTGCGAAGTAAAAGGTTTGGAAATTAAGAAGTCTGCACCCAATTGGTTAGCTTTCTCTCGCATTGCAGGAGTGGCTTCCGTGGTCACAAACCCGAAGATTGCTTCGCAGCCCTCGTTGTTAAGGGCTTGCAATAATTCGGGGCCGGTCATGTTGGGCATGTTCCAGTCGCACAGAATAAGGTCGGGTTCTTCTTCCATAATCATTTCCAGGGCCTTGGCACCGTCCTCGGCCTCTTTGATGGTGTGGCCATCAAATCCTGCCTCGCGAAGGGTTTTCTGGACAATTAGACGCATAGCTGCACTATCGTCAACGACCATGATTAGCATTTACTACTCCTATGAAACCGTTGTTTTCAAAAGCGTCGTGATATTGTAAATCAAAATGCACCATCTCGCTGTGGCTTTATCGTCGAGTACTTTGCCACCTGAGTATCCTGCTGGGCACATCTGACAGGGGGTGTATCTCCACGGCGGCGCCCATTTTTACGGCGCTTCCCGGCATACCCCAGACCACACTGCTCTCCTGGTCCTGGGCGACGGTAAAACACCCCGCCTCACGCATTTCCAACAGTCCTCGAGCGCCGTCGTCGCCCATACCGGTTAGTAACACCCCCATTGCGGTGTCCCCGACCGTTTGTACAACCGAGCGAAACAATACGTCTACCGAGGGCCGGTGACGATTGACCGGTGCCCCATCTGAAAGCTTGCAGTAGAGCCCTCCAGCGCGCGCCGTAACCAGCAAGTGATGAGACCCGGGGGCAATGTAGGCACAGCCCGCACGTATTTCCTGCCCATCCTCGGCTTGAAATACCTGCATCGCAGAGTGCTTATCTGCTCTCGCGGCAAAAGACGCGCTGAATGTGGCTGGTATGTGCTGGGTGATCACCGTGGCCGGCGATGAGGCTGGCATTGCGGACAAAACATCCATCAGTGCTTCAACACCTCCGGTTGATGCACCAATGGCGAGAAGCGGCTCTTTGACTTTGGCAATCCGTGGGGGATCCATTCGAGGAATGACTTCGTCAACACTGTAGCGCTGCTCGATCTCCCGACTAGGTCTGGAAGGTTTCAGCGCTCTTGAATTGACTTGTGCGGCTACTTTAACCTTTTCCACGATCTCATAGGCAACGTCTTCCAGCGAGTGCGAGATACCCCCCGTGGGTTTGCCCACGAAATCAACCGCGCCCAACTCAAGGGCTTGCACCGTGGCGTCGGCATTTTTCTGCGTGAGGCTAGAGAACATCACCACCGGCATGGGGCGCAGACGCATCAGATTGCTGAGGAACGTAAGGCCGTCCATTTTGGGCATCTCGATGTCCAGCGTGAGCACATCGGGCTCTAATTTCTTGATCTTCTCTCGTGCGGCGTAGGGATCCATCGCAGCGCCTACTACTTCTATCTGCGGGTCACTACTTAAAATCTCGGTCAGTAACCGCCTAATTAAGGCGGAATCATCGACGATAAGCACTTTAATTTTTTTGTCGCTCATAACGCTGGTAGTCCAATTGTTATTTGTTCATTCCATTGACAGTGCCCGACAATCAAAACAGATCGATATCGCCCTCGACGGGTTTTGTGTCCAGTGAATTACGGTACTCAATTTCACGTCTCGTAATTTCTTCCTCATCGCGACGAGTCATTGCCACTCGCTGCATGAGCACTTTGCCGGTTTGCGGGAAATAGATGACTTTTCGCGGGTATGGCCCCCCCAGATCCTGCGATGTCACCGTAAACCCTTCTGTCTCTAGATACTCCAGAACAAATCGCTCGTTCTTGGTACCTACGGCTGTCATGGAGGGAAGTACGTTGCCTCCACCGAAAACTTTAACTTCTAGACGCTCTCGCCGGCCCCCATTTTTGAGAATGTCGTTAATCATATGTTCCATAGCAAAGTTGCCATATCGATAGGATGCACCGCCCCCGACGTTTTTATCGCCATCACGAAAGGGCAACATAAAGTGGTTCATACCACCTATCTTAGCTTCAGGATCGCGTATGCAGGCCGACACACACGACCCTAACGTTGTGGCAATGAGCTCATCACTGCCCGTGACGTAGTATTCACCGGGCATAATTCGAGCGCCGTACTTTTGGTAAGCGTGATGCCAAGTCCTCCGAATAGACTCAAAGCCACGAAGCGCCTTAGGCAGTTCGGGGTGAGCCATTAACAAATTTTCCGGTACATGGTCTTGCCTACAAGATCAAACCGGGTACAAACCTCCGCCATTGTTTCCGAGTGGCCGATAAACAGTACGCCGTCGTCGCACAAGATATCGGCGTAGCGATTAAACAGAACACCCTGGGTGGGCTTATCAAAATAAATAACGACGTTGCGGCAAAAAATCACGTCGAAGGGACCGCGCATCGGCCACTCGCCCATGAGATTCAGTTGATTGAAGGTCACCATGGAGCGCAGGCGCTCATCAACTTTCACCATACCCGTGCTATCGCCGCTGCCGCGCTGGAACCACTTTTTCTTTCTTTCACCCGAGAGCGCGTCGATGCGATTCTCTGGATAAACGCCGTTGTGTCCGGTGTTGATGACGTTGGTATCTAGATCGGTAGCCAGAATCTTGACGTTCTTGTTGAATACGTCGGGTATGGTTTCAGCGAGTGTAATGGCGAGGGAGTAAGCCTCCTCCCCAGTAGAACTACCCGCAGACCAGAAGCGCAGCTTGCCGTTCATCCCCAGTCGATTCATCAACCAGCTTTTGAGTGGATCGCTGGCGATCATTTCAAAATGATGATTCTCCCTAAAAAACGAGGTGAGATTCGTGGTGATAGAGTTAGTGAAATGTTCCAGCTCAAGGTCGAGATTCTGCTCTAAAAAGTCGCAGTAATCTTTGAATGAAGAGAAGCTGAGTGCGCGCAGGCGCCGGGTCAATCGACCGTAGACCAGCTCGCGTTTTTGCTCAGACAGACTTATGCCTGTCAGTTCCCTAACCAAACCTCGAAGGCGGTCAAAGTCTCTGTCGGTGAACGTAAAGTTCACTAGCGCACCACGATCTGTTCTGTTCACAGTTTTCCGCTCAAAAGAGTTCGATATCCTGGTCGTCGTTCGGCTCATCGCCGATGCTCTCGATGACATCGGTATGGCTTCCTGCCGCGCGGATAATCCTTATCATCTGTTTAGGGTTGTACAGAGAAGACACTGACTTGGGAACCTTTAAATCTATCTCGGGATTCTGGAAATCGGCAATTGAGTTATCCGCTGCAATCTGCCGTAGCTCCCGCGAAGCCAATGCCATACGTTGGGCAAGACGGTCTTGAAATTGCAGGCTGACAACGGAATTCCGCAGCATTGAACGCATTTGAGCGACGGATTTTAGTAACACATCCCGATCACCCTCGCCATTCAATGAATCCTCTAACGTCTCCATGCAGCTTGCGGCAGCTTCAAAGGTCTCAAGGATTTCATCGAGCGCCATTTCTGCATCCTCGCAGGCAATGTCCAGCTGTTCGGCTGTGGCAGCCAAATAAGCTATTAACGGCGATTCCTTTGGCGTTTCTCTCACTGACACGTTTTCAGGCCACTCCTGTGAGCCAGACCTAACCTAGTGTTGGGTCAAATTAAAGCTGCAGCTCTGCTCAGAGATTCAGCTCTTCTGTTAAGCCTAGTAGGGCTGCGGTTTTTTTAAGTTTGGCCGAAACCCCAGTCCATTGTACGTTGGCGCCCTCGTGAACGGTTTCACGCATAAACGACACCAGCATTTGCAATGTTGTTGAGTCCATGCTGATGAGTTTGGAGCCAGCGAGATTCACGTCGCCATGATCTTCCGCGGCGGT
>Ga0181564_10005591_pt1 | contig 10411 bp, 7 predicted proteins | sample 011ome_24_FD_134512 | JGI IMG/M metagenome (GOLD analysis project Ga0181564, IMG submission 134512) | Coastal salt marsh microbial communities from the Groves Creek Marsh, Skidaway Island, Georgia - 011513CT metaG (megahit assembly) | ecosystem: Environmental > Aquatic > Marine > Intertidal zone... | reverse complement strand
GGACGGATGTCCAGCTCACCGTGGATGATGGGGAAACCGTTGTGCGAACGCCACAGCAAAACGCCTCGGTGAGGCCCAAAATGGACCATGCTCGATTCGAGCATCTCGGCCACCCGAGGATCCTTGATCCTGCTGAAAAGGTTCGAACGCCTCTGGAAAGGCCCGAGTACCTTGATCAATGCCTCTCGTCCCCTTGGTCCGAGTGGGAGCACGCCCAGAGGCCTCTCGTCTTCTTGGTGCACCAGGGCAGCTTGCGTGCGGACCACCTGTTGCTCCTCGCCAACGCCGAGTTTGCCAGGGGGTAGATCTGCGTGGTGCGCGGTCCTTTGTCTCCCGCGGAAGATTTTGATGCCGTCGGTGTTGACAAACGCATCAGCTCCCAGGATCGAAGACTCGAACTCGTCGGCATCACCATCCGGCAGTCCAAGCGACTTTTTTTCGGCAGCCAGAAGGATCTCCCAGATTACCAGCGACAACTGAGCAGTCATCGGACACCACCGATGGACCATGCCAGTGAGCGGGTCGGTCGAGTTTTTGACTGCGTCAGGGTCGTTCGCCAGTGGACCGGCGTTCTGAGGCATCCCCGCGCTGTGCAGCTGAGCAAGCTTTCGGTCCCGTTTCCAGAGTTCGACGATCGGCCACCAGTCACCCGTCTGCTTGAGTTGATCCAACGCCTCCTTGCCAAATGCCGGAAAGCTTTGCGCAAAGAGCTCCGCGGCCTTGAGAGACGCCTTGTTGAACAGGTTGGCACCCACCTTGATGAACGCCACTCCAAACTCGGCAAGAGCTTGGTTGATCTCCGGGCCTTGGTCAATTTCGAACGGTGTCATGCACGAAGCCTCCTTGTTCTCTGCATCCACGACACAAAGCGCCTCTTTCAAGGCATCGAAGTCGATCGTTGGCTTTTGTTTTTTGGGTTTGGGTGGTTCCCGCTGACTCACTGGGGAAGCCTTGGCATGAGCAGAAGAGCTCGACGACGAAAAGCTCGACGACGAAGAGCTCGACGAAGAGCTCGACGACGAAGAGCTTGACGAAGAGCTCGACGACGCGCCTACACCTCCGTGCCGGTTTTTGGCCCGTTTTGGTGCAGGAGCAACTACCTTCTCGTCACCATCTGCTGCTCGTCTCTTGTGTCTTGCCATCGCTTCCAAATGAAATTATGACCAAGATCCGGCAGCCAAAAAAAAATAAAGTTCAAAATGACACGTGCGAAATTCAAAAAGCAATAAAATTTCGTCAGGATGTGCAAAAAATTGCATATATCCAAAACTCAAAATAAAGCCCTCTGCACCTGTAATGCGTGTAACGGCTGTACTAGCACAAAATTCAAAATAGAGCCCTCTGCACTTGTAATACGTGTAACGGCTGTACTAGCACAAAACTCAAAATAGAGCCCTCTGCACTTGTAATACGTGTAACGGCTATACTAGTCTAAAACTCAAAATAGAGCTCCCTGCACTTGTAATGCGTGTAACGGCTGTACTAGTCCAAAACTTTCAAAAAATAGAGCCCTCTGCACTTGTAATGCGTGTAACGGCTGTACTAGTCCAAAACTCGAAATAGAGCTCAAAAGGGAAAACGACTAAATTGTTGCAAAAAATTCTTAATGAAAAGATCTGAATTTGGAATAACTTGTTGCAAAAGGATTTCCTGTATTGTTTTTCTATAGAACATCGCACGTTAGCATACGAACAAAAACTCAATTTACTAAATCAAAAACACCAAGATGGCTGCCAAAAGAATGTTTGGCATTCTAACCGGTGGTGCAATAATGATGGGCTCAATGCAATTGAAACAAATGCGTGTCCCAGAGTCTAAAGAAGAACAAAGGCACAGGTGGACATCGGACTTTTGCAAAAAATGCAACAAGTTTGAAGCATTAGATCAAACGCACACGTTTGCTTTGAAAGTGCCGAACTGCGTTGCCCAGGTACCAGGCGACGACTCCAACGCACACTTTTACCAAAAGTTGCGTTCTCACTTTGCGCAAAAAACGTATCATGGAGAAATCCACAATCGTTTGACCAAACACGATCTTGAAAGACGCGTTGATGATTTTTACAACAAGTACTGGACAAACAGACCACTTGAATTGATTGTGCAACATCACATGAACCAAACAGACTCTGGCAACATCAAACTAAAACAAGAAGCATGTGTGTGGTTATGCCAAGAGGATGATAGCTTACTGTAATAAATAAAAATAGACAAGATCACCGTGCGCAAAATACACATACAAACACGTACACACGCACACACACACACAAAACTAAAAAAAAGGTGCAATTGTGCTTTTAGTTTTGTGTGTGTATGTTTGATCCGCGGGGTTGTTTGAAAGGGGGCATTGTTGCTCGTTGGATACAGCGTGTGCATAGTGACTTGTTGTTTTGTGCTTTATGTAACAAGAAAGCGCGCGGTAAAAAAATAAAAAAAAATCTCACAGTCAATAAGACAACCTGTTGGTTTTTTCTTTTGAGCATAACATTTGTTGTTCGTTTCAACGAAATTGAAGCTGGGGTCACAAACACGTGATCAGGTAAAAAAAACATACACATATATTTTTTTGTTTGTAATCTGAACGCACAACTACAACTCCTTGTTTGTGTATGTGTGTTGGTGGGGGTGTCGCGGCAAGGAATGCAACGAGAATTGAGGGAAGGGCCGCTTGACTTTCCAATACGGTCTATGGTAACCGTCGATCAAATTCAAGTGCCGAAACCTCTTGTGGCGATTGTCAAATACCCTAACCAACTCAGAGCAAAGCTGATAAGACAAAGCATGACCTTGGGGAAGTTTTTGAAACAGTACGCTTTTTATGGAAAGGACAGAGACTTGATCACGCATACGTCGTTTGGGAGCTTTCCCAGACCAGGCAAATTCCACATCCCTCTGGCAAAAAAGGAAGTTCTCGATGCATTCCTTGTGTTATCTGAAATGGAGCATACGCGTGTTACGCAAGCGACCCAAAAAGCCTCTGCTTGGGGCATGAAGCAAAGAAACCAGAAACTGGGAGTCAACTTGTTATCTGAGCGCGGTACGCCAGTAAAGAGTCTGTTGTTTGATATCGATTACGATTCACCGCATGGATTCATCGACATTGGCAAAGTGTGGCCAAACGGCAAATCCATTTTAGAAGTGATTCACGAGGGAGTCAGGTCCTGCTTTGACCACCAGGCCGAAAAGGCCGTAAACCTATGGGGACCTAACTGGTGCAGGTGCTACGTCGCCTCTGCATCAGCGGTATTGAGAAACGATCCTAAAAACAAGGAAGCCGAGCCAACGTACAAGACTTCGTACACCTTGTGCTTTAAGTACATTTTGCTCCCGATGCGGTGTCATCCTCGTGTGTACAAACAAGTAGTGCACACGCTTACCAAGTATTTTGGTCAAGACTTGGACCCCAGCAACATCACGCAATGGTCACCTCGTGTGCTGGACGAAGCGCTGATGCGCACGCGGCAGAGCAACAGAAACTTGTACCACGACAAAGTCAAGCTTGTGCATAACCCCGATTGCCACAGGTGCAAGTTTGAAATGATCCGTGTGCAGCGAGGGTTTGGTGACCAGGCAGGAAGCCGGAATTTGAAATGCACGTGCAAGAAAGTGATGGCCGGCAGAGCATTGTTACCGTTTGCGTGCATGAACCACGAAGGAAAACTGCGACCCGAATGCAGTTTTATGGAGTTTGCTCACGGAAACATATCAATCACAAACTCAAAGGAGCGCGAGCTGGCTTCGGAAGCAGTGATCAGGTCAGAAATCATGTGCGCAAATCTCGGCATAAGCGACCACGAACGTGCGAGTGAGTTGCACAGGCTCGAATTCAAAGACAAAATGCGCGAATGGTCACCCCAACTTCTTGCCAAATTGGTTCCGGTCGAAACTATCGAACCGCGCGTTGATCCTGGGCATTTGTTCGGTTCCTTTCTCAAAACAGCATTTGAGTTTGACGAACAAAAAATGAACTCAAAAGCGTTCGGCCTACTGCTGGGTTTGGAGCAGTCCGATTTTCCTCGAGAGTCGTGGGGCACGTTTGATGAGTACGGTTCTTCAAACAACAACAACAACAACAACAACAACAACAACGAACAGTTTGAATCGGACCAACCGGGAGATCCGCGCGACAATGCAAAAACCAGGATGGCGAAACGTCACCTCAAATTGATCCAACGTAAACTGCGTACCGGGAAGATCACCAACAAAGAAGCGCAGCACCAAACCAACCAAGTGTTCAAAATGATGGAAGACAGTAAACGAGCTTCCAACAAACAGTTCAATGCACTGCCCACAACGCCAGTGAGCCGCAAATCCATTTTGTGGCAGGAAGTGCTGAGGGTTCTGTTTCCTTGTTTGGCAGCAGAAAAACACGGGTTTAGGTATCCGTTCAAACTCAATTCACTGACGGTGGTTGATCAAACTTGGATCAAGGGGAACTTTGTATCACGTTCGTGCATTTGTTTGGTCAACAAAAACAGGTACGCAAGAAACCACGTCCACCGAAGCAACGAAACGTCCTTCATGATCAGGTTAACGCGACAAGGACAACTGTCCGCCAGCGTGTTTGATTTCAGGTGTTCAAGGGATTTGGGGACCGATCGTTTCGGAAACAGCAGGGCAAAGGAAATTGTCCTATTATCAAACAATGATTCTGCGAGTTTAAGAAAAATTGCACGCGGGTTCGTGAACGCCAAGTTTCCGTACAAGAAAAGGGGACGTTTGCAAGTTTAGTTTTATTGAAAGGCGTGTTCGAGTCAACCACATGTGCGTACACGTAAAAACAAATATAAATTGCACATGATGCGCACAAATACAGTCCGTCTCTTTCTCTTCACCCCACCCCATTTTTCATGTGTCCTTTTTTTTCCAACTCCTTCACTTCCTCCGACGCGATTAAAATCTGAAAAGACCGTCTTTGTTTATTTCCTAAAAAACTTGCTTTATCTGCTCATCAAGTGTGAGCTTCAAAAAAGCGTCGACCTGTTTCTGGTACGGTCCGTGTCCTTTTGCTTGTTGGACCAATATGGGTGGGTCAAACATCCATGAATTGTACGAAGCTTCCAACGAGATCAACCGGTTGATGAAGCGACTTTTTACATCTGGTTCAAACAAATGGTCATCAGAAGGGTTCCAGAATTTCTGATCTTCGGGCTCAAACTCGTCCTCGATTAACAAGTCAAAAGCAGTCTTGCGTAAAACAGTGTGTGAAAAATGCGCAAAGATCTCCATTGCATAGACCACGATGTCTTGAGGATTGATGCCAAATTCGTTAGATCTTGTCAAAATGCCTATGGGTTGGATTGGTTTTGCGTCAAACAATGCGCTGGCGAGTGTCAAACACGCTGCCATAATACTAAACGAGTTTACGGAATCAATTTTTGTGTTGGAACGGATCTTTCGAACATACTTTCGGTAAAGTGCAGTGGTAACAAAGAAAGTTTTGCACGACATGAAACTCATTGGCTTGAGTTCTCCAAAAATGGTAAAGCACAAACGGACATCCTCTACATACTTGGCACCTTGGGCTCGAACCGAGAACACTCTGGACACGGCTTTTTGATACAATTTTAGCACGCGTTTGGAAGGCGCAGTCGCTTTGGGGCAGACCAACTTCTGCGGCATGCGTCGGTGCTCTAGCATCAACAGTTGAAGAAACGTTCCAAACCCATCTTTGTCCGTAAAAGCTTCGAGCAAACGACGGACTTTCCGAGGAGAAAGCGAAGCCAACTTTTCAGCGTACCGCGGTAGATTTAAATCTCCCAGCCGTGTTGCGACCACTTGGCTTTTGCTTCTTCGCCGCCGTTCCGGCGACTTTAGATATTGTAAAGCTGCTTTTCTCAGCCCGAGTTTGGGGTAAGAGTCGAGTAACATGGATGCAGCAATCGTGGTTTTTGTGATTACCGGTTGCCGTGCCTCGGGTAAAAAATAGTCCGTGAAAAAATCGGAATTAAGAATCTCTGCAAAGGACGGTCTTGTCCAAGGGTTCGGATTAAGCATCCGATACATCAGTTCGAAAAACGAGGCGGTGGAAGAATGGGAGTCGAAATCGGAGTCTTTGGTCTCGCACATATGTTTCAGTTTTAACACCGTGTCTTCGATCGTAACGCTGATGACCGGAGCTTCATCTGCTCCCTTCTCAAAGTCTAACGCACCCGTCGTTTGTAACTCGTGCTTTAATTCGTCCACGTCGAACGTGCGGTGGCAAAACTCGAGTAATTTTTGTGTGTTTTGTTCGCCGAATACTCGTAAACATTCCGCAGCCGCACCCAGTGGATCAATCTCAACAAAAAACTCCCCGCCCACCATCCAAAAAAAGATGCTTCCCAGCGACCAAATGTCTGCACGCCAGTCGTAATGCGCGTTTTCGGCATCGTAAAGCTGTTTAATGCTTCTTTGAGCAAGGGGTACTCTGTTCCTTTCGAATTGAGCGATGTTGACGTACGGCAACCGTGATATCAGGAGTTCAGGTGGAGTGTGGTGTTTAGTAAAAGCTTCTTTGCGTCTCTGGGTATAACGAAACGGCGCAACGCCAGCGACGTCGAAGTCGATCAATTTGACTTTTGTGGTTTTTTGATCAATCACGACGTTTGCGGGTTTTAGATCCAAATGCCAGATTCCGCGTTTGTGCAGGTGAAAGAGCCCATTGACAAGCTGCATCATAATATAAAAATGTTTTTTCGATGCAAACAACCTGACGCGGTTTTGTTCAAGTTGAGAGGACCAGTAACGCAGCAGTGTTGTTGGTTCTTTCTCGAGTGCGATGGCCGCAAATCGAGTGTTGTTGGTTACGTCAAAACACCAATCTTTTATTTGAATCACGTTTGGTGCGTTTACTAAAAGTTGCAGAGACGCGATTTCTCTGATTGCATGGGTGTCGAGAGCAAAGCAGACGGTCATGTCAAGACCGTCGTCGAACGTGCCTTGGTCGTTCCATTGTAGTTGAGCACGGTCCTCGGTGTCAATTATTTTGACCAAAGTCTGTGGATCATTTCCAGCCTGCCTGATTTTGTACCCAAACAGAAGTTCATGATTTGCCACCCGGTACTTTGAATAAAACTTTTTCATTTTTGTCACAACCATTAAATCCGACGATTCTGGACTCACATTTCCTTGAATCTGTAGTTTTTGCTCCTGTTGGTGTTGAGATGTCTTGTGTTTTTGGCGTTTCATAAACGACATGAATTTTTCTTTGGTGTTGTTGGTGTTGTTGTTGTTGTTGTTGTTGTTGTTTACAATAGGAGTATTCCTTGTATTAAGCTCTCTCTCTCTCTCTCTCTCTTTGAGTTCACAAAAGTTTTAAAAAAGTCCGGGGTGGGGTAGTTGTGTGTGTGTGTGTTGTAAAAAAAAAATCATAAACATGACAAACCTTCCAAAACGCACGCACAAACACGAGATTAACTTTAACACAAATAAAAAAAGCAGTGTGTCGTTTTTTGCCACAGAAAAACGAAAACAAAAAATAACAAGTACAGACAAATCACAAACCCCCATTTGGAGAGAGCGAGAGAGAATGAACACATGTCCAAAAAAGGCGTTTATATTTCAAAAAAAGTACAACCCACTCCCTACCTCCTTTATCGGTGGTCTTGAAAAACAACAATCTTTGCGGTGTGACCAGATTCTAATTTTTTCTTGTAATCACGATCGTCTCTGTTTTTTCCCACGACTTTTTGATTTTTTGCGTTGTCTACTTGGTGTAAGTGCTTTTCCAGAAAAAGAGCGAGGACTTGGACTACTAAATCTGCGTACACGAGGCGAGTCTTGTAACTCATGGATGAGATTCAAGGGTGAAATCCCCTTTCCGTCACCAACGGAACTGTTCCTCCTACTACGGTTTTTTGGTGTAATAAAATCTGGATCAACAGGCTCATCAACCTTTATGCTTGCTACCGAATCCGATCGACCAAATTTTGTTGCTGACAAGCGGAGTTTTTGTTCACGGGGTGAAGTAATATGCAGAGGAACGCAGCTTCGTTCTGGCAAATTTTCTTTACCAACAACGCTGTAATTGACCCTTTTATCGGAACCAAAAAGTAAGGTACCGTGGGTTCTGTCTAGCCATTCTGCTGCTTCGACTTTCCCGTTGTTTAACGCATTTTCTGGCATTTGAATATCCTGGTCATTCAGTGTGGTGACAAGGCACTTTTCCCACAACAGAGTGTCGAGAGATTCGAACAGTTGGCCTATTTTTGTCTGTGAACCGGAAGAAGAAGAAGAAGAAGAAGAAGATCGGGACTGTCTAATAACCTGCGACCCGAGGAAGAGTGCGAACTTGAGTTTGGCGAGCTTTTCACGCTTGAAATCCATTTGGTCAAATAGATTAAATAAAACAGTCGAATCCACAACCAAATAAACGAGTGATTCAAGAGTTTTAGCTGTAATTTCGTTGTCCCACCGCCAGCATACTGAACAACAAGACAGCACAGGGTGAGTGAATGTGTTACTTGTGATCACTACTTGACGCAACAAGCCTTGTCCTGCTTTTAGTACATTGCACAAGGATCCAGGTGGAATTTTGAAAGCGCACTTGTGTACGATTATTGCTGTGATTGATCCAATCCTTTTCAATCGAGAACAGAGTTGGCTAAAACGCGGTTCGTCGACGAGTGCTTTGTGGAGGATAATACCTATTTGGTTCACTGGAGAGTGTGGGCGAACGTGCCCGTCCGAATCTTCTTGAGATTCTGCACTTGATATGGCCATGTCGTGCTGAGACACACCCACTCGTGCATCGGTTGACTGTATAAATTTGACGTGTTTCAACACAATATCCAAGCCCGCGGCTCCTGCTTTGCGTTTGCCTGATTTCGCGGAACCAGCAAGTCGAAGATGATGTTGCAAAAGTTCAAAATCAACTACGTTTTGCATGCAGTATTCCCAAAATAGGTTTTCATCAACCGTTTGTTTCTCGACAAAAAAACGCATACCTGCTGAAAAAAAATAGTTTAATTCTTTGTTTAATCCCTCAAATGAAGTTAAATTGTTTTGAGTGAACACGATCCATTTTTTTGGCAAATCTTTTTTGAATTTGGTCAACATGGATGTCTTTTGGCCTGTAAACAACTCGTGTGGCTCGTTTTCTGGTCGTTCGCGATCGAAGTCAGCTTCTTCCTTGGTTTCAAACCTCTTTTCTTCGATTCCGTCATCGTCGGACCCACTGTAGACAGCATTTGCAGAGATATCCGATAAATTACCCTCTTGCTCATTAAAATCTCTCGAGTCAAATGAAAATCGAGACTCGTCTTGAGCAAACTCTTCCGATTCGGCGCTACCTGACCACGATGCCATTTGTTGTGGTGTCGTACGTCAGGTGCTAAAAAGCAAAAGAGTTTTTTGGTTGTTTAAAAAAAAAACACAAAAAACGAAACAAAAATTCGAATCTTGTTTGTGAAATGTCCAAGTTGACTTGCAGTCCTAAAAAAACACCAAGAGCTTGTAACACACAGACATTATAAAAAAAGGTGTTGTCCATTTTTGTTTACATGCTTTTAAAGTTGATTTATTGCAAGTGTTGTGGTCCCCGGTCTTCATTGGCTGTCCCCAAACCAAAAAAACATTTTTGCACGTCCTGACGAAATTTTAGAGTTGTTCAGCGGTGTTATCTGTTTTGAACTGTTGCTTCCAAAGAATACGAACATTGCTTGTCATAATTCAACTCACCCGAAATCGATGGTTGAGAAAGAAGTTTTTTTTGTTGCTGGTGGGGATTGTCTGTGTGCACGAGGCTTAGTTGAACAGTGGCTTTTTTGTTGGCAAAGTGGAGATATGTATATATACTTGAACCGTTTTGTTTTTTCCAGAACAATGGTTTTTTTTTGTTTGTTTATGTAGCACCTTGGACACACACACACTCGCGCATGCACTACTGGCTTTTTTTGCAGCTGTATTTTTTTTTGGCGTCGTTTGTTCTTGTTCAAGTGGAGAAAACGTTTTGCCATTGTTTCCACAGTTGTTTGATTCCATTTTTGTTTTTTATAACAGGAATGCATTTGTGAAGTTTTGTTGTTGGGACGTGGATTGTATCGACTCTACACACGACCGGGACCAATTTTGGGTTTTTCTTGCGTGACTTTGCTGCTTGTAACAAAAAAATGAGAACTTCGCGCTCGATTTTCTTGTTTAGAAAGGGGCATCTTTGAAATGAAACAGACACATAGCACCTGTTTTTGGTACTTTTTATGTCGTCTGCGAACCAACAGGCGGTGATGTTTGGCACGGTCAACACAGACGAGCGGATGATGTTTGTTGTATGGTACCATTCTGTGCAAAGGTTTTTTACCGCTTCTTTGTAGATTTGATTGCTGCATGGAGATTCAAATCTTGGAAAGATATTGCGCTCATTTGCATCTTGTTCATCCGATTGTTTGTCGCTGTCATCAACATCGAACTTTGCTGTGAACATGATTTAGGTTTG
>Ga0181564_10005584_pt1 | contig 10414 bp, 6 predicted proteins | sample 011ome_24_FD_134512 | JGI IMG/M metagenome (GOLD analysis project Ga0181564, IMG submission 134512) | Coastal salt marsh microbial communities from the Groves Creek Marsh, Skidaway Island, Georgia - 011513CT metaG (megahit assembly) | ecosystem: Environmental > Aquatic > Marine > Intertidal zone... | reverse complement strand
GGCGAAATTGTACCGCTGAAATTCATCGATGGCGACTTACTCAACGTGCAACGCCGTGAGCTCGAGACAACCTTTACGTTGTCTGTGAAGCCTTTGAACGACGCCACTCGTCAGCTCGACTACTTGGCGCTGCGAGTCGTGAGTTTGTGCGAGAGTGATCTCTTCAACTTGAATCGCGAACAGATTGGTCACACTATCCCTCTTCGTCAAATGACGTGGAGCCAGCGTTGCCCGAAAGTCGCGTTTGACGGCACCACCATCGCTGATTACTCCTCGTACAGTGTTTCGCCGTCCTCAGCGAATCCGTTGAAGCTGACCGTGAACAATCCCGATCAGGCGGTGTTGTGGCCTGGTGGACTGAACGACGACGTCGTTCCGGCTATGAATCAAAATCTCAAGTTGGTACGCCTGCAGTATCGACCAGTGGGTGTTGGTGAGTGGATCACGGCGAAATCTGAAGACTCTGAAGAGAATGACAAGAAGAAAAACCTTCTTTGCGGTGATTCTCGCACTGAGGGATGCAAGTTTGAATGGGACGTCAATAACCAATTCGAAAAGCTCCTCAGTGGATTCAAAGATGGCGTGTACGAGTTACGAGTCAAAAACTTTTGCTTTGGTGGTCACACCCTCGCCGAAAGTTCGGTGCACGAGTACGTGTCGGAGCAAAGACTTTCGCTCACTGTCGACACGTTCAAGCCGATCGCGCAGTCACTCGTACAAGCGGATAATCAGTACACGTGGTCTTTCTCTGAACCAATCGACTGCTCAAATCAAAAGGTGACGATTACGCGCACGTCTAAGCTGCAATGCGACGATGACGGGAACGCAACCCCTGATGAATCGTACCAGCCTACCGCGCTGACGCCTGAAGAAGCGCTCGAGTTTGATATAAAATGCTACAGCGTCAAGTACGCCATGGGTGGTGCCGGCTTTTGGTCGATCGAAATGCCGCTCGTGCACGCGTCTGCCACACTGTCGCCAAAACAAGCGTGTGAACGACGTTGTACTCTTGATGGTCCGTACCGCGTCGCCATTACTGGTATCAGCGATGAGAGCGGAAATGAAGTCAAAGAATTCATCGTCGCGCACGATTCTTCGTGTGCCACCAGTGCGACATCTTCCGTGGCAGCCGTCGGCCGCTCGCGCGTTGAAATCAACCATCCCAAGCGTCGCGCACCGACACCATCGGCGGCGCTTTCCGCATCCCGAACGAACGTTGCGTTCGACGCCATTCGACGAGCGCCTTTGGGCATTGAATTCATCCTCGGCGTCGCGTGCGCCTTGGGCGTGTTCCTCGTGCACGACCGCCGCCGTCGGTTCGCGCGCTCTCGCGACGACGACGCCTACGCGTCGGAGCCGCTCAACGTCGCCGCTCGACCGGCGAAATCATCCGCTGTCGTCGCAAACTACGGCGCCGCGGTCTAAGTATTCCCTAATAATAATACACCATTCCAGTTCCAGTTTTGTAATACACGCAACCATCGCGCGTTTCAAATCTTCAATGACAGCTCAGCGGGACGCTCACCCAACCTCACTCTCGCGCGCGTCGTCATCGTCGTCGACACCGCGCGCGATCGCGAAAACCGACGACGTCAACGCCAACGATGTCAGTGCGCGCACCGCCAGCGCCAGCGACGCTCGCGGCGCGCGGCGTCGTCGTCACGAACGCGTGCGCCCGTCGCGGGTCCGCGCCGCATCGCCGTCGCAGCTCCGTCGTCGCGACGCGCACCATCAAGGTGAACGCCGCGAAAGACGACGGTGCGGTGAAGAACCCGTTTCTCGCGGATGATGCGCGCGGTGTGTTGGAGGTTTTAGCGAACGATGTTCGCGAGGTGGCGACGAACGCGGCGAAGACGCCGACTCGAACGCGCGCGCCGAGCGGCGACGGGGCGCCTAGTGTCGTCGCCGCGAGCGGCAACGTCGCGACGTGGAGAGAGATGATGTTAAAGAGTGAAAATGGATCCAGCGCGCGTTTGCGATACGCCATCGCGCCGGCGGCGCATGCGTGTGCGGTGACGCTGACGCTGGCGCTCGACAGGATGGAAGCGAGAGGAAGCGACGGCGCGAACGCGTTATTACATTGGGGCGTTCTCGATCGCGCGGGTGCACCTTGGCGGTCGCCGTACGATGCGTTGCGAGAAGTGCCGGCGAACTCGCGTGCGCCCGATGCGATGTCGTGCGAATCGCCGTTTTTAGGTGCCGGTACGAAGGGCGAAGAAACGGCGACGCTGACGCTGGATGCCAAGGACGACGGAGTGGGCGCGGTTGTGTTCTTGGTGCGCACGCAGGATTGCAAGGTGTGGTTCAAGGATGCGAGTACAAATGGGGATATCATCATCAACGTGCGTGATGCTGTGAACGCTGCACGTGCTCGAGATTCGTCAACCGTGGCGACGCCCGCGTCGCGGCGAAGCGAGCCAGAGGCGCCGAAGAAGCGAACGGAACAAAAGTCCATGGCTTCTGCGCCGCCACCGCCGCCGCCACCGCCGCCGCCGCCGGTGGCAGCGCCCCGGGAACCTGCACAAACTCAGAAAGTAGACCAACAACTCGAGTTCGCAGCGTTGAATCAATGGCGAGGATCAGAGGTGAAGTTGCAAACGCACAAGGGTGGCGGCGGCGAGCGCAATTTGCGATGGAGCACGGATAATCTCGCTCCGGCTGCTGCGAGCATCGTTGGCGGTGATCGAGACTCTTCTTCGTGGCGTCAGAAACTTCAAATGGTAGAAAAGCTTCTGTGTGAAAATGGCGCTGATGTGGATTCGATGGCGTACGCCACGGTGTATTTGTTTTGGATTTCTGTCGGAGCCATTGCGTGCGTCGAAGACGGTACGCATTATCGCCCCAACCACCACGCTGGATCAGCCGAACGCATGTATGGCGCCATAGAAGCCGCAGAGCGGCATGCGAGTGAAATAGCGCAGAGCGGTGACCATCATCGTGCGCGTGAGCTTCGCGCTCTCATTCGCAGGTTGCATCCTCGATTGCCGGCGTTTACAGCTGAATTTACGCAGAGCGTACCTCTTACACGCATTCGAGATATCGCGCACGGCAAGGGTGACCAGCACGGAAAGTGTCGCGAAGTGCGTCAAGAGATCAAGCATACAATTCAAAACAAGCTTCACAGATGCGCTGGTCCTGAGGATTTGGTCGCAACCGAGGCCATGCTCGCTAAGCTCACCGCGCCTGGTACTGATTATCCTGAAGAATTCGTCAACGAGTTCAAGATTTTCTATCGCGAATTGAAGGAATTTTTCAACGCTTCTTCAGTCGCGGATCGCATCGATAGAATTGCGAACGAGCAGGGTGCGCCGGGGACAGCTTCGGAAAGTTCGAAGAAGTTCCTGCAAGCCAAGGCCAACGTCGACGCGCTTTCTAACGTCGACGCGCTGGGTGATCAAACCGTCATGAGTACACTCGTTGAATGCTTGAAGGCTGTTCACAATGCACGTAGCGATATAATCGGTGCATTAGATCATGCTGGTGACCTCAAAAATGCCCCTAGTAGCCAGCGTCAGCAATGGCGACTGGCTGAAGTGAGTATGGAAGATTACGCTTTTGTACTCTTGAGCCGATTGTTGAACACGCTCGGCGCCGAAAGTGAACCGCCGCGAAGCGACATAAGCGCGAGTGAGTTGAAACTCACACTTGAGGCACTTGCTTTGACATCGCGCACGCTGTCTCTAAGCTCTGGAGGGGATCAAGAAATGGAAGCCATCGCTTCTGAAGCGGCGACGCTCGCTCGCGATGGTTTGCCGAATGGCGAAGAGGGCGGTTTGCGTGTGCAAGCTATCGCAGAGCGCGCGCGACGCAGTGCTGTCGATTTTTGCGAGTTACTTGAATCTCTATTCGATGGTCGGGCGTCGAGTCTCGGGAATGCGCTCGGTATCGACGGAGATTCTGTCAACGTATTCACTGAGGGACAGATTCGCTCGAGCGTTGTGTTTCAATCCGCCAAGTTCGCATCCTTGCTCTTACGCGTCAGTCGCCAGATCACAGGCGCGGCAGGTTGGGATTGTGTCGTACAAGGTACGGCGATTGGGGCATTCAAGTATGTGGATCGACTCACTCCGGAGGCGTGCGCACAGTTCAATGAGCCAGTTGTGTTGCTTGTCGCGAATGCCGACGGTGACGAGGAGGTCTCCACGCTGGGGCAGAACATTAGGGGTATTGTCCTGTGTCACGCATTGCCGCATTTGAGCCACTTGGCACTTCGAGCGCGACAAGCGCACGTGCCTTTGATCGCAGTGGAGGACGATAAGCTTGTAGAGTATGCTCGCTCGTTGATGAACCAAGGGTCGGTAAAGCTCTGCGCTGAATCCACTGGGATCAACCTTGAACAGACGAACGAGGCTGGTAGTACATCGAAGACATCGCCGTCGACAACGTCTACTTCCAGAGTTCTTAAGCAAGAGTTGGATGCTGATTTATCCAAGGCTACGACCGTCATAGACCTGGTCGATTTGCACGCGATGGGCATTGATGCTTCAACACGAGTCGCGGGGACCAAGTCGGCAATGTGCGCACAGTTGAGTGCCATTGCTGAGAAATCTGCTGATGAAACACAATTTTTGGCACCCAGGGGCGCGGTTCTCCCGTTTGGCGCCATGGAGTTTGCGTGTGCGAATATTGGCAAGCTCGAGCACCTCGAGTCTTTAATCGTGGAGCTCGAATCTCCAGAGTGCGCGTCTGATGCGGCGCGAACGAAAAAGTTGTGCGATAATATCCAGAACTTGATTCGCTCTCTCAAGCCTTCTGAAAGTGCTATGGATATAATTTCGTTCAAATTTGGTCAAAACGCTCGCGTGATGGTCCGAAGTAGCGCCAACGTCGAGGACCTTGAAGGTATGTCAGCGGCAGGCTTGTACGACTCCATTCCAAACGTTGACCCGAACAATCGTGAGGCATTTGCTACGGCTGTAGGCGAGGTCTGGGCATCTCTGTACACTACGCGCGCAGTTGCTTCCCGCCACGCCGCGGGTGTTGGTCAACTAAGTGCGCATATGTGTGTGCTCGTGCAAGAAATGCTCTCGCCTGAGGTGAGTTTTGTCTTGCACACGACGCACCCGCTTACGGGTGATGTCAACTCGGCATATGCCGAGTTTGCACTCGGCTTGGGCGAAACTCTTGCGTCTGGTGCTATTCGTGGAACTCCGTGCCGTATGTCTATCGAAAAGTCGTCGAAGAATGTCACTGTAAACGCATTCGCGTCGTTTGGCGCGGCGCTCGTGCGCGACGACGAATCGCCCACGGGGATGAAATCCGTAGCCGCCGACTACGCCACGCACTGGCTTAGTAACGACGCTGTGAAGCGCTCAAGCGTTGCCGCGCGTATTCTCGCCATTGGTCTCATGCTTGAGCACGAGTTGAGTCCACGGGCTGAGCTTCTCGCTCAAGACATCGAAGGCTGCGTCTTGCCGAATGGCGAATTGTGCATCGTGCAGGCGAGGCCGCAACCGTAAAGTAATGATATCTACAGGCGCCTCTCGCGCGCGCTTGGATCCCGCAAAGATAATATGCGTTAGTGTACTACTGGTATATTGTGATTACAATCGCCTAGCTGCCGCTACGCTGTGCTAAAAACTTTAAATACCGCTAAGCGTTGTCGCCGGCGACGGCGACAAACTCAGCCAAACCAGCCGTCATGTGTTCGCGCAGAAACGTCAGCTCCGACTCTTCCAAAGGCGCCTGTAACTTTTTCAACGCCGTCAAAATCTCCACTCGCTCTATTTTCCCCTTTGCGTCACTCATCTTGCCCAATAACACGTCCCGTTCGCACGCGCGCAAACGCTCGCGCAGCGCCTCTGGTTGTTTCAGCGCAAACAACTTCAAAATCTCAGGCGTCTTGAACGCCGCCGATATCGCCGCCAACGTCGCCGACTTAATCGTCTCCAGTTCATTCGTAAGCGTCACATCCCCAGTCGTCATCCTCGCCAGCGACGTTTTAAAACTATCCAACTGCGCCAACGTCTCCGCCTTGGTCTCCTCGTACTCGTCGTCGTCAAACTCCTCGCGCGCGTCTTCCAGGTCCGCCAACTGCGTGAGCAAGCGCGCGATTTGATCACGCGCGTTCGCACGTAACGTGTCCGCCATCGTTCTCGCGCTGCGTCTCGAGACTCTCGACGCACAAGGCACGTTGTGACGTGCGCAAGCCGTGCCCATCGTCACTCACGCGCGCGTCGTCGTCGTCGTCGCCGTCGTCGAGGTCGTCGACGACGACGCAGTATGTCTTTCGCCACGCACGCGACGTCGCGTGGCGTCTCGCGCGTCCGCGCGTGCGCTAATGGGTCGTGTGCGTCGTCGTCGTCGTCGTCGTCGTTGTCGTCGTCGTCGTCGCGTCGAGTGTCAGCGACATCGGCGACCCCGCACGCGCGACGTTTGATCCGCACGTCGCGCCATACGGCGCACAGCGCCGCACCGGCGCCGTCAGGCGGTGCGCGCGAGTCGTCTGCGTCGCCCGATGCGCGCGACGAGGCGTACATGCGCCAGGCGCTGACGCTCGCGGCTACCGCGCGAGGCGAGACGTTTCCGAACCCGCTCGTCGGGTGCGTCATCGTCGGCGCAAACGGCGACGTCGTAGGTCAAGGGTATCACCCAAAGGCGGGCGAACCTCACGCTGAGGTGTTTGCACTTCGTGCCGCGGGTGAGCTCGCGCGCGGAGCGACGGCGTACGTGACGTTGGAACCGTGTAATCATTTCGGGCGCACGCCTCCGTGCTCACGCGCGCTCGTCGACGCCGGCGTTCGTCGCGTCGTCGTGGGTTTCGTCGATCCCGACCCGAGAGTGAGTGGTGGTGGTATTCAAACGTTGCTCGATGCCGGCGTCGAAGTCGTCGTCGGGTGCGTGGAATCAGAGTGTAGGGAAATAAACGCCGAGTTTATCGCGCGGCAGCTCGACGGGAAGTAACTGCTAACTACTACACAGCCTCGCCATTTGTATTATAAACGCATATGAAACACACACCGCTCGCATCAGCGTCCACGTCTGCGCGCTCCCCGCGTCCGCGCTACTGCGATGTCCTTCTATTACACCCGCCGTCCCGCGCGAGCCGTCGACGCCTCGACGCGCGCGGGACAATCCCCCCATCAACCTCGCGCGTCACGCGCGCGCATCACCGCCGTCCGCACTGCAGCAGCGACCCGGCGCCTAAAAATAACCCAAACAGCGCCGAGGACCCGATCGTGGCCCGTCCGATGTGTCGCACCTTTAACGCCCCCGGGAGCTTGTACGCGAATGCTTCGTACGTGCCGTAGCACGCGCCGACGGCGCCGCCCACCGTGGCGCCGAGCGCGGCGCCCGTGGTGACGCGATTCACGCACCGACTGTCCATGACGCGATGTGTGTGCGCGACGCGGGCGACGGGCGACGCGGGCGGCGGGCGACGCGAGATGACGCGCGAGTGTGCGTCGGGGCGCGTACAAAAAAAATCAACCAGGAGGAGGCGAGAGGCGGACGGGCGTTCAAGTGAGCCTTGGACCTTAATATTACAAACAATCAAGAGACGGACAAACTCAAAATGCGCATTTTCTAGACTAAAATATACAACAACAACACAATGATATTAATGAATACCAGCAGCGTTGCGTCCTTGACGTGCGTCGCACGAAGCGCGCGCGAAAATGTCAAATGTTGACGTCGCGTCGCGTTCAGGTGGTTCTTTTCAGAAAAATAATCGCGCGGTTTGACAACCGCACGATGAAGCCGATGTATGTAAACATCGTCGAAGAAGTAATACGTCGACGATGAGTGATTTATCGGTTTTGCACGAGTTCGCACGCAGGGCGATCGTTAGAGAAAACAATCTCTTGGAGTTGCCGGTCGGTGGCGGTGCGCGCCATCTCCTCCCCGTACACGTAAAAGCAGTGATACTTTGAGCACAAGATGCCGTTGAAGTCACACGCACCAGCCATGGTGTACGCACCAGCGTCAGGGAACATCAACCAATCACCGTTGGAAAGTTCAGGAAGAGGAATGTTGCGCATCACGCAATCAAGCGAGTCGCACGTCGGGCCGTAGACAGTGGAGGAAATCTTGAGCTTTTCGTAATCTTCTCCATCGCACGCGAGCGGAGCGACTTTATTCGGCTGCAAAAAGTACGTGGGCAAATCGAGGCCGTCGTAAATGATACCATTGAACGAGCCATACAAGCCATCGGTGATGTAATAGTCAACGTGACGTTCGCCTTCATCCGTGGTGCCTTCGCGCTTGCCGTACACGAGGCAAGCCATCGTGACTGGAGCTTGAGCAAAGTAACGACCAGGTTCATCGATGATTTGCAAGCCAGGGAAGGTACCATCGTCGGGGAAGATTTCATCCAAAGCTTGGCGCACGCGGTCGAAATCGCTCGGCGCCTCGCTGACAGAGCCATCGGCGTTGAAGGAGCCGGTGAAGCCGCCGCCCAAGTCGAGCAAGTGCATATTGAATCCCATGCTCACCGCTTGATCAAAGATTTGACGCGCGTACGTAATGGCGTTGCGATAGGCGTCCGGGTTGCGCGAGGACGACCCGACGTGAAAAGAAACGCCGGCGACATCCAAGTTGAGCAACGCCGCGACGGAGAGCAACTCGTTTACCTTATCTAATGGCGCCCCGTATTTCGCACCAAGAGGCAAGCGCGCCATCGGATCGTCGGCACGGATGCGAAGAACGAGCTTCACGTTCACCTTGGACGCTAAGATCTTGTGCAATTCAGAGACAGAGTCAAAGGTGGTGTACGGCACGTTGTGCTCGGCGATGCAGCGCAAGTCGCACGGGCGCTTGACGGGGTGAGCCAAGATGATGCGTTCGGTGGGCACACCAAGAGATGTCACCAACTCCACTTCGCCTTGCGACGCGCAGTCGAAACCGGCACCGAGCGCGGCGAGCATAGAGATGATGCCACGATCTGGAAGGCACTTGACGGCGTAGTGCGGTCGAACCCGCGGAAGCTTCTTGGCGTGATGATCAAACAACGCCTTGACGGTGGCGAGATCAACGATGCAAAAGTTTTCCTCCAACGAGTGCTCTTCAACAAGTTCGGCCGCACGCGCATGCACGTCCACAAGCTTCCGGCTAGCGATAGGCTTCACAGCGAACGCTTGTTTGACCGAATCCACGGTGAGCGTCTTGGCGCGCGTCGCGACGCGTTGCTCAAGCTCACAGTTATCATTCATCAAAGAATCCTTAAACCCAACGGTGTCGGCGAGACCACGAACCATGACCCCGAGCGCCGTGGGCACATCCGTCGCGCGATGCGCAGAGTTGAGCCCATTCGCGCCGTGCCCTTCGTGGTGCGCCACGCCGTACGTCGCCGCCCCTCGCGTCGACTTGACTTGTTCGAGCGCCGCAACCAAATCCCGGTCCTGCACCGAGAACGACGTCCCACTGCGCCGATAACGCGCTTGAAATCGTCGCTGAAAACGCGGCTTGGACGTAATCATCGTCGCATCCGCACCAGGAATACCTTCATGGTCCTAATACAATTTCACCGCGTGACGATTGACACGAAAAGCGCGTCAGTCACCTCGCGCGCACGTCTCGCCCTTTCCGCGCGCGCACCCGCGTCGAACGCGCGCGAAAACGACGGCACCATTTTCACTAGACATATCCCTACGCACACAACCCCACGCACGCATGCGTGTCGTCGCGTACGCCCACCATCGTGTACCGCGTCGCGATCCCCGCGAACCCTCAACGCGTCGTAATCCCGCGCCGTTGTTCGATACGTACCTCGACCGCGATCGCCGCGCGTTTCAAATCCGCGTGCGCGAACGCGTCGTGTTCAACGTTTACGTCATCGTAGCGCGTGAGCGTGTCCATACCTTGCGTCGACCGAGCGATGCGGGCGACGAACTGGCGCGATGGCGCGACGTCGGCGGACGATTTCACGCGTTTTTTTAGGTCCAACCGACCGCGTGTGGTCAACCGACCGGATTGCGGCGTCGTCGCGTCGTCGTCGCGTGGGTGGTGCGTGGTGCGTGGTGCGTGGTGCGTGGTGCGTGGTGCGTGGTGCGTGATTACAATGTCCGCGCCGCCGGTCGCGAAAATGTGTAGGTTTTGTAGCCGGCGCGCGCTGATGAGGCAGACTCTACGTCTAGCGACGGGCTCGAACGGCGCGTTCGACGTCGTAGAGGGGTTTTTCGAGGTCACCGCCCGCGCTCGATTGGCTGCCGCCGGTTGGGGAACTTCGTGCGCTCGGGTCGGAGGCGTCGGAGGCGTCGGAGGAGGAGGGGACACGTTCGGCGAGGACGCGAGCGGCGCAGCACGGCGCGAGGCCGGAGACGTCGACGTCGTCTCGGGAAGGTGATGGTGGTGCGCCGGTGGCGCAGCACGAGGCGCGAGCGCCGTTGGCGTCGGGGGCGCACCCGGCACAGTCTTGCTTGTCGCTGGGACTGGCGAACGCGCAGCACGCGGTGGTGGTCGCCGTCACTGGCGCTGC
>Ga0181564_10005572_pt1 | contig 10425 bp, 9 predicted proteins | sample 011ome_24_FD_134512 | JGI IMG/M metagenome (GOLD analysis project Ga0181564, IMG submission 134512) | Coastal salt marsh microbial communities from the Groves Creek Marsh, Skidaway Island, Georgia - 011513CT metaG (megahit assembly) | ecosystem: Environmental > Aquatic > Marine > Intertidal zone... | reverse complement strand
TGACTGTGGCGAAATCTCTAAAAATGCTCACGGCAGTTGATGGCGCGCTGGTGCGCATTGACCTTGAACGTTCAGACCTTGGTGCAACAATGTCGCGGATGGAGCATACAATTAGCAACCTTTCGAACATTGTTATGAACACAAAGGCGGCACGCTCGAGGATTGCTGATGCAGACATTGCTTTGGAGTCTACTGAGCTGAGCAAAGCGCAAGTTTTGAACCAGGCAGCGCAAGCGATGTTGGCACAAGCTAATAAAGCTCAGCAGTCGATCCTGCAATTACTGAATTAACATAAATAAGACGAACGCTCTCCCTTAGAGTGCGTATGGCTATCCACCCAACTTTATTGCGGCCCTTCGGGGCCGTAATTTGTTTAGGTCATGTTTGATTTCGGGCTGCACCTCTCTGGATGTTTGTTTGTATTGTGCCTGCGTCTCCATTTGGCGAATGAGCTGAGATTACTATTTGCACCGGTCTGATTGATACCGCGGTAAAATTGCCACAAAACATGACGGCATCTCTCATTTTGGGTGTTCAGGCAGGATGTGCATGACGGATAGTATGAGGGTATATCTAAATATTTGGGATGCTCTATGTTACCGCCCCACAAAGTCGAGCATGATTGGCGGATCCGTATGGCACAGTAATTGCTATGTTATAAAGATATATTTAACAGGAGATTGCCATGTTTGTCGCGGATGGTTTGAATATTGTTGATAAGGCGCTGAATATGGCCGTTTTATCTCTTGAAAACCGTGGCCTGCCGCGAGAAGAGGCTCAAATTGCCTTGCTTATCCGGCTTTTGAATGTTGTGCCTGAAGAAGTTGCAGAAATTGCGCAGGTGCTTCGGAACGATGATGAGTTGTCATCGGCAATTAACAAAAAAGTAAGTCCGCAAATTTCCTTCGAGCCCAATACCTAGATCATTTATTAAATGGCTTGTGTTGGCTGAAAATTAATTTTTAGTGAGAGACACCATGGGATTTCAATCAAAAGCTTCAGAAGTCACCACGCCTCAGTTGTTGGAAATACCCAATATTTCTAATGGGTATTATCAATTACATGGGAACCTCATACATAAAACCGCTGCGATTGATTGGGATGGAATAGAATTAGGACAGGGAAATAAGATTGGTCCTTTTTGCACAATTGGCGGAGAAGCTGAGCATAAATTTTATGTTTCAGAGGGTAAAATCAAAATTGGAAACAACAATGTCTTTCACAATGGTGTGAGTGTTAGCAAGCCAACGCGTCTCTCGAAAACAACCATGATTGGTAATAATTGCACCTTCATGAGTTCGTCAGTTATCCACCATGACAGTATCATTGAGGATGATGTCATAGTTTCTTCAAATGTGTCAGTGGGGGGTGGTGTGATTATTATGCGGGGAGCGAACATAGGAATGAACGCTACCATACATCAGTTTAAAGTCATTGGAGCTTTCTCAATGATTGGGATGCAAGCCTGCGTAATAAAAGGGTCTGTAGCCAAACCAGGCCGGAAATTGGTTGGAGTTCCGTTGAGGGATATTGGGCCAAACAAAATAGGGCTATCTAGGTCAGGTATCACTGACAAAATACTTCAGCTCGAAGTTAAGAGGTTTGAGTCACTTGAGAATTATTTAGGAAAAAGGTGAGGCTGGTTAAATGAGCATTTCGCAGGAAAAAATCCTGGACTCAAAAGTTCTCCAGCTTACAGCTCAGCTCAGTAAAAATGAGACCACAGAGAGAGATTTTGTCGAGCTTCTAAATTTTTATTTTCGAAATGGGAGACCTAAATATTTTTCCAAATATAAAGACGATCTTTTGCGCGTGTTCCCAGAAGTCCTGGATACGATGCCCATCGAGAATATGTTTGAAGCTGCTCATGATCTCTTTCTGTTTGCACGAACCTCTAATGACACTGTGGGCGAGAGAGAAAATCAGGATGAGATTAACCGTTCCATTTTTCAGCCATTTCAAAAAAAACTCGCTGAAATGTTACCCTACATTGAAGTTAAAAAACTTACGTTTGTTCCGAAACCAGATACTTACGTGATACTTACCCGTCATGCGTCAACCAAGGGAATGTACGCGCCCGGAAAATTCATTTATTCAGTTTGTAAGTCGCTATTAAAAGAGAATAAATGTGTAATTTTATGCCACCTTGGTAGCATAGATGAAGCATTCCATAACCTGAAAATTCATGAAAAATTTACAATTTATCACTGTAAAGGTTCCACCATTGACATCTTTTTTACCTTAAGAAAAATAATCCAAGACGCTCAGCCTCTGGAAGTGTTAACCGAAATCGAATTAAGCGTAATAAATCTGATTGAAGCTATTGGTGTTTCATCAAAGGTATCATTGTTGAGTGCTGGGGTATTCAAGACGCCATGGTTTGACAAGAAGTATCTGGTAACCGAACTCTATCATGATGAAGACAAAACAGACCAGAATTTGGTGCCTATACCGCAAGTGCATAGCAAAGAGCTTCTTGCGCCAGAGTGCTCTGCTGAAGCTCTGCGTAAATTGAAGCAGGAATATGACTTAGATAACAAATTTGTCATTGGGTCGTTTGCAAGATACGAGAAATTTACACCAGAATTTCTTAGCTTGGCGAAGAGATGTTTAACCAGGATCCAAAATTCTGTTCTTATTCTTGCAGGTTCCAATGATCAATCACGAGTTGTTGATTTCTTTTCTGATGAAATCAACCGGGGGAAAGTCATTGTTCTTGGCGTAGTAAATACAAATATCTTTGGTTGGATGATTGATGTTTTCCTGGAGCCCTTTCCTGTTATTGCTGGTTTTGCAGCATTGGAGTCGCTGGCCAAGGGTAAGCCAGTGTTCACATTAGAATGCGCTGGATTGGGAAATTATGTCGCCAGTCGTGACGCGGATCTTGTTTTTCAAAGTCAGACAGAGCTGGTTGCAAAGATGAGCAGTGTTGTTAAATCGACCGAGGAATACCGGGCATTGTCACAAAAAAGTCTAGAAATCGCAGAGACATTTTATGACGACAAGGCTTTAGCTCTTTCAATAATTAATTCATCATGATTAGGGGACTCTTAGAGCCTGTTCTCAACTTTTTAGTTAGGAAACCCAGGCAGGGACATTAATTCTGGTAAAATTTAGCACTTTAATCACAAATCCTTGGATGTCTTGAAGACAATAAGGATCTCATCACAATTCGAGTGCTAACCTCAAACTAATTGGGGTTTGTTTTGAGATTTAGATAATTAGTGGATAAAAGAATGAAAATAACACTCTGTGATGAGGCAAGAGCGGAAAATTTTCAAGATTTTGTGATGAAACATCCAAAGTCACTCATCTACCATACCCAAAATTATAAAACTCTTATAAAACGCCATCTGGATTGCGATATTCATTACTATTTTCTTGAAGATAGAGGGACCATACAGGCAGTTTTGACTGCCATGTCGAAGGAGGGAAAACACGGAAAAGTATTCAACTCATTGCCCTTCTTTGGATCTAACGGTGGAATATTGGCAGCCAATGAAAGTGCTTATACTGCGATGCTGAATCTTTATGATAAACTGACGGAAGATATGAGCTTTTCAACTTTCATAGAAAACCCATTTGATATTGTTCAGAGAAAGCCTGATTTTGATCTCGTTAGTCATAGGATTTGTCAAGTAACAGATTTGACCGACGTCGATTTAGACAATTTAGACAATATTTTTACATCCAAAAAAAGGAACGACATAAGGCGCGCTTTGAGAAATAAAGTCGAAGTTCAGGTTGATTTTAGCGACTACGCCAAAGATTACCTATTAGACACGCATATTGCCAATATGCGGGCAGTTAATGCGGTAAATAAATCTAGGGATTATTTTCATGATTTGTTTTCACTATTTCGTGTAGGCGCTGATTATGATCTTTTCACGGCAAAAAAAGATGGAGAGTTAGTTGCTGCACTTTTACTGCTATATCACAAAAATATGGTTGAGTATTATACTCCAGTGATCTCAATCCAACAAAGACACCTACAAGCCTTATCATTAATCATTTATGAAGCAATGAAACTGAACAAAAGGGCTGGCCGTACAATTTGGAATTGGGGAGGTAATGGAAACTCACTGAATAGTGTCTATCGGTTTAAAAAAAATTGGGGAGCTAAAGACTTTCCGTACGACTATCTTATTAAGTCAAACATTCAGCAATTAGCTGAATTAGATTCTAAAGATATTTTACAAGATTACAATGGGTTCTACCTATTTCCATTTGAAAAAAACCAGGTTCCATGTCCACTCTTTGGGAGTTCTTAAAGGCAATGACAGAGGTAATTCAATCCCTTTCGATAGGAAAATTCCCATTTTATTGGCGTACAAAAGAACTGGACAAGTCAGGCAAGCCTTATGGCACAATGATGCTTGATTTTGATTTGACATATGACGCGGATTTTGGATTTTTAAAACAAAAGATGTCTGTTGAATTGAAGGAAGCAATCGAGGCAGTCTATCATTTCGATCACAATATTGGCTATCTCCAAGAAGGCGCTGAGGAGTTTAAAACCTATGGCTTCGAATATTTAGATGTAATATCAGATGCGTTGAGTGACCATAAAGCCATTGTTCACCCGATGAAGGTTGTCGATATCGGGTGTGGTGGTGGTCTTGTATTAAACGAAATAAAAAAACGTTTTCCCAATGCAAGGTTGCATGGGGTGGATCCTTCACCCACCGCTAAGCGAGCAAGTAAACATTTTGACTTCAATCTCTTAGGAGATTTTTATCCTCCGCGTGACCGCAGCACAATATCGAGTGCCGACCTTGTTCTGCACTATGATGTATTAGAACACGTCGCCAATCCTCTTAAAATGCTTGAGGAAATCTATGTTGATCTCCGACCCGGCGGCTTGTTGGTGTTTAGCGTGCCGGATTGTTCAAAAGCAATTGAAAATGGTGACATTTCAATGTGCATTCACGAGCACATAAACTATTTTTCTGTGTATAGTTTGAGATACCTTGTTGAAGGGGCTGGTTTTCAAAATGTCAGTGTGTTCAGGGGAAAACATGGTGGCACTTTGTTTTGTGTGGCAGAAAAGCCCGCAATGAAGTCTAATAAATTAAGCGCCGAAAGAGAGCATAACCCAGCAGAAGGGTTTTCTCGTTTTGTTTTAAAAAACCAGCGTCTTTGCAAAAAATTTAATAAATTCCTCAAGCAAACTGCTGATGCAACAATCGGGTTTTATGTTCCGCTGAGGGCTATTCCTTATGTGACAAAACTAAAGGTACGGAATGATTTTAAATTTTATGATGATAGTTGCTTTTTCAAAAATAGGGTCCTTGATGGCTTTGAGAATAAGGAAATATTGGGCATCGCAGACTTGGAAGTTTCCCCTCCTGACTATACCGTGGTGATGACACACATATTTGGCCCATTGATCAAACAAAACATCGCGGCACGCTCGATAAACACAAAGGTAATTCTTATTGATGAGTTCTATGAGTAAATGTTGTAGTCAGCGAACTGATGTGTTTGTTGGTGGTAGTCTGTCTTCCCTGATTTTGGCTACACATCACAAGATAACTAACCCTGAAAATGAAGTAATCATTCTCGATGGGGCCTCCAAAGTTGGTGGGGATAACGGCAGTTATTTAGCAAAAAATGGAGAATTCTTCGATTATGGAATGAGAGTTTACTATGAGTGTAATGTTAAAGAACTTGACGACATTGTTGCCCGTTCTCTTCCTGCCCCAGAGCTCGTTTTTCTCAAAGACAACAAAAAAGATCCGGCAGCTTGCTATTTTAACGGTAACCTTCAATTCAATTCCCCTTGTTTAGATTTGCGGACTTTGTCCTGTACTGAAAAAAACTTGATCATTGAGCAGATAAATAATTCAAAAAAAAATATAAATAAGAGTAACTATAAAAATTGCGCAGAATACCTTACTGATAGGTTAGGAAAAATTATTTCTGAAAAATATCTTTTTCCAATACTTGAAAATTTCTACGGTAGGAAACCCGAGGAATTAACGGTTGATGCCTCTACCGCGCATTTCGGGTTAAATGAAAGAGTAATTTTGTTTGAAGAAAATAAAACGCTTCAATTAATGGAAGATGAGCATCTTCGGATGCGAATTGCTTTTCCTAACCAGAGACATCTTCCTGAACCCTATTCTCGGCGCAGTGCGAGAGGTATATATCCCGCGCGATTGGGCATGCAACATATTATAAATGGTCTCAAAGAAAATTTTTTGGCGCTTGGTGGAAAGATTATTTTAAATGCAAACATCCAAAGTGTAGGCCATAACAATGGGTTAATCTCAGTGTTGAATTACACTGATAAAAATACTGGCAATTTATTTAGTATAAATTTGCAAGGGTTATTTTGGGGAGCGCCCTTGCAACTATTGGCAAAATTTCTTGGCTATGAGTCAAAATTTGAACTTGAGAGAGGAAAAAGAGCGCATTTAGCACATGTCATTTTGAACAAAAAATTAAACCTTAGCGAACTCTATTATCTTTTCAATTTTGATCCGTCCTATGAAATTTTTAGAGTGGTTAATTATAGCGCCTATTGCCCACATTCATGTAGCGATGGTCTGTTTAGGGCGACAGTGGAATATTGGTCAAATTCAGATAAAATAAATATTCAAAAAATTAATGAAGAGCTTCGTGATATGTGTGTTCTTGATAAGAAGCACAAGTTAATCTTCCATGAATTAACCGCAGGGCCAGCGTTCCCTTTACAAAGTGTGAAGAATGAAGAATTGATGGACGATGTAAGAAAATATGTCCAATCTTTAGCATTGAGGAACTTGTTAGCCTTTGGTCCGTCAGCCAAGAAACATAGTTTTTATACACCTGATATTCTTCGTGGTGCGTTTGAGGACTATGGTCAGTTTTCATTCTAGCGTGACCCTGCTACTGACAGATCAAAAAATTCCTTGATACAATCGCAAACGCGCTCTGTGGGCAAATCTTGATAACACGGAAGGGTAATGGTTTTTGTCTCGAGACGGGCAGCATTTGGCTGAACATTGCCATACTTATTTTTGTAAAATGGCAAATTACTTTGGCAAAATGTGCCGATGGTCGTTTCAATTGACCTAGCTTTTAGATGTTTGATCAAACTATCTCTGTCCATCTCGTCCGGTACAGTAAACACCAGTGACTGGAAATTATGCAGTGCTGAAGGTCCTGCTTTCTGTGCTCTGAATCCCAAGGGGCTCAACTCAGCTATATAGATGTCTTGTACTCTTGCTCTTTGATCGATGATAAATTGCAAGTTTTCAATTTGTTTCAGTCCCATAATTGCCTGCAACTCTGACATACGGAAATTAAAGCCGTAATCATTGAATTCAAGTTTTCCGGAGCTGTTTTCACTCGCGCCGTGAAGCAATTTTCGCTCAAACCATAAAGCCCAATCTTTATTATCGGTGGTAATGGCTCCGCCTTCGCCAGTACATAAAAGTTTTCTGGGATGAAAGCTGAAACAGGTGATGTCAGCTATTTTTCCACATGCAATGTTGAATTCTTTGCTTCCGAGAGCACAAGCAGCATCCTCAATAAGTGGAAGGGAATAGTATTCACAAACTTTCTTTATTTCATGCAGGCCGGTTGGATTTCCAAAAGCATCCACAAAAATGACAGCCTTTGTTTTGGGCGTGATCTTGGCGACCAAATCGTTAACATTCATGTTAAAAGTGTCGAGATTAACATCTATAAAGACGGGTTTTGCACCAAGATCTTCAACAACATTGGCTGTAGCTGGAAAAGAAAAATCCGATATCGCTACCTCATCTCCAGCACTCACATTTACAGCTTTCAAGGAAATCCATAGCGCAGTTGTGGCCGACGTCGTAAGGAAGCTATATTCTGACCCAACCACGCCACCAAGTTTTTGCGCGAATTTGTTGACATTAGAACCTCGCGTAAAAATCCCAGTCTCAAATACCTCTCGAAACTCAGCTTCTACGTCTGCATATTCGATGTATGGTTTTATCAACCGGATGCCGTTCATCATCGGTTGTCCCCAATTTCTTGAAGATAAAATTTAAGAGTATCTGTCAGGCCTTTGCTAAAGCTTGTGGTGCGAAAATTGATTAGTTTATGAAGCTTTGTATTGTCTCCAATGTGGTCATCTACATCAGCTGCTCGCCTCGGTTTTTTTTCTATTTCCCCGCGGTAGTTAAGTTTGGTCGAAATGAGTTTAACGACATCAAGTATAGATATCTGATTGTTGGCTGAAATATTAACGGCCTCTCCTTTGTCTAATTTGTAATAGAGTTCCACAACAGCTTCCACTGTATCAGAAACAAAGATGAAATCGCGGGTTTGTAAGCCATCGCCGTGGATTTCAGGGTTTTCTCCATTTAGAACCCTGTTTACAGTTAATGGAATCACGCCTGAAAGTGGGCCTTTATGGTTTTGCCTTGGTCCATAATTGTTGAATGGACGAACGATAAAAGCATCAACGTCGAACATCCGAACATAACTTTCAACCGCTAAGTCGGCCGCTGCCTTTCCTGCGGCATAACTTGTTGTTGGTAACTTTGGATGAGATTCATCCATGGGCTCATAAATTGCGCTGCCATAGACTTCCGAAGTTGAAAAATGACACAAAGTTTCGAAAAAACCTTTTCGCTGCATTTCCAAAAGATTGAGTGCAACATTTACGTTGGTTGAAAATGAGTTTGTGGGATTGAGAAAAGAATAGTTAAGCGCTTTTGTTGCACAATTAAAGGTGATGTCAATGTCATGATTCTGGAAGATGTAATTCATGCTGGAGAAAAATTCAGCATCCTCTCTATAAAGTTTGACCTTTCCACTTTTTAGAGCTGAACAGAGATTTCTTTCCGAACCAGTGAAAAAATTATCTACTATGATAATTTCTTTTGCGCCATCGTCGAGCAGACGATCAGCTAAATGGCTGCCTATAAAGCCTGCACCTCCTACGATTAGTATGCGACTGTTTTTTAGCTGCCTTCGTGACATTTTCCCAAGGTCCCTTTGTTGGCTTCACATGTCTTGCGACTTTCGAAACATCCTTGCTAGTCGTTTAGCCAGAAACTAAGAACCGCCTCGATAATTCTAATGTTCTAATTTTTAGAAGTAACAACCTCCAAGCAAAAATTATGCCTAAGCCGTAGCTGCGCAGCAGTTTAAATTTAAAAACTTCAATTCACAATTTGGCGGTCCTATATTGGCAACGTCTCCAAAAAGATGCTTGAAGCGGGTTTTGATGTGTTTTTGGAACGTCAGTGTGACCCTCTTAACCGTCGGACGAACGACCATTGCTTTGGTTCAAATGTGTGGGTGATCATGCCGAATAGATCGCGATTTTTTGGGTCTCTCGATCACTGTTTTGAGGCAGATTTTAGGGTGGAAGCGGTATCTTTAATCTTTGCAAAAAACTGACTGTATGTGTCCACTGGTTCTGTGGTTCGCGATGTGCCTATAACTTTGGAGATGCCCTCTTGCATCGCAATCTGTAACAAGCTAGTGCGGTTATTCAAATCTTGAAACTTTTGAATCATTTTTTTAATTTTCTTATCCAGACTTCGGTTTTTTTCTGGTTTTACATCCAGTTTAATAATCATTTCGGCGATCTTTGAAATCCTATCCATTGTGCCGTAAAGGTCACTTAAATAAGATTTTATAACATCAGGCGTGATTGAAAAATTATCAGAAAATTCAACAGATTTATTTGTTTTTCTAGTTAAAATCTGGCGTTGCTCAATGAAAGCATCGAGTGACATATGATCAAATTCCGGAATAAAGGCACCACCTTCAGTTGCATTCACTAAATTTATATCAATTTGTTGGGATCTCCATTCCCGTGCGATTTCCGAGCATCTTTTGATTTGATATTCATAGCTATTTCGGGTCATGACGGTGTCACCGTAAAATCCCGGCACTTCAATCTGGAACATTGATAAATTCGCGTGTGCTGGTAACAGGGAAGTTGCGCCATCAGCATATTGTTTACCAGCTGATGCCGCTAAATCTTGTCCAACAAAACAGATATTTTTAAAATTTAGAAATTGACAGAGGCTCAATCCGTAAATTGAAACACTTGGCACATTGAATGGTGTTGGTTTGGTATCAAATCTTTGATGAATATCAAAAAAATGTTGGGCGAGGGACCAAATAGTATTTTTCGAAGGGATGTTAAAAAATCCTGTATTTACAGTACCTTCAAGCAATAGGTTTTTAATCGGGCGTGAGGGGTCTGGTGATAGCTTTTGCGCGATTTCGTCATCTTCGGCGTCAAGTTGAATAACAAGATCTGGGTCAATGCCTGCAGCATTCAAAACAGGTAACGATCTCAGTGCTGATACAATAAACACCTTGTCTTGTATATCGCTTAACCGTGCAACATTCTTGCCAAGAGACGGGCCAGATGCAACAACAACAGCATCCTCTACTCCGGATATTTTGAGTTGGTGTAAATTTTTTGCTTCATGAAATTTT
>Ga0181564_10005571_pt1 | contig 10431 bp, 8 predicted proteins | sample 011ome_24_FD_134512 | JGI IMG/M metagenome (GOLD analysis project Ga0181564, IMG submission 134512) | Coastal salt marsh microbial communities from the Groves Creek Marsh, Skidaway Island, Georgia - 011513CT metaG (megahit assembly) | ecosystem: Environmental > Aquatic > Marine > Intertidal zone... | reverse complement strand
TTGACGAGGGTTTGTGTTTTATCGGTCGAGAAAACACGTTTCAGGAAGCTTCACCCAGCGCGTCCCTCCCCGGCGAAGACCGAGGTCGAGGACGTCGGATCTCGACGCATCGGACGCGTCCGAGATGCACGTAAATCTTCCACGCGCGAACCACGACGGGTGACGAGAAACCACGACTCGCGCGTCTCGTCTCGACGAGCCACAACTTTCCTCGCAGACGCGCGTGTACGAAACCGACGCCTCACTCACCACCATGGCCCTCACCACCTTCCCCTCCGACTCCTTCTTCCGCGACGCCTTCCGCGAGGCGGACGACGTGCGTCCCTCGCGCCTCTCTCGTCTCCGCTCTCTCGACGCTCGAACACGCGCGCCGCCGCGTCCGTCGCCGCCGAGAAAGAAGTCGCTCTGACCTTCCGCGCCCTTCACGGACACGCAGTGGTTCTCCAACTTCCTCGCCCCTTCCGGCGTGATGCTCCCCATGAGCGGCGCGCCCACCGAAAGAGCGCGGTCCACGCTGCGCATCATCCCAGTGGACGTCACGGTGCGCCCCCTCCCCCCCTTCCACGCCCTTCCCCGACGCGTCGTTGCTTTTTTTTTTAGTGAACGGCGCTCTTCCCGCGGTCGTCTCTCGGACCGGTCCGAGAAAAAAAAAAGCGTGCGTCTTCGGCTGTCGTCTGACGAAACGTCTTCGGGAAAAAAAAACAGGAGACCAACGATGCGTATCAGCTCAAGGCTGACATCCCCGGCGTGAAGAAGGAGGATGTGAGCCTGGACGTGGACGAGAACATCATTCGCATCGGCGCGAAGCGCAGCGAGACGAGCCAGAAAGAAGAGGAGTCGCCGGACAAGCGGTGGCACCGCAGCGAGCGCCGGAGCTACAGCGACTTTCAGCAGCGCGCGTTGCGCATGCCCGAGAACACGGACTTCTCCAAGCTGCGCGCGGCGTTCGACAACGGCACGCTGACCATCGACGTCGCGAAGCTCCCGGAGAAGAAGCTCCCGGAAGCGAAGAAGATCGCCATCCAGTGAGGGCTCGAGCCGAGGTCGCGGCTGTGAGAGACTTTTTGAGAGGCTCGTTCGTTCGCGGCGCGACGACGCTCGGAGAGACTTTTTTGACGCCGAGAGCGGCGTCAAAATAAAATTCGCGATTCGCGAGGCGGAGAGACGCGACACGTCGCGCGCGCAGGTGCTGCGCAGCACCACGAACGCGCTTTCGCTGATGTGTGTGATGACAGACGATGCGTCCCCACGTCGCACGCGCGACCGACCGGAGAGGTCCGAAGAGAGCTTCGAAGACGACGGCGACGCGCGCGCGAACGTCGGAACGTCGGTCTTTTTTTTTTTAGTGAAACCACGCCTTCTCGTCGCCGTAAAAAGAAACCCCTCTACACCCCCGCTCCGTACCCCGGCTCGCCCCCCTGGTTTGGCTTGGCCGTGAACCCGAGCCACGACCGCGGCAGGCACGGGCAGATCTCCTCGCGCACGTACCCCCGCCCCTTCACCCGCAGCGGCGCCTGTTCGTAGAAGACGCCGCACACCATGATCACGAGCACCGCGCCGAGCCCGTCGCTGGTGGTGTGCTTGTTCCAGATGACCCAGTTCACGAGCTCGCTGATGAACTTGTTGCACGTGGCGACGACGGACACGGACGTCGCGGAGATGGCCTCGCGGATCCACATCGTCGCGACGGACATCCCGAGTCCCATGACGCACGACGCCACCAACAGCGTGATGGTCTTCGCGCTCCACTCGTTGTCGTCGCGGAAAAAGTGCAGGTGCTCCTTGGCGGCGAGCATCTGCGCGGCGGCGAGCGGAATCGAAAGGACGTTGATGTTGTACGACCGGCTCCAGTTGTTCAGCTTCACCTTTTCGATCGTGGTCTTCGCGACGAGGCCCTCGGAGACGGCGGCGATGAGGAACAGCGCGCAGAACGCGTACGCGTGGTAGGACGCGTACGCGTCAACCTTGACGTACGTCGCGGCGCCCAGCACGATGCCCACCAGCGCGGCGGTGGATTTCAGGTTGGGCAGGGCGCGTCCTAGAAACAGGTACTCGCACGCGGAAAACAGCACGGGGGTCATGCTCTTGACCGTGATGAACGTCTCCAGCGGCGCGTACTTCATCACCTCCATGCCCGCGTACAGAAGCGCGAAGAACGTGAGCACCAAGGGCGAGAAGATGCCCGCGATCTGCCAGGTGAGGGGCTCCACCTCGATGCTCGACGTGTAGTGCGCGGCGAGCAGCATGAGCGTCGTCGCGGTGAACTGCGCGAGCAGGATGAAGTTGGGCAAGGGGATGAACGTCACCACCACCTTGTTCACCACGCTGAGCTGCGAGCCGATGGCGCAGTACACCAGGATGATGCCGAGCACGCGCGTGTTGCGCCACAGCTCGGTCGCGGCACCGTTCGAGTCCTCGTTCGCAGCCGCGGTCTCCGCCTTGGTCATCGGCGCCATCGTGGCGTGCGGCGCGGGCGCTGGGCTCGAAGGCACGCGCGCGAGCTCGCGAAGAACGCGGGGGGACGGTCGTTGGAGCGCACGCGCGTCCGAACGAGTGTCGAACCGCGCGTCTCGACGCGGTTTTTCCGACGTGATGGAGGGTGTTACGAGACACGGCCGCACGTCCCAGTGCGCAATTAGTCTCGCGGGAAAAGCCGAGCCGCTGGACTGTTCGTCGCGGTTCGTGTAGTACAGCGGGCCCATCGAGCCGAAATTACGAGAAACGTTTGAGGGTATGGGCCTTTTTCGCTTGTGATTTCGGGAGTCATTAGACCAGCAGATTCGACGCTCGCCCGACGCTCGGCAACGGACTCGAGATGTTTTTCAGGCGAGTCGCGCGCTGTCGACGACCCTCTCAGATACGCGCAGCAGCCGCGGCGTTTGGTTAGACCGAGCAAAATGGTGCGTCTCGCTTCTTCACGTCGCGGATCGAGCGTCGCGCGTGCGCGCGAGGCGCTCGCGACGTCGCGGACCGCCCGGCGCGCGCCTCGGCGGTCCGAACGCGCGTTTCCGCTCTCCTAGGGCTTTGCCTCGCACGCGATGCCGCGACCTGCCGCTGACGCGCCTCCCCGCCCTCCTCGACGCAGGTGAACATCCCCAAGGCCAAGAAGAACTTCTGCAAGAAGTGCAAGAAGCACGCGCCCCACAAGGTGACGCAGTACAAGACGGGCAAGGCCTCTCTTTACGCGCAGGGTGAGTACCGCGACCGCGACGTTCCCGCGATGCCGAGCGCTTTTCACCGCGATGTCGGGCTCCGCGCGAGCGCGCGGAAGCGGACGGACGACACGCGACGCGACCGGTGGAACGACGCGAGACGCACGGTTTGGATGCGAGCGATGCCGACGCGCGCGATCGCGCGGAGCCGCGTCGCGAACGCGCGGAGCCGCGTCGCGCGTCCGCGCTGCGCGTCACCCATCGCGTTTAGGGTTGACGCGTACGCGTTCGCACCGCGCGGCTGCGGGCGCAGTCTCGGTTTCCCGTCATTGCGGCTCGAAAATTTTTTCGCGCCGCGCGCCGTCGCGCCTTCGCTAACCCCCGCGCGTCCCGTCGTCTCCACGCACCGCATCTCCTCACGCGCGTGAACAGGCAAGCGTCGCTACGACCGCAAGCAGGCTGGTTTCGGCGGTCAGACCAAGCCCGTGTTCCACAAGAAGGCGAAGACGACGAAGAAGATCGTGCTGCGCCTGCAGTGCAACACCTGCAAGGCGGTGTGCATGCATCCCATCAAGCGGTGCAAGACGTTCGAGATTGGCGGCGACAAGAAGGGCAAGGGCGGCCTCTACCAGTAAACGGACGACTCGTCATTGAGCGCTTTCGGGGGTGGGTGTTTTCGGGGCGAGCGTAGCGCGCGGCGACGATGACGTCGAATACCACGCGCCGCGTCGCTTTTGAATTACGTACGTAGTAGCTACAAACGCGAGCGCGCGTTTTCGCGCCTCCCCTAAACGCCGTACCGCGCTGCCTTCTCGCCTCACTCGAGAAACTCACTCGAGAAACTCCGGAACGGGCATGCGCACGACCGCGGAGACCACCGGCGTCGCGTGCCGAGGGTCGCACACGTACACGCGCACGACCCCGTTTGCGGCGCCCGACGCGGCGCCGGCGTCCGCGCACGTCACGCCAACCTCGCACGTCCTCCTCACGCCCGGCAAAAGCGCGGCGAACGTCTTCTGCCCCGGCCCGTCCGTCTCGTACGCGTCGCGCGGCTCGGTGACGAACAGAAGCGACGCGTTGAGAAGCGGCGTGGCGCCGACGTTCACCGCGCTCACGACCACCTTGAAGTTGGGGCCGAGGCCGCGCACGGAGGCGTCCAGGCGGACGCTGACGCCGCCGACGCCGCCGCGCGGCGCTCCGCGTCCGCCGCCGTCGCGCATCGACGCGACGCGCGCGCGCGCGGTGTTGAGGCGCAGACGGCACAGGTCCTTCTGGAACGCGACGTGCATGTCGCGGCCGAACTCGCGTTCGCGCGCGGTCTGTTCCACGTACAGCTTGGTTTTCTTCGGGACGGCGAGCGGGACGGCGGCGGCGGCGTTAGACTCAGAGTCGCCGCTCGTCAGGTCGGCGCGCCGCGGCATGATGCGCGTCGCGACGCCTCCGTTCGCGGCGACGGTGACGAGCGCGTTCTCTTCGCGCCCGAACCGCCCGAAACGCATCCCCACGCACGGGTCGAGCTCGTTCGTCTCGAGCGCCAACACGAGCGCCGCGCCGTGGTACACTCGGATTTCGCCGTCGCGCGTCGAAAACGCGACGCGCTCCGTTCGCCGCGCGCGGTTGACGTCCAAAACCGTCATCGCCGAGATGGACGACGGCAAATACAGCGTGTACAGCTTTTGCCCGGCGAGGATCGCCTTGCCGTTCTCGTCGCTGTCCACCAGCGCGTACGCGTGCGCGGTGTCGTCCACACACCCGATCACGACCGTGTTCCCGCCCACGGCGACCGCGCCGCACGCCGGCGTCTCCAGATCGATCGTCAGCGAATCGTCCAACGCGCCATCCTTGACGACGTAGCACCGATTGTCGCGGCACGCGCACGCGATGAAGTGCTTGCCCTCCGCGCGGCTTCCGGTGGTCACCGCCACGAACGCCACCGCGCTCGGTAGCTGGTGCGTCGTCTGCACCTCCTTCGCGTCCGCGCTCAGCACGTGCACCTGCCCGTGCTCGGTGCAGAAGACGAGCCTCGACGTCGCGTCGACGTCGTCGGCGACGTGCTTGATGACGGCGAGCGCCGTCACCGAGGTGCTCCGGATCGGTGGACCGGACGCGCCGTGCGCGCGCGCGAACCGCACTCGGCGTTCACGCACGTCACGTGCGTTCGTTTCGTTCTCGACGAACGATTCTCCGATGGCCAAAAACTCGAGCGTGCGTTCGGTGAGCGGCGCGCCGGCGTCGCGCGCGTCGGCGAGCTCGGCCGCCGCGTCGTCGACGGCGGCGTCGTCGGCGCCGTCCCCGAGCCGCCGCCACACCTCCGTTTCGCGCGGCTCCACGGGCAGGGCCGGCGTCGTGAACTTGTAGTGCGGCCGGAGCGCCCCGCCCCCGCTGTTGCCGCGGAAGATGAACACGCAGCTCCCGGCGGCGACGGCGACGCTCGGCTTGCGCGCGCCGCCGTCCGTCGGGAGGGCGTAGAAACATCGCATCGCCACCGGTTCGTCCGGAAGGCTCTGCTCGCTGACCAGCCGCGCGTTCGCCCAGACCTTGATTTTCCTCTCCGCCCTGCTGCACATCACGAGGCGCCACTCGCCGTCACCGGCGAGGTCCGCCGTGTCCATGAGCTCGGACGTCGCGTCCACGTGGGCCATCGGATCGGACCACGCGTCGAGCCACTTCGGCGTCGTCTTGGGCTTGGGAACGCGCGGCGCGTCCGGGTTGGGGGTCATGCCGGAAGGGTCCGCGTCGTGCGAGTACGACTGCGTCATCAACTTGCCCGCGTGCGCCATCGCGCCCGCGGGTCAAGTTGATGACCCCGACCCGGCGCGCGCGGGGAGCGGATGGGAACGGCGTCCGCGCGAACGAACAACCAAGAACCAACCACCTTTGACCGTTTGTGGTTTTTCACCTCTCGCGTTTTCGTCTTCGTCGCTCGTTCCGACGATGGCCGGCCGCATCGACAGGGTTTCGGTGTCCCTCTCGAGCGCTCGCGGGCGCACGCCACAACCGACCGCGGCCCGCGCTCTCGCACGGCAGGGACGCGACTCACGCGTCGGACGTCGCGATGCTCCGCGCGCTCGCCGCGCGCGCGCGCCGCGCCTCCGCGGCGGCGCCGGGGCAGGCGCTGACGTCCACGTCGGCGTCGTCGCAGAGTGGTGGGTCCTTGGCGAGCGCCGGGTCGTGTCGTGGACGACGGGGTTTCGACGGGGATCACGCCGGCGGTGTCGGCGCGGCGCTCTCCCGGGACTCCGCGGGATCACGTTGTGCGTCCTGGGTCAGGCGCTACCGAGGGAACGCGCGGGGCACGCGGCCGCGGGACGTGTCCGTCGCGGACCGACCCTTGATCGCGAACATGATCGTCGAGAGACTTCCGGTGGTGACCCCCGAGCCCGAAGCGTGGGAAGTCGAGTACCGGTCGTGGTCCGAGGAGCGGCGCGCCAAGTTCCTGCGCGAGCTCCCGAACGATCTCGTGGACCCCAAAGGCGAGTTCGAGGAGCTCGTGGACCCGGAGGAGTCGCGGTTCACGCCCGCGAGCCGCGAGACGCCGGCGGATGTCTCGGGAGACGCCAGGACGCTCGAGCGAAAGCTGGATCAGTTTCTGTTCCTCGTCGTGCGCGACGCGGCGACGAAGAAGTGGGGCTTCCCCAGGCTCGTGAACCCCGAGGACGGGGAGACGACGATGCGCGCCACCGCGAAAGCCGCGATGGACGCGTGCGTGGGGGACTCCATCGAGACGTTCCTGGTGGGGAACGCGCCCGCGGGGCACTGGCCGGAGCAACCGACGCCCGGCGCGGCGGGCGGCGAAGGCGGGACCAACTTCTACCACCGCGCGCAGTGGCTGGAGGGCGATCTGAGACTCACGGAAAAGTACACCGACTTCAAATGGCTCACGAAGGTACTTTTAAAAAAAGCGAACCCGCGCGCGCGTGTCACCGACGCGTCCGCGCGCGGATCGCCCGTCGGCGTCGACGGACGGCGTCGTTCGGATCGGTTTTTTTGTTTTTTTTGTTTTAAGGTCACCGACGCCTCGCCCGCGCGACGAAGTCTCGGCTCGACTTGGAGATGACGAACGTCACACTCAGTATTACTGGTCTTCTTTCCACCGACGCCCACCCAACGGCGCTGAGTGACACTTACGTAGCCTAAGGCCGCGATCCAAGCGAACGGACGGAGACGACGACGCGCGGGGGACGTTTTTCGCGCGCGCTTCGCGGAGCGACGGAGACGTCGTTTTTTACGTTCTCGTCGCGACGATCCCTACGCGTGCCGCGCGCTTTTTTCTGACCGCCTCCGGCCCTCCCCTGCTTCGCGCGCGCAGGACGAGCTCGGCGAGCACTTCGACGAGGCGCACCACGCGTTTCTCAAGGATATCTGTTGAGCGGTTTTCGCGAGCGACGCGAGTGTAATACGCACGACGCCGCGTCTGTATTTCTGAAATCGCCTTCGCTCCTAAACGCTCCGAGCGACGCCTCACGCCGTGGGCGGCGTCCACGAGGTTTGCCCCGTCGCTGGGTTATGGTAGTACGGGCGGCCCATCGGATCGTAGTACACCCTCCACGCCGACGAGGGCGGGCCTGCCGGTGCGCCCCCCCCCGCCGCCGCGGGAGCCCCCGCTGATTCGTTTTTCGCAGATTCGCCCCCGCCCGAAGTCCCCGCCTGCCCCTTCGCGCGGCTCTCCGCGTACGCGCGCGCCCTCGCCGCGAGCGCGTCGTAGTCCGGCTCCTTGTGCCTCAGCTCGTCCAGATCGAGCGTCCATTCCGGGCCGAACTTCTCGGCCCAGTTCGTGTTCGAGCCGTTAGGGCAGTGCGCCGCCTGGTGCCCTTCGATGCCGCAGATGTTGCAGCCGTGGATGGAGGACCCGGCGGGTCGCCGGAGCTTGTGGTGCTTTTCCATACTCGGCGTTCACGCGATGACGCACGCGGCGACACGACCACCCTTCGCGACCGCGTTCGCGACGCCACCTGTCCGATGCCGCTTCACCCACGCGCGGCGAACAGTGACCGAGGGCTCGATTCGTCCCCAAATCTCGTTTCTTTTCGTCTCTGTCTGTCTGTGCCATCGGAACCGAGAAAAGTCGTTGTTTCCCGGCGCGCCGGCGCTGGCGCCCACTACTCCGAGCCGCGCCGCGTGCACTCATCCCCGCGACCCGCATGTTCCGCCTCGCGTGATGGGCGCATCTCTCGTGCGCCCCGTCGCGCGCCCCGTCGCCGGCGCCGTCGCCGGCGCCGTCGCCGGCGCCGCGCGACGCCTGCGAACGTTTTCGTCCCGAGCCCTCTCGGTTTCGTCGGTCGCCTCGGAGGAGGAGGACGACTACGTCTGGACGGAGGCTGACCCCTCGTTGCAGTGCGCGTGCCGCTTCACGGACAACTTCTTCGTGAAGCGGCTGCGCATGCACGTCGCATTCGACGGCACCAGAGAGGCGTTCGAGTCGGCGTACGCGGACGCGCTCGAGGGGGTCTCGGAAGAGGACATCGCCGCGATCCTGTCGGAGCTGCGCGCGGAGCGGCGACGCCGCCAGACGCACTTCGCCGAGGCGCGGCGACGCCGGGCGTTCATCAAGGCGCGGTACCGCGCGCTGCACCCGGACGTGTACACGCTGGACCCCGAAACGCACCTGGACGCGCGGTTCCGGGAGCTCGCGGGCGCGTGCGTGCGGGCGCTCGCCGACGGCGCCGCCGATTCCGCGCGCGACGCGAAGGCGCTCGTGACTGGCGAGTGCGCCGACATCCTTCGCCAACGCCCCGCCGGGGTCTTCGCGTTCCCCGTGTTCCGCGAGGCGTTCTGCGCGAAGCTGCGCGAAGAGTGCGCGCACTTCGAGCGCTCCGGCATGCCCCTGTCCCGGGCGAACTCCATGAACGACAACGGCTTGCTGTTGTTCGAGCTCGGCATGTACGAAAACCTGTTGGACCCGCTCGTTCGCGACTACGTCGCGCCGGTGGCGGCGGCGCTCTTCGGGGACGGCGACCCGTTCGCCGTCGTCACACGAACGAAGTGTGACACCACGAAGTGTGACACGACGAAGAAGCACAGAAACCACGGGACGTTTACGTGTCCCGGCGCGACATCCATCGACCACCACCGGTCGTTCCTGGTTCGGTACGACGCCGCAAACGAGACGCGTACGCGAAACAACGCAAACAACGCAAACGTCGACCTCGCGTATCACTACGACGACGCCGAGGTGACTCTGAACGTCAACTTGGGCGGCGCGTTTGAAGGCGGCGAGCTTCTGTTCGGCGGGTCGGGGGAGGACGAAAGAGCGGAGGCGCACGTGCGTGACCGTACGCGCGACTTGACACCGGTGACGCACCGCGAGGGCGTAGGCATCCTGCACCGGGGCGCGCACTGCCACGAGGCGACGCCCGTCGCGAGCGGGACGCGCGTCAACCTCATCGCGTGGTGCCGCAGCGCGGCGGCGAGAAAAAGACGATGCGCCATGTGTTTTCGCGCGCGCGTAGCTTAGCGTAGCTTAGCGTACGTAGCCATCACATAGACCATGATACGTTTTTCACTACATATAGCTATAAATAAACAACCCACCGCGTAGTACATAGTGTCGTTACCTTCGCCTGGACGAGAAGCACGCGCGTCTGAGCAGCCCCGAGGCGCCCCCGTGGGTTTCCAGCGAGCCCTTGGGCGCGAACAGCGCCGCCGGGATGGCGGCCATCAGCGCCGCCGCGTGTATGGGTATGCTCACCGCCGGCGAGCTGGAGTACATGGAGGACGCGGCGACGGCACCGAACCGCGCCACCGCGTTGGCGTAGCCGTGTCCCGTGGCGCGGAACAGCGTGGGGTACGCCACCGCGTTGAGGATCCAGCTCATCGCGCCGATGGGCGCCGCCGGGATGCGGCCGAGGAGCATCACCAGCACGAGTCCCCAGCGTTTCGTGCGCAGCGACTCGCTCAGCGGGGTGAACAACAGCGGGACGCTGACGAACGCGCACGCGGTGGCGACCCACCGCGGGTTGATCTTCGCTTTAAGCGCGAGCAACGCCAGGACGTTCCCGACGACGTCTCCGCCGTTCACGATGAGGATCGCGGGGTAGTCGAAGGCGATGCGCGAGACGTTCTCCACCTTTACCAGCGGTTCGCCGGGCGCCGCGGGCTCGACGAGAAAAGTCGTCTTGCGGAACACCGTCGGCGAGTGCAGCATCAGGCCGTAGAAGTTGAACGTCTGCACGAACGCCAACGTCCACAAACACACCGTGCGCACGAAGTTCGTCGGCGTGCCAACCAGGTTCCAAAACGCGCTTCCCGCTCTCGCGTCGTCGTGTTTGACGCCGGCGTT
>Ga0181564_10005569_pt1 | contig 10435 bp, 6 predicted proteins | sample 011ome_24_FD_134512 | JGI IMG/M metagenome (GOLD analysis project Ga0181564, IMG submission 134512) | Coastal salt marsh microbial communities from the Groves Creek Marsh, Skidaway Island, Georgia - 011513CT metaG (megahit assembly) | ecosystem: Environmental > Aquatic > Marine > Intertidal zone... | reverse complement strand
GCCTCGCCGTCCGCGGCACCGGCCGGGCGCGCGGCCCGCCGCCGCGCACCGTCCGCTCCGGCCGACTCGAGGGGAGTCGCGAGCGTCGCGGCGCGCGAATCCGACGCCGCGCCGTCGTCCGCCGCCGCCGCGGCGCCGCGCGCGTCCGACGCCGCGCGCGGCGCGGACGCCTCCGCCGCGGCGAGCTCCGTGGGCGGCGTCGCCACGGGCCGCTTGCGGTCCACCGCGTCGTGCGTGGGGGTCGCACCCACGCCGAGCGACGGGCGCGCGGAGCGCGCCGTCGAGGCTCCTTGGAGGCTCCCCGGCTCGGACTTGATGACCGCCCGGGGAGGAGGCATGGTCGCGGCGCCGAGTCCGGGTTTAGGACATCGCGAAGCCGACGCCGCGCGCACCGCCGGCTCGGTCTCGGACGGGCCGCCGGGGGCGGCGAGCGCGGCGAGGTCGGACAGGCCCGCGGCGAGGAGGACCTGCGGGTCGGGGAGAGGGTTCGAGGTCAGCGTCAACGCGCGTGTTCGTGGACGCGCGCGGGTGGTGCTCCTCCGTCGCCGATCGGTGGGGGGGGCACCGCGGTCGTGGTGGGGGTCGAGGGTGATTTTCAAGTTGTTTATATGCCGTTGCGCGGCGAGATTCGGTCCGCGGCGGGCCCCGGCGCACCTCGTCGTTGGTCAGGTTCCCGAGCGCCGGGCGCGACTCCAGGGCTGCGCGGGGAATGGGACGGAGGTGTCAGCGTCTGCGCTCCAGCGGTCGGGGGTTCGCGGGACGCCGAGCGCGCACGCGCCGTTCGAAGCCCGCGGCATCCGAACGTTCTGTTTGGGTGTGGGTCGCGTGTTTTCTCGTTGCTTGAAACCGCGGCGCACCTTGAGCCATCGTGCTCTCCGCGCGTCTCGCGCCGACGCCGTCGCGCGGATCGTGCGTCCGATCGATGCGGTCGGAGGTCGGTCGGAAGCGCGGGCGGCGCGTCGCGTGCGGGCGCGCGCGACTGTGCGCGCGGTTGTTGGCACCTCCCCGGGCGAATCTCAAAGTTTGTGTGAGACCAAACCAGGGTGCCTTCGTGCGAAGATGAGATTTCTAAATCAAAAGCTGCGGGTTGAAATTTTGAAGTGCGACGGTCTATTTATGGTATAAAATGTCCGATGAATTTAAAGCGAGGTCCGACCGACCGCACATGAAAAAAGGCGGAGGAGGCGCGCGGACCCGGTTTTGTCTTGGCGAACTTGGCTTTTTCCGCAACCCTCGTGCGGGCACAGTCACATCGTGGCGCGCGTCGGCCGAGACGCGCGCCGCCCGTCCGGCTCGAGCGCGCGTCCGGTGAGACGCGCGAGCGGGTCGGTTCCATACCGCGCATGGACCCGGGCGCCTGGGGATACGCGCCCGCGGGGGCGACCTCCGAGGATGCCGCGGTGGTGGTGTCGGCACGGGACGCGAAGCGATTGAAGGAGAAGCTCGACGCCGCTGGGTGGCTCGACCGCACGCGAAGGCCAGTGACGCACCCCGCGGACGACGAAGCGGGGAGACCCGCGGCCGTGGTCTTTCCAGTGCGCGCGGGGTCCCTGGAGGGCGTCCGCGGGATGGCGCAGGGGGACGCGGGCGTGCTCGCGGTGTGCGACGCGGCGCTTCCCGATGTCGCGACACCCGTGGACCAGCGCGCGGCGGCGAGAGCCTCGGGCGGTGGTGCGAACGACACCGCCGGCGCCGATCGCGGCGTTGTTCCTACGCCCCTCCCGCTGGACCCGAACGCCCCGCCGCTGTGGCCGCCGCCCGTCCCCGAGGCGCCCGCTCGACGCGATGTCGCGCGCGTGCGGTGCCCCGCCACCGCCGAGGCGTTCGCCGAGGTGGCGCGCGCGGCGAGAGGCGAGCCGCTCGTGTTGACGGACGTCCCCATGGGGAACGCCACCACCGCGTGGACCCCCGAGCGGTTCGCGACGTGCGCGGAGGCTGACCGCCTCGTGGACGTGCACGTGTGCCCCCCCGACGCGTCCTCGTCGCGGGAGGCGCGCGATGCCGATGCCTTCCAGGAGTCCGATCCCGGGATTCCCGGGATTCCCGGAACGCCCACCGTGGACCTCGCCGGGCACCGCGCGCCGGGCACGCGGCGAAACTTCCAGTTCCGCGCGATGCCGCTCGCGGAGTTCGCGGCGAGGGTCGTCGCGAGCGGAGAGACGCGGAGAAACGAGGAGAGACGCTCTGAGGAGAGGCGTTCCGTGCGTTCCTACCCGCCCGTCGTCGCGGAGGGCGAGACGTATTACCTCCGGAGCGTCGCCGACGCAAAGAAGGCGAGGACGCACGTCGCGCGCGCGTTCCCGTCGCTGGCGTCCGACCTGCGCCCGGGCGCGCTGCTGCCGCCGCTCGACGACGCGGATCGTACTAATATCGAAACCCCGTACCCGCGGCGGGCGTACCACAGCAGCGTCTTGCGCGTGGCGAGTCGGAACGTCGCGCTGTGGACGCACTACGACACGCACGACAACGTGTTGGCGCAAATCGCCGGACGCAAGACCGTCACGCTGTGGCCGCCTGATTGCGAGCCGTTCATGCACTGCGAGGGCTCGAGCTCGCGCGTGGCGGACATCGCCGCGGAGCTGGACACTGTGGACACCGTGGACACTGTGGACACCACGAGGGACACCACGAGGGACCCGGCTTTAGTAGAGCGACGGCGCCGGAGAGACGCGGCGCACCCGCGCTTCGCCGCCGTCTCACACGCGCGGCGCGTCGCGACGCTGCGCCCGGGCGAGGCGCTGTACATCCCCGCGCTGTGGTTCCACCACGCGCGCGCGAGCGATGAAGAAGAAGGAGGCGCTGGGGTAGAAGACGCGTGGAACGGCGCGTCCGTGGCGGTGAACGTGTTCTGGCGGAGCCTGCCCGCGGAGGACCACGACCCGGGCGACGTCTTCGGGAACAAAGACCCGCCGGCGGCGAGACGCGCCGCCGACATGGCGGCCAAAGCGGGCGCCGCGTTGGCGTCCCTGCCGGAACCGCAGAGGCGGTTCTACGCGCGGCGCGCCGCCAAACGGCTGGCGGAGCAGCTCGGGTACGCGCTGGAACTCGCTGGAACCGGCGCGGAGGCGTCGAAGCCCTCATGAGAGCGGCTCGGCGGGGGAGAGCGCGTTAATAAGGAACGCGTCGTCGTTAGAAGTATAGTACCGTATACAAACGCGTCCGTCGCGACCGTCGTCCCCGAAAGCCTCCTGACGATCAGCGAGAACGCCGTACCTATAGTAAAAAAACGCTCGTTCGCTCTCACCGGCGTCTCCTCGCCGTCCCGGCCATGAACCGGCTCGGGGTCTGCATGAGCGCGTGGAACTCCGATCCCGCGCGGCTCAGTCTGCGGGACGCGTCGCGCATCGCGCGGTCGATGCGCGCCGCCTGCGCCAGGTGCGTCTCCCGCCAGAGCCGCGCGCCGACGAAGCCCGCGAACGCCAGCGCCGCGCGCGCCTCGGCGTCGGCGCACAGAAAAGTCACGCCGGCGAGCGCCGCGCCGAGAGCCCAGCGCGCGTCCGCGCGCGCGGCGCGCCACCGATCGAACACTTCTCGGTCGAGAAACACTCGCGCGCTCGCGACGGCCGCGCGCTGCCACTCCACGAGCGCCGGCGCGGTGAACGCGAGGCACCACAGCGTGGTGAAGACCAGCCACGTGCTGTTCAGCCGCGCGCCCAGCTTGGCGACGCCGTACAACGCGAGAAACGCGCGCAGAACCTTCGCGTTGTCACGGCCGCTGAGCAGGTCATCGTGCGCGTCCGTCAGCGCGTTCGCGGCCGCCGCGACCCGGGCGGCGTGCGCGGCGACGTGCTCGGGGCGCAGCGCGAAGCCGTGCGCGCGGCGGGGGAACACCAGGCACAGCAGGTTCGCGCGGCACAGGAACGCCATGGCGGCGTACGAGAAGAGCACCACCGGGTTGAGCGGGACGTGCGCGGCGACGATGCCGGGCGCGCGCGCCGCGAGCAGCGCACACATACCGGCGAGGAACACGAGCGCGGATCGGCCCTTCTCGCGCCACAGCACCAGCCTCTGCAGCGACGTCTCGCGCATCACGTCGTACGCCCCGTACGTTTTTGTTTCGAAGTCGAAGTCGTCCGCGCCGCGCCGCGCTTCGCCGCGCGACGCCGCGCGCGCCGCGCGTTGGATGGTGAGCGCGCCGGGCGGCACGGTGTCGTCCGTGTCCCTGGTCGCCGTGGAGTCCGCGGGGCTCTGCACGGCTGGCGTGCAGGGAGTCAGCGAGTCAGTCGCGAACGTCCCGCGCCGAGACTGCTTCGCGGCGGCTCGGCGCCGCCGCGCCTGCACCGCCTCCATCTCCTCGCGCGTCAGCGCGAGATGTCCATGGACGTCCATGCGCAGCGTGCTCGCGTCGGAAGCGGCGGTGGTGGCGCGGCTGCGCGCAGAGCCGCCGCTGCGGTGCGCGGCGGCCGTGAGACGGGAGGAGGCGTTGGAGTTGGACAGGTCCCCGAACGCGCGGCGCGCGGCGCGGGACTCGGCGCCGCCCAGCCCGCGCTTCTCCGCGGCGAGCTCGGAGAGGGTCACCGCGTGACGCGGCGCGGTGTCGTTTTCATCCTCGTCCAGGGAGGCGCGCGCGCGCCCGTCGAGCGCGGCGGCGCGCGCGGGGTCGAACCCCGTGGAGGGGCTGTACGCGTAGATCATCCTGTGTCTCTCAACCCGCCTCGAGCGAACGTTGAGCGATCGAGACGCGGCGCGGTGTGAGGCGCGCGGCGTGGAATGGAATGCAGTCGTCGTTGACGCGGAATACGAGCGTTTTCGCGACACATACCGATGTTGTTTCCCCTACGGACTTTTAGTCGCAAATTTTGGACGTTTTGGATCGAGGTCGACGTTCCGAGCAGAAAATTGAAGCTGAACGAAGAAAAACTCGGCAACCTCGGATGAGAATTGCCCTGTTTGCGCCCTCGCTGGCGCGCCACAACGCGGGCGTCTGGGGGCGTTCGGCACGTGCGTGCGGCCCGCCCCCCGAGCGCACTTCGGCGCTCGGGCGTTCCGCGCGCGCGCGCTCGAGAGATGTCCGCCACCCCCGTGGGCAAGGCCCTGGAGAAGGTGATCTGGGAGGTGCATCAGTGCGAGCAGATCCTCGCGGCGGGCGGGTCCTCCGACGAGCGCATCGTCGATAAGCTGGAGGACCTGGTGAAGACGCTGCCGTCTCTGCGCGCGGCCGCGGCGGAGAGCGAGGCGGCGGACGACGACGCGCGCTCGGCGACGCTCCTGCCCGTGTCCGCGCTGCGGCTCGTGGACGAGGGGCGGTGTCCGACGCGCGGCATGGTGGATGGGCTGCTGGCGGTGGGCGAGGCCAACGCGGCGACCAAGGGCAAGACGAACGTCTTCGCCAGGCTGCACGCCGAGCTGGAGGCGCAGAACGGGGCGCAGCCCAGGGCGGACGCGCCCGCGGGCGCGGTGGAAACGCCCGCGGCGGCGAAGACCACCCCGACCAAGCGCAAACGCGGGAGGTGATGATGGCGCGCGAGGGAAAAGTCGCGCGGACGCGAGCGTCGACGTCGCAATCGTCACAAGTACGTCACAAGTAGCTCGTCGTAAGAGTTGTTACGCGTCGCGCGCGCCGTCTCGTCACACGACCACACGCGCATATGTGTCACAGCCTTTCGAAGAAGAAAGTTTCGAAGAAGTAACGAACTCCCTCAGCAGCACTGGGTTTTGGGCTTTTCGTGTCTGCGCGCGTCCAGCGCGATTCCCGGCGCGTCGGCGGGCGCGCGCGACGGCGCGTCGCGCGGGAGCTTTTTGGCGACGTCGCAGAAGAGGTCGTTGACGCTCGCCGCGGTCTTCGCCGAGGTCTCGACGAAGTGCAGCCCGTTCTCCTCAGCGTACGCCTGGGCCTCCTCGGCGGTGACCTGCCGCTCGTCCGCCATGTCGCTCTTGTTCCCGGCGAGCGCCATCACCAAGTCGGCGTTGCCCTGCCGCTGCAGCTCGCGCACCCACGTCTTGGCGCGCGCGTAGGACGCCTGCGACGTGATGTCGTAGACCACGATCGCCGCCGCCGCGCCGCGGTAGTACATGGGTGCCAGCGAGTGGTACCGCTCCTGGCCGGCGGTGTCCCAGATCTCAAACTTCACCGTCACGTCGGACGTCGCGACGGTTTGCGTCAGAAACGCCGCGCCGATGGTGCTCTCCTGGTACTCGAAAAACTGGCCCTTGACGAAGCGAAGCACTAAGCTGGACTTGCCCGCGCCCATGTCGCCGAGCAAAACCTATCGGGGCGTCGTTAATAAAGAGACACGTCGTTAATAAAGGTCAGCGTCGTGAGGTGCGCGTCGTGGTGGTCGATCGTGCTCTCGATTCGCCGTCGCGGCTCGAGAGACGGGGGGCCCGCCACGCGACGTGAGAATAGACGACGCGCGTTCGAGACGCGTTCGAGACGCGTTCGAGACGACGTCTCAACGGAGGTCGAGCGGCGCGACGCGCGCGCGCGCGGGGCCTCGGGGCCGGTCGGGCGGGGGCGCGAGAGACGAGGGCGCTGGCGTGGCGGCGGGACGCACCAGCTTCGCCTGCATGGGGGCCTGCGCCATGGTCGCGCCTTGTCAGATCCTCGGCGCGAGCGTAGTCTCGTTGGACGCAACCGTTCGGGTGGTCGGTCACGCGAGAGACGCCGAGGCGCGCGCGGCCGGGAACCGAGGACGCGCGGCGGGCGTCCGAGAAGCGCGCGAGGGACACTCTCTCGCGGTCGTGCGGCGCGTGCGCGACGAATGGCGGGGGGCAGGCGCTCGGACACCACATGTTCGCGGTCGTAGCTCTTAGTCACGCGAGTGCAAGAAAACAAACACACTGGCAGACAAAGGAACCACACACACTTATTCCTTATCTGTATGGGCAAACAGTCACGACGGTCATCATCATCATGCGCGCGATTCGAAAACGTCGCCTCCTCTCGCACCTTTGCTGCTCCTTACGTCTCGCGAAGTTTGAGCGAACGAACGCGCGCGGCACGTCTCACAGTCTCGGGCGGGACGAGGCTCGTCCGCCCGCTTTACCGAGCGGCGCCGCCGCGCCTGGGGCGCGGCGCTCGCCGGTCGCCATGGACGCGTCTCCCCGAGACGTGTCTTTTGCGAGGTCCGTCTCCGGGGCGCTCGGGGAGCTCGTGCTCGCGTCGACCGCGTTGGCGCTGCTCCTGAGTCAGACGAGCGCTCGCTTCGCGTGGAATCTGCCGGTGGCGGTGGCCGTGGTGTGGGCGACGCACGCCCTGGCTCGAGTGCGCGTGGACGCGCGGTGGGACACGGGCACGCGGCGTCTGCACGTCAGCGTGACGCGCCAGCGCGCGCGCGACGCGCCCGGGACGCACGCCGACGCGCCGGGCGCGTCTCGAGCGTTTTCGAGGCGAGATGCGGATGCGCCTCTCGCCGGCTCGGACGCCGCGCGCGCGGCGTCGGAGCCGGAGGGGACGTCCGCCTGTTCTTCGGAGCCATCGCAGTTGCGGGACGCGGCGGACGGCGCGAGACTGAACAGCCGAAACGACGAAACGACGAAACGAGTCGGGTCGCGGACGGCGGCGTGTTCGGCGTATTCGTCCCCTCTCCGCGACGCGCTTCGCGAGCGCGAGACGAACGGCGAGTGGAACGAGCTCCTCGGATCGTGGGCGCGCCTGCGCGACCGCGTGGTGCGCACGTTCGTGACCGACCTATGGTACGCCCCCATCACTCCGGACGCGCAGTTCCCAAACGCGGTGTCCCGCGTGCTGGACGTCGCGTTCGCCGAGCTCGCGCGCCGCGCGCGCCGCGCGGACCTCGCCGAGCTGCTGCTCGAGACGGCGCCCGTGATCGTCGCGGAGAACCTGGAGCGGTTCCGACGCGCGCGCGAAGTCGTCGGCGGCGTGGACGCCTACGTGCGGCGCACGCCGCGCGAGGCGGACGCCGAGATGGCGCCGACGCTGTGGCCGCGCGAGCTCTTCGGGGACGCGAGCCTGGAGGAAATCCGCCCTCTGTCGAAGGCGCTCTCGAGAGAGCGCTCGAGTCACCGGGTCGCCACCTCGACCTCGACCGGAGAGACGTTCGAAGAAGCGCGCGATGATGCGATCGCGTCCGCGAGGGAGGATGCGATCGCGTCCGCGGAACCGTCGCCGTTGCTGGCGGCGTTCGAAAAACACGCGCATCGCGTGCTCTCGGCGAGGTGCGTCGCCGTCGCCGACGCGCTGCTGCGCGAGACGGAGCTCTCGTCTCCTCCGCGCGCGCCGAGGGACCCGCTCCTGCGCCCGCTCGCGCGCGAGCTCCTGGTCGGCTGCCTGCTCCGGCCGCTGCTCGGGTTCTGCTCGCCCGCGTGGGCGCACAGGGGCCTCGCCGCGATGCTCGCCGCCGAGGATGACGTCGCGGCGGCGCCCCCCGGGGGGGAGGCGCCTGAGGGGGATGCGCCGCGAGAAGGGACAGAGCCTACGCTTTTGTCTGCGCGCGGAGGATCCGCGGAGGTTCCCGAGACTCCCGAGACTCTCTTCGAGGAGAAGGAAAAAAAAGACTCCGAAGACTCGTCTTCGCGCGTCTTCGTCGCCGCGCGCGTCGCGGAGGCGCACATCGCAGGCAAAGGCGCCTCGGCGTACGCGGTGTATACGGTACGCGTCCGCGCGAGAACGCGCGCGAGCGGAGACAAGGAGACGGAGACGGAGTGGGTCGTGCCCCGCCGGTTCCGGAACTTCGAGGCGCTGCACAGGCGCTGCGAGAAGGAAGCGAGCGAAACCGGACTGTCTGACAGTCCAGACGTCTCCGACTCACGGACGCGAACGAGCGTCGTGAACGAGCACCACGCGCGTCTCGCGTTCGCACCTATGCCCTCGTTGCCGAAGAAGCGGTTCGCGCTCAACTCGCTGGATGGCGCGTTCGTGGAGGCGCGGCGCGCGGCGCTGGATCGGTACCTGGTGGCGTTGGTTTCGTGTCCGGCGCGCGCGGCGCGCTCGGCGGCGACCGACGCCTTTTTCGACCCGGCCACCGTCACCGGTCCGTTCGCGCCGGAGCCGGACCGAAACACTTCTTTCGGCGCGTTCGCCAGTCACACGCGCTCTCTCTCGAGTTCCGCCGCGACGAGTGTCGTTGAACCGCGTTCGACGGTCGCCGGCGAGCCGCGGCGCGGCGACGGAGAACGTCCGGGGACGAAGCGCGCGCCGCGACCGCCGGCTGTTCCCCGCGCCGAGTCGTGTTCCACGAGCGCGATCGGAACGAACACCGCGCCGGCGTCGGAATTTAACACAACACCGCGCTCGAGCCTTTCCCACCGCCGGGCCGCGTCCTCGGGCGCGATCCCGGGTGCGTTTTTCGTGAAAGCCGATGGTCCGATGGTCGCGGCGGCGGCGCCGAAGGAGGCGGCGCCGAAGGAGGCGGCGCCGAAGGAACGCGCGGCGCCGCCGCGCGCGCGGCGTTCTTTTCCCGACCTCGCGTCCGCGACGTTTTCGTCGAACACCGACGACGTTTTCGTCGAACACCGCGACGTTTCCGAGGTCACGGCGGTGGACTCGCTCGCGCGCGGCGGTCTGCTCCGGCTGTTCGAGTCCGTGTTCCACCTGCGCGCGAAAGGCGTCGTGCGGCGAACCGTCGTGGCGTTGGCGAGGCAGACGCTCGAGTTTTTCGCGGGCGCCGCCGTGGAGGACCTCGCCGCCGCCAAGCTGCGCGCGCTGCGCTCGCCCGAGACGGCGAAGGCTGCCGTGGACCTCATCGAGCGCGCGCTGTGGCCCGGGGGGGTGTGGCACAGGACCGCGCAGGCGCGCGCGCGGGCCGCCGACAACCCGGGGGGGCCCGCCGGGACGGGAGACGCCGCGGCGCTCGCCGGGCCTTTTTCCGAAGTCGAGGCGGCGCGGGCGGAAGAGGAGCGCGTGCGTTTGAAGGTGCGCGACGCGCTGCTGGCTTCCTGGTCGCGCGGGCCGCTGTACAACCTGGTGGGCGCGCGCAACTGCACGCGCGCGGGCCTGGACGTCCTCGGCGTGGCGCGGTCCGAGCTCCTGTGCGCGCGCGTCGGGCTCGAGGCGATGCTGGCGGCGCTCGACGCCGCGTTTCCGGAATCCGCCGTCGCGCGACGCGACGAGACCGCGTATCTATGATAGGCTCGTTCGATCAGACGACACGAGCTATGTCGCGCGCGTGCGTGGCGCGCGTAGGAGCGTACGCGATCAGGGCACGCGGCGCGTGACCACCGATAGTACGAATACTGAACGCACAAAAATCGAACCGAAGGCGCGTTCGTCGTCGCGTTCGTCTTCGTCTTCTCGCAACGCGTCTGTCTGCGTTTCGCGCTCTCAACGCCGCCGCCGCCGCCTTCACCTCCGGTTCGCGCGCTCCGCATTTGCCGCCTTCGCTTCCGCGTAGCGCTTCTTATCGTACTCCGCCTTCTTCGCCTTTGCCGCCTTCTTGCGCTCCGCCTTTGCCGCCTTTGCCGCCGCCTTTGCCGCCTTTGCCGCCGCCTTTGCCGCCTTTGCCGCCGCCTTTGCCGCCTTCGCGCGCTTCGCCTT
>Ga0181564_10005565_pt1 | contig 10438 bp, 10 predicted proteins | sample 011ome_24_FD_134512 | JGI IMG/M metagenome (GOLD analysis project Ga0181564, IMG submission 134512) | Coastal salt marsh microbial communities from the Groves Creek Marsh, Skidaway Island, Georgia - 011513CT metaG (megahit assembly) | ecosystem: Environmental > Aquatic > Marine > Intertidal... | reverse complement strand
CTGCGGAAAAAAATAGACACATTACACGCTTTTAACATCAAAACAATCCATTTACGAAACCACGAAATTCACCTCAAAATATAAACCCTAAGACGAGGGTTTAAGGGTTAGAGGGACCCTCGACTGTCGACAGTCCGGGTGAACGTGGTAGGGTCAGTCTTAATGGATAGTCTAGTTTTTTAAGACCATTTCACTAGTCAAAACAAGACTACCCATTAAGACAACCCCCGTGCAAAAACGCTGGGTAAAGACGCTCAGTCTAAGCTTCACCGCCTGTATCGAAGCCTGGTTTCGATCCAGGGACCTTTGGGTTATGGGCCCAACACGCTAACCACTGCGCCACTCCGATATTAGTTAGACGTTTGCGTACGAAAGTACGCATGCACGTGAGGCGAAAAGCGAACCATGGATAGTTGGCTTAACGGATTTAGGTATGGTGTGTAAAGTTACAGGTATTTTTTCCGAGGCCCCGCGCGAGTCAACGCCCGACCCAGCGGCGCGCGACACACGCGCGCGCGCGACGTTGACCAGAGAGACCCGGACGACACACGACGACGATGACGGTGACGGCGAATGAGGTGGCGGCATCACAACCGCAGCAACAGCAGACGCAGCAGCAGCAGCACGCGTTCAAGAGCGAGCGCGAAGTCATCGATTACTACACCACGTTGCGCCAAGAGGTGAACCTGGCGCAAGCGAAGATTGCCGAACTCACCGGGAGCTTGCGAGAGCATGTCAATGTGTTGGAGAACATCAAGCATCTCGACCCGTCGCGAAGGTGTTTCCGATCAGTAGGTGGGGTTTTAGTCGAACGCACGGTCAAGGAGGTGATGCCCGCCGTGGAGATGAACGCGACGAATTTGCAAAAGGCGATCGACGCGATTAAAGAGCAAACAGCGGTGAAGGATGCGGAAGTCGAGGCGTTGCGACGCAAGTATAAAATTAGAGAAGAAGGCGGTGATGATGGCAGTAGTAGTGGGGCGGGAGCCGGGGCGGGTGGCTCGGGTGGAGTCTTAGCGTAATAATTAATAATCATATGAAAACTCTGTAGTAGAAAACTCAAAGCCACGCGCGCGTGATGCCACACAAGCAGCCGCATCAGCGACGACCGACGACGGTAGTGACGGCGAAGATGAGCGCCACAACTATCGACGACGATCCGATTGTGTTTCTCGATATCGCCATAGGCACCAAGCCCGTCGGTCGAATTGAACTGGTGCTCGACGTGGCTGCCGCTCCGCGAACGTCAGAAAACTTTAGGTGCCTGTGCACGGGCGAGCGCGCGTCGCCATCGACGAAGAAGCCGTTGCACTTTAAGAACTCGTCATTTCATCGCGTCATTCCAGGGTTCATGGCGCAAGCGGGTGATTTCCAAAACCACAACGGGACTGGTGGCGAATCCATCTACGTCGGAGGCAAGTTCAAGGATGAAAACTTGTCCACAAAGCATCCCGGACCGGGGATTTTATCCATGGCAAATAGCGGCCCAAACACGAATGGTTCACAATTTTTTATCACGCTCGGCGCGGCGCCGCATCTCGATGGTAAGCACGTAGCTTTTGGAAAAGTACTCTCTGGGTTGGACGTGCTCAAAGCCATCGAAGACGTGGGCACCGCGAGCGGCGCCACCACAGCTGCGGTGTTAATCACCGATTCAGGGCAATTGAACTGAAAACGCATCATTAGCAGAAGTATTAATGTACTAGTGGAATAGCAATAGCGTCATTATTTATCATCATCGTAATCATGTGACAATGGCACGGTGCTAAAGAAGAGTTGGTTACCCAAACCCGCTCGTCGCCCCACACACCGCGCCTCGCCGTCTCCTTGCATGCTCCCAGCAGCGCGACGGCTGGGAACATCATCGACACTCACGAGAGCCGTCGCCGCTTCTCTCGCGGTTTCGTGCGGTGTGCAAACCGCGGCGATGTCGCCCTATTCGGAAAAGCACACGCGCCTCAACGCGTCCTTCGACGACGTGAAGAATATTCAACTCACGCCGCTACCGAAGACGGATAACGCGGCGCCATTCGCGGCATCGACGCTGTGGAAAGATGCACCCGCAGTGGTTGTGGTGTTAAGACGGCCTGGATGAATTTTGTGCCGCGGGGAAGCTGCGAGGATTTATGCTCAAAAGAAGGCATTCGACACGCTCGGGTGCAAACTCGTGTGCGTCCTCAAAGAAGGCTTACCCGCAGAAGTGGCGGAGTTCAAGGATAACTACTGGCGTGATGAATTGTATCTTGATAAAGAGATGGGGTTCTTCAAAGCAGTTGCGGGAGGAAAGGTGAAGAAAGGTAACTTGTCTACGTTTCTCAATCCATTCAGTACGGTGTGGAAGCGCGTCACCGAGGCAAAGGAAGCTGGCGTACAAACGCAAAACTTGAATGGTGAGGGAAAAATTCTTGGTGGATTATTAGTTATGCGTCCGGGGTCGAGAGGCGTAGAGTATCAGTTCCAGGAGCGTAACTTTGGTGATTCTGCTCCGGTAGAGGATGTTCTCAAAGCTGTCGAGGCGGCGGCTTCGGCAAAGTAAAATCATAGTCAGTCGAGTGATTAGTGCACGACGCAGAGCTCGTAAGCGAAAATTGTGACGTGAGAGACGCAAGTTCTTGATTAAAAAGAAATGTCTCTACACCGATTGTGCATTTCGCTTCGTGTTCGAGAAAAGTCGTGTCGTCGTTGTCGCGTGTTCTTGATGGTTGTTTTTGTAAAGAAAAACAAAAACAAACAAACGTTCTTTACGCTTTCTTGTCCTCCGCTTGGGTCGCACCCTCGTTCGCAGATGTTTTCGCTTGTTCTTCTTTTGTGGCCTCTTGTTTGATTTCCTCATCAGTCTTTGGCTGCGGCTTGTAGACAATGATTGGCTTTTTGCATCGATGCAAGCAATAGTTGCACGTCGAGCCCACGAAAAATTCCTTCACCTTGCCTTTGCCGCTACTAGCGACAATGACGGCGACGGTATCGTCAATCAAATCCGCTTTATCGCACAGTACCTCGCCGATGGAAGACGTATTTGTATCATAGGCGACGATGTCAATCTGGAAAGTAATTTTCGCTTCGTTTAAGATTGGCGCGACGTTTTGGTTGAGCCATTGAATCGCCTCTTGGCGCCAATGCGCTTCCTATTTCATCGTAAACACATCGATTAGTATCACGCACATGCACACACGAGACGCTCATACGCGCAAAAGACACTCGCATCTCTACCTCGGAAACTTCGCGTCGAATCACGGGAAACGATTGATATCGTCGATATTGCATCGCTTGCAACGCTCTGCGCGACAAAACAGCCATCATTTAGTACGAATCACGACCCACCTTTTCCGCATTCGGCATAGACAAAGGAAAAAAATCATCCAACATCGGCGCATACGTCGTCGCGTCCGATGGATAGACCCTACGAGAAAACACGCGCAAGCACATTTCGTACGTCAACACGTCAACACCATCCAAGCGCGCCGACGACGCGCGTCGCACTCACCCAGGAATCACGTGCACGAGCTGCACCACATCCCCTCGACGGACAATCTCCGCCGTCAGCCACCGTACCATGGGCACCGTGTTCGGCGAGCAATCCAACCCAACGATCACGTGTCGCGTCGTCCCCGACTGTGACTGTCGCGTACACGCGCACCCATCGTCGCACGCGCACCCATCGTCGCGCGAGCCTCGCGCGCACCGACACGTCGCGCGCGCGCCGTCCCCGGCAGAACATTCACATTCCATCGTCGTCGTCGTTTTCTTTATCGCACGTCCTCGTCGTTTACCGTTCAACGCCTCACGCGTCGCAGAATGAAGACAGGACGACGACGGGACTTTTGGGACACAGGCGCCACCCCCATGGTCCATGGAATGCGAACGGACGCCATCGAATGCATGATGCCATGGAGCGCGCCATTCATTGCGTCGCGCGCGATGGGTGACGGTGACGACGGTCATCACGGCGACGACATCTCCGTGCGTGACATCTCCGTCGTGATGCGCCGCCACGGCTGCGCGTCGTCGTCGTCCTCGATGCTGTCGCAAGGCGCCGAAAGCCGCGTCTACGCCGTGCGATTCGCCAATCGCGACGGCGTGTGCAAGCACCGGTTCCGTAAGCGCTACCGACACCCGACGTTGGATGAGAAATTGACCAAGGCGAGGTTGAACATGGAAGCGCGGACGATGATCAAGGCGAGGAAATGTGGGGTGTTGACGCCGAACGTGTTGTGCGTGGATGCGGAGGAGTGTTGCGTGTACATGGAGCGCGTGCGAGGGCGGGCGTTGAAGGAGGCGTTGCGTTCGGGCGCGACGAGCGACGAGGCGATACAGGCGTATGGACAGGAGATTGGCGTCGCAGTGAGCGCGTTACATGATGGTGGTATTATACACGGGGATTTAACGACGTCCAACTTTATCGTGCGCGAAGGCGATGACAAGGTGGTGATGATTGATTTCGGGTTGAGCTACCCTAGCGTCGTGCCCGAGGACAAGGGTGTGGATTTATACGTATTAGAACGCGCAATCACCGCCGCGCATCCATCACACACCGCGTTGTTTGATGAAATTTTAGCCACGTACAAGAAACATTCGCGGTTTTGGAATCCGACGTTGAACAAATTCGCCGAGGTGCGCGCGAGAGGCCGCAAGCGCTCGATGGTTGGCTAGTCGCGCTCGGCGCTTCGCCTCCGCGCCCGCGCGCCCTACGTCGCGGTGTACCATCGCATCGCGCATCACGTACGCGCCATGTTTCTCCCTGTGCGTGTATTGTTATTATTACTGCAGTACTACCATTCCTAGTATGTTTTTAGTCATCATCCACGCATCGTCCTCGTACGCGCGCGCCGCGGAGGATATCCAACGCGACGACGTCCCCATGTGGGGCTCTTATCCAAGCGCACCATCGTGCGACGTCACTCGTCGTCGCGCGTCTGCCAAAAGGTCGTCGCCAGAAGATCGCCAGGAGATCGCACACGGAAGATGTCTTCGTGCGTCATGCCATCATCGTCGCTGACGTCGCGCATCGCCCCGCGCGCGTCGTCGTCGTCGTCGTCGTCGTCGCGTCGCGCGCGCCGAGCGCCGCACGTGGCGCGAGCGGCGGTGGATGACCCGTCCGCGACGGCGTCCGCGCCCGCGCAAGGCACGTCGACGGCGACAAAGAAGCTGAATACGGATTGGCAAATCGACTTTTGCTCGCGGCCGTTAAAGGACGATCGCGGGAAGAAGGTGTGGGAGCTTTTAATCACCGACGACGACCGATCGTTTGAGCACGCCGAGTACTTTCCAAACAATAGAATTAATTCTGTCGAGCTCGCCCGGGCGCTCGAGCGGGTGATGGAGGAACGAAATGAACGTCCGAAACGGTTTAAATTTTTCCGGGCGCAGATGCAGACGATTATCACTCGTGCGTGTAATGAGGTGGATATCGCGCCTTTGGCGTCCCGTCGATGCCAGACGCTCGTGACGTGGCTGGGCGAACGCGTGGAAACCGTGTATAAAAAGCATCCTGGATACGACGCCAACGCGCCTCCGTTGATGGCGTTTGAAGCGAGCGCACCAAAGAGATTACCAGATGCTTTACGCGGTGAATCATGGGCGTTCGTGGCGTTACCGCTCGTGGGTGTTCGGGAAGAGATGGCGCAAGTGAAGCGCGGCAAGGTGTTTGGTGCGTTGCTCGACATCGACGAAGACTTGCCAGATGATACGTTGATTCCGGGCATTGCCGTGTACACGTCCCGCGCCGCCGCGCTCGCGGGATGGACAAAGGGTTTAGAGCTCGCGTGCATCTCCGTAGATACGCAAACGAGCTCGATTGTGTTGGAGACTGGCGTGAACGATTCGTGGTCGTATGCGTTTTTCCGCAAATCCAAAGAGCTCACGCAAGAAGCCAAGGAGTGGGAGCAAGTCAAGCGCGCCTGCAATGGCTTACACTTTCTCGCGATTCAAACCGATGAAGAAGCGGAAACCACCGATGGGTTCTGGATCTTACAAGATTCCGCCCCTAGCGAATATTAAACTCTGTTTCATTATTAATATCACATTCATTTTGACGCTCAACGCCACGCGGCGACGTACGTCACACGCGAGCACGCGCGTCGGCACCCATCGTGGTGCGGGGCCATGTCATCCCTAGGTGCAGTCGCTCGATCGCTCACCGTGTGCGTGCTGAGTCGCGCGCAAAAAGCCGCAGTCGTTCTCTATGCGTGCGCCTTCGTCGCCGTGTTGGCGTACCCAAAGCTCGCGAGGCGCACCTTTGTGGACGAAAATGCCTTTCTCGTCGGCGCGACGCGAGGGATGTTTGATGTAAAAGACGCCCACGCGGCAAATGATAGTGCACGTATCCTGCGGGACGTGGCAGGGAGCACGAGAACGCAGACGACGGCGAAAAGAATGGAGTGGATTACTCGAGCGCTGGATGCGCGCGGGTTCGAGAGCTACGCGTCGCCGACGTTCGATGGCGGAATCAATACGCACGCCATTGCGCGCGCGACTCGTGGAGATGGTCGGGAGTGTATGGTTTTACTCACCTCGCTTGGAGTGATGGATGTCGATGCCGAGGCGGTGACGATTGGGTTGGCGTTGCGCGTGTTCGAGACAGTGGGCCGCGCTGATTGGTTGGCAAAAGATTTGATATGGGTCGCCATCGATGGTGAACACGGGGATATTGAAGCCACAATGGCGTGGTTGAAGAGATATTACTCACCGAGCGAAGTTAGTCGCGGCAGCACGCGTGAGCCATTTGAACGTGCTGGGACGATACAGCAAGCGTTTGCGTTTAGCGCGCCGCATGGAGCGAGCGCGTCGAAACTGTTAGTGCAATTAGAAGGGTGGAATGGGGCGTATCCCAATCAAGACATCTTCACCATGTTTGACAAGGTGAACCAAATTAGTAGAGCTCGCTTGCCATTGATTTTGGATGCCGACATGCGCACACGGAAGACGAAAAGGGTGTGGTCTGCGAGCGCGCACCACTTTGATATGCTCGAGTCGGCGATTACGTTTATGTGGCGCGCCGCGACTGGTATTCCTTCGGGCCCGCATGCGGCGTTCAAGGCGCATTCTATTGATGCACTAGGTATCCACGCCTTGACTCAGAAGGGTATTCGCACCGTTGAAGGCATCGATGCGTATCACTACTTTGGTTCGTTGCTTGAAAGCTCGCTTCGAGCGTGCAACAATCTTCTCGAGCTGCTCCATCACAGTTGTTTTTATTACATCATGCTCGGTCCGGAGAGATTCTTAGGGATTGCAGAATACATCGCCCCACAAGTGATGTTATTAGTGAGCCTGACGCTCGTAGCTGCGCAGTTGACGACGTATGGTGCGGGGAAAATCACGGACGTTCCTTCATCTGATGTTGAAATGCGCACGTCGCATGATTGGTTTTCAGCCATTCGACGATTATTACTCGCGCTTGCAACGGGTCTCGCTGCTGGATCGTTGTGTACTGCTGCAAATGCACACGATATTGGCCATGCGTATGTGACGATCGTCGTCACTGTGTTCATGATTGTAGCTAGTGTTGCGTTCTTGCGTCTTACGCGCTCCGACGAATCGAGTCGCCCGTCAAAAAACGCCAGCGTCGTCACAAATGGAGTGATGATCGTGCACCAAGACGATTGGGTAGCTGATAAGGTGATTAACATCGCATGGTTACTTGCAGTGATGAGTGCGTGTACGTTTTTCAACTTCTCTCTCGCGCTGTTTAGCACCTTTGCCTTGGCGCCGGCGTGCGTACTTTGTTCGCCGACTAAAGACGCAAAGCTCGCGGTCGTCGCTCTGACGGCGCTACCAATCGCTTCTCTCATCGTCGTGGCACACGTCGGCGGGTTCTCAATTATCCACGCATTTGGGCTATTAGCCAGCCATCACGCGCGTTGGCGCACGTTTGCCTTGCCAATCGTATTCGGGATTGCGTATCCGACGACGTTGATGGCGATGCGCGTCGCGTCTTCACCGACCAAGCTCAAAGTCGAATAGGTGTACTAAAAAGAGATAAGTAGAAGAATATTCAATCAAATAATATAGCTACCGTACAAATAATCATTGCTATGCATTCATTTTACGCTGACATCTCGACGCGCTCTGTCGGTGCCTCTGCGTGCGCCACCTTTGTCGTCGCGGCGTGCATTAAAATCGTCTGGAAAAACTTCATCACGAGTTTGTCGGGCCAAGGCGCACCAAATGGAGCCTCATCACCAGCTTCCCATCCGAGATGCCCGCCTGTTTCAGTTTCTATCAAAATCACGTTTGGATTCTTTTCAATCTTCTCGCGCGGAATCGCGCTCGCCACTGCGATGGGGTCGTCGAGCGCCTGCACCGTCATGAGCGGAATGGCGACGTCTTGAATCTTATTCTTACTTCCCGAATATTCGTAATACGCATCAACGGTTGGGAACCCAAACGTCACCGCTGTCACCGCCTCGTCGAAATCTCGCACCGTTTTTGCGTTTCGCACTAATTCAGGGTTGTATTTCGGCAATCCAGCGAATAAGTTTTCGTGGGGGGCAAAGAGTTTGCGCATGTTCTTTGCCATGGCTCGGCTGTAAATGGTGCCAAAAAACCCAGATTCCAACGCCGTATCGCACGCGTTCAAATCAAACGGATTGCACAGCGCCGCCGCGGCGGTGAGTTTTGCTTGCGAACCTTCCTCGCCTAAAAAGTTGGTCAAAATATTCGCCCCTAACGACCATCCGATGGCGAGGAGCGGCGCGTTTGGAAAGCGTCGATGGAGCTCGTCGACGACAAATCTAATGTCACCCGTATACGACGCTGAGTAGAACTGCGGGGTAGTCAACGGCGATTCAGCGCACCCTCGACAGTTGAACGCCACCGTGCGAAACCCACTCGCGCGTGCACGCTTCATAAAATGCTTCAAATACTTGTCGTGCGATCCACCGGCGATGCCCGACATGAGCACGAGCACCGGCGCATCCGCGGGAAGCTTTGCTTGCTCCTCCTCCATACGCCGCGCCACGAGCACATTCTGATCAAAAACCTTACGCACAAAAGGCGGTCCTTGTGCTTCAACCTCGCACACACCCTCTGCTCCAGGCGCCATCGTCGCTCGCGTCGCGTCCGCGTCCCCGCCCACGCTCAGCGGCCAGTCGAGCGTCGCGTGCCCGCCGTTCGGCATCTCCAACACCTCACGCTGATACACCACATCTATATCCCTACGTAACAACGAACTTAAAATCGTCGACGCATGCGTATTCGTCAACCCAATCACCGCATCGTACCCCTGACTAATAATCCCAGCGCACGCTTCGAGCGCGCGCGCGCTCGCCGTCGACGGCGTCCGCGACGCCGTCACCCTCACCTCCGTCGTCCTACGCGCCCTCAGCATCACCATCGCCGCCGCCGCCGCCGCCGCCGTCACCGCCGCCACCGTCGTCACCATCCCCGTCGTTCCAAACGCCATCGCGTGCGTCGTCGTCGTCGTCGTCGTCATCCCTCGTCCCGAACCGCGCGTCCCGATCTTCATCTTCATCATCGTCACCGCGTCTTCACCGCGCCGCGTCGTCGTTCGCGCGCCGCCGCCGCCGCTCGCCACCACCCCGTACACGCGTCGGCGTACCACGCCACCACAACCACGCGGTGATGACGACGTGAACGACGACGGCACCACCACCGCGCTCGCTCGCGCGGCGTGCGCCGTCATCCTCTGAAGCGACCGCGTCCGACGCACCACGGATGACATGACGCCCGAACGACGTTTAGCCCGAACGGCGACGACCGAACGGCGATGTCCAACCGACCAAACTAAAGTTCGGACATTCGATATCCAATCGCACCGGTCGCGACCGCGCGCGGGCGTCGTCCGTCGCCGTCGCAGCTGCGTCGCGCGGTCGATGCGACGACGGTGACTTCACTGTGCGCCGACCGATCGCACGACGACGACGGACGACGGACGACGGACGACGGATTCGACAACGCACGCCATGGACGACGCCACAGACGACGCCACAGACGGCGCCGACGCACGCGCCGAACACGTCGCGGGCGGCGATGGCGCGACCGACGCCGCGGGCCTCGTCGATGGGTTGAAACGCGCGCGCGAGACGGATGGCGATGATGTGCACGATGATGATGATGATGTGGACGACGACGACGAGGATATGGATGACGATATGGATGGCGACGATGACGAAGGGATGGGTGATGGTGCTGGTGAGGACGGAGACGGCGAGCGAGGGGCGTCGGGGGCGGGTGCGGCGCGTGCGGGTGGGGATGACGCGGATGTGGATGATCAATTGTTGCTCCCGCGACACACCAAGGTGCGCGTTTGAACGCGCGTTTCGCGGCGACGACGATGAGGATGATGATGCGTGATGCGTGATGCGTGATGCGTGTTGCGTGCTTTCTGTGTATTTCGTTTTGTGTGGGTGTCGATCGGGAGCACGGTGTGGACGTCGCGCGCGCGGTCGTCTCGCGCGAAACCTCGCGCGCGCGCGCT
>Ga0181564_10005564_pt1 | contig 10442 bp, 13 predicted proteins | sample 011ome_24_FD_134512 | JGI IMG/M metagenome (GOLD analysis project Ga0181564, IMG submission 134512) | Coastal salt marsh microbial communities from the Groves Creek Marsh, Skidaway Island, Georgia - 011513CT metaG (megahit assembly) | ecosystem: Environmental > Aquatic > Marine > Intertidal... | reverse complement strand
TAAGCGTGCTCACCATGGGCGGCGTCGTTTGATTTCCATCATGAAAAAGACGGCACTTTCATCCATGAACAACATTGAAACAACGGCGACCGCTGGGTCCAATATGGCCTTCCGCGACCACCTCGGCGCAGCGACCGAAGAAACCGCCGAGGTCAGCCTGATTCACGGCATGTTGGAGCACTCGCAGGCAAGCGGCCACGCCATGACCATCTACTCCAACATCCCAGAATGCCCAGGCCATCGTGCAGCCGTCAACATGCTGACTCGAGACCGTCTATGTGCGGCGATTGGTATTGAACCTGAGGCGTACATTGACACGCTCGGATGGGCCATGGACCATCCTGGTGAACCCGTGCTTGTTTCCAAGGACGAGGCACCGTGCTTCGAAAACATCGCAGAGGATGTTGATTTGCGAACCATCCCGATTCCTCACCATTGGCCTCAAGACCGGGGTCGTTATTCCTCGGCGAGCATCATTATCGCCCAAGATAACGGCATCCGAAATGTCTCGTTCCACCGTCAGTTCCTACGTGATGAAAATCACCTCGTGGTCCGGCTCGTTCCACGACACCTCCGAACGATGGTCATGAACGCACGTGAGGAAGGTCGGGAAGTCAACGTGGCGATTGTGAATGCGCCCGACCCGGTGGTGCTGCTCGCCGCTGCGATGTCGTTCAACGAAAACATTGACGAGTTGACCATCGCCGCTGCCCTTCATGAAAAGTTGTACGGTACATCACTCAACCTCGTGGAAGTACCCAACGGCGTCCATGTTCCTGCCGATGCTGAGTACGTTTGGTGGGGACGCATCACGCTCGAAGACGACGATGAAGGCCCCTACGTCGACATCACGGGGACCGTGGATGATGTGAGGCAAGAACCGGTGATCGCCATTGACGGCCTCACGCACCGCAACAACCCGATATTTCACGCTCTGATTCCTGGTGAAGCCGAACACAAGACCCTCATGGGTTTGCCCCGGGCACCGACCATCAAAGCCGCTGTGAACGATGTCGTTGAGTGTCTTGATGTCCACATGACCGAGGGCGGTTGTGGATGGCTCGGTGCGGTTTTGAAGATTCGCAAGATGAATGCCGATGACGGCATGAAAGCCATCAAGGCAGCCTTTGATGGCCATAAAAGCATGAAGATCGTCACCGTTGTGGACGAAGACATTGACATCACCGACCCGGTCCGTGTCGAATGGGCGATGATGACACGTTGGCAACCCGATAAGGACACATTGATTTTGAGTGACCAACGCGGGAGTTCCCTCGACCCATCCCGATATGATGATGGCAAAACCTCGAAAATCGGTTATGACGCCACCATCGATTTCGGCGTTGACAAATCCGGCTTCATGTCCGTGCAGTGAGGGAGAGGAATGTCAGAAAGCCAAGATCTCCTGCAACACCCGCGCAGGAACTTGGGGAACAGGTACCGCTCAACGGCACAAAAGTTTGCCAAGCTGGCCAAAGCTGACCCTGAACGTGCAAAGGAAAACATGGGCTGGGCCGAGCAAAATGCTCGTCAAGCCATTCTCCATGATTTCACCGATGAACGAAATTGGCGCTTCCTTGCGGAACTCAAGGCCATCAACGCCGATGCAGGAGGCCTTCAGGCGGTCCTCGAAGATGTGTTTATTGTGCTGGGACGAGACCCAGACAACCTCGACCAACTCGTCGGCATTGATTATTTGAAAGTAGGAAGAGAACTTCTTGAAGCGGCATTTGCCAAAGACCCACTCGACCCTGATGCGTGGTGGAACGAATTGGTAGATGCGGGAGTAGAGGGGGGACTTGAAGAATTTTCAACCAGGTGCCGTCGACTGGATTTTCGTGATCAGCGAGCCAACATTGTGTTCGGTCGAAGGTTGGAACGGTTGCGTAAAGCCGGCCATGAGGAGGTTTTCATTGACCTTGCACGGCACTTGTTGGCTCACCGGCCCATCAACCACGAATTGTGGTTGGAAATGGGGCGGTTACACGAACGTCGAGAGGAGATGGACGACGCGTGGTCGTGTTATGACCAGGTGCAGCAACTTCGGCCCCATCTCAACGAGCGAGACCGTTTCTTACAGCGCCTCAAAAGCGAGATGGATGGCGAACAAAAGCAGCCGTGGTCTGGACCCTCTGTACAACACCGTGAGGCTTTCCTTGAAGGGATGCGTTCACTCACTGCCAGAATTTCAACCCCCGAACCTACGCCATCCACGGTGGAGGCTGAAGAGGATACACCTCAGCGTCATCCTGACGAGCATACACTGGAAACCTTGCTTGAGCAAGGCGATGTACAGTCTGCATTCTTCCTTGCACGGCGATTGCTTGCGTCGGGTGAGGCTTGGGCAGAACCCTGGCTTGAACGAATCCAATCCGACATGAAGTGATTCCATGACGTCGTCCAAGCCCAGGTTTGTCTTGGCGTGGGTCACCCGTGAGGGTGAGCCCTGCACGAGGATGGGGGAAGGCGGCAGTGTGCTGTTTGTTGAACATCCTGAAAGGGGGTGGGAAATTCCTGGCGGCCATGTTGAAAAGGGGGAACGGCCGGAAGAAGCCCTCCACCGAGAATTGCTTGAGGAGACTGGATTGACCGGAACCCTCGTTTCATGGAACAAGGATTACTATCCCGAAGGATGGGTTGCTCACATGGTCGTGCCGATTGAAAGCAGGCGAACATGGACCGTCGATGACGAAAGTGTCCACGCTGTTCAATGGTGGAAGACCGTACCTCCCGTCAAGGCTTGGACGGTTGAGGAGTTTGAGGAATTAGCTGTCTTGTTTTCCCGTTGATGAGGGTTCTGAACAAGTAGCGACCGGGTTCAGAGCATGGTGAGTTCGCCCAAGCGCTTACCCCACAATGCCGTTTCTTCGGGTGTTGAAGCGCATGCTTGTGCCACGGCTGCCAACATTGGGTCTTCCACGGCATCCGGCGAGGCCATCAGTTCACCGAAGCGTTCCATCTTGTGAAGCCGGTGGGCGATCGTCAGCATCGCACGAACCGCTGGACGTTCCGGGCCACCCCATCCTTTCTCGAGATGATCCACACACCAGTCAAAGACACCATGAATGTCATCGGGATGAACGGCAAGGACCGGAGGCTCTTGCTCAAGGTCAAGCGGTTGTGCTTCCTCTACCTGAACGTGCATGGGTTTCGCATCCGTCGATTGGTAGTCAATGGCCAAATCGAGGAACATTGATCCTGCCTCAATGGCCATTTGGTGCTGAGATGCCAGTATTGCGTGTTTGTGCGCATTCCATGCGTGGCGGCCGGCATGGAAGAGGTGCCCCAATGCATGGCGAATTCGACTGGCGCCGAGCCGAGAAATGGCAATGGTTTCGTGAGCGTGTCCTGCGGTTCTCGAGATGTCCCCGTACACCTGTAGAGCCATCAAAGCCTCTCCTTGCGCCATGTGGTATGCGGCTTTGTTTAACAGTGAAAGATCATGGTCGCGACTTGCTTTGGCAACGGATTTGAGGCGAGTTTCTGCCCAGGTCAAATCCTCCTCAGCTCCTTGGGCATCACCTGCTTCGAAACGAACCAATCCCCGCTCCATGCGCAAACGACCTTCCAGGGCGAGGTCTCGTGTTTCCGGAGTGCGAACCACCGTGAGAGCAGATTCAATCGCCTCTTCGAGATGTGTATCACCAAGCCAACGTCGCCGAACCAAACCGAGAACTGCTTCTTCTCCTGGACTGAGATGAACTTGCATGGCCTCAAGCAGTTCTGGTGCATCCATGAACAAGGCAGCCTCTGCCAACGAGAGCCAAGATGGCCACGCCAGTTCCTCTTTCCAGACCGATAATGTAGCCGAATCAACGGGCCCTTCTGTGCGCCAACGAGAGATGAAATGGCCCGGGCCTTTTGGCGGTTCAATGATGGTCATGGATTCAGCTCCGTCCTTGCTGTTCGGGCCACGGCGTCAATAAAGGCGGTTTCGGCAGCGATGGGATGAGCATCGCCCGACCAGCCCGCCGCACCGTCATGGCCACCGCCCTCGCCTCCAAGAGTTTGGGCCACCTCCTCCATGAGATGGCCCATGTGAAGACCTGCAAGCACACTTGAGCGGGGTGCACGAACAGTGAGTCGGGTGGTTCCGTTTCGTGAGCGGGTCACGACCACGGCATCGGCCCCAAGACCATTGAGCATGGAAGCCACCCGTCCTTCGAGTGTTCCGGCTGTTGTCCTGAGAATGGTCCAAGGTCCTGCCTCCGTGGTTTCAGCCCGTTGAAGGCCTCGCAAAATGGCCCCACGATCGCTGGGGGTGGTCGGTGCATCTTCCAACTCTTGAATGAAGGACTGATAGTCCAAACCGCCGTGTTCAATCAGCCGTGAGGCGGTGCTGAACGATCGTCCATTGGCATGACGGAATCGAGCGGTGTCGGTCACGAGGCCTGCGAGGAGAAATTCACAAACCGGTGGGCTCAGAGCCGAGGTTGCGTGCTTTTCAAGGTAGGCAGCCACCACTTCGGTTGTGGAACGAGCATCCCATTTCAAACAGAGATCCCCCTCTCCCAATTCCCATGCATCAGTCGCATGGTGGTCAATCACACACAACGGGACCTCAGGAAGAGGAAGACCGGTCTGGTCTGGCGCAGCAGCGTCAACCACCACGGCGGCAGCCAGTTGTTTCGGCCAAAATGGATGGCCCTCTTTCATGATTCGAAACGGTGCTTGGTGCTTCGCGACATACCGGCCAGCCATTCGGCCGATGTGCAAGCCACAAGCCAGCATGTTGGGATGGGTTGCAGCGAGCGCGATGGCAGACCCAACGGTGTCCATGTCGCCGTTTTTCCCCGTGATCACAGCAACGGGGCCTTGGCTCGTGTGATGGAGAAGCCAAGCATGAAGCCGTTGGAGGTCGTCTTCCATGGCGACAGGAGATGTGCTCATTCCTGTGCACCCTGCAGAGATTGTTTGAGTTCGTCGTAGGTCTTGATCAACTGTTGCTCACGTTCTGTGAAGCGTTGGAGGTGGACCTTGAGGGATGCCAATGTTTCGTTGAGGTCGCCAAGGAGAGCGACTCGATCAGCCACTTCGATGAGAACACCACCCATTTGTCGGTGGAGTGCCATGTCATCAGGTTGTGACTCAACGGCGGCGATGGTGCCCTCGAGTTCCTGAACTTGAGCACGAACACTGCTCACTTGCTGGCGAGCAGCTTGTACTTCTGCGACGACGAGTTGAAGTTGGTCAAGTTGTGTCACGGGCTCACCATTGGATGGTCACGGCCCGAGGTTCAAGAATGCTTTCCGAAGACCTGCAGGACGGAATCGGTTGCAATGAGGCCACGCAGACGGGTGTTCCACATGGCCCGGAGGTCTTTGCAAGCGGCTTCGTTGAGTTCAATGGAAAACGAGTGGTCATCTTCCCATGTGGTCTCGCAGTCGGTTGCCAAACAGGCAGCCAGTGCCTTGGTATCGGTCTGGCTACGGGATTGAACGAGAAGCGTCAACGCCCACATGATCAACACCGAGGTGCGTTCACTCTTCTTCTTCGAGGGCTGGACGGTTGGCCAATTCTCGCTCGTAGTTCATGGCCGCTTCCTGAGCGATGAAGGCCATGTCTGCGGTGGTAGCACCGTCGACGGAACGACGAAGGATGCGGTTGTTGGCATCGGAGGCACGCGTGAACGGCTCCCATGCGCCACCGGCGAAGGTGTGATCACACTTCTTGCACGCCCAAATGCCGACGGATTTTCGCTCAACCTTCTGGTACTGGCAAACAGGACAGGTGTACTTGCGGGATCGCTTGGCCATGGCCGAGCCGGCGTTTCGTCGGACGGAAACACCGTAACGTGCTCCAAATCGTGCGGTTGCGCCTGCTTTTTGGGTTCTCTTTGCCAATCAGTTCCCCTCCTTTTCTGCTACAAGTTTTCGAAGTTCTACGCATCGCTTTTGTGCCACATCGAAGATCTCGGCAAACTCGGCGGGAGTGAACACTCCTTTTAGCCCCTTCTGTAGGGAGTGGAGATGCCCTTCATCGCCGAGGGTGATGTGAATGCGCTCGTCGCCACCCAACTCTTCTTGCTCGTTGGCGTCGAGAACGAAGCGGCCCCCAACACGTGTGAAGGACGCCATGATGGGAGTGCCGTTCACCTGCAAGGTGTGGTCCTCGCCGACGTCGAAGCGCTCAGCAGGAACCACGGCCGTTCGCAAAGCAGCGATGGCCGCCAAGCCGCAAGCATCGAAAATGTTGCCCTGGTCGGAGAGAACGTGAATGTCGATCATGACTCCCCAGACTTTCTCTCCGGGAACGATGCAGAGGCTTTCCATGTCAATGCAACCGGACTCGCGAATGCCACGGTCAACCACGCGGCTGAGTTCAATCGATTCTGGAGAGGGTGGACCTGGCTCGTACTTTCGGCCGGCAACAGGACGGAGTTCTGCACCGCACATCAGGGAGCCCTGCGTGGGTCGGTCGGGCCAGGGCGTTCTGAGTTCAAACTTCACGCCGGCGTAAACCACCGTTCCACCGATGACGACCTTGGCTGAGCCTTCAGCGTTGTAGAGGCAGTCGGTCTCAAGAGAAACATCGCGAGAATCCCAGCGGCCACGTCCGTCAATCCGTTGATCTTCCTCAGCGAGGCGGGCAAGTTCTTGACGAAGCAGGGCAGGAACAAGTTCGACCATCAAGCCTCACCTCCTTCGTAGCGTCGCTGAAGAGCGTCAACCATGATGTCGTGAATCTCCCTTGCTGCCTTGAAATTGTATTCCATGGCAAGTTCGTACTCAGCGGGGGACAGGTCGCCGTCCATTTGCAAGAAGGCGATTTCGCCGGTGTTGGGCAAGATGCCTACAGGGAGGTCGGCCTGGCCGTAGTTATCCTCGGCTTTGTCGAGATCGAGAACGACGGTGTCTTCGATCTTACCTGACGCTACACCGACAATCATGTCTCGCATGGGAATGCCCGCATCGGCCAGTGCCACGGCTGCGGCGGTGATGCCAGCACAGCGGGTACCGGCTTCAGCAGCGAGGATTTCAATCTCGACACGGATTTTCGAACGAGGGTAGAGCTCAACAAGCACCACGGATTCGAGGGCTTCTGCCGTGACCTTCGAAATCTCTCGAGACCGACGGTTGAAACCAGGTCGAATGCGGTCAGAGGTTGAGAAGGGGGCCATGTTGTATCGCACATCAATGACAGCGCGGTCCTGACGCTGAATCTTGCGAGGATGGGCTTCCATCGGGCCGTAAACAGCAGCGACAGCGACGTTCAGGCCGTGAGTGACCATGGCTGAACCATCGGCTGCAGGAAGCACGCCGGCTTCAATACTCACCGGTCGCATTTCATCCACTTTTCGTCCATCAAGACGACTACCGTCGTCGTTGAGCAATTGTACATCTCCATATCCACCCATCATGCATCACCTTTCGATTTTTCTTCCATTTCACTGAGAATTGTTTCAAAGGCCTTCGTGTGACCTTCGCTTACCAGACGCTGAAGCGCTGAACGAGCCCATGAGATACCTTCGGGGGACCCGTCGATCCAAACGCGGCCGTTTTCCCCGACCATCATTCGGCAATCGCATGCATCACGCATGCGTTGGAGAAGCGAGTTGTTTTCGCCGCGAACACGGTCAATGTGCTGCACGGGAATGGATTCGACAGCCCCTTGGTTCAGGCGTCGTAGACCAACGCCCTTCATGGTCAAGACCACGTTGTGGCACTCATCGACCTCTTGAACACGGGCAAGAACAACATCACCAACATCCATGTGTTGGCGAGCCGCTCCGAACTCCACTTTCCAAGGAGCAAGGGACATGGGAAGCAGGCCTTGGAATGAACCGTTGATGTTCATGAACCACAAGTTGTTGCGCACTTCGGCCACAATCCCGACGACCAAATCACCGGAGCGGGGCATGTAGGCGGCGTTGATTGGGTCCACCGACACCGTGTTGTTTCGTTCACGTAGCCACCCGAGTTGAGTAGCCACGAAGGAATCTTCGGCAGCGATGATTCCGCTGCCTGCTCGCTTCCCGGCGGATGGCCCAACGGCCATTCCCGGGGTCACAAGGCGCTGCTCGGCGCCGACTTGACCTTGGGACATTCTTTTCTCTCCGTTGGCGGCCACTCGCCAACCCATGATAAAGGCCACCCTAAGCCCACGGGGTTCAGGAACCGAGTTCCTTGACTTCTGTTTCGGAACTTCGTCGCATGACCTGCCCGATGATTTCACCCTTCATTCCGGCAGGGCACTCAATGACACAGGCCCATGAACCGTCCTCAAGCCAACCTTCTTTTTGCTGATGTGAGCGGAGAAATTGTGAGACTGAACCGTAGGCTGAGCCCGGGACTTTGAAGGCCAACCGGACCGTTTCGAAGGACAGTGGAATCAACGGCTTGAGTTTTGCAATGGCATCTTTGACTTGCTCCTCGAGTCGCTTGAACGGGTCGACCGAATAGCGAGACTCTTCCAGTGCCAGTTCAATTCTGGTTTTTGGATGCGGGGACTTGGTCTTCGGGTCAACCGCTGCTGAATGGATGCGGTGGATGATCTGTTGGCGCATGTTCTCAACCATCTGCTTCCGTTGGGCTGTGGTCAATTGGATGGAACCTTTCTCAAGAATAGCGGAGGTGATGGCCTCAATGTCTTGCGTCCCAAACACCTTCTCAATGGCATCCTCGGTTGGACGCTCGCCACCACGAGCGTCGTGAAAGACCTCGTCCATCGCCAAAAAATCGTTGATATCAACCGATTGGGGGTCCTCTTTGAACGCTTCAACAAGAGAAGGGTCAACCAAGACCTCGTATCGCTTCCCACCCTTTTCGAGGCGGGCAAGAACGGCGTCGTCAAGGCTCACCATGGTATCACTCAATCGCTCCAAGAATGGGGCGACGCTTCAACCTACCCCTCTCACTCTTCAAGGGGCTTGAGGCGGTCAATTTGCTTGTTCACTTCGCCCCTGTCAAGAACACGGTAGCCGTTGGAATCAACCACGGTGACCTCAACTGCCTCGCGGTTCAATTCAGCGTCGTTGGCCGAACGGAGCGCTTCGAGACCAAGTTTCATGGCAGCGTTCAACGTCATGTTCTCCTTCCAGTTGTCTTCAAAGAATTCAATCACGGTGTTGCGCCCGCTTCCGATGGCCCCAGCATGGTAGGATTGGTAGGCTCCGGAGGGGTCGGTTTCGTACAGGTGGATGCCGTTGTCGTCCACGCCGCCAATGAGAAGGGCGGTACCAAACGGTCGAGAACCGCCGTATTGGGTGAAAGACTGCTTGAAGTCGCAAATTTTCTTCACCAGAACGTCAACAGGAACGGTTGCACCGTAGGTAATTCGGTTGATTTGAGCCTCAACACGTGCTCGTGCGACGAGCTGGCGAGCATCGGCGACAAGACCTGAGGTTGCGATACCAATGTGGCCGTCGATCTTGAACATCTTTTCAATGGACTCGGGAATGATCAGGCGGCTAATGATGCGCTTATCGCAAACCAGGACAACGCCGTCCTTGAATTTCAAAGCCGCTGTGGTCGTTCCTCGCTTAACGGATTCACGAGCGTATTCAACCTGAAACAGTCGTCCGTCTGGGCTAAACGTCGTGATGCCGTGATCGTATCCTCTTCCACTTGGTTGCATGTAATGACCTCAATTTCCTGGTCCGGTTGACACTTTATGAGGATGCGGGTTGATTGTCATGAGCGTCGGCCGGACCAATGCTACCTTCACGCCGTCCCGTATCAACCCTGCGTGGCCAACATTCTCTTCAAGGGAGAGAACATGAGCGGTCCATGCGAGTGGCGGTCCTGTCATCGGGAGGAAAGGATTCCGCCGCAGCATGGTGGTGGGCCCAATGCAAAGGTTGGACCGTGGATTGCCTCGTCACCGTCACCATCACCGGTGATGATTCGCCGATGTTTCAAATGCCAAGCACCCACCTGGTTGAGCGGCAAGCCGCCCTTGCTGGCGTCCCCTGGATTGAAGTACGTACGGACGGAGAGGTGCCCGCTGACCTCGATGCCCTCGCAGAAGCTCTCCAACGCCGTGATATTGACGGCTTTGTTTCGGGCGCTCTCCGTTCCGACTATCAAAAATCAAGGCTCGAGCGCATGGCAGAGGAATTGGGCATCGTGAGTTGGACACCCCTCTGGCACCAGTCGGGATATGACCACCTCAAGGGCATGATCGACCACGGTTTTGAAATCATGATCACCGGTGTATCAGCAGAAGGTTTGACAGAGGAATGGCTTGGTCGTGTCCTGTGCGAGGAATCCTTTGGCGAGCTTGCCGCTTTGGCAAGCAAGCATCGATTCCACATTGAAGGTGAAGGTGGCGAGTACGAAACACTCGTGGTCGGTGGCCCACACCTGGACCAGCGGCTCTCGGTGGAAGGCACCGTTTATTGGGACGGCGTCCGTGGCCATTACGACATTCATTGAATGGCTTCACGAGCGAGCATAACGCACTCGTCCACAATCTCTCCTGCCACACCCACGTGGTTCATG
>Ga0181564_10005560_pt1 | contig 10445 bp, 4 predicted proteins | sample 011ome_24_FD_134512 | JGI IMG/M metagenome (GOLD analysis project Ga0181564, IMG submission 134512) | Coastal salt marsh microbial communities from the Groves Creek Marsh, Skidaway Island, Georgia - 011513CT metaG (megahit assembly) | ecosystem: Environmental > Aquatic > Marine > Intertidal zone... | reverse complement strand
GGAATCGAGCAGCCCTCCTTCCCGTCCCGGATCTTGCCCTCCCAGTACGCCGCGCCGTCAAAAAGAGAGAACACGTTCGTGTCGTCCACCAGCTTGAGTGCCCAGTACTCGGCGTCGCCCTCGGCGACGAGGTGGTTCTCGTTGCGCATGATGTCGGGGACGATCTGCTCGCCGTTCGCGCACGTCGAGCCGTAAACCTCCTCCATGATCTCCACCTTCTTCGTGTCCGTGTCCGTGCAGGGCTCGTTCCCGTCCTCGCTGTGCGGGTACCAGATGACGTACATCGTGCGGTCCATCAGCTTCAACGTGTCGGGCAGCGCCTCGAGCACCGCCAAAGACTTCTCGCAGAACACCGCGGGGACGCCGCACTTGTTGATGCACTCGAACCGCGACGTGGACGTGGACGTCGCCTTCAAGGGCACGGGGCCGACCGTGGTGTTGGTGATCTCCCCGGCCAGCATGGCCTGCTGCAGGATGTGGATGTACTCGTGCACGGCGGTGTGCGAGGAGAAGGAGTTGTCGTCCGCCTCCGCCACCAGGTTGGCGTCCGCGAACAGGTGAACCCCGCAGCCGTCCGCGAAGGGCACGTAGGTGCTACCGCCGGAGGGGCCTTCGGACAGCGTGATCTTCTGGCCAATGTCATAAAGCACCCCGCGCCACGGCTCGGAGGAGGTGGCGCACGCGGCGAGCGCGCAGGGCGCGTGGAGCGCGAGGAGAAGCGCGGCGAGAATGAGGACGCGCATCGCTTGTCGGCCAGGCGTGTCGTCGGCACGCGTCTCGTGGGGGGAGGAGTGTTGCAGGGCGCTCGAGTATCGTTCGAGTGTCGTCTAAAACCGTAGTTGACGACACTTGACGACACATTAGACGACAAAATGTAGAAACGAGTGCATCTAGTAGTAGTGCGTAAATAGTCTGAAACTTTGGCTGTCCGTTAAACAAAAAAAAACGCTTTTCCATCACGCGCGACGATCGCCGTCGCCTCGCGAGTTCGCCTCGCGAGCGTCCTCCACCGAGTCCGGGGGAATCGGAATGGTCAGCATCTCGAGGTCCGTGTCCTCGCTCGCGTCGTCTTCCCGTGAGACGCGTTTCGGCAACGACACCTGGCGACGCAGGGGCGTGGTGTCCCGCGACTCGGCGCCCGCCGGCGGCGGCGCGGCGGCGGCGATTGCCTCCGCGTCTCCGCCGGGACCGCCGAGGGCCCCTTCACCCTCTCGAAGCTTCAAACGCTCGTCCTCCTCCTCCTCCTCCTCCTCCTCCGGGTCGGCCAGCCGCCCGCCGCCGTTCTCCTCCGCGACGGCCATGATCGCGTCGCACCACTCGCGCGCGCCGCGCCCGTTGCCCCCCTCGGGCAGCTCCAGGTCGATCGTGGCGAGGCCCATGCCCGCCGCGCCGCTGCCCAGCAGCGTGTCCGACAGGCTGTTCTCGACCGCGTCGGGCTTCCAGAGCACCAGCGAGAAGCACCGCGCGGGGTCGTGGTTCCCGATCTGCTTCTTGACGAGAAGGGACGTCGCGGTCCGCGCCGCGCGGCGCACCGCGCGCACGGGGTTGGGACCGCCGCGGAAAAACCTCCCGGGTTTCTTTCGCCTCTTTTTCGCCTTCGCCTTCGCCGCGCGCTCCGCCGCCGCCTCGTCGCGCGACTGCCGGTGCGCGGGGTCTTCGTCCGCGCCGAGCGTGAACGCGTCCACGCCCGGCACGCACTCCTTGACGAGCGACACGGGCACGAACTGATGCAGCTTGGGCTTCGACCCGGATTTCGCGCCTTTCGCCCACACGATGTGTTTCCTGGACGCGACGTACCACAGACGGTACGTGCCGGGATCGAACCCTGGTTTCCTTTTAGTGTGCACGGTGAACGCCGCGCCCTCCACCAGCGCGCGCCGGAGCTCCAACCCGCGCCGCTCGCGTTCCATCGACGATGATTCAGTCACGTTCACGAGCTCAGTTGTGAGTCGCGTCACGGTCGCGTGAAGCGCCTCCGTTTCCTCGCGGCGCGCGCGCTGCGTCTTCGCTAAACGCACCAAACGCGTCGCCGCCGCCGCGCCCCCGTCCGACCCGACCCCGCTCGTGAGTCGTGAGACGTCGTCCGTTCGACGTCCGTCCGAGACGCCTTCGCGTTTGTTTTCGCCTTCTGTTATAACAGATTCGGTCGGATGATCGATCATGTTTGTTGTTTCTGATTCTTCCCGAACGGGAACGTATCTCGTTTCTTCGTCCATTCCCGGCGCGGCGGAAGCGCCGAAGTCGTCCTGAAAGAAATCCTCCTCCAAATCGCCGTCCTCGACGTCTCGAGAGTCGTCCGCCTCGCCGAACGCGCCCGCCGGCGAGACACCGTCGGTGTGGAAGACGTCGTCGGACCCTAGGTCTTCGGACGCCCTGGAAGCGCGGAAACCAAGAGCGTTCGCACGTTCGCTCGCGCCCACGGCGCCGACGGCGCCGAGACTGAAATTCAGCACGCCGCCGCGCGTGCCCCGCAGCGGCAGCGCGTACCGCGCGAGGCCGAGCGCGCCTCCGGCGGCGTCGCGCGCGCGGTCGCCGGGTCGCGCGGCGGCGGCTCTCTCCGCCGCCGCGCGAAGCCGCGCGAGGTCCACCGTCTGCGATGCGGCGCCGATGCAGCGCGGCTCGCCGAGCGGGCTCCAGTCCATGACGCGCACGCGCAGCGGCGACATCCGACGTCGGGAACCGGCAAATCTCTCTTCGCTCGAGACTAAAGGGAAGACCAGCCGCGTGGACCAATCGGGGTCCGTCGTGTTCAGGCGCGTCGGCGTGCGCTTCGTGACGCCGCCGTAGGTCACCTCCAGAAACGGACACGCCGCTTTGGTCGTGGCGCTCGTCGCGGGAAGCCGCTCCGCGTTGCGCACGTCCACGACGAGCGCGCCGTTCGGTCCGATGGCGCTCGCGTCGATCGACCCCGGGATCCCTTTCAGGTTTTTAGACAGAAAGAGGCTCTCCACGTCGTGGTAGTACCGCTTGGGCTCGACGTACGACGCCGCGAACACCTCGCCTATTTTCTGCTCCACGAACGCGCGCACGCCCGGGATGTCGTTCACGGGCACGCCCGCGGGCCGCACGCTCACCGAGACGTCGGGCTTGCCGTCGAACGAGACGTCCAGCCCGCTCACGCCCGGGGCGCGGGCGGACAGACGCACGCCGAGCAGAAGGCGCCCCGCGAAGGAGAGGTCGGTGACGTGGATAGGGACGCGCACGGACGGCACGGCGCGCGCGAACGTGCTGAGGAGCGCGCTCGGTATGCCGCCGAGCGCGTTCGAGTGACCGCCCGAGGGCGCGCTGACGTCCGCCTTGATGACGATGTGCGAGCTCACCGTGTCCCACCGGAAGTCGAACTCGAACTGCAGGTAATCCTCGCCGGGGTTGTATCGCGAGACGTACAGTTTCAGATCCGGAGGCACGACCCCGAACGTCGCCTCCTCCACGACCGCGCGGCGTACCAGTCCACCGGACATGCGCGACGCGTCGCGCATCACGCGCTCCATCGCGGCGCGCGCCTGCTCGTCCACCGCGGCGGAAATCACCGCGCGCCACTCGTGCCGCAACAGGTGGTTGATCCACTCCAGCATTCCCGTCTCTACCGAGGTGTAGGTCGCGTCCCTGTGCCTGGCGTACGCCATCGCCGCCTTGACGCGCCGCAGCTTCCGGTCCGCCGCGAGCTGGGTCAGCCGCCGCGCGAACGCGTACGCCACCGCGATGAGGATCCAGTAGTCCACGTGCAGGAGTAGGGTGCGTCCCAGATCCACCCACTCGAAATGCGTCTGGGGGAGGAAACCGCGGAGTCGCCCGACGAAGTCGCCGAGATCCGACGCGACGGGGTTGGCCGCCGCCTTGGCGCTCTTCGCCGCGAGCGCGGTGGCAGGCAGGGCCGACGTCACCGCGGCGAGAAGCGCGAGCGCCATCGCCGGCCGCGAACGAGCGCGGGGGGCGTCTCGGCGCGTCACCATCTGACGAACTGAGCCGAATGACAATTACGTGAAAATCGTGAAGACGTGAAGGGCAATCGCGACGATCGGGTCACCACTGTTTCGACGCGCGAACTCCGCCCGGCCGATCGAGAAGGCGCGAGCTCGACCGCGGCGCCGGGAGCGGCGCGCGAGCTCGACCGAGACCTCGTCGTTTCGGCGGCGGGTCGCGTCGATCGACCCCCGCCGACCGCGCGCCTCGGCTCGAGGGCGATGGGCAACGCCTCCTCCGTCGTGCCGCCTCCCGGGACGAGCACGAGCGGCGATTCGATCCGGGAGTCGACGTCGAGAGCCGAAGCGGAGGCGGCGCAGACCGAGGCTTTCCGCGAGGGCGTGAAGCGTGGCGTGTACCGCGAGCACCAGGGCGACTTGCTGTACGTCACGAAGAACCGCGCGAAGCCGCACCGGTGCAACGACCGCGTGGAGGATGTGATCCAGGCGCTCTTCGAGGGCAACCCTTTGCTCACCGTGCCGCCCGCGCTGGCGATGGCGCGCAGGTGCGTCGCGTCCGAGCCCGGGAAGGAGCCGGAGGAGCCGTACCTGTACCTGGACCTGCCACCGCCGAGGAGAGCCGAGGCGGTCACTGGGCGTGAGCCGGGGAAGAAACCCAAAGCGAGGTGGTTCGGGCGAAGCCGCGACGAGGCGACGCGGCGGGCGTCCGAGGAGTCTACGTAGTCCGTCGACGACGCCTTCGAAACGCGAAACCGCGCGCGGCGACGGATACTACAGTACCTTACGTACTACGAGTACCTACGAAAAAAAACGTACTATACGCGTCTCGTCTGTCGTACTATCGATAGACGGCCACGCCTCGTCACTCGCCGCGCCACTTCGGCTTCGCCCCGCTCAGCCCGAGACTGTCCAGCACGAAGGCGTGCTCCAAGGCTTTCTCCTTGAAGTACTTGTACCGGTCAGACGCGGAGAAGTGCCCGGCGTCCAGGTCGGTTTTAAGCAAAACGCGCGCCTCGGGCGTCGTCGCCTCGCGCATCCGCGCCGCGTACTTGGCGCCCTCCCAGTACGCCACGCGCGGGTCGTGCAGCCCGGAGGTGACGAGCAGTTCGGGGCGCCGGGTTTTCGGTTTTCCGTTTTCGGTTTTCGCGCCGTTTTCGGTTTTCTCCTCCGCGCTCCCTCCTCGGACGTTCTCCATCGGCGAGTAGGAGAGCATGTAGGGGAAATACGCCGCCTCGTTGGGGTTGCCCCACTCCTCCCACTCGCCCGTGGTGAGCGGGATGGACGCGTCGCACATGGACACCATCACGTCCACGAACGGGACCGCCGCGACCGCGCACTTGAACAGGTGCGGCGCGAGGTTGATCGAGGCGCCGACGAGCAGCCCGCCCGCGCTTCGCCCGGAGATGGCCAGCTTCTCGGGGGACGTCGTGCCGTTCGCGACGAGCGCCGACGCGACGTCTACGAAATCGTGAAACGTGTTCTTCTTCCGCAGATACTTCCCCTGCGCCTCGTACCAGGCGCGCCCCATCTCGCCGCCGCCGCGCACGTGCGCGACGCACACGACGACGCCGCGGTCCATCAGAGGTACGAAGTCGCGCGCGAACGAGGGGTCGTTGGAGACGCCGTACGAACCGTAGCCGGTGAGGAGAACCGGCGCGTCTCGCGGCGGCGCGATTTTCGCGATTGCCTCGTCCGTCGATTGTCTTGTTCGTCTCTTCCACGCCAGCGACACCGGGACGTTCACGCCGTCTCTCACTTCGATTTCCATTCGAGCGGCGGCGTATTCCGCCTCGTCGAACCCCAACACGGGCGTTCGTTTCACCACCGCCTTCGTGTCGTCGCGCGTGTCGTACGCGTACGTCGCGCGCGGGCAGTTCAGACTGGAGTACGCCAGAAACGCCACGCGCGTCTCGAACACCTGGTTCGCCCCCACGCACGACAGCGACGCCGACGCCGTCGCCGTGTACACGCACCGGTTCTGGGAGGGCCACTCCGTGCGCTTCGTCTTCGCGATCGCGCCCGCCGCGTCCAGCGACAACACCCACACCTGCGAGAACCCGTCCTCGCGGCCCTCGACGAGCAGGAAATCGGAAAACGCGCTGATGGACTCGAGCGTGCGCCCCGCCGACCAGCCGAACCCGGCTGTCGTAGGGGTCGTAGGGGTCGTGGGGGTGAGGCCGTCGTTCGAAGACGCGACCGAAGACGTCGCTGACGACACAGCCGACGCCGGCACGTGTTCCCAGCTCGCCTCGCCGACGTCGACGTCGCCCTCGACGTCCTCCGACGAAACCGCCGTGCGGTAGAGGTCGAAGTTTATCTTCCCGTCCCGGTTGGACAAGATGAACCACCGGCCGCGCCGGTGCTCGGGGTAGTACCTGTGCCCCCGCCGGCGAGGCACCATCACCCGCGGCGCCGCGTGCGTCAGGGACCGAAAGGCCTTCGGTTCCGGTTCCGCGTCGTCGTCGTCGTCGTCGTCGCTCATCGCGACGACGCCGAAGTCGACGCTGGAGGCGTCGATGTCGATGAGCGAAACCTCGTTCGTCTCCTGCGACTCCGACTCGAGCACGACAAACTTGCCGTCCGCCGTGCGCCCGAACCCCACCGAGAAGAGCTCGTCGGTTTCGTGGTGCACGAGCACGTCAAGGGACTGCGGCGTGCCCAGCACGTGGCACCACACCTTGTCGCACCGGTGCGCTTCGTCCTGCGTGCTGTAGTACACGGTCATTCGTTTTTCCTCGCCCCCCCCCTCTCGCGGCGTTTTGAAAACGCCGCCCCACGAAACCGCGCCGGCGGTGTTCGTCAAGACATCAGGCAACGGCTCGTTGGTGTTCAGGTCGACGAACCGCGTCTCGTACGTCTCGTAGCCGCTCGAGTCGACGCTGTACGCCAGCAACGTGTGGCACGGCGAGGGCTTGAACGCGCCGATCGAGCAGTACTTCAGGGGTTTCGCGACTTCGTTCACGTCGAGCACGACTTCGGGCTCGGCGACTTCGGGTTCGGCCGAGGGTCCTCGAGCGCGGTTTCGGCGCAGGACGATGGGGTACGCGCTTCCCTCTACCGTGCGCACGAAGTACTCGTGTTCGGGTCCCCAGGCGAACGGCGCGTCGTCGTCGGATTCCTGAATGGAGCTCTTGATCTCGGCGTACAGCGTCTCGACCAGAGGCTGGACGTGCTCGAGGTGCGCCTCAGCGTACGCGTTTTCCGCCCGCAAGTGCGCCAACACCTCGGGGTCCGACCGCGTGTCGTCCCGGAGCCAGAACAAGTCGTCGTCGCGCTCGACGGGGGGGGACATGGGGTTCAAACCGCGATTCTCGCCGGGAACAGCCCCGAAAAGAACCTTGTGCGGCTTCTTCTTCGCCTGCGCGCGCGACGAACGATTGTAGTGAATCGTCACGGACAAGAGTGTCGTCGCATCGGGACGGGACGCAGAAGCGAGCGTGGGCCGACGAAGCGTGACGCGTGTGAGGTGTGGTCAGCCTCGTGCGTTCGGCGTCGTCGAGCGGAACGCGTGGGTCGTCGCGCGCGAGACGCGCGCGCCGCCGTCTCGGCGCTCGAGGCGCAGCACCCCTCGCGTCGACCGCGTCGGCATCTGAAATCGAGCCGAAGGAAACGTTTCCGAGAGGGATCTCGCACCACGGGGGGGGTGGGGGGCACTGCCTTCGCCGCCCTCGTCGCCTTGGCCGCGCCAGCGCGCATGCGCACGAGCCGCCCGAAGGCGGCGGCGCCGAGCGCCAGCGGCACGAGCTTCGTCAAACCGCGCATCACAGCAGTGGCGCTTCCGAGAGAAACGGGCGTCGACAGGTAGATTCAGAAGGCGCTTCTGGGAAGGCACCACACAGAAGTGAGAAGTCCGATGGGAGCGTTTTCGCAGTATGACAGAGATTTCGGCGCTAGAAGGGCTTCTCTGAGACCACCGCCCACCCTTTCCCCCCTGACGGCTCGACCGGGGCTGCGTCGACGGCTTGACCGGTGGCCCACCCCTTCCTCGCGCTCGCGTCGCCTCGCAGCGCGACCCCCACGTCCTGCCCCAGCCGCGTCGCAAGCCGCGCCGCGCTCAGGCGCGGCGCCGGTCGAGGCAGAAACGTCTCGGTTTCCGTCTCGCCGGCGGGTTCCCCGGGCGAGCTCGAACCCCGCCCGTTCTCCACGGCGTTCGCGCGGACTAACGACAACACCGGCACCTCGCTCGCATGCTTCCGCGCCCACGTCTCGTTCGTGGAGACGTCCCTGGTTTCGAATTCCAGCGCGCGCAACGCGTCTCCCGACGCCGCGCCCGCGCCGCCGCGAAAGATCTCCCCGAGTTTCTCCTCCAGCCCCTCGCACAGGCAGCACCCGGGCTTGGTGTACAGCACCAAGCGGGAACGCGCGCGCGACGCGTCGCTCACATCGCCGCTCACATCGCCGCCCGCTCCGGGCGGAATCGAACCCGCGACCGCGCGGTCACGCCGCGTCGGAGCTTTGAGCGTTCGCGGACCCGCGAACCCCGATTTCGCTGACGGGATCCCAGCCGCCGACGTCGTCGCTCGAGTGGGCATCGCTCGAGCGCGGTCTGCGGCGCTCACGGTCGCGCATCGCGGCTCGGCCTCGCGGCAGGCGACCCGCGCGACTGGCGCGCGAGACGTGGCAAACGCGAGGGTCGAAGACATGTGCGCGCGCGGAGTGGAGATGGCTCTCGATAGGAGTGCCTCGAGCTTTTCGACGCGGACGTCGGGCTGCAAAAGGATGGCCCCAACTCATGGGCCGATTTCGCCAGTTGTAGTACGGGTGTACTGATAGGTGTCGACTTCGAGATCGTTCGACGCCATTCACGCGCCGCGCGGTCGGGACGACGAGGCGCCCTCGCGGTCGTTCCTCGACGCCATGGGCAAGAGCAAGAAGTCGGGCGTGCGTTTGCCGTCTGACGACGGCATGGCGGACGACTTGCGCGAGGCCATCCGCGCGAAACACCGGCTGGTGGAGCAGATGAAGGAGGACGTCAAGGATGGCGATCGCGACGGGAAGGGCGACGGCTCGGGGCGCGAGCCCAAGCGCTCGTTGGTGTGGAAGATCGTCGTCATCATCGGGATCGTCGTTTGGATCTTGACGATGCTCACCGGTGCGAGCGCCGCGGAGAAGGCGACGCGCGCCATGCGCGCGCGGTACGCGCAGAGGCGCGCGCTGGAAAACGAGGAGATGACCAAGTGGCGCTCGGAGCGCATCTTGAGGCACTTCGGTTTGCGGCGGTTGTCTCAGCTGCGGCACACCGAGCCGGTGCTCACCGGCGACGACCTGTTTGTCGCCGTGCGGGACCCGGACACGCACTTCCTGGTCGTCCCGGTGTCGCACACCACGCGGATCGAGACGCGGGTCACGAAAAACGGAGGCGCGGGACTGGCGTACGTCGACGTCCCGATTGTCTCGCCGTCGTCGTACGAGCCCGTCGCGCGAACCGACGGGCTCGACTTCGAGACGTTTCTACGGGCGTTTCTCGACTCGGGCTCGAACAAAGGCTTGCGGGTGTCTTTCCGAGACCCGCGCGTCGTCGTGCCGGTGATGAAAGCGTTGGAGGACGCGGTCGATCGCCGCGTCCTGAACTCGCCGATCGCGCTCGAAGCCGAAGTCCTCCCCGGACCGAACGGGTACCTGCCGCGGATGGCGTGCGTGTTCAAAAACGCCTCCGCGTACCACGACGCGTACCTGTGGGACGATTACGATTACGACGGTCGCGAAGACGAAAACAGCACGAGTCCCGGGGAGACCCGAGCGCCCGGACCTCGAGCGCCGCCCGCGAGCTGCTCGCTGCGTCAGTACCGAGAGGCGCTCGCCGCCGACGCGCTCGTGCCTTTCGATCCGGTGGGCTTCGTGCGCACCGCCGCGACGCGCCTGCCGGGCGCCGTTCTCGCGCCCGGCGTCGCCGCCGGCGGCGTTCCTTGCGCGGGCGTGCGCGTCGCCGAGGGCTCGGACGCGGACGTCGCCTGGAGCTACGAGCAGGCGCTCGCGGCGAACGGCGGGAACGTGTCCGCGGAGGTGGCGGCGATGGCGGACAAAGGCGTGGACGGCGGCTTCCGCCTGGACAACTGGCGCCGCGTCGCGAAGTTCACGCGGCGGGACGCGATTCGCGACAGAGACGTCAAGGTGTTCAAGTTCGACGAGCTTCTGGCGCGCGCGGACGCGATGGCGGCGACGTCCGAGGTGGACAAGGACGACGCGGGGACGGACGCGGCGGCGGCGGCGGACCTGGACATGATCAAGCTCCCTTCCTTCTTCTCCGCGGCGAAGGCGATGCACGCGAAAACGCGCGCGGACGGGCTCCACGGCGAGGTGGACGAGGCGGGCGCGAAGCACCGCCGCCGCGTGAAGACGCGGGTCGATCGAGCGCTTCGCGCGGCGCGCGGAGTACGTCATCCGGCGGCGAAAGAAAACGCGGCTGAGACAAAAAACGACACCACCGGGCTCAGGCGCCTTCGCCAGATGGACTTCGAGGTGATGGCCGAAGCCGAGGCGGCGCACGCGCAGGCTCGTGCGGATCTTGAGGCACGGGCGGGG
>Ga0181564_10005553_pt1 | contig 10456 bp, 10 predicted proteins | sample 011ome_24_FD_134512 | JGI IMG/M metagenome (GOLD analysis project Ga0181564, IMG submission 134512) | Coastal salt marsh microbial communities from the Groves Creek Marsh, Skidaway Island, Georgia - 011513CT metaG (megahit assembly) | ecosystem: Environmental > Aquatic > Marine > Intertidal... | reverse complement strand
CCTTTGATATTTACCCTGAGCAGATGGATTTCATGCAATTTATCCCAATTGACGCTCAAACAACAATGATTAGAGAAATAGCTTATGCGTTACCAGATAATCGAAGGGAAACAAAAGTTGCACAGTATTTGAATTGGAGAATAAATAGACAAGTTAATAATGAAGACACTCAATTAATTAATTGGGTGCAAGAAGGCATGAATTCAAATAAATTTAAAGATGGGCCACTAGCTAAAACAGAAATATGCCTAATTGATAGCGCCTCAAAGGTTAGAAACTCATTACCAGTGGCCTCTTTACAAATAGCACCAAAAGAATCAGAGATTAGTAAAATTAATGCTGAATTAATGCTCTCTTCTACTTAACAATAATTTTTTTTACATTAAACTTAATTTAAATTAATTAATACAACAGCTAGATATGATATTTAATGACTTATTAAGTTCCATAGGCAACACCCCTGTAATAAAGATTAAAAATATTGCGCCAGCAAACATTAATTTGTATGTAAAAGCCGAATATTTCAATCCAGGAGGTTCTGTTAAAGATAGGCTGGCTTTAAATATTATTAATGAAGCTGAAACAAATGGAGATCTAAAACCCAATCAAACAGTTATTGAAGCAACTAGTGGGAATACTGGTATTGGCTTAGCAATGGTATGCGCCAGCAAAGGGTATCCTTGTATAATTACTATGCCAGATAGCGCATCAGTTGAGAGAAGAAAACTCATGAGGTTTCTTGGTGCTAAAGTTCTGTTAACCCCAGGACCCGAGGGTGCAACCGCAGCTTATGATCTTGCTAAAAAACTAGCTGATAAAAATAATTGGTTTTATGCTCGACAGTTTGAAAATACAGCTAATGCAGATATACATGAAGAAACCACAGCAATTGAAATATTAAATGATTTTAAAGAAATAGGATTAGACTTTTGGGTATCAGGATACGGAACTGGAGGAACGTTTAGTGGTGTATCACGTGTTCTAAGAAAGCATTCACCACAAACAAAGTTAATCATTTCTGAGCCAGAAAATGCTCAATTAATTAATAGTATGAAGGCTCAAAATCGAAACAGTGATGGCTCGCCTGCAGAATCTCATGAATCTTGGAACCCACACCCAATCCAAGGTTGGACGCCAGATTTTATTCCTTTAGTATTACAAGAATCCATTGATAATAGTTACTTTGATGAAAATTTTCCTGTATCAGGTGATGATGGCATTTATTGGTCAAATCAACTTGCATCAAAAGAAGGAATTATGACGGGTATTTCTGGAGGGTCTACGTTTGCTGTAGCAATGAAGATTGCAGAAGATGCTCCAGATGGTTCAAATATTTTATGCATGCTAGCTGATACCGCTGAAAGATACTTAACTTCTCCTTTGTTTAATCTTATTGATTCAGAAATGAATGAGGATGAAGAAGTAATTTTAAATTCTATTTAATTTTTTTTGCAGGAATGCCTGCTACTGTTGAATTTTCAGCAACATGATCAAGCACCAAACTACCTGCAGCAACAACAGAATTTCTCCCTACATTGATATTGCCTAATATCGTGCTTGAAGCATAAATTGATACTCCCTCATCAATCTTGGGATGCCTATCCTCTTGTGTAAAAGTATTACCACCTAAAGTAACCCCTTGAAAGATTGAAACATTTTTTTTAATTTTTGCAGTTTCTCCGATTACAACTCCAGTTGCATGATCGATCATCACCGGACTATCAATAGTTGCAGCTGGATGAATATCAACACCAAAAACTTCTGATGAACGATTTTGAATATACAGAGCCATGGTATGCCTCTCATCTTTCCATAAAATATTACTAGACCGATAAGCAGCTAATCCCTGAAAACCTTTATAAAAAAGTAGAGGGGTAGATAGATACTTGCATGCTGGATCATTTTCACGAAAAAATATGATGTCATTTGTTAAGCTACTTTCAATAGTATCTTCCTCAATATAGGCAGCTAAAATGATCTCATATAAGTCATCTGAAGATAATGCGTCGTTGTTTAATTTAGAAGCAAGGATAGCTGCTGTGGCTTCAATAATATTATTCTTGGATAGTATTAAACTTTCTAAATAATTTTCTAATGATGGTTCGGCATCAATCCTCAAACCGATTTCTTCTTTAATATTATTCCAAATACTGCTGCTCATAGTGGCTAGATCTTATGAAAAAAATATTTTTAGATTGTATGCGGAGCGGCAAAGAATTGATTGATTAGTGGCTCAAAGGACTCCAATGAGTCTGTTTTGTAATCTGGATCGAATGCAGCTTGATCCCACTCATCAGTGAATTCAATTGCTTTTGCATACCATGATTCCCCTTCATACTGCTTACGTAAATCTTGTGGCTTTCCCATATAGTGATAATAATGTTCACCCTGAAAATCCTGATGTGTTCGAATAATATGATAGGCATCGTCACTTACATAAGGTTTAATCATTTCAGCTGCAATTTGACCATGATTTGGTACGTTAATAACTTTAGCAACATCATGTATCAGGCTAATAAGAACCATTTCATCATCAGCGCCTGCCCTTCTCGCCATGGTTGCAGTCTGCAATGCATGGTGAAGTTGATCAGTTCCAAAGCCTAAAGTTAGCGATTCAGCCTGCTTTAGCATTGAAATGATCCTTTTTGGCATATCAAAGATATGAGGCATATGCTCTTCGCTTATATGTTGCCACTCTTCTTCGGTGCTATGATCCATTCTTGTAAACATAAAATTACCTAAAACTCATCAAATAATGAATAAATTAACTTATTCGGGTTAAAAATGGAAATATATACTGTTATTAATTTATGAAAAGTACTATAAAACGAATTAGAATCATAAAATAATTTAGCTCACTGTAAATCTCAATACAGTATGAAGTTTTGCTGCTTTGGCTAAATCTTCTAAATTCGGATCACCATTTTTATGAAGTTTTATTTTTGCAAAATATGCATCAACCCTATTATTTGTTACAAGATCTTTCAAGGTGTTCTCCACCACTTGATCGTCTTTAAACTCTATATCAACTTGAACATCGATCAATTTACCTTTAAGCCAAATCTTAGTTCGAGATAGCTCTTTTAAATTTCTCCACCAGATATTGGATCTCAGGGTAACGCATGTATGCATAGATCCATGCTTGTGATAGCTAACAGGAACTAGATACTTCTTCCCAGATTTTCTGCCTTCAAATTGAATGATCAGTAATTGATGGCTGATAATAAAATGAAATGGCGATCTTGCCAGCCAAGCAACAAAAGGATTGATTAAAAACCATAAATTCATATTTCTAATTTCAGGGCCTTATATGGGCTCTCATTAATTTTATTTCCATCAAGGGTAACTTTATATGCATATTTATTTTTTTTAAATTGAATTGTTGAATTTGGTATCTCATCTACAAAATGAAGGGCAGCACCTCCTTCAATACCATACATAAAATCAATGGATTTATTTTCAAGAAATTTCTTTGTTGCTGGACGTCTTTCAGGCTCTTCATCATAATGTGGAGCGCAATTTCCAGGAATAAAGTTCATACATTCCATCATCTTAAGATCACTTGCCCAGGAATCAGTTAATCCAGCCTCAAACCAACAAATAGCCCCTGCACTAACACCACTCATAACAACACCTCGAACGTATGCATCTTTTAATATTAAATCTAGGCCCCAGTCTCTCCAGACAGCCAGCATGCTTTTAGTATTCCCTCCACCAACAAAAATGGCATCTTGTTTTTGAATGTGAGCTTGAAGATCCATCGTTCTTTTAAAAAAGCTAATATGAGAAGGTTCACATTTAAGTTTTGTAAAGACTGAATAAAAATTAACTATGTATGAATCTAGATCACCAGTAGCTGTTGGAATAAAACATATTTTTGGTTTTGTCTTTGATGTTTGATCCAAAATGTATTGTTCAATTAAATTCGATTCTTGGGTTCTACCAAACCCTCCTCCACCAATTGCAATTACTTGACGCATTTTCATCCCTGAGAGATATTAGATTTATGAAATTTAGCCACAAATATATCATTATTGGCGCAGGAAGTGCAGGCTGCGCTTTAGCAAACAAACTTTCAGAAAATCCTAATAACTCAGTCTTATTAATAGAAGCTGGTCCAATGGATAACTATTCATCAATCAAAATTCCATTGGCTGCTAGCTCGTTATTTAAAAATAAAAAATATGGATGGTGTTATGAAACAGAGCCAGAAAAAAATTTAAATAATAGAACAATTAACTGGCCACGAGGTAAGACTCTTGGAGGTAGCAGTTCTATCAACGGGATGCTTTATATCAGAGGGCAAGCAGAAGACTACGAAGCATGGGAAAAAGCAGGAAACAATGGCTGGGGTTATCGAGATCTAATTAAATACTTCGTAGCACTTGAAAATAACCAAAATCATGAAGATCAATATCATGGAAATTTTGGTCCTTTGTGGGTAGAGACCTATCAACCAATTCTTGAAGCCTCTAAGTCTTTTTTGAATGCCTGTAAGGAATATGGACTAAAAAAAAATAATGATTTTAATGGTGAAAATCAAGAAGGGTATGGTCAATATCAAGTAAACATCAAAAATGGACAACGATTCAGTGCTTCTGACGCTTTTTTAAAGCCTGTGCTCGATAGATCAAACCTCGAAATATTAACAAATACTTTGGTTGAAAAAATAATCACATCAAATAAAAAAGCAATTGGTGTAAAAATTAAAAATAAAAAAGGCACTCAAATTATTGGGTCTACCTGTGAAATAGTCCTCTGTGGTGGAAGTATTAACTCCCCTCAATTACTAATGCTCTCTGGAATCGGGCCAAAGAAACATCTCATGGATCTCAAAATACCGTTAGTCCATGATTTGCCTGGCGTAGGAAAAAATTTACAAGATCATCTCACTGTTAATATTAGCTATAAGATTAATCAATTAAAAACTTTTAGCGAGCTCATGAAACCATTGGGCATGATTAAAAATTTATTTGAATACTTCATTCAAAAAAAAGGATTAATGACCTATCCAGCTTCTGATATAGGTGTATTTTTTAAAACTAATGAAAATATAAAAACACCCAATGCTCAAGTTCACTTTGCTCCTGGAGCTGGTAAATATAATAAAAATGGTGCCATGAAACCCTCATCTGGAATTACGGCATCTATTTGCAATTTAAGGCCTCAAAGCCGAGGTCATCTTGAACTGATCTCTTCCGACCCAAGAGACGCACCAAAAATCCATGCAAATTACCTTGATCAAAAAATAGATGTGGAATGGATGATTGAAGGAATTCAAAAGATTAGGGAAATATTTAAAACACCTTCTATGCAAGAATTAGAAGCCGTTGAGCTTCAACCTGGAACTCATTGCATCAAAAATAATGATATTGAGGAATTCATCAGAAATGAATCATTGTCAGTTTATCACCCTATAGGAACATGCAAGATGGGTCATGGGAGCGAGTGTGTAGTGGATGATGAGTTGAAAGTTAAAGGTATAAAAAAATTAAGAGTAGCTGATGCATCGATATTTCCTAGCATTATTTCAGGCAATACTAATGCAACATGTAATGTAATAGGTTCTAAATGCGCTGATTTAATTTTAAAGAATACTAAAGTTTAGTTTTGATAAACTACCCTGCCGTCTACAACAGTGAGTATATTATTTGATTCTAAAATCTTAAGCTCAGGAATATTCATTAAATCTTGATCAAAAACTGAAAAATCAGCAAGCTTGCCAACTTCAATAGTGCCCTTGATATCTTCCTCGAATGAAGCAATTGCAGGCCAAATTGTAAACATTTTTAATGCCTCTAGTCTTGTGAGTCTCTGATCCAAATTCCAACCTTCTCCGTGATAGCCATCAACATCTTTTCTTGCAACAGCTGCATAAAATTCTATTCTTGGATCGCCGATTTCTACAGGCGCATCAGATCCACCGGCAATAATTAAACCTTGATCAATAAGATTTCTCCATGCATATGCATCATTAATCCTCTCAAGGCCCAACCTCTCCACTGCAAAGTGGAGATCACCAATAGCATGGGATGGTTGCATGGAGGGAATGACACCCAACTCAACAAAACGACGCTGATCAACTGGTTTGATATTTTGCGAATGCTCTATTCTCCATCTAGGTGATTCTAAGAGCTTTTTATTTTTTTTAGCATTAGTAAAAGCCTCTTCATACCAATCTAATACAACTCTATTTCCATGATCCCCTATAGCGTGAGTTCCAATTTGAATACCTTTTTTTAATGCTTTGGATAATCTAGGTTTTGTTTCTTCTTCAAGAAAAATAAAAACTCCTTTGCCATCGTAATCACTGTATTTTTCTAATAACGCAGCCCCACGAGAACCAAGAGCTCCGTCGGCATACATTTTTATTGCTCGGACAGTTAAAAAATTATCAGGATCAATAATAGGTCCTATCTCAAGTAAACGATCTGCTGGTTCACCATCGCTCACCATGAAATAAACCCTTTGAAGTAAATTATTCTCAGATTTAATTTCATTCAATATTGAAATATCTTCAAACGTGCCCCCAGGAACATGTATTTGAGTCCATCCAAGACTTACGTTCCTGTTAATGCCCTCTAAAAATGCCTGTTTATCGTTATCTCTAGATAATTTGGGTATGAGATCAGCTATTAAGTTCATCGCCATATCAACCAATAGACCAGTTGGCTGGCCTGTTTGATCTTTCTCAATAAAACCGCCCTGTGGATCTTGAGTATCTTTATCAATGCCTGCTAATTTTAAAACCAGACTATTAACAACCACAGCATGACCATCTGCTCTTTCAAGAACAACTGGATTATTTGGAGAGAATGTATCAAGATCCCATCTAGTTGGAAATCTTTTTTCTGGCCAAACTTTATCAATCCAGCCTCTACCAATAATCCATTCACCGGCATCCTTGGTAGACAAATAATCTCTTACTGCTTGAAGAGTTGCATCGAGTGAAGGTATTTCTTGTAAATTAAGGGTAAGTTCTCTATAACCAATTCCCTTAAGATGTCCGTGGGCATCTGTAAATCCAGGAAAAATATATTTACCCTCTAAATTTATTACTTTTGCATTAGAGCATGCAATTTCAGCGTCTGAGAGAACTTTGCCAACATACTTAATTGTTGCTCCTTTTGAGGCTATTGATCCAATAAAAGATTGATCTGTTTGCCCAGTAAAAATATTGCCGCGATGCAGAATTAAATCTGCTTCAATACATTTAGTAGACGCTATGATTGCTGGTGCACATATGCAAACAATAAAAAGCAATAATCTCATTTATAAATTTACTAAGCCTCTTGAGCGGTTGGCCTGATAACAATCTCATTCACTGAAACACCTGGATCAAGTTGCAACGCATAGATAATCGATTCAGCAACTCTTTCTGCTGGCTGAGCAATTTCACCTATACCCCTACTCATCAATGCCTCAAGCATTGATTCATCTTTGATAGAAAATGCTAATTCAGTCTTGAATGCGCCTGGATAAATACAAGTAACTTGAATCTTTCCAGAAGATTCTAATCTTAGACCCTCAGAGATAGCTCTAACGGCATATTTAGTTCCAGAATAAACTGCACTTCCAGGCATAACTCTTTTGCCAGCAACTGAAGAAATATTAATTATTTGACCTGACTCTCTTTCAAGCATATGAGAGTAAACTGAATCAATTCCATATAGAACACCCTTGATATTTACGTCTATCATATGATCCCATTCATCTGTTCTTCCTTTTTCAAGCAATGATAAAGGCATCACACCTGCATTATTTACCAATGAGTCGATTCTTCCAAAAGTATCAATGCCATGTTTTGCCAATGCATGCATTTCATCTTTGGAAGTTACATCTGTTGCTTTATAAATTGCGGATTCAGAACCAAGCTCATCGCACAGCTCCTTCAATTTATCTTCCCTACGGGCTCCCAATACAACTTTTGCTCCTAAGGCAACACACATTTTTGCAGCCTCTTTGCCAAAACCAGAACTAGCGCCTGTAATCATTACAATTCTATCTTTTAGATCATTCATTTATTCTCTCCCTAAAATTTCATGAGTTTTATAGTAACTTATAATCCTTTGTTTCCATTTATTTGTATAGCTTTCAAATTCTTGATTTTTAATTAAAAACTCTTTAAACAAGAGATCTCTATCTACCATAAGTATGGCAATAGATTCTATCTCAGTTTGATACATAACATTATGAGCATTAGCATAAGCTGCACCTTGCAGGAAATAGTCTTCAATCCAATCTTTTCTCTTAATTTTTTTTGCAGTTTTAAAATCTATAATTGTGGGCTTTCCTTTAAAAACACCTATACAATCTGCGGTTCCCGCATATAAACCATCAACAACTAGGCCAGATTCAAGACCCCAAACTTCTTCTATATCTCCTAAACAATCATTGATAAATCTCTTAGCAATTTGATGAGCCATTAAACCCAATCTATCCTCGGTAAACTGCTCCCAATCAAGACCATTAAGATAATTTTCTATAGCTAAATGAACCGCTGTTCCTATTGCAGTAGCTTCATTAACAACTTCTATTGCAGTTTTTGGACCCACTCTTCTCTTCCACGCATCAATTCCAGAATGATCTCCAGTTGCTGATAATATTGTTGTCACTGAGGGCACTAGATTTTCTTTTAAATCTTTGTAGTAGCGAACATCATTTTTTTCAACGCGCTCAAGCTCAGGGTATGCAAATACTTTTTTTAGCATTCTAAATTAATTAATTGAAGAGCCGCCATCTACAGAAATAACCTGCCCGGTGATAAAGGATGATCTTTCTGAAAGTAAAAATGATACAAGTTCGCCAATCTCTTCAGGCTCGCCAATTCTTCTTAGCAGAGATGATTTTTCAAGCATTTCTTTTGCTTTAGGCTCTGCTTCAAAATACTGCTTAACTCCTGGAGTATTTATCGTACCAGGTGAAACAGCATTAACTCTAATTCCATTTCTAGCAACCTCCTTAGCAACGGATTGGGTGAGATTATTTACGGCCGCCTTACTTGCTGCATATATAGAATTAAAGGCGTAACCCTTGATTGCTGAATTTGAAGAAATATTCACAATCGAAGCTGGAATTGATTGCTCTTTTAAGAGCTGAATTTCTATTTGAAGACATTTCCAAAGAGACGTGAATGTTAAATCAAGCGTGGCTTGGACTTCTTCTAGTGAATAATTTTCAACCGGCCCTAAACCTTTTGAAGCCGCTGCATTATTACAAATACAATCTAATTTTGTAAATTTAGATAAGGTGGCTTGTATCATTGATTTAATAGCTTTTGAATCAGTAAGATCTGCTTCAAAATATTCTGCAGAATTAGGAAATAATACATTTATCTTCTTGGCTACTCTCATTGCTGATTCTCCATTCAAGTCAACAATCATGACCTTTGATCCGTGAGAAGCCAAAACCTGTGCAATGCCCTCTCCAATGCCTTGGCCTGCCCCAGTAATAAGAGATACCTTATTTTTTAGTTCCAATTCATGCTCCCTTTAAATTATTTTTTAAAAACGTTAATAAGTAATTATAAGTTGTGATTCTGTTCGTTTCATTAAGAGTTTCATGCCTCGCTCCTTCAACAAGATAAAGTTCTGACTTGCACTTATTATCTTTCAAGCAATTATGCAATTTAGTGGTTCCTTTGCCCATCCCACCAACAGGATCCTTAGAGCCTGAAAAAACCAAAATAGGAATTTTTTTATTTATCAATATTAAATTGTTTGGATGAAACACATTCTCTATTCCGCTTATAACATCTGCCCATAACTGATTGGTTACAGTAAAACCGCATAAATGATCCTTGACGTAATCATCTACCCTATCTGAGTCACGTGATAACCAATCACAAGGAGTTTGAGTATTTTTAAATCTGCTATTAAATCCTCCAAATATAATTTTATGCAATAAAGAACTATATCCATATTTTCCGAGTCTTAGTGTCTCTATTTTAAGTAGCAGTTTTTGTATAAAAGTTTCAGTTGAATTGGGGCGACTAGAGCCTGATAACAAGACAATATCAAAACTATTGCTTTGTTGTAGTGCAGACAAGCTTATCCATGAACCCATACTGTGGCCTAATAATATTTTTGGAATGTTAGGAAAACGTTTATTGGTCTCTTTGTGGATGGCAAGCAAGTCTTCTACAACTAGATTCCAACCATTATCATTACTAAATAAACCAATTTGATCATCCAATACATTGTCTCCATGACCTCGATGATCATGGATTGCAACATGAAAGCCGCTAACATTTAAAAAATCTATAAACTCTAGATATCGAGCTTTATGCTCAGCCATGCCATGAGAAATTTGAACCAAACCTAGTATTAATTCAGCTTTTGATGGAAAAAGCTGAAAACTTAGATTTGACATAGATTGTGTATCTAATGATATTTTTTCCATATAACTATAAAATAGCACGTAATAGGGTAAACACATGCAAGATATATATATTTCT
>Ga0181564_10005544_pt1 | contig 10469 bp, 10 predicted proteins | sample 011ome_24_FD_134512 | JGI IMG/M metagenome (GOLD analysis project Ga0181564, IMG submission 134512) | Coastal salt marsh microbial communities from the Groves Creek Marsh, Skidaway Island, Georgia - 011513CT metaG (megahit assembly) | ecosystem: Environmental > Aquatic > Marine > Intertidal... | reverse complement strand
TCCGCCCCCGATCCAGAAAACACTTCTGCCGACGCGTTTAAGGAAGAGAACAATGAAAGTCGTCAACTCGCTGAAATCCGCGAAAAAGCGCGATCGCTTTTGCCGCGTCATCCGCCGCAAGGGTCGCACCTATGTGATCAACAAGCGCAACCCGCGTTTCAAGGCGCGTCAGGGCTGATTTTCGCCTGAATTCCGGTCTATCCGGCTGACAGACCGCGCCTTCCCGGCGCGGTTTTCGTTTGTCCGGCTCTCGTCTACACTACGACCGCAGAAACCGGAGTTTTTTCATGCGGATGCCCGATCCAGATGGCGATGTGATCTCCCGGCGCGGCGAGATAATCGCGGCGCTGCGCAGGATCGTCCCCGGCGAGGGCGTTATCGCCGAGGAAGAGGAACTCCGGGCCTATGAATGCGACGGGCTGACCGCCTATCGCCAGCTGCCGATGATCGTCGTGCTGCCCGAAACGACGCAGCAGGTCTCCGATATCCTGAAATACTGCCATGGAAGCGGGATCAAGATTGTCCCGCGCGGCGCCGGCACGTCCCTGTCGGGCGGCGCGCTGCCGCTCGAAGACGGCATTACCCTCGGCCTCGGCAAATTCAACCGCATCCTGGAGGTCGATTACGACAATCGCTGCGTGACGGCGCAGCCGGGCGTCACCAATCTTGCCATCACCCATGCGGTGGAAGCCGACGGGTTCTATTACGCGCCCGATCCGTCGAGCCAGATCGCCTGTTCCATCGGCGGCAACGTGGCGGAAAATTCGGGCGGCGTGCACTGCCTGAAATACGGTCTCACCGCCAATAACCTGCTCGGCATCGAAATGGTGCTGATGGATGGCGAAATCGTCCGCCTCGGCGGCAAGCATCTGGATTCCGGCGGTTACGACCTGCTCGGTATCGTGACGGGGTCCGAAGGACTGCTCGGCGTGATTACCGAGGTCACCGTCCGCATGCTGCGCAAACCGTCTACTGCCCGGGCGTTGCTGATCGGTTTTCCGTCAAGCGAGTCTGCCGGCGACTGCGTCGCCCGGATCATCGGTGCGGGGATTATTCCGGGCGGCATGGAAATGATGGACAAACCCGCCATTCACGCGGCCGAGGCATTCGTCAATGCGGGCTACCCCCTCGATGCCGAGGCGTTGCTGATCGTGGAACTGGACGGGCCCGAGGTGGAGGTCGATGAACTGATCGTCCGTGTCGATGCGATCGTGCGGGAGAACCGGGCGGATTCCGTGCGGATCAGCACGTCCGAGGAAGAGCGCGATGCGTTCTGGGCCGGCCGGAAGGCGGCTTTTCCGGCAGTCGGCCGGATCTCCCCGGACTATTACTGCATGGACGGCACGATCCCGCGTCACCGGCTATCCGAAGTGCTGACCCGGATGAACGAACTGTCGGCGCAGTACGATCTCCGCGTCGCCAATGTGTTTCACGCGGGGGACGGCAACCTGCATCCGCTGATCCTGTACGATGCCAACAAACCGGGCGAGCTGGAAAAGGCCGAGGAATTCGGCTCCGATATCCTGCGGCTTTGCGTCGAGGTCGGCGGCGTGCTGACCGGCGAACACGGGGTTGGTGTCGAAAAGCGCGATCTGATGGGCGAGATGTTCAACGAAACCGATCTGAACCAGCAGCAGCGGGTGAAATGCGCCTTCGATCCGACCCAGCAGCTCAATCCGGGCAAGGTTTTCCCGACACTCCATCGCTGCGCGGAGCTTGGCCGGGTGCACATCCACAGCGGTCAGACCCGCTTCCCAGATATTCCCCGCTTCTGAAGACGTCCATGGCCGACACGTTCGATCCCGCCGATACTGAAGACGTCCGCGCCATTGTCGCCGACGCGCTCGCCAGCAAGACCCCGCTCGAAATCGCCGGGAACGGTTCGAAACGGTCAATCGGCCGGCCCGTCGGTCTGAATTACGTCCTCAGCACGGCGCAGCTTTCGGGCGTGACGCTGTATGAACCGGACGAACTGGTGATGCGTGCGGGACCCGGCACCCCGATGAAACAGATCAGGCTGCAGCTTGAACAGCACGGCCAGATGCTGGCCTTCGAGCCGCCGGATTACGGACCGCTTCTGGGCGGCCCGCCGGACGCGGGGACCATCGGCGGCATCATTGCAGGGAACCTTGCCGGCCCGCGGCGGATCAAGGCAGGCGCGGCCCGCGATCATTTCCTGGGCGTCGAGGCGGTTTCGGGCCGGGGAGAAATATTCAAATCCGGCGGGCGCGTGGTGAAGAACGTGACCGGCTATGACCTGTGCAAGCTGATGGCGGGATCCTGGGGGACCCTCGGCGTGATGACCGAGGTCACGGTGAAGGTTCTGCCGGCGCCGGAGAAAACGCGCACGGTTCTGGTTTCCTGTGCGGATGCCGCAACTGCCATCGGCGCGATGACGCGGGCCCTTTCCAGCCCGCATGATGTCTCGGCGGCGGCCTGGTTGCCGGCACCGGCGGCGGCCCGGTCCGGGGTGACCTACGTCTCAGCCGCCAATGAGGCGCTCGCCGCGATCCGCGTCGAAGGTATCGGGGCGTCCGTAGACGCGCGATGCGCCGCCCTGCGGGACGAATTGGCGGCTTTCGGCGGCATCGAGGAACTGCATACCCATAATTCCGTGAGGCTTTGGGACGAAATCCGCGATGTGCAATTGCTCGGCGGGGATATGGAGAAGGGGGACGATGCGATCTGGCGGATGTCGGTGCCGCCCGCATCGGCACCCGATCTGCTCGACCGGCTCGGGGCCGGTCTGGAGATCGATACCTTCCTCGACTGGGGCGGCGGGCTGATCTGGGCGCGGGTTTCCGGCATGATGGACGCGGGCTCCTATGTTATCCGGCGGGCCATGGCGTCGACCGGCGGTCATGCCCTGCTGGTGCGTGCACGGGACGATCAGCGCATGGTCGAGCCGGTATTCCACCCCGAAGCCGCAGGGGTGGGACGTCTGACGCGGAACATCAAGGAAGGATTCGATCCCGGGGGCATTCTCAATCCCGGCCGGATGTATGACGGTATCTGAGCATGGAAACGAATTTTTCCCTCGCCCAGCTTGCCGACCCGGCAATCGCCGAATCCGAAAAAATCCTGCGCGCCTGCGTCCATTGCGGGTTCTGTACGGCGACCTGCCCGACCTATGCCCTGCTGGGCGACGAACTGGATTCGCCGCGCGGGCGGATATACCTGATCAAGGACATGCTGGAGAACGACAGGCCGGCCAGCGAGAAGGTCGTGAAGCATGTCGACCGCTGCCTGTCCTGCCTGTCCTGCATGACGACCTGCCCGTCGGGCGTAAACTATATGCACCTTGTCGATCACGCCCGGGCGCATATCGAAAAGACCTACAAGCGGCCGCTTTTCGACCGCGCGGTCCGGTGGACGCTCGCGGCGGTGATGCCCTATCCGAACCGGTTCCGGGCGTTGATGCGGCTCGCGGCAATCGGGAAAATATTCGCGCCGCTGATGCCGGGCCGGTTGCGGGCGATGCTGGCGCTGGCGCCGTCCGGCCCGATGTCGGCGCCTTTGCCGGGCGGACGCACCGTCTGGCCGGCGGACGGCGTGCGCAAAAAGCGGGTCCTGCTCATGCCCGGTTGTGTCCAGCAGGTTCTTGCGGCGCGCATCAACGACGCGACCGTGCGGCTGCTGACGCGGTTGGGGCATGAAGTCGTTATTGCGGACGGTTCCGGGTGCTGCGGCGCGCTGACCCATCATCTTGGCAGGGAAGACCAGGCGTTCGATTCCGTCCGCGCCAATGTCCGGGCCTGGATGCGCGAACATGAAACCGATCCGGTAGATGCGATCGTCATCAACGCGTCGGGCTGCGGCACGACGATAAAGGATTACGGGTTCATGCTGCGCGAAGATGAAGAGCTTGGCGACGCCGCCGCACAGATCAGTTCGTTGACGCGCGACATATCCGAATTCCTTGCGGAAACCGGGATGCTGGACAGGGTAGCCTCGCCGGACCTGCCCGCAAACCTGAACGTGACCTATCACAGCGCGTGTTCGCTGCAGCACGGCCAGAAGGTCCGGGCGGCGCCGAAGGCGCTTCTGGCCGCAGCCGGCTTCAACGTGGTCGAACCCCGGGAATCCCATCTGTGCTGCGGGTCTGCCGGCACCTACAACATGCTCCAGCCCGCCATCGCGAACCGGCTGCGCGACCGCAAGGCCGACAACATTGCCCGCACGGCGCCCGATGTGATCGCAACCGGAAATATCGGCTGCATGATGCAGCTGCAGGACGCGGTGGAAGCGCCGGTGGTTCATACGGTAGAATTGCTGGACTGGGCGACCGGCGGCCCTGCGCCCCGGGACCTGCGCTAGAGCGCGGTCCGCAACAAAGGAAAACACGACAGGCGAAAGACGACAGGCGAGCGATGAGAAAATTCATGCAGTGGCTGGCCACGGCCGCGACACTCACATTTGCGGTACCCGTGCAGGGTGCCCAGAACGACCCGCGCCTCGGCGCACTTTTCGCCGAACTGGCGAAGGCGGAATCGCCCGAAGAAGCAGAGCATATCGAACAGACGATCTGGAAAATCTGGCTGCTGTCGGGCAATGGCGCAGTGGATGCCGACATGCTGCGCGGCCTGCAGGCGATGGGTAGAAGTGACAACGAAGCGGCGCTGGAACATTTTAGCCGCGTCGTCGAGGCCTCCCCCGATTTCGCCGAGGGCTGGAACAAGCGGGCCACGGCGAACTACCTGCTCGGCCGGTTCGACGCATCCGTGACCGATATCCAGAAGACCCTCGCGCTGGAACCGCGCCATTTCGGCGCGTTGTCCGGTCTTGCCCTGATCAACCTTGCGCTTGACCGCGAGCGCGAGGCGCTCAAGGCGTTCGAAGCCGCGCTCCGGGTTCATCCAAATCTGCCGGGCGCGAAAACCCATATCCGCGAACTGCGCGAGAAAATTCGCGGCAAGGGAATCTGACGCGATACCTTTGCCGATGTGACGCCCCGGGCCCGCGACAGGACAGCGGTCGCCGGCGCGGTGTCGGAGAATTTTACAAACCGATCTTTTAGAAGATCCGGATTTCTGTGTAACCATTTGAAATTACACAAAAACAACCCTCTGGCACGATTCTTGCTTTCATTCTGCTATCTCAGAGTAGGAACAGTGTCATGCGAAGTCCCCGGCTAAAGTCGACAGTCATCAACACCGTGCTTGCGGGCGCGGTTCTTGCCGTAGCGTCCGTTGCGGCGCCGCCCGCCGCGGAGGCCGGGTATCTGGTCGTCAATAACGACGAATGGACGTTTTCCAATGCCGGGTTCGCGCAATCGCCCGATGCAAGCGTGTTCATCAACAACATCACCAATCTGTTCACGGGCGATCAGCCGGGGAGTTTTCTCGCCTACAGCCAGAACTTCGGTCTGAACGAGTCGTCTCTGGCGGCGGCGGTCACGAATGCGGGGCACAGCTGGACAGTGTCGGCGGCGGCGACGTTCAACGCGGCGACGCTCGGCAATTATGACGCCGTGTTTCTCGCCGGTTCCGTGAACGGCATCTATCCCAATCAGCAGGCGATCATCGACTATGTCCAGGGCGGTGGAAACGTGTATATCGGCGCCGGGACGGGCAATGGCGGCGCTGTCGCGGAAGCGGCCGCCTGGAACCAGGTTCTGGCACTTGCGGGTCTGGAATTTGACGACACCTATAATTTCCAGTCGGGCAATATCCCGCCGGTCGGACCGCATCCGCTCCTGGCCGGTGTTTCGAGCCTGTATTTCAATCACGGGAACAGCGTCGTCGATCTTGCGCCCACCGACGATACCGGCGAAATCCTGTTCGAGCATAACGGCCACGGCATGCTCGCCCTCGGCAGTTTTGGGGAACTGCCGCCCCCGTCCGTATTCTCGCCGGTACCCGAACCGGGCACGCTGGCGGTGATGGGACTTGGCCTTCTCGGTCTCGGCTTCGTGCGCCGCCGCAGGCGTTAGACCCCGGATGGTAAACCCCGGACGTGAACTGGGGGCGATACCCCGCTGGGCTTCGCGCTAATTCCCGACCCAGGCGATCCGCAGGATGTTGGTCGCTCCCGGTGTGCCGAACGGCACGCCCGCGGTGACCACCAGACGATCGCCCTTGTGCGCGAGCTCTTCACTGAGGGCGATGCGACAGGCCTTGTTGACCATGTCGGAGAAATTACGGACATCCTTCGTGACGACCCCGTGGACGCCCCAGGCGAGGACCAGCCGGCGCGCCGTTTCGGTGCTTTCCGTCAGGCATAGAATCGGCACTATCGGCCGTTCGCGGGCTGCGCGCAGGGTTGTCGAGCCGGATGTGGTATAGGTGACGATCACGGCAGCGCCGATGGTTTCGGCGACCTGGCGGGCAGCGGCGGTGATCGCATCCGGCGCGGTGTGTTCCGGGTCCGGGTGACTGGTCTCCATGATCGCTGAATAGGCTTCGTCGCGTTCCACCCGGGCGATGATGCGGTCCATGATCGCAACCGCCTCGAACGGATATTTCCCGGCGGCGGTTTCGGCCGACAGCATCACCGCATCCGCGCCGTCATAAATGGCGGTCGCGACGTCCGAGGCCTCTGCGCGCGTCGGCGCGGGGGCGGAGATCATCGATTCCAGCATCTGCGTCGCGACGACGACCGGCTTGCCGGCTTCGCGGCATTTGCGGACGATATGTTTCTGGAGGCTGGGGACGTCTTCCGGCGGTAGTTCGACGCCGAGATCGCCGCGCGCGACCATGATCGCGTCCGACAGGGTGATGATTTCATCCAGCCGGTCGATGGCGGCCGGTTTTTCCAGTTTCGACAGCACGGCGGCGCGGCCCTGGATGATCTTGCGGGCTTCGGCAACGTCTTCGGGGCGCTGTACGAAGGACAGCGCGACCCAGTCGACGCCGATCGACAGGGCAAAGTCCAGGTCCGCACGGTCCTTGTCCGTCATCGCGGTCACCGGCAGCACCGCCTTGGGCACGTTGACCCCTTTGCGGTCGCTCAGGCGGCCGCCGGCTTCGACAATCGTTTCCGCGAAACCGTCGCCGGCTTCGGTGACGCGCAGCCGGATCTTGCCGTCATCGAGAAGCAGTTCGGTGTCCTGCTTCAGGGCGGCGAATATTTCGGGGTGCGGCAGGGGCGCGCGCGTCGTGTCGCCTCTGGTCTCGTCGAGGTCGAGACGGAAAGCCTGCCCCTGTTCGAGCAGGGCGCCGCCCTCGGTCATCGTGCCGACGCGGAGTTTCGGTCCCTGGAGGTCTGCGAGGATGGCGATCGGCCGGTCGAATTTCTTTTCGGCGGCGCGGATGGCATCGAGCCTGGCCTTGTGTTCGGCATGGGCGCCATGGCTGAAATTCAGCCGGAAGACATCTGCACCGGTTTCGAACAATTTCTCGATTTCCGCAGCGCCGCCTGTCGCGGGGCCGAGCGTTGCGACTATTTTTGCGCGACGATTGCGTTTCATGACTGATTTATAGAACAGCGCGCCCGACTTCGCCACCGGCGATCAGGCCGTTACGACAATTGCGCGAAAATCGTTCACGTTCGTGCGGGTCGGACCGGTCACGATCAGGTCGCCGAGACGTTCGAAAAACGTGTAACTGTCATGGGCCTGCAGCATCGCGTCCGCATCGAGACCGAGTCCTGCGGCGCGGGCCAGCGTGTCGGGATCGATATAGGCACCCGCGGCGTCTTCCGTGCCGTCGATACCGTCCGTGTCGCAGGCCAGCGCGTGAATCCCGGCAGCACCGTCCAGCGCGATCGCCAGGGCGAGGAGGTATTCGCAGTTGCGTCCGCCCCGGCCAGGCAGGCCTGCGCCAGCGTCTACCGTGACGGTGGTCTCGCCGCCGGAGATCAGGACGCCGCTTTGCATGTCGAGCGCCCGCCGGGCGTGATCCGCCCCGACATCCCGCGCTTCGCCTTCCAGGTCGTCGCCCAGCAGAATGGGAGAAAGACCTGCTTTCCGGGCTGCGTCCGCCGCCGCAGCCTGGGCGTCGGCCGGCCGCGCAATCGTCCGGAATTCGCCGGTCGCCAGGACGGGGTCGCCGGGTTTGATTGATTCCCAAATGCCGCGGGACAGTGCCGAGATCACCGTTTCCGGAAGATCTATACCGCGCCGCGCAGCGATGGCCAGTGCGTCCGCGCAGGTCGTCGGATCGCCCACCGTCGGACCCGACCCGATCACGGCGGGATCGTCTCCCGGCACGTCCGAGATCGCGAGCGTCACCACCCTCGCCGGGTATGCCGCCGCGGCAAGACGCCCGCCCTTGATGGCTGACAGGTGTTTGCGGATACAGTTCATCTCGTCGATCGGGGCGCCGGAATGCAGCAGGGCACGGCTGACCGCCTGTTTTTCGTCCAGCGACAGGCCGTCCGCCGGTTCGACGAGCAGGGCGGATGCGCCGCCGGATATCAAGAAAAGCAGCAGATCGTCCGCCGTCAGAGCCTCCGCCATGTCGAGAAAACGCGCCGCTGCGGCGCGGCCGGCGGCATCCGGCAGCGGGTGTCCGGCCTCGATGACCTCTATCCGCGCGCAGTCCACGCCGTGCCCGTAGCGGGTGACCGCCAGTCCGGTAACCTCCCCCGGCCAATGCTGTTCGACGGCGCGCGCCATGGATGCAGCCGCCTTGCCGGCGGCGAGAACCAGCGTGCGGCCGGCGGGTGGGTCGGGAAGGTGCGGTGCGACGATATTCGCCGGGTCGGCTGCGCTTACCGCGGCATCGAACAGACGGCGCAGGATATCCCGTTGTGCCTGGTCGCTCATCTCCGCAGGCTCCCGCGCCGGGCCAGCATGATCCCGGCGAGCACGATCACTCCCCCCGCCGCCTGCTGCGCGCCGATCTGTTCGCCGAACAGGGCCCAGGCGACAAGGGCGGCCGTGACCGGCTGGACCAGCACGCTGACGGAGGCAAAAGCAACGGGCAGATGCGCCAGCGCCCAGGCGATCAGCCCCTGTCCGAAAACCTGCGGCCCGGCCGCGAGGGCGATCAGGAAGCCCCAGCCCGCAAGGGTGACCGGTAGCAGGTCGTCGCCGCTCGCCAGCGCCACGGGCAGCATGATCAGCGCGCTCGCCGGGATCGCGTACTTCATGATGGTCACGGTCGAAAACCGCTTGCGGAGACGTTCGACCGACATCTGGTACGCCGCATAGAAAACGGCGGTGAGCACGCCCAGCAGGTCGCCGATGAAATGATCCTGGCTCAGCGAGAGGCTTGCGCGCGACAGGATGAACACGCCTGTCATCGCGGCGGCAAGCCCGATCAGATAGGTGCCCGTTACCCGGGTCCGGAACAGAATCCACCCGGCCAGCACGACGAACACCGGCGCGACATTGGCGAGCAGGGTCGAATTCGCGACGGTGGTCATCTGGATCGAGTAGTGCCAGACGGCGACGTCCGCGGCGAGATAGACCCCGGCCATGGAAATCAGCAAGAAATCGCGCAGGGTTTTCGGCTTTTCGGCGCCCTCGGGCGCATCCGACCGGGGCAGGGTCGCGGCGATCGCCCAGTAAAGCGGGATCGCCAGCAGGAAGCGGTGAAAGCCGGTCGAAGACGGGCCGACCTCGCTCAGCCGCACCAGTATCGGCGCGAAGGCAATCGTGATTGCGCCGACGAACAGGGCGAGGATCGCGATGCGTTCGAGACGCAGACGGGAATCGACGGAGGGAGAGGACACGGCCATGATATCGCCTTATATCGCCTGTCCGCAGCGCCACCAACGGCTGAATGCGGTTTTGCATGTCGGCACGATCCGCCCTATATCAACGGCACACACTGAACGGAGGAGAACATCATGGATGACCAGACCCGCATCGAGCTTGAAGCTGCCGCTTTCCGCAGTCTAGTCGATCACCTGCGCGAGCGCACCGACGTTCAGAATATCGATCTGATGAACCTGTCCGGGTTCTGCCGCAACTGTCTCAGCCGCTGGTACCAGGAAGCCGCGAACGAGAAAGGCATCGATATGGACAAGGATGCCGCGCGCGAGATCGTTTACGGGATGCCGTTCGCGGAATGGCGCGACAAGTACCAGGCAGAAGCGAGTCCAGAACAGAAAGCCCGGTTCGCCGAGGCGAACAAGGGGCACTGATTCCGGACCCCCGCGGGAAATCGAGAGTTTTCCCCCGAAAAATGCGCTTCTGTGGATAACCCGCGCTGTGACTTTCTTCCCGATTCGCGGACGGCCTCTTACAGTCCGGATCACATGAAACGGGACAAAGCGGGAGAGTTCTAATGGCTGAAGGTGGCCCGGTTGCGCAGGATCGGCTGAAATCCTTTATCGAACGCATCGAGCGGCTCGAAGAGGAAAAAGCGGCCCTGATGGCCGATATCAAGGAAGTTTACGCCGAGGCCAAGGGCACCGGTTTCGACGTGAAGACCATGCGCAAGGTGATCAGCCTGCGCAAAATGGAAGAAAACGACCGCCAGGAAGCCGAATTCCTGCTCGATACGTATCTTGCGGCGCTCGGCATGCTGGACCGGCCCCTCGCGGCCGAATAGGGAAGTTTCCGGAGATCGAAAAAGGCC
>Ga0181564_10005538_pt1 | contig 10475 bp, 7 predicted proteins | sample 011ome_24_FD_134512 | JGI IMG/M metagenome (GOLD analysis project Ga0181564, IMG submission 134512) | Coastal salt marsh microbial communities from the Groves Creek Marsh, Skidaway Island, Georgia - 011513CT metaG (megahit assembly) | ecosystem: Environmental > Aquatic > Marine > Intertidal zone... | reverse complement strand
ATGCCACAAATCAGGCAGAAGAAAATCAAATTTAGTGACACAGATCTTGCCACAGAGGTTTTTCTCATCGCATTTAATCTAGATGAAAGAAAACGTATATTTCGTCATCGCTCATTTTTGATGAATTGACGGCTCAAGGCGACCACGATTCACGGGAGGTTCCAATGATACCAGCTTATTTTCAAGTAGGAATCAACCTTCCTCCCGTCACTTCTCGTAGTCATACTAAGATTCCCTCAATTCTTACCGGCTTAGGAGCGCAGAATGTGCGGTATCACGGGTGCAGTGTGGCTCGATCCAAACCGCGCTTTACCACCTGATCTGATTACGAAAATGACGGATACCCTCGCGCACCGAGGACCAGACCTTTCAAGCACTTGGAGGTGCGACGAACATCGTGATGCACGTGGTCAATATCTAGGTGCTGCCCTAGGATTTCGGCGGCTAAGCATCATCGACCTAGAGGGTGCGAAACAACCGCTCACGAATGAAAACGAGGACATACACCTTGTTTTCAATGGAGAAATCTATAACTACTCCACTCTTCGCAAGCGACTCCAAGGGTCTGGTCATCGATTCCGCACTGCCGGAGACGGAGAAACCATTCTTCACCTATACGAAGATTTGCAAGAAAAATGCTTTGAACATCTAAACGGAATGTTTTCCATTGCAATATGGGATGGGCGGCGACATCGTTTGGTTCTTGCCCGCGATAGGATTGGCCAAAAACCACTCTACTACTCACTACAAAACAACCGTTTTGTCTTCGGAAGTGAACTAAAGAGCTTAGCGCAAGTCGATGGTATTTGTGAGAAAATTAACCCATCGGCAATCGACAACTACTTGACCTATCAATACATTCCTCACCCTCTCACGATCTGGAGTGATGTCTACAAATTACCTCCTGGACATTTCTTGCTCTTTGAAAATGGCAAAGTAACAGTACGAAAATACTGGGATCTTGATCTTCAAAAGCAAGCGAATATCAAGCCACGCGACGCAGAAGAGCGTGTAAAAGAAATTTTCACAGACTCGGTAAAATTAAGGCTTCAAAGCGATGTTCCTCTTGGATCTTTTTTGTCCGGAGGAATAGATTCGTCGCTTGTGACCGCGATCGCACAGGAACAGTCAGCAAGTCCAATCCGCACTTTTAGCATTGGCTTCCCTATCTCTGATTTCGACGAGACAGCATACGCAGCGAAAGTCGCGAAATATCTTGGGACTCAACACCAAAGATTTGAAGTCACTCCCAACGGAGTTGAAATATTAGACCAGCTTGTATGGCACTATGATGAACCTTTTGGAGACTCTTCCGCAGTCCCGACGTGGTATTTATCCAAGCTCACCCGTGGAGAGGTTACTGTCGCTTTGTCTGGCGATGGTGGTGACGAATTATTTGCCGGATATGAGCGTTACCGTGCCCTCTGGCTGAGCGAAAAATTGCAAAAGCTCATTCCCGTACATCGCGTGCCCGGCATCGGACTCATTCGTAAAATCCCTGACTCTGAAAAACGGCGTTCGCTGACAAGACGCATCAAACGCTTCATCGAAGCGTTTGGGCAAAATACCCCACGTCGATATCTGAATTGGCTACAAATATTTCCGGAACAGCTACGCGCCTCCCTTTACAACGCCGATTTCCTGAGCACTCTCCCAGATGAGGATCCATTTGAGTTCTTAGAAAAGAACTGGATGATGAGCCAAGGTCGTGATGTAGTAACTCAAGCCGCAAATACAGATTTATTGACTTATCTTCCGTGCGATCTTTGCACCAAAGTCGACATAGCCTCAATGGCTCATGGGCTTGAAGTGAGACAACCGTTCTTAGATTATCGCTTGGTCGAACTAGCTGCGTCTCTACCTATTGAACAAAAGTTCAGAGGCCAGAGAGGCAAGCTATTATTGCAACAGTGCTTTAAAGACAAAATACCCAACGAGATTTTCACTCGACCAAAAATGGGATTTGGAATCCCTATTGCAGCATGGTTTAGGGACGAGTTGAAAGAGCTTGTGAGAGAGACGTTGTTGTCTGAAAACGCAAAATCCAATCAATTTTTTCAAACTGAAAAAGTAGCCGCCCTGTGCCAAGCACACTGGAACAAGGAACAAAATCACGGCTACCGACTGTGGAATCTGCTGATTCTAGAAATGTGGTTACGAAAGTGGACTCAGTAAGCTGATGCAAAATCCAGCGAATTGATTAACTTTTTATCCATTCTCCAAAGTCTCTGACAAGATTACTTTGAGCTCCGTGATGAAACTTTGCTTGTGATAACTCCCGCAATAGAAAAAACGAAAGTCAGGCAAACTGCAGCACCTAAAGTTTGCCTCACGCGGTCTCGAACGATAGACGTTTTGATATTTGCTGCCACGAAGCTCAGAGCTTCTTCAGAAACAATAAGTTCTGCGGCTGACTCATAGTGCAAAACACCTCCAAGCATAACCGTACCCTGATATGTACGCTGCACGAGCATTTGATCTATCTGATGAGTTGTTAAGATCAAATCCGGTTTTTGAAATGGCGTTTGTGTTAGGCCAGCAATCGACTCACACAAAAGCGGCACAGAGGCTTCTTGCTTCAACTTACTCAAGGCAAGCTGAGCTTCTTCGGCTGTTTTATATGCCTCCGTGATCAAAACTAATCGTCCACCCTCACTCCGAGAGGTCAACCAAGATGGTCGGTTCTCTGAATATTCTCGATGATGGCTCGGTGGCACCGATAATTCCGCTATGGAGGAACCGGATTCATCAGCCAACAACAGTTGGACATTCACAAGAAAAGAAAAAAAGACAATTGAACATCTAAGAAGCATTTCGAATCTTAAATTCATACCGACAATCCGTGAACGGAGTGCTGCTTAGTCTCTAAAAGATTACTTCGCATTGAAGACGGCATCCAAGGTGATGCCAACTGCACTACAACGCTTAAGCCTGCCGCGAAGAACATACCTAACGGCCGCGGAACCGGAAATAGTTGTTGAATGCACCAAGCAACTATCACTGTCACCAAGACACTCCATAGGCTGAATCTTCGCTGACGAATTGGATCACATAATTGCGACCAACGCACACAAAAAAACAGGCCGGCGAAGTGCGAAACATAGGCTAAAATTGTCGGAGAGTTTTCGGGGTATAACCATACCGAAACTTGCGTGACCTCAATGTCGCGAACTATCCCGTAGTCGGCGTCAAGAAGCAGATACTGGCTGAAATAAAAAGCTACTAGCCCGACTATACCCCCGAAACAGCCAAGAAATATCCGCTGAGAAAAATCCTGCTCTGAACTCGCGTTCCAGTGCTGGCCGATCGCGAATAAACCTATCGCCGCAGCGCTCACGACCATTGCTGTCCATACAAAAGGTGCCGTATCAGCAAAATCTAAAGATGAATCACCTTGATTTATCGAAAATCCAATCGCTCCAAGAATGAAAGCGAGAGGTAGTGCTAGGCAAGAAGAATACAACCACTCTGATATTTTGCCTGCCAAACTTCTATCCCGCAAATAGTGTCGAGCGGCCAATCGCCATTTCTTCGAATTCACCTGATAAGGCAAGAGAACAGATCGTTGATTCCCCTTGTCTTTATCCTCGAATAACTTGCTCGTTGGAATACTATTGCGAGTGCTCTTTCTCAAGAACCAAAAAGAAAAAAGAATCAGGCTGGCCATTAAGTACCAAGCCACTAAAGCAAAAACAAACGGATTCGGAGCAATCGCAACCGGAAGGCATACCAGCGCAAAAACAATTAATACTGTCACTGATCCAGAAGTACCACCAAGCTGAGATCGGATGGATTTAAGCTGATAGGTTTTCTTTTTATTGACTTGGCCAAGAACGATTACGTCATTCAGACCACCTGCGTGTTTTTCGCAAACATCTGACACTAATTCAGCAACTGGTATCTTGTCTTCACAAGGAATGCAAAACGCGGCCTCTACTTGTTCGATAATTTCACCGACACTGCGATAACGGCAATTACGATCTTTTTGCAAACACTTTTGAATAATAGACCTGAACGCATCCGGTATTTGACCTAATTGCGGTTCGGTGGTCAGATGTTTCATCAATACTTCGTTTTTCGTTTCTCCATCAAATGGAACTGTTCCGGTTAAAAGTTCATAGAACAGAATGCCGATGGCGTAGATATCAACACTTGGACCGTATTCGCCGCGACCAACTTCCGGTGCCATGTAATGCACAGTACCGACCCCCTGAGTCTGTCGGGCACTACCAGACTGCATCGAAGTGCTAAGTCCGTAGTCACCAATTTTGACAATACCATTGTCGTCGAAAATATTTTCGGGCTTGATATCTCGATGAACAATTCTTGACTGATGTAGATGCCACACTCCGTTAAGAATTCCCAAAATCCAATGCTTTACTTCGGATAGCGGCAATCCCGTAGGAAAATCCTGAATCACTTGGCGTAAGTTCGGACCATCGACGTACTCCATCACCACCCACGAATGGTCATTTTCATCGAGGCAAATGTCGTGCAAGGAAATCAAGTTTTGATGCTTCAAGTTCAAGCAATGCGATACGCCTCTTAATTCTACATCAGAATTATGTTGCAAGAATTTAAGTGCCACTTCCTTGCCGGCATCGCTTACAGCGAAGTAAACCTCACCGAACCCGCCGGATCCAAGACCACGCTGGATGATGTAACGAGGCAAGGGACGACTGCCTACATCGTATCGAAACGTCATCTTTAAACTCTTGGTTAAACCAATTGAAAATCACTTCTTACGTACCGGTACAGAAATGCCAAACCTGCTACTTGGAAAAGAACTAGCGAACGGTGCCATTGATCAATCGTGTGTACACCTTTCCCTTGAAAGGAGAGAACCATCCTTGCTCTCTCCCGCTCTTAATGTTTCCCTTATCAAAGTCTAATCTAACTGAATTGCGACTAATGATTCACGATCATTACCAATCGTAGTCTGATCAAGAAACATTGCGACTTCGTCTAATAGAGTATCTTCTGGTGTAGCTTCCAATTGAATCTCATTAAAATATCCAGTGTTCATCGCGATTGATTCTTCGTGAACGTCAATACGGATGGCGATATCATCCAGCAGCTCACGAGTCTTAGCTAATTGAGTATCATCGAAATGCACGCCGCTTGTTGTTTCGGCAACACGCAATGCCCCTAGCCTTGCTTCTAAGTTTTCCACCTCTACTTCCAGTTGTCTTTTTGCATCCATCATCGTGGTCATACGATCTTGAGTTGATTGTAATGAAGCCTGTCTGGCGTGTAATATTTGCTCAAGTTTATTGGTCGTGGAGCTATTTGTTTTTAATCTCTTGAATCGACTCTCAAGATCTGACTTCACTTGAACTGACGTGTAGATTTTACCTGCGTAAGTGTATTTCTCGCTTCCAATTTTTAAGTCGTCCGTGAGTCGCTGCACCTGCTCGCGACTTTTGGCTAAACCGTCTCGCGCATCGTGGTACTCCCGCTCCAGTTTGGCAACTTCTACCTTCTCCCTCGCAATGCTGAGAGCAGCTGAATCAATCTCAGGAGTTAGGTCACTAATCATTTGCCTCGCCCTGCTAATCTCCCATTCCAAAGGCATCGCTTCGTTAGCGGAGGTTTTTAACCAGTCAAAGCCGCAACGAGCATAGCTCCAGAGTGGAATTCCCACGGTTAACGAAGATAGTAAACCAACTGCTCCTGCAGCCAAAAATGCTTTTCTAATCATTTCAATGCTCTTTTCTTCAGCGTAAAAAGGGAAACTTTCGAAGCGGGAGGCTGAATCCCGTCCCGCTCACTGAATCTGTATTCGCTGTGAAAAACTGCATCTTGGCAAGAAAGCAGAAAAAGTGGTGATTTTTTCGCTGGAAGCAAATTAGCCCCTCATGTGGCGTGTAATATTTCGCACTTAGGCAACCGGAGCACCATAAACTCACCTCAAAAAACTCATGGATCGCACACTAAATTACTTTTCAAAATACCTAGTAGTTCTTACCTGTATTTGTTTTGTGTACACCGATCATACAGGTGCTGAAGAAAATCCGAGGTCAATTGGAGTGACCGCAGATCCAGATTGGCTCAATCATCGTTTTTGGATCACGATTGATGGCAAGCCGAGTGAGTCGACTTGGGAGTTCGCTGATGATGAAATTAGATTGATCAACCCGCGAGGCGGATCAGGAAGTCTACTCAGCCCCCCGCTACCACCAAACTTCGAACTTCAGTGGAGCTGGAAAATTGATCCAGGCACTAATTCGGGACTAAAGTATCGAGTCCAAGAACATGATGGAAAATGGCTGGGCCTCGAATACCAAATCATTGATGAAAAGCCTGATACTAGCGATAAGTCGAGTACCGGATCCGTTTATGACCTGATCGCGCCCATCCCAGATAAGCCACTAAATTCAGCCGGCCAATGGAATCAATCAAAGATCATCGCAAATGGTAATCAAATTCAACACTACTTAAACGGCAAGCTAATCTCAGAAATTATTACCTCGGGGACAGAGTGGAACTCGAAACTTGCAAAAAGTAAATTCTGGGGTTTGGACGACTTTGGATCACCAAGACATCTCCAGCGTATCATGCTTACCGATCATGGAGGAAAAGCTTCCTTCAAGGACTTTCGATGGACCGTCATGCATACCGACGAGGCTGCTGAGAAAGAGAGTACCGGGCCGTATCTCGGTAACGGTATTAAAAATGGATGGATTGACCAAACATCCGCAGTCATTTGGACTCGGACCACCCGAAATAAAGGTATGAACTTTGATGGGCATACGTTTGTGGATCTAGGTACCGCTGAACTCGTGTCATTACAGAGAAAAAATTCAGCAGACGACTTTTTGAGAGCCCAGTTGCCTGCAGGGGCATCATTAGAAGAAATGCAGGGTGCGTGCCCAGGCGCCGAAGCGGAAGTGAGGTTAAGTTACTTCCCTGAAAAGCAGAATAAAAGCATTTTAAGCACGCAGTGGGTTAAAACCTCTCCGAATATGGACTTTACGGCACAATGGAAAATCAAGGACCTAATCCCAAATAAAACCTATGCGACCGTCATCGAAGTGCGGCCAATCGGCGAGACCAAACTCTCTGCTGTGATGCGAGGACGATTTTGCACAGCTCCCAAAGCATCAGATCGTGTGCCTACCAGATTTTGCCTGACAACCTGCCATGACTTTTTGCGGCGAGATGATGGATTCAACGGTCACAAAATTTACCCGAGTATGGTCAAGCAAGCACCGGACTTTACGATTCATGCTGGCGACATCGAATACTACGATAAACCGCTGCCGTGGGCTCTGACAAAAGAACTCATGCGTTTCAAATGGAATCGCATCTTTGCATTGACCAATAATCGAAGCTTCTACAGCAACCATACGGCCTACTTCCTGAAAGATGATCACGATACGCTCAAAAATGATTGTTGGCCGGGACAAAGCTACGGCGCAGTGTCATTTGAAGAGGGTCAAAAAATTTTCAACGATGAGCAATTTCCCAGCAGCGATATTCGGTATCAAACCATTCATTGGGGTAAAGATCTACAAATCTGGCTACTTGAAGGGCGTGACTTTCGCAGCCCAAATAACATGGATGACGGACCACAAAAAACGATCCTAGGAGCGAATCAGAAAGAATGGTTATTTCGAACCCTTTCTGAATCCGAAGCGACATTTAAGTTAGTCATCAGTCCGACACCAATCATCGGTCCCGACCGGAAAAACAAACGAGACAACCACGCAAATGCAGCGTATTCCCACGAGGGTGAGGAACTTCGATTGCGTCTATCTTCGCACCCAGGAACGATCGTTTTTTGTGGCGACAGACACTGGCAATACGCCACAAAAGATAATTTGACAAATCTATGGGAATTTGGCTGTGGACCGGGCAGTGAAAAACATCAACTCGGCTGGAAAGAGGGAGATCTTGATGAGAATCACAAATTCCTTCGCGTAGCGGGCGGATTTATGTCGGGGGAGTTGGTTTATCTGCCGTCTGATCCATCAAAACCAAACTTGGTCTTGCGTCACCACAAAGTGACGGGTGAAGTGGTCAGCGAATTTCACTTCTAGGGCCGTTTTTAATCACGATGACCGCTAGGTCCTCGTGGTTTTTGAGATACAGAATGGATTGCACGGACTAGAACGAATGCGTCATTCCTCAGTTGATACAACCAGACACGCTTACATCAAGAACCAATCAAATACGTCATGCCAATTCGCTCCAACTGCCAGCGAATTACACCTAACGCAGCGTAAATGCCGACATTGTCTCGGTAGTCGGCTGCATTGCAAACGCCGATCAAATATCCATTTTGATCAAACAGCCCACCTCCGCTTCGGCCATCAATCGGAGCGCCAAAAACCTCGAGATTCGATAAACCTAAATGCTGGTTGTACTTATTTACTCCTGTAATCCTAGTATCGATACGACTCGGCTCTTCACCCCGATTACATCCAAAAGTGAACACAGAATCACCACTTCTTACAGCTAACTTTTGGTCTCTGATTTTCACAGACGCAACTTGGAATCTCGGCCGGATCGCAACGAGCGCGATGTCTCGCGAATTCGAGTCAAAATCTATTAATCTTCCAGGGACAGTGTGATGCTCGCCATGATGAAAAACATCTACCTCGACCTTTGCATGTAGACCAGCATCTCGAAAAAGATGACCACAGGTCAGTACCAGCGATTCACCTTCTCGACTATCAATAATCGTCCCAGTACCAATCCCATAACCTGTTGGATCATAAACTCTTAGCCGTACCGTTGCGGACCTTGCTTTTTCAATCCCAATCGCAGTGTTGCGACTAGGCATCAATTCGCTCCAGTCGCTTTGTTGTTCAGATTCCCTTATCGTTTGACGTTGAATCCATTTAGAAAAATCTTGACCAGAAAGATCCCGTGGATGTTGCAAATGATGACGTTGCTCAGACACTGGCAATTTTGGATTGACTAAGATGGGTTTGTCGATGGTTCTCGCCCCCGTCGTAACAAGACTGCGGTGATCAGCGATCTGCAGCGCTCGATTCAATTGCTCGTCTCTCTGTACACCCGTTAAGCGGGTCACTTCACGAGAACCAACCAACACAATAAATGTTGGCGTGGAACGAACTCCGTATCGTGCCACTAAATATGGCTCTTGGGATACCTCAACACGTCTCACGGGTACGCCTTCGCGTTCTAACGAAGAAACGATGGGCAACATCGTTTGAGATGGAGCAGAAGTGGAGGATGTGAAAAAAAGCAGAACTGCATCATTCCCCCCCGCCAGCAAACGAGACTGCCCGACCACGAAGCTGAGTACCATCAAAAAAAATGCGGCAAACCGCCCCATCGTGATCACTCCTTGAAGCACAGATGTCTAGAAGGCACCTACCTTCTACACGAAAGTTGACCGAATAATCTTTTCAAAAATTTCCGGGTCGCAGCGCCCATTGCTTTAACCGAAAGTCGACTTTAGTCATCGTCCTCCAAAGATCTAGAAAAAGACAAGCCCAAAATCTTGTCGGATCGAATGACTGAAGGCCGAAATGTCAAAAAAGGTATCGCAATGACTCATTCCGTAACAAACTTCAAGGACTCCTATCGCGGATAACCCTGTCGTCGCTTTGGCATTTGGCGATTACAATTCCAAACAGCGTGTTTAAATAAACAACGAAACTTACTACAAAAAGTAAACGGCGAACGCACAACTGCGCATTTCGCAGTACCACCTATTCGTGAATCCGAATGATGCAACGAAACATTCTCGTCACTAGTGCCCTACCCTACGCGAATGGCCCTATCCATTTAGGACATCTTGTTGAATACATTCAAACGGATATCTGGGCTCGCTTTCAGCGACTTCGTGGTCACCGATGTATCTATTTGTGTGCGGATGATACACACGGGACAGCAATTATGATCCGTGCACGGAACGAGGGGCGCAGCGAAGAAGACCTTATTGCTTCGATGAGCGATTCTCATCAGCGGGATTTCGCAGGATTTGGTATTGAGTTCGATCATTACGGCAGTACTAACTCTGCCGAAAACAAAGAGTTGTGTTCTCTATTTTGGACGGCACTAAGGAATTCTGCACTGGTCGCTGAACGAACCATGCAGTATCTATACGATCCACAGGCAGAAACCTTCCTCGCTGACAGATTTGTTAGGGGAACCTGCCCAAAATGCGGGCTGACTGACCAAGCTGGTGACAATTGTAATTGTGGGCACACCTATAGCCCCACTGAGTTAATTAACCCCAAGAGCACCCTTAGTGGTGCGACTCCGGTCCTAAAAAACGCAACTCATCTCTTCGTAGAACTTGAACAACTTCGTCAATTTCTGGTGCAGTGGATTCAAGAAGGTGATCACCTACAGAGCGAAGTAGCTAATTATCTCAAGGGCCATTTTCTCAATGATGAACTGCGAGACTGGGATGTAAGCCGCCCTACTCCCTATTTTGGATTTGAAATTCCGGATGCTCCAGGAAACTACTGGTACGTCTGGTTTGATGCTCCTAT
>Ga0181564_10005529_pt1 | contig 10491 bp, 3 predicted proteins | sample 011ome_24_FD_134512 | JGI IMG/M metagenome (GOLD analysis project Ga0181564, IMG submission 134512) | Coastal salt marsh microbial communities from the Groves Creek Marsh, Skidaway Island, Georgia - 011513CT metaG (megahit assembly) | ecosystem: Environmental > Aquatic > Marine > Intertidal zone... | reverse complement strand
CGGGCGCCCGATCGACTCGAACGACTCCGCGCGCACTTCGTCGTTCCCTCCTTTCGCGCCGAACGAGCCGCGCGATGCCCACGCGCGCGACGAGGAGACACGTTTTCTCGAAGACCTACTCGCTTCGGATTTGACGGGTTTTAACCCGCCGAAAGTCGAGACCAGCCTGTGCATTTCGTGTAAAGAGACGTTGCCCACCGAGAACTTCGACATCGGGAAAAAGACCTGCCGCTGCTGCCTGCGGACGCACCGCAACCACATGAGACACAAGCGCCGCAAGCTGAAGAACGGGAGTGCAGCGCCCGTGGCGTCGGGGATGGCGATGGTCAGGAACGCGCTGGAGGCAGACTCCACCGCCACCGCGCGATCCGACGATTCGGGTTTCCAAAACATTTCTAGAAAAACTTCGGGGTCGGAAAAATCGTCGCCATCATGCCTGTGGTTCTCGGGGTGAGAGACGCGTCCGAACTCGGCGAACGATTCTCGAAATGAAAAAACTGTCGGACAGGCCACCAGTCCGCTCCACCGAACGAAAGAAAACGCGTCGAGCTTCGCGTCCCAAACTCTGAGCCCCCACTTCAGACTACAAGAACGCTTCAGTCGTCCGCCTTTCGCGTCATCTGATCAGACTACTTCCTTCGTCTCGCGGCGGCGCCGCGCGTCAGCGCGGGCGACGCCTTCTTGCTCTTCTTGGCGCTCGCCGTCTCTCCCGCGCCCGGCGCGCGGCGCTTCTTCTTCGCGGAGAACCTCTTCTCCTCCTCTCCGACTCCGCCGTCATCCTCGTCGTCCGACCTCGCCGGCGGGTGCTCGGCGAAGTCGGCGTCGATCATCGCCCGGTAGTCGTCCAGGGACGCGAACGCGTCGGCGCCGCCCTTGCCGCCGCCGCGAGGCGCCGCGGCGGTCAGCGTCACCGCGGGATCCGAGTCCGACGCTTCCGGCGCGTCGTCCAGCAGGTCCTCGTCGCCGTCGTCGGAAGAAGCGCCGTCGTCGTCGTCGCCGTCTGACCCGTCCTCCCCGGAAACCGCCTCCTCCGACCCGCTCCCCTCGTACTCCCACACCTTCACGCCGTCGTCCTCCTCCTCGGAACCCTCGGAACCCTCGGAACGCTGGGAACCCTCGGAATCGGAATCGTCGCCCCCCCCCGCCTCCGCCTCCGCCAGCGCCGCGGCCTCCATCTGCCTGCGCAGGTACCCGGGCTTCTCGCCGTACGCGTCCACCAGCGCGTCGTAGCGGTAGGCGTCGGCGTCCGCCGCCTCCTCCTCCCTGCGCTCCTCGCGGTCGGCGGCGGCGTCCTCGTCCGAGTCGTAGTCGCCGAACCCCGCAGCCTTGGGGTCGATGCCGCTCGCCGCGAGCGCGCCGCCGCGCGCGCCGCTCGGCTCGTCGTCGCTCGCGTCCTCCTCGAAGTCGCCGAGGTCGACGTCCTCCGCGTCGCTGTCCGCCTCGTCCTCCTCGGCGTCGAAGCCCTCGATCCCGGCGCGCTCAGCCTTCTTCTTGCGGCGCTCGGCGACGGCGTCGTCGTCGTCAGACGCCGAGTCGGACGCCGAGTCCCCGTCGCCGTCGAGGTCTTCCTCCTTCTTCTTCTTCTTCTTTCCGTCCGCGCCCTCCGCGCGCGCGCTGTAGTACCGGTGGAAGAACACCTCGGAGGGGTCCACCTCGTTTTCGGCGAGCGCGGCGAACTCGCGCGTGCCGGGCGCAAACGCCTCGGCGGCCCCGCTCTCGCCGCGGCGCTTCGCCATCGTCTCGCTCCCGCCCCTGCTCTGCTTCAGGCGCTTGGGCTTCTTCTGGAGCCACTTGTCCAGGAAGGACGCGAGGGTCATGTCCGCCAGCGGGTCGCCGCTGTACTCCACGGAGAAGCCCCCGAGCAGCGACCGCGCCATCGCCGCCACCGAGGGGTGCACGTTGCGCTCCAAGAGCGAAAGCTCCCACCAGCAAGAAGCGTCCGCGCGCGCGTACAGGGGGTCGCGCTTGGACATGTCGTACCGCCGAGACGCGTCCCGCTTCGCGCGATCGCCGGCTTTCTCCAGTAAAGCGGTGGCTTCGTCCACCTCGAGCGACGTCTCCGAGGCGCGCGCGTCGCCACCTCCGGCGTCGCGATCCCCGGAGTCGGAGTCGGAGTCGGCGTCGGCGTCGGCGTCGTTTTTCCGTTTCGACGAGACGCGCGTCTCGTCAAACGCGTCGTCGTCGTCGTCGGCGTCGACGAAGCGCTCGACGTCGTCGTCCTCCTCGCCCTCGCGCGGCTGCCGCACGGCGTCCCAGTGCGAGGGCTTCTGCTTGAGGAACTCGGAGACCAGCATGAGCGCGCCGCACGCGAACGGCGCGGGCGCGTGCGCGGCCACCTGCAGAAGCCGCTTCACCACCGCCGCGGCGCGCGGCGGCCGCGGGTCGTCCTTGAGCGAGCGGAAGGTGAGGCTGAGCAGCTGCCCCGCCGCCGCCGAGCTGCCCCGGGGCGCGCCCGGGTGCAGCAGCACGGCGTAGAGCGCGCGGTAGAAGCGGTCGGAGACGGCCGCGCGCGCGCTCAGGAGCTGCAGCAGGAGCGCGAGCGCCTGGAGCGCGCCGCCCAGGTTGGGCGAGTGCGCGATGGCGAAGAGAGCCGGCGACACTTTTTCCACCAGCGGCTCAACCGCGTCGCCGTCCACGTACGGAAACGCGCGGTTGATCCCGGTAAGGAGCGCGGACACGACGCGCGCGTCCACGCCGGCGCCCATGGGCGTGGCAGGCGCGCGCGCGACGCCGTTATGCACGACCCCGCCGGTTTTGCCGCCCGGGCGAGCGGTTCCGCCCCTGCCGCCTCTGCCGCAGCCGCCTCTGCCGCCTCTGCCGCCGCGGCCGCCCCTCGCGCCGCGGCCACCCTTGGCGGCCCCGTCGCGCCATCTGCCCTTCTTGTCGCTCGCGCCCTTCTTGTCGCCCGGCGCCTCGCCCTCCCGCTGCCCGCTCTCCAGCGCTTCTCTGCTCCGCCTGTGCAGGGCCTGGAACAGCGCGAAGTAAAACTCCACGAGCTGCGCGGCGAGCCTCTCGCCGTCCCCGGCGTGCGACAGCGGGAACTGGTTCAGGAGCACCGCCGCGTAGTACTGCGCCTTGAGCCCCACGCCTTTGCGGAAACAGAACGTCTCCACCTCCCTGGCCACGATGCGCTTCATCGCGGGGTGCTCTTTCGACACCAGCTCGAGGAGCAGGTGCGCGGCGTTGCTCGCGGTGCGTCTCTGCGGGTCGCCCAGCTTGTTGACCAGCACCGCCAGCAGCGCGCGCTCGTTCTCGGGGCGGCTCTTCAGGAGCTCGAAGGCGGCTTTGACGCTCTTCTCCTTGAGCACGGGCAGCGGGTCTCTGGACAAGGCATCCAGCGCGTTGACGAACCGCGCGTACGCGCGCTTCACCAGGTCCTCGACGTGCCAGTACAGAAGCCGTTTGCGTTCGTTCGGGGCGTCGCCGGACGCGCCGAGGGGCTGCTCGGAGAAGTACTTGAGTTTGCGGTTCGGCGGCAACAAGGCGTCGCGGAAGAGCTCGGTGAGCGCGCCCACCGCCTGGACCGCGCCCCGTTTTCCTCCCTTGACCCGGGCTTTTTCCAGGAGCGCCAGGAGGTGCTCCAGCGATCGCAAGTTCGCCACCGGGTCCTCCTGCGCCAGCACGGTCGCGGCGGCGATTTTATCGGCGGCGGTGCCGGAGGCGCGCACGAGCGACAGCCACTTGGAATCCGCGCTTCCCGTGCGCGCGCTCTGCTTCTCGTGGTGCGCGGTGCGCTCCTCCAGCGCCTTGATCGCGACGCTCTCCTTGGCGTCGATGTCCTTCTGGGGCAGCTCCTTGGCGCTCTTCAACGCCTTCGAGGGGAGGGCCAGGGTATCCGACGCCTCGTGCCACACGTTGCTCAGTCGCTGGTTCTCCCCATCGCCGCCGCCGCCGCCGCTTTCCCGCTCGGGCCTCGGGCCCGCGCCCGGGTTCCACGCGCGGCCGCGTCTCGGAGGCAGGTCCCCGGGACGAAGCGCGCGCTTCTTCTCTTCCGACGCATTCTTCTTCCCCTTGAAAGACTTGCCGCCGGCGCCGCCCAGCACGCCACCGCCGCCCGCCATCGTGTCCGGCGCGGTGGAATCTCTGGCCGTCTCCCTCTTGGCTTACTCACAAGCCCGGAAGCGGTAAAATGAGATTTTTTCCTGTGTGATGACTACTACGGTAGCTAGCCAGACTAAATACCCATACGAAGCAACGAAGGGCCGCCCGCAAATCTTGCCCGGGCGCCAGGGTGTGCCTCTGGCAGACTTCACGACGCGCGCGTGACCGCATCATGGGCGTCATCGCTCCCGTTAAACCCACCGGAGGTGCCATCGGCATCGCCACGGTCGTGGCTTTCGCCGGGGCCGCGGCCTGCACGCAGTTCCTCTCGCTCAACATGCCCTTCGGTGCGTGACCCCCGCGTGACCGAAAGATGTGTCCCCTCTCGGCTGGATTCGTGCATCGGAGACGACCTCGCGCGTCGCCGAGGCGCGCGGCCTCGCTCGCCCGGAGACGCGTCCGGCCTCCGCGCCCACAGATTTCGCGCGCGATGCCTCTACCGGGGGCCACCGCACCTCGTCGCGTCCCTCGCGCGGCGACCGCCGGACGGGCGCATCAACCCTAAACGGCGCGAAAACACAACACGCGCGCGAACCGGTTGGCACGAAGCGACCCGCTCGAATCTCTTCCCCTCGCTTCGCGGAAACGCTGACCGGAAACGCCTCCGTCCCCTCATCCGCGTCCCCTCATCAGGCGGTAAGCTCCCCGACACGGTGACGAACCCCGAGTGGGCCAAGGCGACGGCGGAGAGGATGAAGTCCTGGGAACGCGAGGGCGCGCCCGACCGTCCGATCAAACTCAACCCGATCAAGGGCAAGTAAGGCGCGCGCGCGCGCGCGGTGCGCGGTACCGAGAGACGCCACACCTATAGCTTACGCGCGGGGAGAAACGCGTTCGCGTGTGATTTTGTGATCTACGGTAGTGTTCGGTGTGACGGTGTCGTGTTGCAAAGCGCGTCGGTTCGGTGATAGGTGGTGTCACAACGGCGCGCGCTCGAGCGTCCATCGTCGACTCTCTCTCGAATTTGTGTGAATCGCTCGCGCCGAAGTGAGAAGCGCGCCCTAAGATGTCATCCGCGCACGAATTGCCTGGTGTCCCCCGCCTTCCGCTTCCCGTACGGGTTCTCCGCCGAGAACCCGTGCCCCGTGCCCTTCTGCCTGCGGTAGTCCGAGCCGCCCGTCCCGCGCGGCCCCCCGCGCGACCCCCCCCCCTCGCCCAGCTTCTTGCGCCCATTCGCCGCCTTCGAGTCCAAGTTGAGCTGCACCTTCGGCGGCCGGTGGAACCCGAACGAGAGCGCCACGGACGCGAGGTTGAGCTCGTGCACGTTGTACACGTCCTTGAGCGTGTGCGAGTTGTACGCGAGGATGTACGCGCGGTAGGCGTCCCGCGCGCTCTGGTGCAGGTAGTAGTTCTTCTCCACGAGCTTCTCCAGCTGGCTCTGCACGTTGGCGATCTTCTTGTCCGGGAACTCGTACTCGTTCAGCGGCACCTTGGCGCTCTTGAGGTACTTCAGAAACGCCAGCTCCTCGGGGATGAGGAACAGCAGCGCGCGCCCGCGCCCGTCCGTGCCGCGCGCGGTCCGGCCGACGCGGTGGATGTACTCGCGCGGGTCGTCGGGGGGGTCGAACTGGATGATCCAGTCCACCGCGGGGATATCCAGCCCGCGCGCGGCGACGTCCGTGCACAGCAGCACGCCGCGCTCCGCCTTGCAAAACTCGAAAAACGTCGTCGTGCGCCGCTGCTGCTTCTGCTTGCCGTGGATGTCGCTCACCGGGATGTCGATGTAGTTGAGCAGCTCGGCGTGGTACTTCACGGAGTTGCACGACGAGAAGAACACCATGATCTTCTTCTTCAGGTTCTTCTTCAGGAACGTGAAGAGGAGCAGGAAGCGCTTCTCCGAGGGCACCACGCAGTACCCCTGCTCCACCCCAGTCGCCGTCGACACCGCGCGCGCGTCGTCCACGCCGATGTACGTCGGGCTCTTCAGCGAGAGCCGCGCGAGGTCCTCCACCTTCGTGGTCTGCGTCGCGGAGAAGAGCATGGTTTGCCGGTCTTTAGGGATCATGCGCACGATCGTGCGCATCTCCTCCTCGAACCCGATGTCCAGCATGCGGTCCGCCTCGTCCATGCAGAACACCTTCAGGGACGAAAACGTGAAACCTTTGGTGTTCTGCATGTGATCCAGCAGACGGCCGGGCGTCGCCACGAGCAGGTTCACGCCCTTCACGAGCTTCTCCGCCTCCACCCTGCGGTTCGCGCCGCCGATGATCAAACCGTGCGTCTGCGAATGTTTCTTGGTGAGCTGCTGCGCGACGTTGTAGATCTGGAGCGCGAGCTCGCGAGTCGGCGAGAGCACCATGACGCCCGTGCCGTTGCGCGGCATGAACTTGGCGTGAAACAAGAGCTCCACGGAGGGGATGAGGAACGCCAGGGTCTTTCCCGAGCCCGTGCGCGCGGCGCCCAGGACGTCGCGCCCCGCGAGCAGGGGCGGGATGGTGCGCGCCTGCACCTCGGTCATCTGCGTGTACCCCAGCTCGGCGATGCCGGCCATGGTGTTCTTGGACAAACCGAGCGAGTCGAAGGTTTTGTCGCTCAGGATGCCGTCCACCTGCACGGTGATGCGCTCGCCCTCCGCGGGCAGGGCATCGTCTTCGGGGCTGTCGCCAGCCTTGCCCTTGCTCTTCTTCTTAGCGGGCTTCGCGTCGCTGTCGCTGTCCTCGCCGTCGCTCGCCTCGCCCGCGCTGTCCTCGTCGTCGTCGGAGTCTTTCGCGGCAGCGGCCGCCGCCGCCGCCGCAGCCTTTTTCGCCATCTTCCGCTCCTTGACGCTCATGCCCGAGCCGTCATCCTCCGCCTCCTCGCGCTCGCGCTTCTTGACGGCAGACTTCATCTTCTTCTTCCGGGCGCGGAGCGCCTTGAGCTCCTCCGCGGACATGCCCGAAGAGCCCATGGTGACGGCTTCGTGAAGGTCCTCGCGCGCGCCGACGAATGTGGGAGCCAGCGCGGAAAAAGCGCCGACACTCGTGAATCACGAGACAGACTGCGAGACGGGAAGCCCGTCGACGAAAGCCGCCGCCGCCGGAAAACTCGGAGGAAACTGGGTTTGGCCTTCGCCCCGCTCAACTCGAGTCGAAGCGCGCCTTGCGAACCACTTCGTCGCGCGCGGATCGGCGTGGACGTCGTCACTCGACGCGCGCGATCCGCCGCCGCGCCTCACCGCGACCCCGCGTGTGAGGACCTCGGCGGGTGTCGCGCGTGTCGAGGTTCACGGCGGGCGCTTTTCGCCCGCCGACGATTTCTCGAGGAGGTGCGATTCGCTTCTTTCGAGATGGAAGCCTCCCGGCGGTTTAGGTTTCCCGCGCGCATCGGCCCCGATGCCGCGACCACGGCACGACACTCGGCGGAGGACCTCGTTGGCGATGATGACCTTGTTTACTGTTTTTCTGACACCTCTTGTTTGAGTCCGGTCTGATCACCGTGACACTGAACTCACTATGCAACCCACTGAGCTACGACGAGGTCCTCCAACCGCCGACGCTTTGCTTTTTTTTTTCTCGATCGACCCGAGGCGCCGCGGCGACGTCGCCGCGGTTTCGGTCTTCCGACGATCTTCCGACGATCTTCTGACGACCGTCTCTTCTTTTCCTTCCCGCCACGAAGACACAAAGACGCTGTTCACTCGTGACACGAAAGGACTCGCGCGTCTTTGACGAAGACGGGTGATGAGCCGTTCCGACGACGCGCCGCGACGGCGGGTCCGCGTCCCGTCGGACGCGCCGTCCGCGCCGCAGACTAAATGTGCGTACGCCCAACCGTTCGCGAAGCCGTTCGCGAAGCCCGGTTCGTACACGCGCGTCGCCCGACTCGGACGTGACGTGGATGAAGATACTTGACCAAATAATTAGATGACGAAGCTGAAACTCAGTGTTGACCACATTCAGCCTTGACAGACACGTCTCACGTCCGGGTACGCGAAGGGCGTCGGCGCGCGCGTCTTTTGTTTTTTCGTTTTTTCTTCGCCGTTTCACTATTTTACAAAGTAAAAAAAAAGCGCAGCCAAAGCCGGCGGAAACGAATGCGCGACTGCGTGGGGCAACCCGCCGGGCCGTCAAATCCTGGTGCAGTCGCGTCGAACATGTGCTCTCGTGACTTAGTTGCTGCGCAGACGAACGAACGTCATGTCTGTTCGGGCCTACCGAGTAACGTCGGGGTGAAGTCCGGACCTGATGCACGTTCCACAACCGTTTTTCGTTTTCTTTTGTTTTTTTTTTTATCGGACCGACGCCGCGGTCTCCCGCGCCGCTCTCGCCGAACCTCTCGCCGAGGACGATACCTTCACAATATCATTCATGCGTGTCAAATGAGCGCTTGAGTAATTACTTGTGCGAAGATAAGAACTTAGAATCCGAGGCGTGCTGGTGACGAACGGGGGTTTTGCGCGGGGAAGACCGAGCGCGAACGCGAGCATTGAGTCGCCCTCCCGCTCGAATCGGGAACGGCATAATTAAGGCTCGCGATATTTTCGCGCCATCTTCCATGTGTCGACGCCTCTCCTCGGAGAATTGGCCACGACATCCATAATTGAGTGCGACATCTGTGACATTTCGTCGGTCCACAGACGACGCCCGTCGCCGGTTCCCGTGAGGAAAACATATCAAGATCTGCTATGAAACTCTGTGATCTCACCAAACATACATTCTTCTATTCTGAGGAATGTGGCGACGGGCGTCGTCCGCGGACGGTGGAGGGGGTTGCCTTTTTTCGCCCGACCGGCCCGACGCGTGTTCCCGCCCGCGCGCGACTCACCCTTCGTCCAACTCTCATCCTCGCGTTTCGCAGGGCGAAGACACGGTCATCGAGCGCGGAGCGTCTCGCGTTCGTGACATGGGGAGGTATTTGTAGCGTTATGTAGTCTACTAGCAATAGGAATATAACCCGCAGACTATGCACGCCGAGCAGGTCCCTTTTTCGTCGTCTGCCTCACAGAACAACCACGTGTTTTTGCAACCAGTGGTGTAGGCACACCGCGGGTGTGGACGAGATTCGAATCCGACCCCGCTGTCACTCTGTCGCGCGCGCGCGGCCGCGCCGGCGTCGCTCGCGGGGCGACTCGCGAGCGCGCGGGGTCGGTTTCGTCGCGAGCGAATCGCGTTCGTCGCGCCGCCGCTCGAAAGCCCGCGCCCGCGTGTCCGCGCGTCCGCCTCGCGGGCCTCGGCCGTGGAGCCTCGGCCGTGGAGATGGCGCGGGAAACGTCGGCACCCCCGCCCGAGGGCGACGGCGAGGGCGCCGAGGAGACCGAGGAAGCGCGCCGAGCGCGCGTGCGTCGTCGCTTGGAGGGATCGTGGCGCGAGCCCGAGACGAGCTCGCGCCCCGAGCGCGCCCCTTCTCCGTCTCCCGCGGAGGAGACGGACTTCTACGCCGGCGATCCTTCGATCGGCTTCGCCGGCGCGACGGAGCGCCTGCGAGACGCGTGGGTGCGCAAAAAAGTCAACCGGACCCGGTTACGCGCGAAGGCGTCGGCGTCGGCCGCGCCGGAGACTTGTCGAGGACCCGATACCCTAGACCCGCCGGACCCGGCCACGTGGTACCGCGAGTTCCCCAGGCAGCAGTTCGCGTTCGAGTGGGGGGACGCGCGCGAATCGGAATTCCGCGAGGCGCGACGACGCGGACGCGACGCGACGAAAACGAAGGGAGTTTCTCCGGAGGTTTCTCCGGAGGTTTCTCAGCGCGAAAAAGGACGCATGCGGTACTTCTCCCTCGAGCGTCACGGCGACGGGCGACGCGCGTTCGTGGCGGCGTCGCTGGAGGCGTTCTGGGCCAAGTACGAGGCGCTCCCGGCGGACCACAGGCACCACTACGAGCTGATCCGCGCGGACACGCCGTGCCGCCTGTATTACGACCTCGAGTTCTCCACGGAGACCAACCCCGAGTTCGACGGCGTGCGCGCTGTGGACGCCCTCGCGCGCCTCACCCTGGAGCGGCTCGCGAGCGAGCACGGGGTGGGTATCGCGCGGCGGCCGGCCACGACGGACACCCTCGCTACCGATGGTTCCGATGGTGACGGCGGTTCGTCCAGAAACAAAGTCGACCCGTTCGACCCGAAGGACGTCGTCGTGGTTCTGAAGTCCACGGGGAGCGAGGAGGCGCGGAAAAAGTTCAGCAGGCACCTCGTGTTTCGGCTCCCCGGGGTGGCGTTCGCCTCCGCCGCGCACTGTGGCGAGTTCGTGCGACGCCTCCACGCGGACATGTCGTCCCGGCGGGGCTCGGATCCCGACTGCGACGCCGTGTTCGTGCGCGGAGAGAACGCGGCGAAAGACGCGCCCAGGGACGTCTCCTTCGTTGACCTCGGCGTGTACACCCGCAACCGCGCGTTCCGCCTGTACCTGTCCTCTAAACACGGGAAGAAGCACAGACTGCTCCCCACGCGCCGGTTCTTCGACGCCGCCGCGCGCG
>Ga0181564_10005522_pt1 | contig 10498 bp, 10 predicted proteins | sample 011ome_24_FD_134512 | JGI IMG/M metagenome (GOLD analysis project Ga0181564, IMG submission 134512) | Coastal salt marsh microbial communities from the Groves Creek Marsh, Skidaway Island, Georgia - 011513CT metaG (megahit assembly) | ecosystem: Environmental > Aquatic > Marine > Intertidal... | reverse complement strand
AGCTACCGATTAAAGTTTCTAAACCCAAGGCAGCACCACTAATATTTCCTGCTTCATAAGCCGTATTACCAATCATTATAGCTCCAAAAATGAGAATCAATACAAAATTACGTGCCCAAGGAAGTTCAATTTCCTCCCTGATTACCCCTATAATACTTTTTCTGCCTATGATTCCAATTCGAACTGCCATACCTTGAAGAACAATTGCTGCACCTATCGACAAAATAATAGCCCAAAGCAGTTGGAAGCCAAACGCTACCCCCACTAAAGTACAGAGTGTGACTGTTCCAGGACCGATAAAGGCTGCTGCCACTAAAGGACCGGGACCAATATTTTTTAAAAAACGTCTTAACATTAGGGGTTTTGTGTTAAAGGTAGCTTACTAAACAAAGCTATACAAGTTTACTGCATTTCCTTTAGATTATTTCATCCCTTCAAATACCCCCAAACCAAATAGGGCATAATCGTACTTTACGGGGTCTTCAGGGTCAAATCCCCGTAGACTTAAATCCAGTTCCTCAACTGCTTTTTGATCGTTTTGTTTGCGATTGAGTAAACCCAAACTTCTGGCAACGTTTCCGCTGTGAACATCAAGTGGACATGAAAGTTGAGCAGGAGTGAGGCTTTTCCAAAGACCAAAATCCACTCCGTTTTTAGCATCTCTAACCATCCATCTTAAAAACATATTGATGCGCTTAGCTGCCGAGCCTTTTAAGGGGTCTGCAACATGTTTTTCAGTTCGCTTTTCATGTTTTAATTCAAAAAAAGAATTTCTGAATTCGTGTATGTTTTGATCAAGGCGTTGATTGCCTAATGCTTTTGAAAAAGCAGCTTCCAAACCCCCATGACGGGTATAAAGTTGTCGTAAGGCTTTAATAAAATAGCGAAGATCAGTACTGTTAAAAGTCCGATGTACAAAAGAATTAAAAGAGTCTAGATCCGCTGGTTTGTGCTCCATGACAAAATGGTAAGGGTCATTACCCATCAGTTCTAACATGCGCATTCCACTCTTAATAATGCTAAGTCGATTGCCCCAAGCAATAGAAGAAACTAAAAAACCACTGATTTCTACATCCTCTTTTTTTTGAAAGAGGTGTGGTATTTGGATGGGATCTTGTTCCAGAAAATGAGGCTGCTCATAAGTAGCTGCCTTGTGATCTAAAAAGTCTTTGAGTTCTTTTGTATTCAAACCTTTATTGCTCCGTCTATGATGCTGATACTGCGGTCCGCTCTTTTTGCCAACTCTTTGTTATGGGTGACAATTACAAAACTGCATTGCTGCTCTTCACGTAATTCAAAAAATAAATCGTGGAGCTGATCTGCATTTTCCGAATCCAGATTTCCGCTAGGTTCATCGGCGAATATGATCTTTGGATCATTGATCAAAGCCCTGGCTACAGCAACACGTTGCTGCTCGCCTCCTGAGAGTTGCGTAGGTCGGTGATTTGCTCGATCCTCAATTCCTAATCGTTTTAATAGCGCCAAACCTTTTTTCTCAGCTGCCTCAGTGTCCGAACCGGCAATCCAGGTGGGCAAACAGACATTTTCTATGGCTGTAAACTCGGGGAGTAATTCGTGAAATTGAAAGATAAAACCCATATTTTGATTCCTAAACAATGACAACTCTTTATCTCCAAGTTTGGTAGTGTCAGTTCCGTTTAAAAATACATGACTATTGGGATCAGTATTGGGGCGATCTAAAGTACCTAAAATATGAAGTAATGTTGTTTTCCCTGCTCCTGAAGGACCCACTATAGTGACAATTTCTTTCTCATTGATCTCTATATCAATCGATTTTAACACGGCGAGTTCACCGTAGTTTTTAGAAATTTGAACAGCCTGTAGTAGTGGTTTCATAGAACGCACCAAATTTAATTCTTTTTTATTCATCTATTCAGACTCTTTCTAAAGATTAAACAAACGTTTAGAGAATGAGCGATAAAAGCACTGATTAGATCAAATAGACGATACAATACTGTGATATACAGAGGAGTTTTTATATATTTGTTTAACTTAATAAAAAAAAAGTTGATCAAAACTATATATTTAGCTGGAGGTTGTTTTTGGTGTACGGAGGCTGTTTTTCAGAGAATCAAAGGTGTGCAAAGCGTTATGCCAGGTTATATTGATGGTAAAATAAAAAACCCTGCATACCGAGAAGTTTGTACAGGGAGAACAGGTCATACCGAGGCAATTTCGATTGAGTACGACGAGGGTCAGGTTCAACTGACTGATTTGCTCTTGATTTTTTTTAACACCCACGATCCAACCACATTAAACCGACAAGGAAACGACGTAGGAACCCAGTACCGATCCGGTATTTATTTTACTGATATAGAGCAAAAAGAAATTGCTCAAATGGTAATCAAGCAACTGACTAAAGAAGCAGTTTTTAAAGACAAGATTGTGACTGAGCTGAAAGAGGCCACACCCTTTTATGAAGCTGAACAGGGACATCACAATTATTTCAATAGAAACCAAGAGCAGCCCTACTGTTCCTATGTAATCCATCCTAAGATGGAAAAACTAAAACACTATTTTTCAAACCACTTAAATGAATCTTATGAATGATAATTTTGATATCGAAACCTTACCGATAACAGAGCAAATAAAAACAAATTACGAAGACATCATCCATTTACTTGGGGAAGATAAATTACGCGAGGGCTTACTAAAGACTCCAGAGCGCGCCTCAAAGGCAATGAAGTTTTTGACAGGTGGCTATGAGCAAGATCCAAAGCAAATTCTACAAGGCGCCATGTTTGAGGAGAGTTATAACGAGATGGTCATTGTCAAAGAGATTGAACTCTATTCACTTTGCGAACACCACCTGCTGCCATTTTTTGGTAAAGCACATGTCGCTTATGTTCCAAACGGAAGAATTGTAGGGCTTAGCAAAATTCCACGTGTAATTGACGTGTTTGCAAGAAGATTACAAGTACAAGAGCGTCTTACTGAACAAGTATTAGACTGCATCAACGATACGCTTCAACCCAAAGGAGTCGCTGTAGTTATAGAGGCTTCTCATATGTGTATGATGATGCGCGGTGTGCAAAAGCAAAATTCAGCAACTACGACTTCAGGATTTAGAGGAGTGTTTAAAGATACAGATACCCGAAACGAATTTTTGAATCTGATTCAATCAAAACTATCCTAGACTTAAGTCTCAGGATTTTTCTTTAAAAAAACGTTTGAATCCCATGCGTTTGAGGATTTTCTTTTCAAATTCCCAAAAGAATCTGAATTGTAGGAAGATTGTCCCAAAAAAGAGCAGCAATACTTGGTAGGCAGGAAAAACGATTAAAATCCGGATTATCCAATACAGCAGTTCCCCGCCCCAGATGGATTCAAAGGCTTCAGGATGTATATTGAAGAAATCAAGTATGGGTTTAGCAACTTTGACACTCATGGAGCCCGTTATACCAAAAACGATAAAGACTACAACTAACTGAAAATTAGAAGTAATATTCCATTTTTGCTTTAGGCGATTAAAATACAATAGCTTTTTATTTGAGTAAAGAAGCGATTTGACTAGCGAGTTCTTCTCCAATACGATCTTGAGCCTCTAAAGTAGCCGCACCGATGTGTGGAGTTAGTGAAATTTTATCGTGCATAAGTAGCTTAATCTCGGGTTTAGGCTCGTTTTCAAAAGTATCAAGACCAGCAAAAGAGAGTTGCCCCGAGTCTAAAGCGTCAACGAGAGCAACCTCATCGAGTACACCTCCACGTGCAGCATTGATAATCGCGGCACCTTTTTTCATTTTTGAAAAAGCAGCTTTATCGATGACATAGTCTTTTTGTGAAGGTACGTGTAAGCTGATAAAATCAGCCTGTTCTAAGAGACTGTCCATGTCTTGAGTTTGGATCTCTTCAGTGACAGCTGCCCCTGAAAACAAAGAAACTTTAATTGAAGCTTTATCGATAAACTTGTCTGCAGCGATCACATTCATACCAATTCCAAGTCCGATTCGAGCAACCTCTTGTCCGATCCGCCCAAAACCAATAATTCCAAGCGTCTTCCCTCTAAGTTCAACCCCTTTAGCATAGGCCTTTTTAAGCCCTTTAAAGTTGGTTTCGCCTTCTAGAGGCATACTTCTATTAGCGTCGTATAAAAAGCGTACTCCTCCATAAAGATGAGCAAAAACCAATTCAGCTACAGAGGCAGAGGAAGCTGCCGGTGTATTGATAACGTGCAGGCCTTTTGACTTGGCGTAATCAACGTCTATATTGTCCATACCCACACCTCCTCGTCCGATGAGTTTAAGGTTAGGGCATTGATCGATAAGTTCTTTACGAGCAGTAGTAGCGCTTCTTACAAGCAGTCCAACAATAGCATTAGAGTTGATGTAGTTGACAAGTTGTTCTTGTGCGACATTCGTTGTAATGACCTCAAAGCCATCAGCAGTTAGTGCATCTATACCTGTTTGAGATATACCGTCGTTTGCTAATATTTTCATAGTTTTTTTATAGTATTACTGAGTAAGCTTATTGTTTTTTTTCTAGTATTTGCATGCAGTCGACTAAAATCTCGACACTTTCAATAGACATGGCGTTGTACATAGAGGCGCGATATCCTCCTACAGAACGATGCCCTTTAAGTCCACTGATACCCGCGGTTTGGCACAAGCTGTCAAAGGCTTCTGTATATGCAGTGTCTTTAAGATTAAAGGTTGCATTCATATCAGACCGGTCTTCTTTAGCAGCAAAGCCTTCAAAGAGGCTGTTACGGTCAATTTCTCCGTAGAGTAGTGTAGATTTTACTGAATTTTTATCACCCAATGATCGGATACCGCCTTGGGATTCAATCCAACGCATGTTGAGCATGGAAGTATATACAGCAAATACAGGAGGCGTATTAAACATACTGTCCTTGCCGGCATGGACCTCATAACTCATCATAGACGGTATGGCTCTAGAAACTTTTCCTAAAAGAGATTCTTTTACAATTACCAGAGTGGTTCCTGCAGGACCCATATTCTTTTGTGCTCCAGCGTAAAACAAGTCAAATTTTGAATAATCAAAAGTTCTTGAGAATATATCTGAACTCATATCAGCAACTAGGGGAGCATCTGTTTCTGGAATGGATTTAAACTGGGTTCCGAAAATAGTATTATTGGTAGTGAGGTGGAGGTAATCCAAACCACTGGGGATGGAATAATCTTTTGGAATGTGGTTGTAATTCTGATCTTTAGAACTTGCTATTTCGATAACTTCACCAAACAATTTAGCTTCTTTAATCGCTTTATCAGACCAAGTACCCGTATTGAGATAGCCCGCTTTATTTTCTAATAAATTATATGCTGCCATCAAAAACTGAAGACTGGCACCACCTTGAAGAAAAATCGCTTTATATCCTTTCCCCTCAAGATCTGTCAATCGCAATGCGCGTTCGCAAGCCTCGTCCATGATATCGATAAAGGCTTTACTTCGGTGAGAAATTTCAATTAAGGAAAGTTTTGAACCGTCAAGTTCTTTTACTGCTTCAGCAGCTTGGTGCATCACCTCCTTTGGAAGTATAGAAGGACCCGCACTAAAATTATGAAGACGCATAGCTTTTTTGAAGTGTTTAATTTTTTTGCAAATATTGCGATTCTAAGACTAAATCTAGAGTTTTTGTACTGTTTTTTTTGTTGGAGTTGTTAACAGCAGTTGCCTTAATGATGTGGTAAATAATTTTGAACTTTACTTTTAACAGGCCTCCCTATAGTTTTTCTAAAAAGGCCAGGGTATCAACCCTATCAGCATAATCGTCTAATTCGGGCTGTTGGGCTTTACCGAAAGGAATAGCATTGGAGAGTTCTGTATTGGAAATTACACATTGAATTTTATCCTTTTGAGAGTCCAAGATTTTATTTAATTCTTCAAGCTTGTCGTAATATTCGTAGTGAACACAGGCTATGGGCGCACTAAATTCGGGATTTTCTCTTAAAATTATAAATCCATTTTCAAGGAAATCAAACTCACTCATCAAAAATACCGCTTTATTGTAATCGTAGTTGTTGGCATATTTGGCATGCTGTATTATTTCTGCCAAAGGATAAAGTCCTCCAAAAACTTGATTTAGATCGTAGTTTTTAGGCAAATACAGTTTGGAGACGTTTCTACACCCTAATCCAAAATACTGCAGTATATCAAGCCCAAGCTTTTGAAGGTCTTCTTTGGTCTCACTCCCGTCTAACACAGCAATCCCATTTCTGTTTTTACGAATGATATGAGGGTAGTTACCAAAATAGTGATCAAAATAGCGACCTGCATTGTCAGAACCAGTTGCGATGACAGCATCAAAATCAGTAAAGGGTTCTTTTGTAAATGTAAAACAGTCTTCATCTGCTTCATTTTCCAAAAACTTGCTGAGGTAGGGGAGTAAATATTCATCTTTTGAGGCGCATTTAACGACACTTTGATGTCCGCTTAACCACACACAAATTAAATCGTGAAAACCTACCAAAGGGATGTTTCCAGCTAAAATAAGTGCAATATTCTTTGGCTTGCTTAAAGATACTAAATTATAGGGTTGTAGCCAAGTTTTCAAGTTTTCTTCAGTTAATACACTTCCCCAATCAGTAAATGCTTTAGTAATATTTTCATAAGTAAACCATCCGTTGGCTGCAGTTGCTTGTTTTACACATTCATTGAGGTCTGTATAGGGCGGTTCATCACCATTGAAATGAAGCAGGAAATCTCCCAATTTAACAAGGGCTTTGAAGCGTTTTAAGTTTGCAGTCATTTCTTTGTACAGTATCGATGAAGGTCTTACTTTTGCGCAAATGTAAGCAAAGAAAATTGCTATGGCTATAATCATTACTGACGAATGCATTAATTGTGGTGCCTGTGAACCTGAATGTCCTAATACCGCAATTTATGAGGGTGCGGAAGATTGGCGTTACCAAGACGGAACATCCCTAAAAGGAGATGTAGTGCTACCCAACGGAAAGCAGGTCAACAGTGATGAATTTCAAGAGCCTGTATCCGACGAATATTATTTTATCGTACCGGATAAATGTACAGAGTGTAAAGGCTTCCATGACGAGCCTCAATGTGCAGCCGTTTGTCCTGTCGATTGTTGTGTTCCTGATGAGGATCATGTAGAGTCCGAAGAGACCCTATTGGGTAAGCAGCGCTTTATGCATCCAGAAAACTAAGTAGTTCTGGATGGCGAAAGTCAATCAATTCAATTGAATTTTCTCGGAGTTTGTTTGCGCAATGTTTACTTGTAAAGTAAGCGGCATCCTCTGCTCGCCACTGGTCACCAAAATTAGGATGGTCAACGGTTATCTGCTCCATTTCAGCACTTTTTAAAGCAGGGTGAATAAGGAGTAAGGAAATTCCTTCACTTAGATTGTCCAAGACTCGGTCGTAAAAGTGAGCTAAACCTCGGTTAGAAAACTCATCAAACGATCCCATATAGATGGATTCCCAGCAGCCTTTTTCAGGCAGTTTAAATGCTGAAGGAGATTCTCCAGTGTAGGCAATGAGTTTTTTGCTAATTACTATAGGTAAGTTGTATTCTTTCCCTAGTTCTTGATAAAGGTCTATTAAATCTTGTCGAACTCCTAAGGTGTACATATGAGAATCGAGATGCGTAGGTTTTAAACCTAAAGACAAGGCAAATTCTATTTGATTTTTCAGTTCTAAATACACTTCCTCCAAAACAGCACCATCACGAATAGCCGCTCTTTTTGGATAAAAATGGCCTTGATGATTGACCAGTGAAGGAATTTGATTGACAGCTGTGATCGGACGGAAGGGATAGGTTTTCCATTCTCCAGTAAGGGTGAGGTGAATACCGTAGTCAACCTCTGGATGTTCAAGGCAGAATTGAGCCATTTCAAAAAACCAAGGACAGGGAACCATCAAACTGGTCGAATTAATTGATCCTTCTAACAGTCCGATTTGTGTGGCCTTATTTTCCGACCACGCCATACCCGCATCGTCGGCGTGGATGATCAAATATTTTTTCTTCATTTTACCAAATTAAACTATTCTTTAATAAGAACTAAATTCAAGTGTAAAAGAAAGATTACTTTTGCGAAAAATTATTCTGTATGAAAGCTGGTATCGTAGGCTTACCTAATGTGGGCAAATCCACTCTCTTTAATTGCCTTTCCAATGCAAAAGCTCAAAGTGCAAATTTTCCCTTTTGTACCATCGAACCCAATATAGGTGTGGTTAATGTACCTGATACACGCCTTCAAACTCTTGAAGAACTTGTAAAACCTGAACGTGTTTTGCCAGCAACTGTTGAAATCGTAGATATTGCTGGTTTGGTAAAGGGTGCAAGTAAAGGAGAAGGTTTGGGAAATCAGTTTTTAGCAAATATTCGTGAAACAGATGCCATACTTCACGTTTTGCGTTGTTTTGACAATGACAACATCGTTCATGTTGACGGTTCGGTCAATCCAATCCGAGATAAAGAAACCATAGATATAGAGTTACAGCTTAAAGATTTAGAAACTGTAGAAAAGAAACTTGAAAAGGTAGGTCGTGCAGCACGGACCGGCAACAAAGAAGCTATCAAAGAAAAAGAGGTTTTGGATGGTGTCAAAAATGCCTTGGAGCAATCCAAAAATATAAGAAGTCTTGAGTTAAAAGAAGAAGAGCGGTTGGAATATGTCAAGCCGCTGCAGTTGATTACTGACAAGCCTGTACTTTATGTGTGTAATGTTGATGAGGCAGCTGCAAAAACTGGGAATGCATATGTCGATCAAGTAAAAGAGGCTGTGGCAGGTGAGTCAGCAGGTCTTTTAATACTGGCGGTAAGTATAGAGGCTGATATCAATGAACTGGATAGTTTTGAGGAACGACAAATGTTCTTAGAAGATTTAGGACTGGAGGAAGCAGGGGCTGCAAAGCTGATTAGAGCAGCCTATTCATTACTCAATCAACAAACCTATTTTACAGCAGGTGAAAAAGAAGTACGCGCATGGACCATCCCCGTTGGAGCTACAGCTCCGCAGGCAGCAGGAGTGATACATACCGACTTTGAAAAAGGGTTTATCCGTGCGGAAGTGATCAGCTATGAGGATTACGAAAATTACGGATCAGAGGCTAAAGTAAAAGAAGCTGGAAAGATTCGTGTAGAGGGTAAGGAATACATCGTTCAAAATGGAGATGTTATGCATTTTCGATTTAACGTCTAAAACTATTGAGAAATGACCTTCAGCCAATCCCAACACAAAATTCTTATATTGATTTTTGGGATTGCTGCAATTAGTGCTGAACTTTTTAATTCCTCATTGTTTTTCGCCTTAAAGCCATTGTGTACGATCTCAATTTTTACATATCCATTGCTTTTTAGAAATGCTGCAATAAACAGCTATTCTAAGCATATCGCTATGGGATTGTTTTTTTGCCTTGTTGGTGATACCTTTTTACTCTTTGAGTCTTATTTTGTGTGGGGCTTAGCCTCTTTTTTAGTTGCACATTTGATTTTTCTTTTCGCCTTTATAAAAAGGCAAGGATGGTTATGGGAGCCGAGAGTTGCAGTTGTCTTAGCCCTTATTGCAGTTAGAGTATTTACATTAGTGTCGGAGGGTTTAGATAGTTTGTTTTATCCTGTATTGATTTATCTCATAGTCATTGTACTCATGAGCTGGCAGGGTTGGGCGCTGGCACTCAATCCGAAAATGGAATATCGCAGTTTTTTGAGTTGGGCTGTCTCATTGTTTTTATTTTCAGATGCTTTAATAGCAGTTGATAAATTCTATTTTTCTCTTTCCTTTTCAGGGGTTTTAATACTAGCCACTTATTGGATTGCTATCTTTTTGATTGCTCGATCGGCTTCAAAATAAAAGACAAAATTTTTAGGCTACTACAGGGCTAATCTGTTGAATCCTATTACTTTTGCAGCTTAATTTTATAACAAGCCTTTGAAAGCATTTCAACTTATAGACAAATCAACAGGCGGAAGCGTCAAAAACGATATATTATCTGGTATAACCGTGGCATTGGCCTTGGTTCCTGAGGCAGTTGCCTTTGCATTTGTAGCAGGAGTTTCGCCCGTTGTGGGTCTTTATGGCGCTTTTATGATGGGTCTGATAACTTCAATTTTTGGTGGGCGCCCTGGGATGATTTCCGGTGCTACAGGTGCCATGGCAGTAGTTATGGTTCATTTGGTTAAAGAGGGAAATACTTTAGGTGGTTCTGATGCTGCAGGACTGCAATACTTATTTTTTACACTGCTGTTGGCTGGTGGAATTCAAATGTTGGCAGGAGTATTGCGGCTCGGGAAATTTGTGCGGATGATTCCACATTCGGTCATGATGGGATTCGTCAACGGACTGGCAATTATGATATTTATTTCTCAATTAGGGATGTTTAAAAGTCAAGGTGAATGGTTAGAAGGATCAGCTTTAATGGTGATGTTAGGCTTGGTAATTGCCACTATGGCAATCATGTTTGTCTTGCCCATGTTAACTAAAAAAATACCAGCAGCTTTGACCGCTATTTTGGCTGTATCAATGCTGGTGATCTTTAGCGGTGTGGAAACGGAAACGGT
>Ga0181564_10005521_pt1 | contig 10500 bp, 4 predicted proteins | sample 011ome_24_FD_134512 | JGI IMG/M metagenome (GOLD analysis project Ga0181564, IMG submission 134512) | Coastal salt marsh microbial communities from the Groves Creek Marsh, Skidaway Island, Georgia - 011513CT metaG (megahit assembly) | ecosystem: Environmental > Aquatic > Marine > Intertidal zone... | reverse complement strand
GTCGTCCAGATGAAGCACGAGCAGCTCCTCGGGGGGGTCGGGGGGCGAGTCACCATCCGGGGGTCTCGGTTCCCTCGCGCGCGCGCGCTTCCCCGCGGCGCCCATCCCCGCGCGCCAGGCGCGGATCGCCACTGTCAGCGCGTTTGAGGGAAAAGCGCATTTAGGTCCGCGACAGCGATGACAGCTTTTTTTGCCTCGTCATCATCCGATCGGACAGGCGAGAGGGCACGGTAAGGGTGCCGTTCACGAAACAAGGAAATCCATCGAAAGAGCAGTCTTGAAAAACCGGAAACTGACCATCGGATTTTCATCGTGGAAGATTTTTGTAAGATCCGTCGAAGCGAGCGCTAGGAGTGACACGATAGCCGCGCAAATAATCTGCTATCCGGCACACATCACCTCGCGCGCCTCGCCCGGCGCTGCAGCAGGTAGGCCACGATGAGGCGCCAACGAAGCGTGGTGCAGATGCTCCGGGCGCTCACGCCCACGGCGGCGCGCCCCAAGGTCGTGCGCGCGGTCACGCAGGCGAGCACAAACACCGTCGACAAGGCGCACGGCGGCACTGTGTATCCGGTCGTGCTGCGCACGCCCGTGAAGCAGTACAACAACGTGGACGGCGGGCGGATCGACGACGGGCGGTACACCAACTTCCGCGCGGACGTCACCAAGCTCGTCCCGCAGGAGCGCGTGTACACGGATCCCGTCAAGACGTTCGCCTACGGAACGGACGCCTCCTTCTACAGGTTGCTCCCGCAGGTGGTCGTCAAGGTGCACAACGAAAAAGAGGTTGGGGAAATCCTCCCCATGGCGGCGAAGCACGAGACGCCCGTCACGTTCAGAGCCGCGGGGACGTCTCTGTCCGGCCAGGCCGTGACGGACTCCATCCTGCTCAAGCTGTCCCACACCGGCAAGAACTTCAGGAACTACGAGATCAAGGTGCGTGTCCCCGAGACGCGAGCGCGCGACGCGCGTTTCTTCCGATCGAGGGTACCGACGTCGTCGTGGCGCGCGCCAACGACTGGATTCGTCCCAGAAGATGTTTTTTTCGACGCGAAATTCGACGCGCCAATCGACGCGCGCGACCGCGCCGCTCTCACGTCTCTCCGCGCGCTGACAACGAAGCCCCTGTCGTGTGTTCGTCATCCTCTTGTCCTCCTCTCGCTCCCCCCTCCGTCATTTCGTGTTCACGCGGCACAGAACGAAGGCAAGGAGATCACGGTCGAGCCCGGGTTGATCCTCGGCGAGGTGAACCGTCTGCTGGCCAAGTACAAGCAGCAGAACGGCTTGGACGTGCAGTACAAGATGGGCCCCGACCCCTCGTCCATCGACTCGTGCATGATCGGCGGCGTCGTCGCGAACAACTCCTCCGGGATGTGCTGCGGGGTGAAGCAGAACACCTACCACACGCTGAAGGACATGCGCATCGTGTTCGTGGACGGCACGGTGCTGGACACGGCGGACGCGGAGAGCCGCGCGTCGTTCCTGAAGTCGCACGCGAAGCTCGTGGAGGGCGTCGTGAACCTGGCGTCGCGCGTGCAGGCGGACAAGGAGCTGAGCGCGCTCATCACCAAGAAGCACGCCATCAAGTGCACGACGGGGTACTCCATGAACGCGCTCGTGGACCACCCGGTTTCGGACCCCATCGAGATCATCAAGAGGCTGATGATCGGCTCGGAGGGCACGCTCGGGTTCGTGTCGCGGGCGACGTACAACACCGTGGTGGACCACCCGCACAAAGCCTCGGCGTTCATCGTGTTCAAGGACGTGCGCGAGGCGTGCCGCGCGGCGGCCGTGCTCCGCCGCGAGACGGACGTGGACGCGGTGGAGCTGTTTGACCGCGCGTCGCTCACGCAGTGCGAGGGGCACGAGCAGATCATCGGCTTGGTGCCCACCATCGCCGACGCGCCGAAAACCGGCGCCGCGTTGCTCATCGAGTGCCGCGGCGCGACGGACGACGAGCTCAACGCGGGTATTAAGGCGGTGTCGACGGCTTTGGACGACGCGAACATGGACTACCTGAACCCGCGCGAGTCCACGTACCCGTTCATGAAGGATGAGGCGGTGTACAAGGTGTACTGGGACGTGCGCAAGGGTTTGATTCCCCTGGTCGGGTCTTCGAGGCAAGCCGGCACGTCCGTGCTCATCGAGGACGTCGCGTGCGAGGTCGACAAGCTCGGGGACATGACCCAGGACCTGATCGACATGTTCGAGCGGTTCGGGTACGACGACGCGTCCGTGATGGGCCACGCGCTCGAGGGGAACCTGCACCTGGTGTTTTCGCAGGGGTTCAGGAACGACGAGGAGGTGAAGAAGTACGCGGCGATGATGCAGGAGCTGTGCGAGATCGTGGCTGAGAAGTACCAAGGGTCGCTCAAGGCTGAGCACGGCACCGGGCGCAACGTCGCGCCGTTCGTGGAGATGGAGTGGGGCGCGAAGGCGTACGCGCTGATGTGGGAGCTGAAGGAGCTGTTCGACCCGGAATACGTCCTGAACCCGGGGGTGATTCTCAACCGCGACCCGGACACGCACCAGAAGTTCCTCAAGCCCAAGCCCGTGGCGGACCCCATCGTGGACATGTGCATGGAGTGCGGGTTCTGCGAGAGCAACTGCCCCTCGCGCGACCTGTCGCTGACGCCGCGCCAGCGCATCACCGTCTACCGCGAGATTTCGCGCCTGCAGGCGATCGAGACGCCCTCCAACGAGGAGCAGGCGCGCCTGGACGAGTTCCTCGACATCTTCACCTACGAGGGCGACGCGACGTGCGCGGCGGACGGCATGTGCCAGGTTAAGTGCCCCGTCGGCATCAACACCGGCGAGCTCATCAAGAGCCTCCGCGAGCGCGAGCTCAAGAAGCAGACCACCGCGACGCGCGGCGCGAACGCGCTGGCGAACAACTTTGGCGCGTTCGCGAGCGCCGTCCCTCCGTTTCTCAACGTCGTGAGCCTCGCGCACTCGCTTCTCGGCGGCGGCGTTTTGCGCGCAGTCTCCGGCGCGCTGAACGGCGCCACCGGGAACCTCGTGCCCGTGTGGAACGAGCACATGCCCACGGGCGCGCCCCGGCTGCCCGCGCCGCACGTGCCCTCCGCCTCCGCGGAGGCGAGCAAGGGCCTGCCCCGCAAGGTTGTGTACCTGCCCTCGTGCGTGACGCGCATGATGGGCCCGGCGAAGGGCGACGAGGCGGCTGGCGGCGTCGCCGACGCGATGATGAGCGTCCTGAAGAAGGCGAACTACGAGGTGGTGTACCCCGCGGGTTTGTCCAACTCGTGCTGCGGCATGCTGTTCAACAGCCGCGGGTTCAAGGCGACCGCCTCGGCGAAGGGCTCGGAGCTGGAGGAGGCGCTCATGGTCGCCTCCGAGGGGGGGAAGCTGCCCATCGTCGTCGACACGAGCCCGTGCCTGGCGCAGATCAAGGAGCAGCTCTCCAACCCCGCGCTGCGCTTCTCGCTGTACGAGCCCGCGGAGTTCATCTCCAACCACCTGGTGGACAAGCTGGAGTGGAACAAGGTGCGCGAGCACGTCGCGATCCACGTCCCGTGCTCGTCCAAGAAGCTGGGCGTCGAGAACACGTTCGCGAAGATCGCCGGACTGTGCGCCGAGCAGGTGACGCCCTCGGGCGTCCCGTGCTGCGGCATGGCGGGGGACCGCGGGATGCGCTACCCGGAGCTCACCGGGTCGTCGCTCTCGTACCTGGACCTGCCGAAGTCGTGCTCGGACGGCTACTCCACGTCGCGCACGTGCGAGATGTCGCTCTCGAACCACTCGGACGGCGTGCCGTTCAAGGGGCTGGTGTACTTGGTGGATGAGGCGACGAGCGCCAAGAGCGCGTGAGCGAGTGCGGCTTTATCGACGCGAGCGGCGCGGCGCGAGTATATCAAAACTCGAGCGCGCGATATTCTTTTTTGTGATGCAAACGCCGGAGGCTTTCCGGATACCCAACTCTCGACGCGTCGACCCGCTTTCACGGTACACGACACGACACGACACGCGACGTGTTCGCGCTACCGCACCTCCCGCCGGGCGTGTTCCGTGGCGCGTTCCCTGGCCTTCTTGCGCCTCGCCGCCGCCGCGTCGGGCGCCGCCTCCCCCGCGACCCGCCGCTGCGCCGCCGCCAGACGCGTCTGCTCTTCGTGGAACGCGCGGAGCTCTTGTTTCCAGCGCGCGGCGCTGACGTGTCCCCGCAACTCGGGAGGCACGTCCGCGCGGTCCAGCGCGCGTTGACGCGCGCCGGCCGTGCCCCGCCGCGCGGGACGAAACTCGTCGTCCTCCTCGCCGCCGCCGACGCGCCGCGGCGGCGCCTCGGCGGGTTTGCTCGCGTCGGCGGCTCTTCTCCGGCGCGCGTGGTCCGCGACGCCGAACCTCCTCTGCCTGCTCTTGATGGACGGCGTGAACATGATGGCGACGTCCAGCGCGATATGCAGGGCGATGCCGATGATGAACACGACCCACTCCAGAAACGTGCGCCCGCGCGCGTCGCCGCGTCTCTCGTCGTCCTCGTCGTCCTCCCGTCCCCGGGGACGGTCGTCCTCCTCCCCGGAGGCGTCCCCGGGCGCGAACGTGACGCCATCGCCGCCCCTTCGCCTCTCTCGCTTCTCCCTGCGACGGCGCGCCTCGGGCCTCGCCGACGGAGGCGCGGGCGTGTCGTCCTCGTCGACGTCGTCCAGCACGGGATCGGGGGGGGGCACGTCCGGCGGGGACGCGGAGGGCGCCGAAGTGGAAGCGCCTCCGTTCGGATCCTCGCTCGTCTCCGCGGACTCGGGGATCGGAGGCTCCGCGTCCACCGCACCGGGGGGGGTCTCGGGGAAGGTCTCGTCGAGCCACTGCTTCGCCTTGGCCTTTCGGTGCTCCGCCATCGCGCCCGCCCGTGTGAGCTCCGGCGCCGCGCGGATCCGAGAAACGCGCGATTCGCGCTAACAAAAGCCGTGTTTCTTGGTCGATCCCGCGAAAAAACGCAGTTTCGGCTTGAGCCGTCGAGCAGAAGCGTGCGCTCGAGACCGGTGCTCGCGAGCGTCCCTTCGCTCCTTCCGCTCAAGCGGGCACCGCGCGTCCCGGCCACGACTTCGCGCACGCCCCACGCGCCGTCGCGCCGTCGTCGCGCGGACCCGAACCGAGGCGGGGACGCGCGCTCTCGGGTTCGGCGTGACCTTAATTAAGCCCTCTTCGGAAGCGGCGCTCTCGGCTAATCAGGCCTCGCGGCGGTCGCGCGCGCGCCCCTCCCGTTCGCGATGGTGAAGCACGTGAACCTGAACCACGCGATGCGCGCGTTCGACCCGCAGGGCCTGCAGGACCGCCACCCCGACCGCTCGGAGCCCTTCCCCAAGCACGTCGTCCCCACCGAAATCGCGGTGGCGTACGGGGGCCGGCGCGTGCGCAAACTCGCGGATGCGCTCCGCCTCCCCGCGACGGCGGGGACCCGCTCGGCGACCCTCTCTGCGGGCGAGCGCGCGCGGTGCATGCGGTACCTCCTCGGCCTGATGACGGACCAGGAGGCCAAGGCCGAGGCTGTGGCGTGCGAGGTGGCTGCGCCCCTTGCCGCGACGCTGACGCGCGAGAACGAATCCGTGGAAAACAAGGCGCTGGCGTGCGCGCTGCTGCAGTCGTTGGCGCACTCGCTGGAGGGTCGCGCGTCCATCGTCGCCGTGGACGCGCTCGTCGCGGCCGCCGCGCTGCTCAAGGACGATGCCGCGCCCATGCGCGTCGCCGCGGGCGAGTTCCTGGCGTCCATGGCGAAGCACGCGGACGGCGCCGCCGCCGCGCTGCGCGCCGCTGAGGGAAACGTCTTGACGCTCTTGGCGTCGGCGGCGGTGGACGACGCGCCCCCCGCCACCGCCGCCGCCAAGGCGCTCTGCTGCGAGACGCTGGCGCTGCTGACGCTGACGGATGAGGGCACGACGCGCGCGCTGGAGGCGAAGACGGTGAACTCGATGAAGACCGTGCTGGAGTCCGAGTCGGCGCGGTGTGAGCCGGGGGGCGCGCGCTTGAAAGCGGCGGCGGCGCGGTGCCTGAAGAACGTGTGCCAGCGCGGCGTCGGGAAGATCGCGGCTTTCGAGATGGGCGCGCTCGCGTCGCTCGTCCCGCTGCTCCGCTCGCGGGACACGGACGTGCGGCTTCAAGCCACCGGGGCGCTGCTTTGCCTCACCGTGGAAATCGAGTGTAAGACCGCGCTGGCGAAGACGCCGGCGCTGTTCGACCTCGCGTCGCTGCTCCGAGACGAAAGCGCGGCGGTTGCCGAAAACGCGCTGCGCGTCGTGCAACAATGCGCGGAGGCGCCGGACGCGCGGAGGCGGATACGCGACGCGCTCGGAGAGCGAGACAAGGCGCTGGTGTTCGACGAGCGCGTCGTGGGGAACTGCGTGGTGAGCTTTTGATGATACCGTAACTCATAATATCGCATTCGTTAAAACGTTTCAGAGACGGTCCGTCGTCGCGGCTCAGGGTCCGCGCCGTATTAATGAAGGCGTCTCTCACATCGCCGCCGCGACGGCGGCGGCGGCGGCGGCGAGCGAAGCGACAACCGAGGTCGCGCCGGAGGTGGTCGTGTCATCGGCGGCGGTGGTGGTCGTCGTGGTCGTCGTGGTCGTGTCATCGGCGGCGGTGGTGGTCGTCGTGGTCGTCGTGGTCGTGCAGGTGTCGTAATTGTCCGCGCCAGGAAGACAGTATCCATCTTTGACCCAGTAGGCCGTGGACCCGTCGCACACGGCGGTGAGATCCTTGTCCTTGTTTTTCGTCCAGAAGATGTTGGTCGATCCGCCGTTCAAGTCGTTAATTTTCGCCGCCCAGCAGTTCATCACGCCGGGAACGAACGCGGGGTACGTCTTGCCGGTGTTGGTGATTTTTGAGATGCCCTTGTTCGAGCTCGTCGTGGTGGCTTGGATGATTTGCGAGTGGTAATGGTACACGTAGTCGCCGTGCGCGTGGCCGCCGCAGTTGTCGAGGCCGGTGCTGAACCCGGGCGCGGCGTTGGAGAGGTACCTGCCGTAGATCAAGGGACCGTCGTACGAAAAGCCAATCACGGGAGGGTGCACGGTGATGTCTTCGGTACCGTCGGTACCGGTGTAGTTCTCAGCGGAGTACAGGCACTTTCCGGCGGTCATCGAGAACGGATCGCCGTGCAAGTGCGGCTGCCCGCCGCCTTGGCCGACGTGCTCGTTGCACGAGTCCACCTCGCACGACTCCAGCGTGATCTGCAACGTGTTGGAGTACAGGGGGTAGATGCTCTGCCCGGCGACGGTGATTCCGATTCCGGCATCCGAGGGCAAGGCGTATTCGACCGATGCGCCATCGCTGAAGTAGCGGCCGGCGTCGGACTGGCCGGTGGCTTGCGCACAGAGCGTTTCGCCGGAAGCGAGCGTGCACTGATCGAAGTAGTCTTTGTTCTGGAGGTCATCGTCCGTTCCCCAGAGTTCATAAACGGACTCCAAGGGAAACACCTGCGTCTCCAATTGAGACATCGTGGCGGAGATCTCGCCGGTGACGCAGGCCGTGCCGTCGTCCATCGTGCCACCGGGGGCCTGGGAGATGTCGTCCATGTCCGTCGCCCAGCCAGGCTTCATCGTGGTCTGCAACACCAAGTAACGATCGGTGCAGTACGCGGCGACCACGCCTCCGTTGCCGTCGCGACCGACGTTGATGTTCGCGGCGAGCCAAGCGCTCGTGCACTTCGCGTCCGCGGTGTTCTGCGTGCACGTCTGCGTCTTGACTTTGGCGAGCTCGGTGGCGATGTCCATGTCTGCCGTCGCGGAGTTGTCGCACTTAGGCGACGTGCTGATGTCCGTGCAGTACGAAGGGCCGCACACCACATCCGCGGTATCGGTGCACGTGGCGGAGTCGACGGAGTTGCACTGGTGCGCGGAAACACGGGAACGAGTTGAACGTGCGTCAGCGTTGGGGCGTTTCGGGGGCGCTGGAACGTGGTCGACCCGGCCGCAGCTCGCGAGGGAAGCGTCGAGCGACGCGTCGAGCGACACGACGAATCTGGCCGAACGCGAACGATGCGCGCTCTCAGCGCGCGGCGACGTCCGGGAAGGACGGCTGTGTTGTTCGTTCTCGGCAGCGACGAGGAGTGTCACGACAAATCACGGACGAGAATTGGGCGTGGAAGGGGTCGCGAACGTACTTGGCAGTCGGCGGTCAGGGGGTACGTCTCGATGATCGTGGCCGCGTTGGCGGTCGCGACGCCGAGGGCGGCGATCGTGGCGACGCGAAGCATCGTGACAGGCGCGCGTCGTTGTGCGGACGAGCCATCGTTCTCGTTGTTGAACGCATTTTTCGTTCTCGAAAAAGTGCGTTTTCGACAACGAAAAAGCGTTCAACATAAATATCGCCGAAAGCCTCCCGATTCGCAGCGTGAAATGACAAAAACAGGCGCGGCGCCGCGCCGACCGCGCGCCTCCGCTTCCTCAGAAGGGGTAGCACGACCGTACATATAGTAATATACCGACCGACGCGCGTCACAATTCTATCGACCGCATCCACTTGATGTCGCCGCGGTCGGCGTCCGCGTGACCGAGGGGGGCGCTTCCGCGCGCGGACGCCGCCGCCACCTTCCGCTCCTGCACGCGCCGCTCGTCCTTGAGCGCATACACCACGTCCTCCAAGGGGACGTTGAGGCACACCCTCTGCGCGGCGCGGCGGCGCCCCGGGTCCGCCAGCAGCAGACCGCTGGCGGCCAGGCGGCACGCGATGGCCGCCGCCGCGCCCGCCGGGGGCAGCGGCTCGGCGTGCGTCCGGCACAGCTGCTCGTGCGTGCGCATGACGTGCGAGACGCACGCCTCGGTCACGCCGCTGCGCCGCAGCTCCAGCAGCAGCGCGCAGAGGAAGATGCGGTCGTGGCGGCTCGCCGCTTCCAGCATGCGCATGTGCGGTGACTGGAACATCTCGAACATGGCGTCCTTGATGTGCCGCATCACCACCTGCGCCGCGTCGAGCGCCGCGACGCGGCGCCGCGACGCGGCGTCGAGGTCGAGCGCGGGCGCGTCGCTCCCGGCGGCGCTTTCGCTTCCAAGCCGCGCCGCCTCTTTCTCGTCGAAGCTCCGCCCGGCGAGCGTCTCGGCGAGCTCGGCGGCGCGGCGGCAGAGCTCCAGGACGCGCCGCGCGTCGCCGGAAACGGCAGCCACCTTCCTGGACGCGAGCTCGATGGCCACCGCTTCGAACGCTTCCTTTTTTTCTTCGCCGGCGTTTTGTGTCGCGGAGTTCGAGACGTTCGAGACGTTCGAGACGTTCGAGACGTTCGTCGCGTCCTTCGGCGGCGTTCCCGACTCGGCGGCTTCTTCCAGCCTGGAACGCACGATCTTCTTGAGCTGGTCCGCGGTGTACGGCTTGAACACCACCTTGTTGTTCCCGAGCCGCGAGGAGATCTTGGGCAAAAGGCGCTCGGGAAGATCCAGCGTGTTGGCGATGCCCAGGATCACCAAACGGGACGCCCTGTGCGTGGGCCAGTCGAACAGGTTGTACAGCAGCTGCTGCGAGCGCGTGACGAGCAGATCCATCTCGTCGGCGACGAGAATCGTGACGCGCCCGTCGCCGCCTCTTCCTTCTTTAAACCGCGCGTCGAGAACCTCGCACGCGCGGTGCGGGCTCAGGCGCTCGCCGAGCAGTTCCTCTGCGATCGCGCTGTAGGCGTGCGCGGGGGTCTGCAGCCGCAAACCGTTGAGCTCGACGTGGTTGAACCGCGGGAGGTACCCGTCGCGGCTCTTCTTCCGTAGCGCGCGAATCACCTCGCGCACCGTCGCGGTTTTGCCCGTCCCGGGCACGCCCGAGATGTACACGCTCCTTCCTCGGCAGGCGACGCCCTCGTTGATGGCCTGCTCCACGAAGTCGTAAATCTTGCCCCGCTCCGCCTCGCGGCAGGGCAGCGAGCCGGGCGTGGTGGCCAGCGAAAGCGCCACACGCGCGCGGCCGAGCTTGGTCGCCGGCGCCTCGCGCTCGACGCGGCGCACCGCCATCGCGCCGAGGCCCATGACGCCGGCTTCGCCAGACGCCGCGGCGGCTTTGCGGCGAGACGCGGCGATGTGGCGGCTCACCGCGCGGCCGCGCCGACGCTTGTCCGCCGCGTCGGCGTTTTTGCCGCGCGAAAGCGGTCGCTTCTTCTTTCGCGCGGAGGAAGAGCCTCCTTCTCGCCCTTTTCGCCACTCGCCGCCGTCATCCGCATCCTCCGCGTCACCCTCCGAGTCCTCCTCCTCCCCCAACGCGTAGTCGTCCAGGTAGCGGTCCTCGCCCCGCGCCAGGCGGCCGCTCCGGCCGCGGCCCTCGTCGTCCGAGAACGTGTCCTCCTCCCAGTCGACGCGCCGCTTGAAACGCTGGAAGTGCGCGTCGTACGTGTACTCGCACAGGAACACGTCCTCGCCGGCGGCGCGCGCCGCGGCAACCGCCGCCGCGTCCACGGAGTCGTCATCCTCCGAGTCTACATCCTTCGCGTCCTTCGCATCCGTCGCGTCCGTCGCGTCGTCCCCGAGGGGGGGCGCGGCGGTTGTATGCGTATTTAGTCCGCGTGCCGCGAGGGCG
>Ga0181564_10005516_pt1 | contig 10507 bp, 5 predicted proteins | sample 011ome_24_FD_134512 | JGI IMG/M metagenome (GOLD analysis project Ga0181564, IMG submission 134512) | Coastal salt marsh microbial communities from the Groves Creek Marsh, Skidaway Island, Georgia - 011513CT metaG (megahit assembly) | ecosystem: Environmental > Aquatic > Marine > Intertidal zone... | reverse complement strand
GGCCCCCCATTGAGGTATTTGTATCCGCACCAACAGGCGAAATCGACGTTCCAATCGTGCAATGTCATGGGCACATTGCCGGCCGCATGGGCGAGGTCAAACCCGCAGGTGGCTCCGACCGCGTGCGCGGCGGCAGTGATGTCGGCCATGGGCATCCATTGGCCTGTATAGTACTGTACACCGCAGAGCATCACGCACGCGAGGGCGTCACCTTCTCGGGCGATGCGGTCCGTGATGTCCTCGGTGCGCAGGGTGACTTCGCCTTCTCGAGGAGCCACTTCGATGAGGTGTTCTTTGGGGTCGAGGCCGTGAAGACGCAGCTGGGAAAGGGCGGCGTAGCGGTCGCTGGGGAAGGCGCCCGCCTCGATCATGAGCTTGGTCCGCCGACCGGATGGGCGATAGAACGAAATCAGCAGCAGGTGCAGGTTGACCGTCAGTGCATTCATGGCCACCACCTCCGAGGGCTGGGCCCCCATGATGGCCGCGAGGTCATCGGTGGCTTCGCGGTGGTAGGAGACCCAAGGTCGGCGGCCTTCGAAGTGGGCTTCCACGCCGAATTTCCGCCAGTCCTCCAGTTCGCCTTCGATGATGTCGCGGGCGCCCACGGGCTGCAGCCCGAGGGAGTTGCCTGTGAAGTACAGCGCCTCTCCAGAACCATGGGGGGGCATGTGGAATCGCTGGCGGAAGGGGGCCAGGACATCGGCAGCATCCCTCTCTCTCGCGGAGTCCAGGAAATTCCGGTGTTCGGGCCAAGCGGTGTTCTGTGGGGGCATGGGCGGTGGATCGGGGTCGGTCGCCGGAAGGTCCGCGCGCCCGATGGGGGCTAATTTCGCGCGGAATCGCGAGCCATGTCGACCACGTCCACTCCTTCGTCCACGCATACCCGTGTCAAAAGCGCCGAGCTCTTCGAGGAAGCGCAGCGCCGTTTCCCAGGGGGCGTGAATTCTCCTGTCCGCGCCTTTGGTGCCGTGGGTGGAACGCCCTTGTTCATGGAGCGCGGTGTGGGAGCCCATGTGTGGGATGCCGATGGGCAGCGCTACATCGACTTCTGCTGTTCATGGGGCCCCCTCATTCTGGGGCACGCCCACCCTGCGGTGCAGGAACGCATCATGAAGGCAGTGGCGGATGGCACATCCTTCGGCACGCCCACCCGTCTGGAGAATGAGCTCGGAGGCCTGATTTTGGACCATCATCCTTTTGCCGAGCGGATTCGTTTTGTTTCCAGCGGGACCGAAGCGGCCATGAGCGCCATCCGATTGGCCCGGGGGGTGACCGGGCGTTCCAAGATCCTGAAGTTCGACGGATGCTACCATGGACATGTGGATGCCTTGCTCGTCAAGGCGGGCAGTGGCTTGGCCACTTTGGGCACATCCACCTCTGCCGGGGTTCCCGAAGCCTATGCGAGGGAGACCTTGGTGCTGCCCCTGAATGACCTGGACGCCTTGGAGGCCACCATGAAGCAGTATGCCGATGACCTCGCGGTGGTGGCCATTGAGCCCATTCCTGCCAACAACGGCCTGCTGATCCAGGACCCCGCATTCCTCCAAGGTGTGCGTGATCTCTGCGACCGTTACGGGGTGCTCTTGCTGTTCGATGAGGTCATCAGCGGCTTCCGCGTCGCATTTGGTGGAGCGGCGGAGTACTACGGGATCCGTCCCGATGTCATGGCCTTCGGCAAGATCATCGGCGGTGGCATGCCCGTGGGGGCCTATGCGGCTGCCGCGGACATCATGGACCATGTGGCTCCCGTAGGCCCCGTTTACCAGGCCGGCACTTTGAGCGGGAACCCCGTGGCCATGGCGGCGGGTGCGGGACAGCTTACCGAGTGTCTCAAGCCCGGATTCTACGAGGACCAGGAGCGCCGTACCCGCTTGTTGGTAGACCCCATCCTCGCCCATGCCGAAGCCAGTGGCTACCCGTTGCGCATTTTCACGCGGGGCAGCATTTTCTGGTTGGCCTTCAGTGACAAGGTGCACATCCGACGGAGCAGCGAGATCGATCCTGACAGCATGGCGCACTTCAGTCGTCTGCATGCCGCCCTGCTCGAGCGGGGTGTTTACCTCGGGCCTTCAGGGTACGAAGTGGGCTTTGTCTCGGCAGCGCACGATGAGGCGGTGATCGAAGAGGCCGTGCACGCCTTCAAGGGCGCGCTCGACGCGGTCTTCGGCTGAAGCCCGAATCCTGCGTTTACACCAAGAAAATGGCGGCGTCCACGATCAGCAGCGCGTCGAGCATGGCATAGTGACCCGGTGACCGGTTCTCCCGGGCGAAAAGGACCGCCACCGCCATGGGAAGCAAACCCAGGACGGCCCATCGGTTCGAAGGGTCCGCAAAGGCCCAGCGCAGGCATACTGCCGCCAACAGAAAGGCAAAGGCGAGAACCCGCGTGCCCCTTGGGCCCAGCAATTGCGGCCATGTGCGCATTTCAGCAGGGTCCCAGGTTCGATCCCTCAAATCAAATGGCAGGGTCAAGGCGGCGATGATGAGGAAGCGCTCGCAGCCCATGGTCAACGGGACAGCGCTCAAGTTGAGGTGCGTTGAGCACCACCACATGGGCCACCAGGCGGTGATGATGGCCCAAGCCAGACCGATCCACAGCATTTTGATGCCGGGGATTCGGCGCAATGCCCTGCGTGCGCCAGACTCTCCGGGCAACCCCGCATACAGAATCGTGATGGCCAAAGCCAGGGACAGAATCATCGGGAAGCTCCAATCTGCAGGGGCACCCTTGAAGAACAAGGGTACACTGGATGCGAAGGGCAGTGCGGCAAGCGGCAGCAGGACGAGGCCGGCGATGCGCAACCTTGGCCAGGCTTTGCGGTGCCATGCCCTGTGATCACTTCGCAGCCCACTTTCTCGGGTGGATTTGACATGGCGTTGCCACGTGTAAGCGCACCAAGTGGCCGCTCCAATGCCCAGGGAGAACATCCACTCGGACCCGCACCCACCACCCGAAGGACGCGTCCGATGCAGGGTTTGGGCAACGGTCGCAGCTGCAGCCACAGAGATGACGGCATTGGACCAGAGCAACCGTTTGCCACCTGCATGCATGCCCCCCAAATGTAGATTACCCCACAAGGACAAATCGGTTATGAACACAGGGCCCCATGCCTTGTTGGACCCCTTTACTTTTGGTCCACATATTCTCGTGCCATGGCTTCAGGAGCATTTGTCCAGCGTCATCTCGGACCCCGGGAGGAAGAACACACCACCATGTTGGCCGCGGTGGGCCACAACTCCGTAGATGAACTCGTCCGCAGTACGGTTCCGACGGCCATCCTCACGGACGAACGCCTCGACGTGCCCGAGGCGATGTCAGAGTCCGCATACCTGGATCACATCGACCGGATTGCATCGCGCAATACGTTGTACAGGAACTACATCGGCATGGGATATCATCCGACGGAGGTGCCCAGCGTCATCCGCCGAAACGTCCTGGAGAATCCCGGTTGGTATACGGCTTACACGCCCTACCAAGCGGAAATCGCACAGGGCCGACTCGAGGCCTTGATGAATTTCCAGACCGTGGTCTGCGACCTTACGGGGATGGAGTTGGCCAACGCGAGCCTGCTCGATGAGGCCACAGCTGCGGCTGAAGCCATGACCATGCTGCTCAATTCACGCAGCCGTGCAGCTGTCAAGGCCGGAACCAAACGCTTCCTTGTTTCGGATGCAGTGTTTCCGCAGACCTGGGCGGTGTTGAAGAGCCGTGCCGAGCATCTCGACATGGACATCGAGCAGTGCGCGGAAGCGGACATGAAGCTCGAGGATGGCGTATTCGGGGTTTTCCTTCAATATCCGGATGACCAGGGTCGGGTTGAACCCCTCGATGCCTTCATCGAGCGGGCGCATGCTGCCGATGTGAGGGTGGTGGTCGCTACGGATTTGTTGGCATGTTCACTGGTTCGCTCACCGGGCGCCATGGGGGCCGATGTGGTGGTGGGAAACAGCCAACGCTTTGGGGTGCCCATGGGCTATGGTGGCCCTCACGCCGCATTCTTCGCGACGAAGCTGGAATTCAAGCGCAACGTGCCGGGACGGGTCATCGGAGCTTCTGTTGATCGGCGGGGTCAGATGGCCTACAGGATGGCCTTGCAGACCCGGGAGCAGCACATCCGCAGGGACCGAGCGACGAGCAACATTTGCACTGCGCAGAGTTTGTTGGCCGTGATGGCCAGCATGTATGCGGTTTATCACGGTCCCCAAGGTTTGAGGACCATCGCTGAGCGCATCCATGCCATGGCTTGTGCGCTTGCGGATGCGGGCCGGGCCGCTGGTCAAGCGCCTTTGCATTCCCACTTCTTTGATACGGTGGTCTTCCCCGTGGAGGACATCGGTGCCGTCATGGAACGCGCGGAACGCAAGCGCATCAACTTGCGGTATTTCCCGGATGGAGTTCACGTGGGGGTGTCCTTCCATGAATGCACTTTGGCAGAGGACTTTCAGGACCTCTGCGCGGTTTTGGGTTTCACCAAGGTGGTTCTTCCGGAAATCGAGGGGTTCGTTTCGCCTCTTGGGGAGCAGCTGAGAGCGGTGGATTACCTCCTTCACCCGGTGTTCAACACGCACCGCTCGGAGACGGCGATGATGCGCTATCTCAAGCAACTTGAAAACAAAGACTTGTCGCTGACGCACGCGATGATTCCCCTTGGCTCCTGCACCATGAAGCTCAATGCGGCGACCGAGTTGCTTCCCATCGGATGGGCGCCCTTTGCGCAGCTGCACCCCTTCTGTCCTCCTGCCCAAGCCGAAGGCACACGCAGCATGGTGGCCGATTTGGAGCGTTACCTCTGCGAAATCACCGGATTTGCCGGGTTGAGCCTGCAGCCGAACAGCGGCGCACAGGGCGAGTATACGGGCCTGTTGGTCATTCGGGCCTACCATGCCGCGAGGGGAGAGTCCCATCGCGACATCTGCCTGATTCCGTCGTCGGCCCATGGCACGAACCCAGCTTCGGCTGTGATGTGCGGCATGCAGGTGGTCGTCATCGGTTGCGACAAACACGGCAACATCAACCTCGACGAGCTCAAGGAAAAAGCCAATGAATACGCGGACCGATTGGGAGCGTTGATGATCACGTACCCCTCTACCCACGGCGTTTTCGAAGAGCACATCCTCGAAGTCACCCAAGTGGTGCACGACCACGGCGGCCAGATTTATATGGATGGCGCCAACATGAATGCGCAGGTGGGATTGACGAGCCCCGGGCGCATTGGTGCGGACGTGTGCCACCTCAACCTGCACAAGACGTTTGCCATTCCGCACGGCGGTGGCGGACCGGGCGTGGGGCCGATTGGGGTGGCCGAGCACCTCGTGCCCTTCCTGCCCGGACATCCGCTTGACGCTGTGGGAGGCGAAAATGCGATCGATGCGGTGAGTGCCTCGCCTTTTGGCAGTGCTCTGATTCACCTGATTTCCTATGCCTACATCCGCTTGTTGGGTCCGGATGGACTTCGCCGGAGTACGGAGGTGGCCATCCTCAATGCGAATTACTTGCGGAGCCGTTTGGAGGGTCATTATGATGTCCTGTACAAGGGAAACCGCGGGAATGTGGCCCATGAGATGATCATCGATTGCCGGCCATTCAAAGCGTCGGCGGGCATTGATGTGACCGACATCGCCAAGCGGTTGATTGACTATGGATTCCACGCTCCAACGGTGAGCTGGCCGGTCGCGGGTACTTTGATGATCGAGCCCACGGAAAGCGAACCGCTGGAGGAACTGGACCGTTTTTGCGAAGCCATGATTGCCATTCGGGAGGAGATCCGGGCGGTGGAAGAAGGACGATGGGACAGGGAGGACAATCCGCTCGTGATGGCGCCGCATACAACCGCCGAACTGACCGCTACGGAATGGTCCCACAGCTACAGTCGAGAAGTGGCAGCCTATCCCTTGCCGGTATTGACGGAAAGAAAATTTTGGCCAGCGGTATCCCGGGTGGACAACGCCTATGGAGACCGAAATCTGGTTTGTACCTGCCCCAGCGTGGAACTGTACACGCAACCGGTGGACGCCTGAGTTCGTTCTGTGTATGCGGAAGGCGGCGGTCCGCGGGCTATATTCGCCGCACGAATCCAACACCACACACGTAATGAAGCACCTTTACACTTTGGTTTTCGCGATGCTGATTGTCAGCTTCGCGTTTGCACAGGCTCCGGTTCGGGAATACGCCGGCCGCGCCATCACTGCCCGTCCTGCCCAGGGAGAGCACGTGGACTACAACCGTGAGGTCATCTACACCAATGACTTCTCCGATTGTGGCAACATCACTTTCACCAATGCCAATGATGCCGGCTACGAGGATTACATCGACGGTATCGATTGGTCTTGCACCACGGCTGGACCGAGCGGTCCGTACCCCATCGCCGCCATTGCCTCCACCACGGCCGACAACGGTTTCGTGATGGTCGACTCCGACTTGTTCGGCGCCGAGGAGAACTACGCAGCGAGCTGGGTAGAAAACTGCTGGTTCACCATTGACGACCCCGTTGATTTGACCGGTCATCCTTTCGTGACGGTGGAGTTCGAGAACTACTACCGCTGCTGGGACAACACCACGGACATCGAGCGCTGCTACATGGAGATTTCCTTGGACGGTGTGAACTGGCCGAGTCCCGAGACCCTCGAAGTTGAGGAGGGCTATGTGGTGGTCGGCGGAGACACAGTGGCTGCCCGTTACGAGGTCTTCCCGACCTATGAGCGTGGAGATGAGTCCAGCAACCCCTACGTGGCGCGTTTTGACATCGGCGAAGTGGCCGGTGACGAGGCAACGGTATACTTCCGTTGGCGCTGGGTAGGCCAGTGGGGCTACGCTTGGATGATCGACGATTTGATCGTCTTCGACACGCCTGCCAACGACATCCGCATCGCCGACTACGTGAGCTTCACGGACTACCTGACCACCGGTCTCTGGGAGGCCCAGGTTTGGCCTGAGAGCCAGCTGCCCGCATTGGACCTGGCGTGCAACGTGACCGGCCTCGGTACCGCAGTTCAGACCAATACCACCCTCACGGTTTCCGTCAATGGCAATGCTGCCGACGGCGGTGTGAGTTACGGTGTCGACCTCGCTTATGGCGAGACCGATACCCTTCGTGTGGTCGGCTGGGAGGCGCCCGGTCAGGGAAGCTACACCTTTGATTACGAGGTGGCCTCTGACAGCACGGACGAGTACCCCTCCGACAACGTGGCCCAACAGGCCATCGAAGTGGTGGAGTTCCAGTACGGTCGTGACAACGGTGACTTCGTGGGCATGACGCCTGCTGACGGAACCGTGGACTACATCGCCGGTGTTCCCTACGACGTCATCAACGACATGACCGTCTACGCCATTGACGTGGCCATCATGGATGGCTCCGATCCCGGTGCCGAGGTGGTCTGTCACCTGTTTGACTGGGTGGAGTGGAACAACGGTGGAGGCCAGTACGATGGTCTCGTCTCCACTTCTGAGGAAGTGACGCTCGATCCCATCTTCCTGAATTCCGGAGATGGCGACATCACCTGGACCACCTTCGTTTTGGAGGAGCCCTATGAGGCCAGCGCAGGCGAGGCCCTGATGGCTTGCTTCGAGCACCTCGGTGGCGACAACGTCCAGATCGGTACGAGCACCCCGCAGTACGCCCAGACCGTATTCATCTACGGTCCTTTCGGAACGGGTAGCGCTTACGATTGGTACTACACCACGAACTGTCCCATGGTACGCTTGAACCTGAACCCTGATGCTGTGGCTTCCACGCAGAATGTGGAAGGTGAGGGCTTCACCCTTGGCCGTGCTTACCCGAACCCCGCTACGGGCAACACCCGCGTGGACTTCACGTTGGAGGCTGCTGCAGAGGTGACCTTGGAGGTGACCAGCATGACCGGTGCCATCGTGCGCCGCATGGACCTCGGTGTCCAGCCTGCCGGAAACCAGCGGGCCATCCTCGACCTCGGGGGCTTGACCGCAGGCATGTACACGTACACCATCACGGTGGACGGTGCCCGCGCCACACGCAAGCTGATTGTCGAGTAATCGACATCATCAAGAAATTCGAGAAAGGGGGCCCAATCGGGCCCCCTTTTTCTTGGACCATTCCTCGGATGGGAGAGGATTGGCGCGTTGGGGCTATTTTGCCGCCCCATTCACAACCATGAAGCACATTTTTACTCTGGCCGCCTGTGTGCTGGCCTTCCAAGTCTCCGCCCAACTTGTGGAGCAAGCGCCCCGCAAGGCGACTGAACAAGAACTGGAGACGAGCCGTCTGCTCGGCCTAGAGGAAATCATCAAGGCCGAGGCTTCCGGACTCCGCGGAGGGGGGGCGACGGTCTTCTTTTACGAGGACTTCTCGAACGGGTTTGCTGGCAACAACGGCTTCGGTCAGTTGTCGGTGGAGGACACCAGCCCGGACAACACCATCTGGCAGTACGTCGATGAAATCGGGGACGGTTACTTCCAGGATGCGACCGCTTCAGGTGTGCAGCCGCCTGCTGGCGAATTCAGCACCAACATCGGAGCGCTCAACAGCATGACGTCTGAGAACGGCTGGATGGTATTCGATTGCGATTACTACAACACGCCCATTGCGTCCGGTGTCGAGGATACCGAGGGTTTCCTGAACCTTCCTACACTCGACATGACAGAGCTCGAGAGTGTGGTCATCAGCTGGGACCAGTACCTGCGCTACTGCTGCTACCCCTTCTTGCCCATCTTCATCGAGGTGAGTACGGACGGATGGGAGACTTTCACTGCTTTTGAGGCGGGTGGTTCCTTCATCCCGTCGGCAAACTCTGCCAGTGCCAATCCGCTCGTGACCAGCCTGGACATCAGTTGTGCCGCGGCGGGTCAGTCCGCAGTAGACATCCGCTTTGCCTATCGCCAAAGCCCCGTGACCGGCGGTGGTTACAGCCACTACTACTGGGGCATCGATGACATTACCATCGAGGCCAACCCCGTGGCCAACGAGCTGGACCTGGTTCAGCTGACCAACGGCGATGTGTACTTCCTCTTCGAGTACCGCGTCACGCCGCTGGATCAGGCCATTCCCGAGGCTGACGGTGGCCTTTTGGCGGGTGTGCTCTACCGCAACGGAGGTTATGCCGACCAGGAGAACTGTGTGATCACGGTGGACGTTTTGGATGATGAGGGCAATGTGCTCAGCACGACTTCTACGGACCCGTTCACCGCACCTTCTTTTGCCAACAACGACAACTGTCCTGCGAACCCCCAGGATACGCTTTACATCGCGACTGGATGGGAGCCTGAAGCCGCGGGTGAATACGTGTTGCGTGCCACCATGGCCAGCGACAGCGTTGCCGATGCCGGTGTACTGGAGATGAGCATCGAATACACCGAATGTGAGTTCGGCCATGACAACCCGGCCACCTTGGATGTGGAACTTTCACCGCGTTACGACGATGAGAACGAGTTCTTCGAGCCTACGGGATACGGAAACCGTTACACCTTCCACAATGAGGGAACCACGGTCTACGGTTTGGCGGTTGCGTTCGGTCCCAGCTTGGGCGCGGGCATTGACTTTGAAATCCGTTGGATTGATCAGGACCCCGAAGTGGGATTGAGCGATTCCCCTTACGAGTTCACCGAGTTTGTGACCGACCCCGATTGGGCAGGTACGGCAGACAACCCCGTGTACTACCCGTTGGCCTTTGAAGATGAAATCGAAGTGTCAGTGGAGGGATTGGCAAGCCCCGGTTTCTATGCGGGTGCGGTCATCACCGAGTTTGACTTCGAAGATGTGGAGCTGACGGTGTTGGGCAACGGCAACAGCGACACGGACAACAGCACCATCATTTATCAGCAGGCGGGCAGTGGCGACTATGTCTGGTTCACCTCCCAGACGGCGACTCCGGCCATCCGATTGATTACTTGCCCGGTGGTGAGCGTGGACGTACTCGGTGCATACAATGGCGTGCACCTTCAGAACAACTACCCGAACCCTACGGCGGGTGAGACGCGTTTCACCTTTACGTCGGATTGGGGCGGTGACTTCATGATCGAGCTCCGCGACTTGCAGGGCCGCATCGTGGATGTCGTGGACCTCGGTGCCCGTCCGGCAGGTGAGCACAGCATCGTCTACGATGCTACTCCGCTGGCCGATGGCATGTACACGTTCTCCCTCGTAACAGGGGAGGTGCGCGTGACCAAGAAGATGCGCGTGCAGCACTGATCTTCATCGGTGCATCAAAACTCTGGCGGCCCGTTCCCTTCGTGGGGGCGGGTCGCTATCTTTCGATCCATGGCGAAATCCGCGGGTGGAGGTTGGAAGGGCCGAATGGCGAGGCCTTGGGCTTCGCGGGTTCGCCGCGATGATTGGCGGAACAATGCCGATCCGGCTGCTGCGCAGGAGCGGGTGCTGAAGCAGTTGCTGGACGCCGCGGCCAAAACGGCTTTTGGACAGGACCACGACTTTGCTCGGATTTCCCGGTTGATTTCGAGCAAACACAGGGCCGCTGCTTTCCGTGAGGCGGTGCCCGTGAGGGACTACGAGGGGTTGAAACCCTACGTGGAGCGCGT
>Ga0181564_10005512_pt1 | contig 10510 bp, 6 predicted proteins | sample 011ome_24_FD_134512 | JGI IMG/M metagenome (GOLD analysis project Ga0181564, IMG submission 134512) | Coastal salt marsh microbial communities from the Groves Creek Marsh, Skidaway Island, Georgia - 011513CT metaG (megahit assembly) | ecosystem: Environmental > Aquatic > Marine > Intertidal zone... | reverse complement strand
TGATGACCAGCAGGTGCACGCCGGAGGGCGTGCGCACCGCGCCCGCGCACCCGTACACCTCGTGCGACGAGACGCGCGGCGCGTCCGCGATGAGCGCGTGCGCCTTCTCGCGCGGCTCCAGGCGCATGTGCCCGGGGCCTTCGCGCGTCACCACCAGCGACCACGCGCTGTTTTCGTCGTCGGGAACGAGCGCGATGAGCGTTTCGCCGCGCACCAGCGTGAACCGAGGCGGGGACGGTTCGTGCGCGCGACGCTTCCAGGGCGCGTCGCCGGGCGCGACCCGGCCGCGACCTGTGCCGAGCCCCATGCGCCGCGACGCTCACCCACGGCCCGCCATGACGATCGCCGCCGCGCGCGGCTCGAGGTGACCGGACCCGAGTCGAGGAGTCGCGTTTGAAGTTTTTTTCACCGTCCGAGAGCGTGATGAACATGAACAGTTTGTAAATCGACGCCCGGCGTGGCAAACGCGCGCGCGCGCGTGACGCGATGTCGGACGAAGCGGCATCGCCGCGTGCGTCGAGCGGCGACACAGCGTCGTGCTCGTCGCCGAAACCCGCGGCGGAGGACGCGGAAGGCCCCGAGGTGGACCCCGCGGAGCCGTTCGTTTTCGTGTGGCGGATCGTCGCCACCGCGGCGGGAAAAGCAGAGGGATGGTTCGCGGACCAACTGCTGGGCAACCTACTCCCTCTCGCGTTCGAGCTCGCCGGCCGCGACGACGCCGCGAACGCGGTCCGCGAGACGCTGATTCGCGGCCACCCGAAACGCGCGCGGCTGGTGGGAGCCACCGGCGCGGTCGCGGCGGTGCTCGTGGCCATCGTCGCCGTCGTCAGCTTCTCCTTCCTCAAGAGCGCCTTCGTCTTCGCCGCCGCCGCCGCCGCGAGCGTCCTCGGCGCGGCGTCCGATTTCGCGTACCACGCGCTGTGGCGCCCGCGGTGGTACGCCTCGTTCGGCAGCGCGCTGGGCGTCGCGTGGCAACGGCGCGTGCCGTGGGCGCGCGCGCTGTGGCCCAACTTCCCGTTGCTGTGGCTCGCCGGCGGCGGATGGTGGGGCGTCGCCGCCGTCGTCGTCTCGACGCTCGCGTGCGCGCTCACCGCGCTGGCGTTCTGGATCGACTGCGCGTTCTTCCTGGCGTTCGAGCTCGTCGTTCGCAGCGCGTGGCTGCCGTGGTACGTGAAATGCGTCATCGGCGCCTTCGTCGTGGGCGCTTGGGTGTTCCTCGGTCTGCTCGCGCTCGCGGGCCTCGCGCGCGCGCAGGAAGAGGCGCGGCTGGCGGCGGACCCCGACTCGCCCGTGCTGCCCGCTCTGGCGTACGGCGACGCCGAGGGCGAGGTGCGGCGCGTGCTGCTGTGCGTGGACTGCTTCGGCGTGCTGGAGGTCCCCGTGACCGCGGACGACGCGGAGATCAAGAAGGCGTACCGCAAGAAGCTGATCGTCGTGCACCCGGACAAAAACCCGGGGAAGGCGCGGTGCGAGGAGGCGTTTGACCGCGTGAAAACCGCGTTCGAGAAGATCGGCAAGGAGGAGGACCGAGCGCAGTACGCGCGGGCGCTGGTTGAGGCGCACCAGCGGATGCATCACGTCGACGCGTCGACGCACGCCGCGTCGCCGGGCGCGCGCGCGTCCAGAGGCCCCGAGCCCGCGCCCAGGTCGCAGGGGCCGCGGGGGCGGAAGGCGAGGCGCCACCACCGGAACCACGGGTAGTGACGGGAGGACCGAAGAAGAAGGCGGCGCGGCGCGACGCCGCCGCGCGCGTTTGCTATTTTCAAACCCGGTTGAAATCCAGAATACGTACTAGAGGCTATCTACGTGTAGACTAAACGTAAACCTACCACGACTAAAAGCGCACGGGTCTCGTCTCTTCCGTGACATCACGCGCGACCGCCTGACCCGGACGCGTTGGGCGCGGCGTCGGCGATGGCCGCCGCGGCGTCGGCGGCGGCGCGGCGCCTGAACGGCGCGTGCAGCGCGTCCGCGAGCCGTTTGGTTTTGGTCGGGCCGAGTCCCGGCGTCGCGGCGAGCGTCCCAGCGCCGGCGCGCATGATACCCGCCAGACTCCCGAAGTTGGCGCCCAGCGAGCTGGCGTCCACCTTGTTCACGCCGCGCACGGCGGTGAGCGCGCCGGCGAGCCTGGAGACGTAGTCGGCGTCGCGGCGCTCCTTGATGGCGTCCGGCGACTTCTTCTCGAACGCCTTGAGCGTCTCGACGTACCTCGCCGCCTCCTCGGGGCTCCACGCGCACAGCAGCGCGCAGTCGCCCATGGCGGCGATTTTGTTCACCTCCCCGAGGGGCTTGGTGACGTCCTCGGTGTCCACCAAGCAGAGCACCGCGCGCGTCCGGAACGCGCGCTGCAGCGACGCGATCCGCGTCGCGAGGTACTTGGGGTGCAGCAGGTGGTACCGCAGCGACACGAACACCGCGCACGCGTTCTCGCCCAGCACGAAGTCGGGCAGGACGTCCGCGAACGCCCAGCGCACGCAGCGCACGTGCCGCAGCAGCGGGTTGCCGTTCTGCGAGCGGCTTACCAGCACCACGTTGGGGTCCCGGTGCGCCGGGACCGACGCCGCGGGTCGGCGCTGGTGCGCCGAGACGGCCGAGGCGACGTGCGCGGGCGCGTCGGGGTTTCTCTGCTGGGAAGGCGCGCTCGCGCCTTCGCTCGGGCCGGCGCCACCGCCCCCGCTCGCGCTCGCGAACCCGAACCCGCGCCTTGGGTCGTCGCTCATGACGACGCGCTCCCGCGCGCGCCTGGAAGCGCGCGACGGATCTGATTCGTCGTGAAAGAAGAAAGCAAGAAACGTCATAAGGTGTGCGACCTTCGCCCTCACTTCGAGATCGTTGATTCGTTGTTGCCCACTGATGGTGGCGCTCGGCGCGTGCGGCGCCGCCGCGCCGGCTCCCGCGCGGGCGCCGCCGCGCGGTGGCGATCGCCGACCTCGCGATCGACGATGCGGCGGCGTCCGGTGGTCCGCGACGTCCCCACGACCGATCGTCGCCGCCGCGTCGGGCCGGGCAGGATCGGGTCGGGGTGCCCACGATGGGGCGCAGGAAGCCGCTTCCCTGCTCGTGGCCGTGCTCTGCGGCGGCCCAAGCGCGGAGCGAGGCATCTCGCTCAACTCCGCGAGGTCCGTGCTAGACCACATCCGACGCCCGGGGATCGACGTGGAGTGCTTCTACTTCGACCGCGCGCTGCGCGCGCACGCGGTCTCCGCGAAGCAGATGTACAGCAACACGCCCAGCGACTTCGACTTCAAGCTGCGCGGTGGCGCCGGCGACACCTCCGACATCTCCGACGTCTCCGAGCCCGCCAAGAACCCGCGGTTCTTCCCCGACCCCGCCTCTCTGGCGTCGCACCTCGCGGCGAGGCGCGCCGTCGCGTTCCCGGCCGTGCACGGCACGTTCGGCGAGGACGGAAGCCTGCAGGCGGTCCTCGAGGAGGCCGGCGTGCCCTTCGTCGGCGCCGGCGCCGGCGCCGCCGCCGCCGCCTTCGACAAGGCACTCTGCGCGTCCGCGCTCGCCGCCGCCGGCTTCCCCACGCTTCGCGCCGCGCTCGTCGAGGCAAACGACGACGGTTCGTTCCCCTCGCGTTCGGACGTTCACAAGAAACTCACCGCGTGGTTCGCGGACGAAAGCCTGGACCCGGAACGCGCGTGGGTGGTGGTGAAGCCGTGCGGCGGCGGGTCGAGCCTCGGCGTCTCGGCGGCGCGCGGCGTCGACGAAGCCGCCGACGCCGCGACGGCGCTGCTCGGCGGTTTCGAAACCGAAACCGCTTCGTTTCGGAACAGTCCTCGTCCGACTCGCGTGCTCGTCGAGCGCCACGCCGGCGGCGGCGCGGAGTTCACGGTGGTGGTCGTGGAGACCGCGCGCGGACCGGTCGCGCTCGCGCCGACGGAGGTGGAGGTGTTTCCGAGCGCGGAAGGCGCGGACGAGCGCGATCGCGTGTTTGATTTCCGCGCCAAGTACCTGCCTTCGTCGCGGGTGGCGTACCGCGCGCCGGCGAGGTTCGGCGAGGAAGGGGTCGCGCGCGTGCGGCGGCGCGCGGAGGAGGCGTTCCGAGCGCTGGGCCTGCGCGACTGCGCGCGGCTCGACGGCTTCTATATGCCCCGCGACCACCCCGCGGTGTCGTGGACGAACGAGCGCGGCGCGAACGCGAACAAAGACGCGTCTCGTTCTTCCGAAGAAGAAAAACCGTCTTCAACCGTCTTCGAGCCCGTGTTCGCCGACGTCAACGTCGCGAGCGGCATGGAGCAGACCAGCTTCCTGTTCCTGCAGGCGGCGCAGGCGGGCATGTCGCACGGCGCCGCGCTCAGGGGCGTGCTGGCGAGCGCCTGCAGGCGCGAAGGCGTGCCCGCGCGCTTTCGATCCTCATCGGAGCGCGAGGGCGCGGCGCGCGAACCCCGCGAGAAAACCAAGGTGTACGTGTTGTTCGGCGGGAACACGTCCGAGCGGCAGGTGTCTTTGACGTCCGGCGTGAACGTGTGGCTGAAACTCCGGTCGAGGCCCGATTTCGACGTCACGCCCGCGCTCCTCGCGCCCGACGGCCTGGACGCCGTCGGGTCTAAGCTGGAGGACGCGACGGTGTTCCGCCTGTCGTACGCGCGCGCGCTGCGGCACACCGTCGAGGAGGCGGCGGCGGCGGCGCGCGCGCGCGAGGAACGCTTCGCCGAGTCTTTTTCTAAAACGGGCGCCGCGCGCGAGACTAACGAGACGAACGAGACGAACGTCGTCCGCGCGGCGTTGCGCGACGGCGGTTTCTTTTACGACGCGTTCGACGCGGACGACGACGTCGAGAAGGACGCGTTGACGCAGTCTCGCGCGTCTTCCCTGCGCGCGTTCGCGTCGCTGGTCAAGAACGAAAACGCCGTCGTTTTCCTCTCCGTGCACGGCGGCGTCGGCGAGGACGGGACGCTCCAGGCGTTTTTCGAAACAAACGGCGTCGCGTTCACCGGGAGCGGCGCGGCGGCGTCCCGGCTGTGCATGGACAAGAGCGCCACCGGCGCCGCGCTCGCGGCGGCGCGCCTGGAAGGCGTCACGACGTGCCGCAAAGTTACGGTCACGGCGTGGGAGATGTCCGAGGCACTCGCGTCCGCGTCCGCGGCGGCGGGCGGCGCGAGCGCGTTCGACGACATCCGACGTACCGACGGCCGGGATCCCGATCCCGTTAAAGCGTGGTGGGCGCGGCTGGTGGCGTCGGTGGGCGGCGACGCGCGCGACGGCCTGTGCATCAAGCCCAACAGCGACGGATGCTCCACCGGGGTGGCGCGCCTGCGCTCGAGCGCGGACCTGTGGCAGTACGCGACGGCTGTGACGCGCGGCGCCGCGACGGCGGCGGTGGGCGACCAGCGCGTGGCGATGCCGTCGCCGCCGCCGTTCGCGTTCGTGCTCGAGCCGTTCGTCGTCGCGAGCGCCGTGGAGATCTTCTTCGACGAACGCGCCGGGACGGAAAACGTGCGCTTTAAGAAGGACAATAAGGACAACGCGAGGCTGGTCATCACGAACGAAGAAGCGGTCATCACGGACGGTCAACCACCACTTCCTGAACGTGATCCTGAACGTGATGATCCTGAACGTGATTCTCAGTCTACGACGGCGCCTCGTAGACGACTGATCGAGATCACCGCCGGCGTGTACGGCGCGTTCGGGGCGGCGCGGTGCCTTCCGCCGTCGGCGACGGTGGCGGAGCGCGCGTGCGCCGTGCTGTCGTTAGAGGAGAAGTTCCAGGGCGGCACGGGGGTGAACTTGACACCCGTACCCCCGGAGCTGATCGAGGCGAGTGTTTTGGAAACGATCAAGCGCAGGATCGCGAGCGCCGCGAACGCGCTGGGCGTCGAGGGGTTCGCGCGCGTCGACGCCTTCGCGGACGCGCGCACGGGCGACGTCGTGGTGATCGAAGCCAACACGGTTCCCGGGATGACCCCGTCCACGGTGTTGTTCCACCAGGCGCTCGCGGAGACGCCCAGCGTCGAGCCGGCGGCGTTCCTGGCGCGAGCCGTCGAGCACGCGGTGCGGCGAAGGGACGACGCGATGCCCGGGACCGGCGACGGCGCCGAAGAGCGCTAGAGCGTTGAATTCATCAACTTCATTGCTTCCTGCTTGCTTCGCTTTTATCATCACATCGTCATCCATCTCGGAGGAAGAGCGGGTGAGTCGCCCCGACGACGCCGCCACTCCGCGTCGCGCGTTGGTCCCCGGCCCTTCGTGGATGTCTCGCCCGCGCGGCGTGCCCCCCCCGAGCGGCAACAAGCTCGTGACCGCGGGCGCGCTGTTCGCGTTCGCGTGCGTCACGTTCTCCGTGCCCATCCTCCTGACGGGTTCCGTGACCAACCCGCTGTGGACCTCCCCCGACAGCCTTTCCGTCGCCGCGGTCCGCCGGGGCGCGTTCATGAACAGCGGCTCGAAGGACGTCGGGCTGGACGCGACGCAGCAACCGACGCTCGTCAAGCGCGAGTGAAACGCCTTGAAAGGCCGCGTGAGAGGACGATGTCGGGGCTTTCGGTCGACGCGACCGCCGCGAACGGGAGAGGGAGAACGCTGGACGCGCGACACCTCGATCTGCTGCGTCGGTACAGAGACGCGATGCGCGATCTGCTCAGCCTGAGCCGCGCCGAGTACGCGCCGCGGCCGGCGGACGAAGACAACGAAGACCCGAACGAAGACAACGAAGACAACGAAGACAACGAAGACAACGACGACCGGGGGCCGCCTTTGACGCCGTCCTCCGTGCTGTACGCTTCTCTGGTGGTGGCGCCGACGCGGCGCGCGTTTTCGTGGGCCGTCCCGACGCGCGAGGCGCTGGCGGCGGTGGAGCGGCACAGCGGCGGGCACTTGCTGGAGATGGGCGCCGGGACGGGGTTATGGACCGCGTTGCTAAGAGCGAGGGGAAGTATCGAACGCATAGACGCGGTGGACGTCGCGCCGTGTGACGGCGCGAACATCAACGGACACCACGCGTTCGTTTTCTCGACGCGCGCGCTCGCGAACCCGCCGCCGTTCGCGACGGTGCGCGTCGGGACGCCTGATGAGGACGCGCGTTCGTGGAGAAGGACCTCGGGACCTTCGATCGTGAACCCATCATCGAGTGACGACCAAAACGAACAACTCGGTTCCGCGTCCGACATCAGCGTTCGTCCGTCCGAGTTCGAGTCCGAGTCCGAGTCAGAACGCGTGCGAGAACAGCCGCGGGCCCTGCTCCTGTGCTGGCCGCCGCGGGAGGAGCCCGGCGCGGACGTCCCGGCGGAGGTGTCGCTGATGGCGCGCAGCGCGCTCGCGCGCTTCCGGGGCGACGCCGTGCTGTACGTCGGGGAGGCGCCCGAGCCGGACGGCGACGAGGCGTCACGAAACGCGCGCGGTGCCACCGCCGGGCCCGCGTTCCACGCCGAGCTCCTCGCGGGGTGGCGACGCGTCGAGTCCGTCCCGCTGCCCCGTTGGCCGGGCGCGGCGGACTCGCTGACGGTGTGGCGGCGGCGCGCGCGGGAGGCGGAGCGCGACGCGGACGTTCGTCACTCGGGTCACTCGGGTAAAAGTGACCTCGAGCCGCTCGAGCCGCTCGAGCCGCTCGGCGCGGACCTCTCGCCTCCGCGGCGGCTTTCGCGTTCACCGACGAACGACGCGGAAGCCGCGTCTGCTCCGCGGACGGAAACCGACGACGCGCGTGCGGAGACGGCGATGACGAGCGAGACGCGCCGCCGCGCGCTTCTGCGCGAGGCGCGCGAGGCGTGGGAGTCAGCCACCGTCGCGGGAATCGCCGCGCGCGCGAGCCGAGGTGGCGCGCGCGCGATGCGCGGCGCGGAGCAAACCGCGCTTCGCGCGGTGCGCGAGCGGAGCGGCGCGTTCCGAAGGCTGGCGCTCGCGTTCCTGTGACGGGCCCCACCCCACGTTTTGCTTTTTTTCATTACGTAGCTATAGCTATGATAGCTCTCCTATCAGAGGTCATACTCGTGTTCACAGATACACACGCACTCTTCGCACGTATGTGGTCAATCACGGTCGCGCTCGGTACTCCTCGTGCGTCGCCCTGGCGACGCTGCTCTTGTACCGCGTGGCGCGCGCGCACATCAGCAGACGGCGCGTTTCGAACCGCGAGACGTCCACGCCCGCCTTGGCGGCGAGCGACGCGAGCGTCTGACGCTTCGTCCATCCCTGCGCCTTCGCGACGCCCGGCAGGTACGTCGCCGAGCCCAGGAATCGGTTGGAGAAAGGAGGCTCGAAGAACTCGACGCTCAACCCGTGCGTGTCGAGGTCCCAATCGTACACGCGCGTTTTCCACGCGTCGTCGTCGTCGTCGTCGTCGACGTCGTCGTTATTAATAAACGTCGTCGCCGCGTCTCGTACGGGCAGCGTCTCGTACGAGTGCAGCAGGGAGATCTTCACCGCCAGTCGTTCCAGCTCCGCGATGTCGGTCACCGGCGGGAAGCGCGAGTCGCGCGTCCCGGCGAGGAGCGCGTACTCGGCCAGACCGCCGCGCAGGCGCCGGGGGGAGAGCGTGCCTATGCACCCGCGGAGGATGGATTCGCGCGACGTCTCCCAGGTCACGAAGAAAGGACTGTGAAACGAGGCACGACAGCGCGGACGTATAGTATACGTGTGTGTGTGAGCGTGCGTGTGCCGCGAAGGTCGGTGGACAGAGATCGCGTCGGGACGCGCGACGTACCACGTGTGGTCCGCGTACCGCGGCGGGGGAGGCACCGCGCCCGGTGGGCCGGCGATGTGCGCGAATAACACGTCGAAGCACTCGAAACACATCTCCTGCGACATTGTCGTGGGGGAGCGCCGGTCGGTGGGGCTGGATGTTAGTTCGTCCGGCGTTCGTTCATCACGCGCGAGCGCCCCGAAAGCGCGCGTGTCACGCGTCGAGCGCCGGGTCCGCGCGAACGCGCGCGCGCACCTTAGTCGCCAGCGCGGGCGCGCTCGTCGAGGCCATCTCGACCGTCCTTCCCGCGTCTCGTCGACCGCGCGCCGCGCAGTGGCGCCGTGGGTCTCTCGTCATCAGATCGTAGATATGGAAACCGTCTAATCAAACTTTTCACAAACACAAACTCACAAACTCTAAACTCACAAACTCGAAAACACACGACGCGTCGTACTACCGCTCCTCGCGCGTTTTCGGCGGCGTCGCCTGGTAGCTCGCGCGCAGGTACGCCACGATCTCCGCGCTCTCGAACATGGCGACGCCCGTGTTCGGGTCCTCCAGGTACGGCACCTGGAACGTCCCGGCGCGCCTCTGCAGCGCCGTGCGCCGCGGCGACCCGCGCGCGCACGGCTGCGAGACGTACGGAATCTCCAGCGCGCTGAGCGTCTCGCGCGCCAGCGCGCAAAACGGCGACGCCTCGTACGCCCAGAGCTGCAGCGGCTTCGCGACCGACACGGAGGGCCTCGTGTAGAACGCACCGGCGGTGCCTCTGCGGAGCGCGCCGGTGACGTCCGCGCCAGCCCCGAGCGCGTCCGCGCCGCCGCGCGCCGCCGAAGCCAGCGACGCGCGCGCCGAAGCCAGAGGGCCGGGCGCCACCAGGGGGCTCGGCGCCGCGCCGTCCAGGTACGTCGCGTACAAGTACGCCACGATGGCATCCGCGCCGCTCAAAGCCGCGCCGGTGCTCGCGTCCGTCAGGAAAGGCAAAGTATCGTCTGGCTCGTGAGGCGGTGAGGCCGGTGAGGCGCCCGCGTCGACGGCGAGGCGGGCGCGCTCAGCCGCGAGGAGCTTCCTGTGCCTGGTGGCGCCGAGCGGGCACGGGCGCATCTCGCACGCCAGGTCGAGCATGCACAGCGCCTCGCGCACGCGCTTCGAGCCGCCGCACCCCTCGCGCTCGAACAGGCGCAGGGCGGGGAGGGACGCCGCGCGTGGCGTCTCGGAGCCAGACCCTTCGTCCGCGTTCGCGTCCGCGGCGAACAAAAAAGCCGCGAAAACGTCGCCGCCGACGAAGCCGCCGGCCAACTCCTCTCGCGCCTCGCGCTCGCGCCTCGCGCCCAGGCGGCGCGACTCGGTGAACCTCGCGCCCAGCGCGCGCACGAACGCGTACTCGTCCGCGACGTCCGCGCCGAGCCAGGGGCGCCAGCCGTTGACGAACAGACCGGAAGCGCCGCGAAGCACGCCCGTCGCGGCGGCGCCCGCCAGCGCGCCCAGCGCGCCGTCCGCGACGGCGAACATCCGCGGCGCCGGCGGCGAGTCGCGCGCGCGGCGCGCGGCGGCGTCGGCGGCGGACTCCGCCGCCGCCGCCGCCGCCGCCGCCGCCGGGCCCACCGCGGTGGTCCTCGCCTCGTCCCGCGCGGGCGTCCACAGCGCGTGCGCGCCGTACGGCACGCGCGACGGCAGCGCGATGCGGCACACCGGGCCGGCGGCGATGTTCTTGGCGTCCAGCACGACGCATTCCGACCGGCCGGTGGCGGCGGCGTCGCACAGCGCGCGCGGCGCGCGCTCGAGGCGGACGTTTTCGTTTTCGCTCGCGTCGTCCGCGGCGCACGCCGCCTCGTCGCACGCCACCGCGCACGCGGCTTCGTCGTGCACGTACATCACCAGCCAACC
>Ga0181564_10005509_pt1 | contig 10512 bp, 8 predicted proteins | sample 011ome_24_FD_134512 | JGI IMG/M metagenome (GOLD analysis project Ga0181564, IMG submission 134512) | Coastal salt marsh microbial communities from the Groves Creek Marsh, Skidaway Island, Georgia - 011513CT metaG (megahit assembly) | ecosystem: Environmental > Aquatic > Marine > Intertidal zone... | reverse complement strand
GCCTGCCATTTCTTGTCCCAGCGCCACTAAAATTGCTCCAGTTAATGTGGCTAAATCTATAATTGCCCTTGGCTGATAATTTTTTAATGTATAGGTTGCAAGGTCAGCAAGCACAAGTCTGCCTTCAGCATCTGTGTTAAGCACTTCAATTGTTTTGCCAGACATTGACTTGATGATATCACCCGGACGCATTGCATTCCCATCAGTCATATTCTCAACAAGTCCAACTATTCCTATGACATTCAAATTAGGTTTTTTTTCATCTAAAACTTTCATTAACCCCACGACAGTTGCTGCTCCTGCCATATCACCCTTCATTTCATCCATACCACCTGATGGTTTTATAGAAATTCCTCCAGAGTCGAATGTCACACCTTTTCCTAATAACATTAGAGGTTTTTGATCTTTAATCGGTAAGTATTCCATAACTGCTACATATGGATCAAGTCGACTACCATGGGAAACAGCCAGCAAAGCTTCCATGCCAAGCTGGCTCATTTTTTTTTGGTCAAGAATTTTTATTTTTAAATTAGGTGTTGATAGATTTTTTATTCTACTAACAAACTCAAATGGTGTTAATATATTAGATGGCTCATTAACCAAATCTCTTGCCAAATTAACGCCATTTAATGTTGAATTATATTCTTTATAAATATTTTGTGTCGTTACATAATGATGAGTTATAAATTTGACATGATTTACTCCTTTTATTGCTTTGGATGTTTTGTATTTATCAAATGAATAGCTCTTTAATCCCATTCCGAATGCGATCCTTGCCGGCAAAGTCATAAGTTCAATGTTTTTTATTGTTGTTTCAAGCCTGATAGAAACCTCGGTGATTCGGTTGTTTTGTAAATATTGAAGAACTTGACCGCCAATATTAATCCAGCCATTCTCGTCTTTTTTTAATAAGTCTCTGATTTTAAAAAAAATAATCCTATCATAATCATTATTACTTGATGTGAATGTATCAAGTGCTTGAGGTTTGTATTTTGTAGAACCAGATAACTTTATATGCTTTTCGAAAATTTTTTGTATTGCAATATCATTTTTAGATTTTTGATCTAATAAGAGTCCTTCTTGTTCGCTATAAAACAAGAAAATAGCACCACTATTTTCAGCGCCAAAATCTATAAATGAAACTTTCAACCTCTGACTCCTTCTTCTATTTATTCTGTATAATATTGGTAAATATTGTTATATTTAAAAAGCATGTTTTATTTTAGAAATTATCGATAACACAAATGAGTATAATTTATAGATACATATCTTATAACTTCATAAAAGCATTTTTCATTGTTTTATTAATAATGTCAACTCTTGCATGGATAACCCAAGCAATTGGTTATGTTGACCTCTTTATTGATAAGGAGAGAGCGCTGATAGATTTTTTCAAACTAACAATCTTAATGTACCCATGGGTCATATCTATGTTAATACCAGCATCCCTACTCATTGCTTCAGTTATATCCATAGATAAAATGACAAAAGACTCTGAAAATGTTATTTTGGACACTTCAGGTATAAGTCTTCTTCAAAAGGTTTCCCCATATGTATCTATTACACTTCTAGTTACAATCTTACACTATTCTCTTTCACTATATTTAGCCCCATGGTCAATGAGTCATTTTAGGGATAACATCAACGAGATTAGATCGGATATTATAAGTAGCTCCTTTAAAAAAAACCAGTTTAGCACCCCAAATAATGATTATACAATTTATGTATCCGAAAAAAACGATTCAGGTAACTTTATTGGTATAATGATAAAAGATAATAATTCTGATGAAATTACAGTTACTTATACCTCAAAGGAAGCCCGTCTAATAAATATACAAGAACAGATTATTCTCGAGATGTCGGATGGAATTATATTTTCTGAAAATAAATATGATAATAGTATAAATAGGATTTCATTTGAAAACTATAAAATGAACCTATCAAATATCTTTGATTTCGCAGAAAATAAATATTCTAAATTAAGTGAAAAATCATTAAGTGAATTAATTGAGGCTGTTAGCAATGAAATAAATTTTTATGCGTCGCCAACCCAAATTATGAATGAAGCGCATTCAAGAATTGCCTCACCACTATATGCTCTTACCTTTATCATCATCTCATTATTTTACATGCAAAGAAACAGTAATTTCAGAACCATAAATTTCAGGTACTTCCTGTACGTCGGTTTAATTGCTTTTTTACTAAAATTATCAGGCACTATTCTATCGAATGAGATAAAAGCATATAATCTATACTTTATGCATTATATTATACCAATTTCAGTTATATCAGTTTATTTAATTTATTTGATACTATATAACTTAAAAGAGTTACGACAAATTAATGAGATTATTAAATAGATACTTCATAAAAACATACATAATTGCCATAATACAAATTTCAATTGTTTCTGCTATTCTTATTTTCTTAATTGATTTAGTTGAGATCTCAAAAAGATTTGATGATATTAGCAACTTTGCCTTTTATGAACTCATAAAATTATCCACTTATAAACTTCCATCTACATTCGAAGACATCTCTCCAATAATCATAGTTATAGGGACCTTGACTTTTTTATTTAAACTTTCTAAGAGTAGCGAAATTGTAATTTCAAATGCAGTTGGAATATCTATCTGGCAAATAATATTACCCATTACACTTTGTGCAATTTTATTTGGATTAATAATAGTTACAATTTTAAGTCCAATTAGCATTCAAATGAAATACAACTTCACTCAACTAGAAAAAAATATCAAAGGTGGTAATACCCCTGTTAACCAAAATATAGATAATGAGTTTTGGACCTCACAAAAAAATAATGTAGGTGAACTTATCATAAATGCTGAACAAATTGATGTTAATGACCTGAGTCTGGTTGGTGTTACTATTTTGCAATTTAATCAGGAAATGGATCTTGTTTCAAGATATGATAGCACAAGTGCATATCTAGATGATGGTGAATGGCACCTTGATAAAACATGGTTAACCGATCAAGACAACATCTCAAAATTTATTGGTAAAACTATAGTTAATACATTTTCGGATGAGATCTTTCTCCAAGAAGCAATACTTAAAAAGTCTGAACAATCAATATGGACAATCAAAGATACAATCACAAAATTAAAAAAAAATAACATTAGTTATGCCAAACACCTGACAAATTTAAACTTTTACATATCCTTGCCAATCCTAATGGGAGGGTTAGCATTGGTTTCAGCATGCTTTATGACAAAACAATTTCGTATTCAGCACTCATTGATTATGCTAATATTAGGCATAATATCAGGTATGTTGATATTTGTTGCAAATGACATATCTTTTATTTTATCAGAAAGTGAAATATTTAACCCAATATTAGGAGCTTGGTGGCATATTATATTAATTTATTTGATTGCAACTAAAATATTAATTTTACGTGAAGATGGTTAATTTTACTTATGAATAAGAAAATTAAATTCCTGCAAATTTGTTTGTTATTCCTAATATGTATTTGGGCTGGAAATTCGATTGCAAATCAAAGCGACAATGCCCATCCATCTATTTATCTTGAGGCAGATAATCTCACTTATGGTGAAAATGGCACAACTATATCTGCTCTTGGCAATGCAAAATTATTTTACAAAAACTATACTATTGAAGCAGATGAAATCTCATACAACCAGAACATTGATCAAGTGGTTGCTATCGGCAATATTACAATGTCGGAAAAAAATAATATTCGGCTTGAGGCAAGTAAAATAATTTTATCCAACGAGTTGAAAGAAGGTTTCATAGAGGGAGCAAATATGATACTTCAAGATGGAAGTAAAATACGTGCGGAATCAGGAGAAATCAATACCAATGAAAATATTTTCAGAAACGCAAATTATACATTTTGTGAAAAATGCATTAAAGATCCAAACTGCCCATACACATGGGAATTTGTAGCTGATGAAGTAGTCCACGATCAAAGCAATAAAAAGTTGGTTTTTAAAAATATAAAATTCAAATTATTTGATAAAACTATATTTGGTATACCAAATTTTAGCTATCCAGATTTCAGTGTAAAAAGACAATCCGGCTTTTTGCTACCTTCATATAACTACTCGAACTTTTATGGGCATGGAATAAAGACTCCTTATTTATATGTTATAGATGAATCTAGTGATATTACATTTTCTCCGTTTACAACTTCAAAACAGGGTCCACTTTTTGATATTGAATACAGAAAAAAAATGAGAGATAACAGCGATATCAGGGTTAATCCAACATTTATTTACCAAGCAAATCCATCAAGCATAGCACCTGGAAATGAAAAATTAAGGGCTAGTTTAAAAACAGACGCTACCATGGTAATTAATGATAAGTTCGAATGGGGTTGGAATGCAACTTTTGCAAGTGATGAAACCTACATGAGAAAGTATGGGTTAGACCCTAGAACAAAATATAATTCAAATATCTATATAGAGGGGTTACACAATAAAAATTATACAAGTTTAGCTGCAATCAACTATAAGAATCTTTTAAATGAGGTTGAGACACCGCAAGCAAGCTTACTTCCAAGATTTGACTATATACATACTTTAGATTTGCCATACATAGACAATATCACTATTAGCGCAAACATAGTTAACACAAAGCGAGAACAAGAGGATGAACAGCTAAGGATTACTAATGAAATAAACTGGAAGGATAGATACGTCACAAATAATGGGGTTGTCATAAGCCCGAATCTATCCTTACGTAATGATTGGATAAATAGTTACGATGAATCAGATAATCAAAACACCAAACTAAATAGATTTTCCTCAGATATATCAACAACATTTGCTTGGCCATTTTTCAATAAAACATCCTACGGCAAACAAATCATCGAACCAAAGATTGCGCTTGGGTTCATAAATGACGAAAAAACGAGTCAAGATTTAATAAATGAAGACTCAAAAACCTTTAACTTTAATACAATAAATTTATTTGAAAATAATAGATCACTAGGTTTTGACAGGGTAGATAGTGGTTCAAAAATTATGATTGGATTAGATTATTTCCTTGATGACCTTTTTGGTGGTAATTTTGAGATGAGTGTTGGTAAATCTTTACGCTTAGATGACTACAGTAACTATTTCGATAAGAAGTGGTCAGGCACGAATGGCTATAATTCAGACATTGTTGGTGCAATAAGTTATAAATATAATAAATCTTTATTTTTTGACTACAAAACAAGATATAATGAAAAAGATAATGAGTTTGATGTAAATGAATTAAATTTTCAAATTAAAAAACCAAAAAAATATAGTTTAGGTCTAAATTATACAAAAATTGCTGCTGATGCGAATTGGTTAAATTCTAACATTTCTGATCCACAAAACCATGTTGGACTTAACGAAATTTCTGGACTTGCGGAATTTAATTTAACAAATGATTGGTCTGTAATTTCATCTGGTACATTTAATATTGAAACGGATCAATTCCTAAAGAGCCAAATAGGCTTAAGATTTGATGATGAGTGTTTGGCATTTGACATTGCCTATCGTGAAAATATTTTTGCCGATAGAGATATCTCAAAAGATAGAACTTTGCTTTTAAATTTTGAATTAAAAACAAATAAAAACTATTAACCTATAATCAATGAGTTATTTATATTACAAAAAAATAGCTGCAGGTTTTATATTTTTTTTTCTAATATATTTCACTGCATTTCAGACTAATGCACAAATCATTTCAAAAATTATTGCACTAGTAAATGGAATCCCAATTACTCAAACAGATTTCCAAAATAGAGCGAAATTTATTCAATCAAATAACCCAAATTTAAATAACAATCAGGTTTCTAATCAAACCATAGATGAGTTAATTAATGAGGCAATTAAGATTTCTGCAGCAAAAGATATAGGCATAACTTACTCTGAGGAAACAGTGCGCACAAATCTTGATAGACAACTACGTTCTCAAGGAACGAGCCTTGAAGATTATTCTAAATTATTACAATCAAACCTTATTAATCCTGAAACTGTGATAGATCAAAGAATTGCTGCAGAAGTATGGCAACAATATATTATCCAGAAATACAGAAGACTAGCTAACATCAATCAAGATGATATTAAAGCGCATAAAAAGGATCTGATTTCTAATGAAAGTTTCCATCTTCAACAATTAAAAATCAGTGCCTTATCCATTACAAAAAGTTTTGAATTAGCTGAAAATATTATTAATAATTTTGAAAGCTGTGCAAAAAATCTTTCAATATATAAAGATAACTTAAATATCACACTTGAAGATATGTTTGACGCCAAACTTTCTGATGTATTAGAACCATTCGCAACATTTCTTGAAGTAAAATATGATAAATTTATCCTTCCTATTCAAAACATAGATGATGATATAATTGTGATGATAAACTGCACACCAAAAGAACTACCATCAGAATTTCAAATTGAGAACGAATTAATAGCAAAACAGTTGGAGTTCTTTGGCGAAAAAGAACTACGTAATCTTAGACAGGATAGTATAATTGATTTCAAAAATTAACAAATCAATACTTGGTTTAACAATGGGAGATCCGGCAGGAATATCTGCTGAAATAACTATTAAATCATGGCTCTCAAGAAAAATAAAGCCCGTAACGCCCTTTATTTTTTTTGGTAGTAATAACCTATTACTAAGAAGAGCTAGAGAAATGGGTTTAAATATTGAAACAGAAATTATTAAAAATTTTCATAATTTTGACCCTGACTGTTTTTTTAAATTCATTCCAGTTTTTGATATACCTATTATTGATGAAAAATTGGGTATATATGAAAAAAAGAATGATAGCGCAATAGTTGAATCAATATTATCTGCCGCTGATTTCTTAAAAAACAAAAAGATAAACGCCATTGTAACAAATCCTGTTAACAAGAATTCTTTAAAATACAATACAAGACATTACAGTGGGCAAACAGAATTATTAGCTGATATTTTTAATTCAAAGCAACAAGTCATGCTATTAAACTCTGAGGATATGAGGGTTATACCACTTACCCGACATATACCAATCAGTTCAATTCCTAGCTCCATCAGTAAGAAACTTATTATTAATACAACAATAATAGGCATTGAATCGTTAATAAAATTTTTTAATATAAAAAAACCAAAAGTTGCCATAACAGGATTGAACCCACATGCAGGTGACAATGGGCTCATTGGCAATGAAGAAAATCAAATTATTACACCTGCAGTTGAATATTTACAAAAGAAATCATATCTAGTTCAAGGTCCATTATCGGCTGATAGTTTATTCCATGAGAGTAGTATAAAAAAATATGATTTGATTGTCTGTATGTATCATGATCAAGCTTTAATCCCAATAAAGGCTCGCTCGTTATTCTCTGCAGTCAATGTTACATTAGGACTAGATATTGTCCGTACCTCACCTGATCATGGAACAGCATATGATATTGCAAATAAATACATTGCCGATGAAACAAGTTTAATTGAGGCACTTAAATTAGCAGACAAAATGATTAAACCGCATGTCTAATAGTCTTAAAAATACTCAGTATTATAAAAAATTATTGGAATTAGAAGGCATCAAACCAAGCAAGAAATTAGGGCAGAATTTTATTTTCGATAAAAATATTCTTAATAAAATTGTATCCCTACTTGACCCAACTTCAACAGACTTAGTCATAGAGATAGGACCTGGACTAGGAGGTTTAACAGAAGCTATGCTGGATAGTGGTTTAGGAAATATATTATTAATTGAAAAAGACAAACAATTTTCTAATATTCTTGGAGATATTAAATCAAGATTTCCTAAAAAATTGAACCTGCAATTTGAAGACGCTCTTAATTTTGATTTTAACTCACTCGAGTTTACAAACATCAGCATTATTTCTAATCTTCCATATAATGTGGCTACCAAGATTCTAACTAAGTTACTTTTTGAGCAATATCATTCAAAAAAATTTAATAAATTGATTTTAATGTTCCAAAAAGAAGTTGCTGAAAGAATAGTGGCAAAACATTCTACCAAAAATTATGGACGTTTATCAATCATCTCACAATATTTGTATGAATGTTCAATATCATTTAACCTGAACCCCTCTATCTTTTATCCCAAACCAAAAGTAGAGTCCTCTATTGTTACCTTCATTAGTAAAAAGATTCCATCAAACCTAAAAATATCTACATTGGAACAAATAACTCGGCTATCATTTAATCAAAGGCGAAAAATGATTAAGTCTAATCTTAAAGATATTATTAACGAAAAAACATTGAGAGAAGTCTATGGTATCAACCCCAACTCAAGGCCAGAAAATATATCTACTGATGATTATATAAGAATATCGCAATTATATGAAAAGTTAAATGCAAGCAATTGAGTTATAATCTGCCTGAAAGCTCCTCCATCAAAACTTTAACATGCAAATCTATATTTGCAGAATTAGTCTTTGAGATTTTCATCCTCTCAGCGATGATAATTGACCTTAATTGATTGTATGACTTTTCTAAATCATCATTAATAATTATGTAATCATATTCATGCCAATGTTTGATCTCATCGTATGCTGAATTAAGTCTTTTTTTTATAACATCAAGTGAGTCTTGATCTCTTTTTATGAGTCTACTCATAAGTTCGCCAGCTGATGGAGGTAAAATAAATATGGATAAAATATTTTCTTTAAAATTTTCTCGAAGTTGGCTAGCTCCCTGCCAATCAATATCGAAAATAACATCTTTACCTGCTTGAATATTTTCCAGCACCCTATCTTTTGGTGTTCCATAGTTGTAACCAAAAACATTTGCAGACTCTAATAAATTTCCATCCATAACCATCTGATTAAAGGTATCCTCATTTATAAAATAATAATGCAAACCTTCTTCTTCATTAGGTCTTTTTTTTCTTGTGGTAACAGAGATTGATAACACAGTATCATCCATGTCTGAAATTATTTTCCTTGTTAGTGTAGTTTTTCCAGCGCCAGAAGGTGAAGAAATGATTACCATCAAACCCTTCTTTTTTAATAACTGTTCGTTCATATTAAATTCTAGAAAAGATTAATGAGGCGTTTGTTCCACCAAATCCAAATGAATTACTCAATGCACTATGAACTTCTGCTTTTTGAGATTTTTTTGGTAATAAATTTAATTCTGTATTTGTGCAAACATTATTTAAATTTAATGTTGCCGGCAATTCACCTTTAACGATAGTGAGTATTGAAAATATTGCCTCTACAGCCCCTGCAGCTCCCAAGAGGTGTCCAATCGATGACTTTGTTGAAGACATTTTGAGTTCTCTACAATGATTTTTAAATAATCTTTCTACAGCTGCAATTTCGATTTCATCCCCTGCAGGAGTTGAAGTTCCATGTGCATTCACATAACCAATTTCAGATAAGTCCAGTCTTGAATTTCTAAGCGCTGCACTCATCGACCTGAACCCTCCATCACCATCTTCAGAAGGTGATGTAATGTGGTGGGCGTCACCAGATAGACCATATCCTTTTAACTCAGCATAAATTCTGGCTCCTCTATTGGTAGCATGCTCATATTCCTCAAGAACGACAATTCCGGCTCCTTCACCCATCACAAAGCCATCTCTGTCATCATCAAACGGCCTTGAGGCTTCATTTGGCTTATCGTTAAATCCTGTAGATAATGCTCTGCATGCAGAAAAACCAGCAATAGACAACCTAGATAGTGGAGACTCAGTTCCACCAGCAATCATAATGTCTGCATCGCCAAAAGCTATTAACCTTGAGGCATCACCAATTGCATGAGAACCTGTAGAGCATGCTGTGACCACAGAGTGATTCGGCCCTTTAAAGCTGTTTCGTATCGACACATGACCTGAAGCAAGATTTATAAGTCTACCAGGTATAAAAAATGGAGAAATTCTTCTTGGTCCCTTATCTCTGAGAGTAATAGCTGCTTCTTCAATTCCTTCTAAACCACCAATTCCTGAACCAATTATAACGCCAGTTCGTATTTGTTTATCATAAGTGTCAGCTACCCATCCAGAATCTTTTATTGCCTGATCAGATGCGCATAACGCATAGGTAATAAATTCATCAACTTTTCTTTGCTCTTTCGGGTCGTGCCAGTTATCAGGATTATATTGCCCAAGTTCATCTCCTCGAGGAATTTGTGCGGCAATTTTTACTGGTAAATCGGATGTATCGAACTTAGTTATTTTGCTAATACCTGAATGACCAGAGATTAACTTATCCCAGACAAAATCAACCCCTACCCCCAGAGGAGTAACTAAACCTAAACCAGTAACAACTACTCGTCTCATTCTAGAAAACTAAATTATGATTTTGATTTCTCAAGAAAAGATATTGCATCACCAACAGTTTGAATTGTTTCCGCAGCATCATCAGGAATCTCAACCTCGAACTCTTCTTCAAATGCCATAACTAATTCTACTGTATCTAAACTATCTGCGCCTAGATCATCGATAAAGCTAGCTTTTTCTTCTACTTTACTTGCATCCACTCCAAGATGCTCGATAACGATTTTTTTCACGCGTTCAGCTACATCACTCATTTT
>Ga0181564_10005502_pt1 | contig 10517 bp, 9 predicted proteins | sample 011ome_24_FD_134512 | JGI IMG/M metagenome (GOLD analysis project Ga0181564, IMG submission 134512) | Coastal salt marsh microbial communities from the Groves Creek Marsh, Skidaway Island, Georgia - 011513CT metaG (megahit assembly) | ecosystem: Environmental > Aquatic > Marine > Intertidal zone... | reverse complement strand
ATTGAACAATTTCATGGCCTCAACCACGCATATCACATCTCCAACACTGATCGTATCTCCTACATTTACAAAAGTATCCTTATCTGGTGAAGGCTTACGGTAGAATGTTCCGATCATTGGCGATTTAATCTCAATGTAATTCGAATTTTCTTCAGCGGCTGGCGCGACTGGCGCATCAGCGGCTGTTGCTGCTGGAGCTGCTGCTGGAGCCGTAGCTTGTGGTTGCATTTGAACCGGAGCCTGTTGTACAGGAGGTGCTTGAACAATATACTGATGCTCTTGCGGTCCGTGGTCAGTTTTGATCGTGATTTTGAAGTCACCTTGTTCAATACTCACTTCGTTAACCCCTGATTTCGAAACGAATTTAATTAAACTTTGAATTTCTTTACTATCCATACTCATAATTTATTCAATACGGTTTACGATTAGGTTTATTGGACTATCAATAAGCCCATTTAAGGTAAATGGCTCCCCAAGTGAATCCACCTCCAAAAGAGGCTAACACGAGATTATCGCCTTTATTTAATTTTTCTTCCCATTCCCACAAACATAGTGGAATTGTGCCGGCAGTTGTATTACCGAATTTCTCAATATTGACCATAACTTTTTCTTTGGTCAATCCCATTCTGTTGGCCGTTGCATCAATAATACGCAAATTTGCTTGATGCGGCACTAACCAATCAACGTCATCACTGGTCAAGTTATTTCTTTCCATGATTTCAGCTGAGACACCTGCCATATTCTTAACAGCGTGTTTAAAGACTGTTTTTCCCTCTTGAAAAACATAATGGCGTCTTTCATCGATATTATCTTTTGTAAGTGGCTCTTTTGAACCTCCAACCTCTTGTAATAAGAATTGTCTTCCGGCTCCGTCTGATCTCAGGATCGCATCTTGAATACCCAGACCGTCTTCATTTGGTTCAAGTAAGACTCCACCTCCACCATCTCCAAAGATGATACAAGTTGCTCTATCTTCATAATTGATAATGCTCGACATGACATCGGCACCAATTACGATAATCTTTTTGTAAGTGCCATTTTCAACATAAACACGTCCTACATCTAACGCATATAAAAATCCAGAGCAAGCTGCACTTAAGTCAAACCCCCATGCATTCACACATCCTGCCTTATCACAGATAACATTCGCTGCGCTGGGGAACCGATAATCGCCGGTAATTGAACCCACCACTATCATGTCGATTTCTGAAGGATCAATTCCTCGCTTTTCGCAAATTCCAGCAACGATTTTCGCTCCAAAATCAGAAAGCGCTTCACCTTTTGCAGCCAATCTTCTCTCTTTGATTCCAGTTCTAGATGTAATCCACTCATCATTGGTATCAACCATCTTTTCTAAATCCTGATTGGACAGAATACCCTCGGGGACATAACCCTGTACAGAAGTGATTGCTGCTGTGATTTTCGTCATATTATTCGCGTTGACTCTAACAATTAAGAGGCTAAATTTATCAAAAAAAGCTTAAACCGAGGCGATTTTTAGCTTTGATTTGCTTATCCTGCTTATTATCGGCTAGAATCGCAAGTAAGCGGATTCTATAAGGCTCAATAGAAACGGTTGATTATTACAGACATCCATAAACTAAAAAAGGATAACAATGGTGTACATTGTTATCCCAATTTCTTTAAAAAAATACCGACCAAAGAATCAGATCGCAACTTCTTTCTCCATTACCACTTTACCTTTGTAATAAAGTTTTCCTTCATGCCAATGAGCTCTGTGGAATAAATGAGGTTGACCTGTTGTCGGACAAGTAGCAATATTATCCGCGACCGCCTTTACATGCGTTCTTCTCTTATCTCTTCTTGTCTTAGACGTCTTTCTCTTAGGATGTGCCATTTTTCTTTTGTTTTTCGTTTAATTAACTTGGTCAATCAAACTTTATTAAAATTCTATCTTACTTCTTTTTTAACTTATTCAATGCCGCCCAGCGCGGATCAACAGTTTCTTCAGTCTCGTCTTGCTCTTCAGCAGTCGATTCTTGCTCCTCAATTGCGGAATCTTCTTCCACCATCAGGTAATTGTTTATTTCATTAAGCATTTCTTCGTTGCATTCACCTTCGGGGTGCACTCTTTTGTACGGTAATAGCAGCGAGACAAATTCATAGACCGGTTGTGTAATATCAATCTCGGTTTCATGTGGCGCTAAGGATTTAATCTTTTCGTCATCAAGCTCATGCTCTGTAAATTTGTATATCAGGTCGTCTTCACCATCGACTGGATACCATAAGCTATCCGTACAACGATCACACATGACTTTCAATTTACCATTGACTTTAAAATCTACCAACAACATGGTCGTCTTTTTTTCAAGTACCATGTCGAGCTCCAGGTCTGCCCCTTCTATCTCCGTCGTTTCAAATTGCTCAAAGAACGTATCGTCTATTTTAAAGTGAAAATCGTGTTTTCCATCTTTCAAGCCTGAAAAGGCAATCGCGTATTCACTTTTCTTTCCCACCACAAAATAGAGCGCAAAGATATCAATAAATTTTTATTTCAACAAAGCTTTTTTGAAACTTACTTTTTTGTTGTCTGTTTTTGCAAAGGATTTTTGTTTAACTCCTTATGCTGAAGTCTTCTTTGATAAACATCACAGGCCAAGAAATATGCATTTCTAAAAGAGCGCTCTGACGCTATACCTTTTCCAGCTATATCAAAGGCTGTACCATGATCTGGCGAAGTTCTGACGATTGACAAACCGGCCGTAAAATTGACTCCTTCGTCGAATGAAATCGACTTAAATCCTGTTAGTCCTTGGTCGTGATACATGGACAAAATTGCATCAAAGTTTTTTAAGTTAGAAGATCCAAAAAAGCCATCTGAAGAGTAAGAACCGTAAACCAATTCACCTTCATCGCGCAACTTTAAAACAACTGGATTAATAATATCAATCTCCTCTTGACCTAATGTACCTCGATCCCCTGCATGCGGGTTAAGACCTAAAACGGCAATCTTTGGTTTGCGGATTAAGAAATCCTCTTTAAGTGATTGCAACATCAATCTTAATTTCTTTTCTACGCTTTCTGGCGTAATCAAAGCTGCGACATCTTTTAACGGAACATGACCGGTAACCACCCCAACACGAAGTCCATCTGCGACCATAAACATCAGAACATCTTTCGATTCAGAAAGGTTAGCCAAATATTCTGTATGCCCCGGGAATTCGAACCCAGCGTCGCGCACGCAATCTTTATTGATCGGAGCGGTAACGAGGACATCAATTTTATTCTCCTTTAAATCAGCTGCTGCCGCCTCAAGTGATTTTAATGCATAGGTTCCACCGTTTGCGTTCTTTTCACCCAAAATAATTTGCACTTCTTCTTGCCAACAGTTGATTAGATTTACTTTTTTCGGTTTAGCTTCTGTCGCATCTTTTATGACGAGGTATTGAAAATCGGGTTTATTAATCGCCTTTTTATGAAATGAGATCGCCTTTGATGATCCGTAAATGATTGGAATTGAATTCGCATACACGAGTGAATCAGACAGTGTTTTAATAATGACTTCTAATCCGACTCCATTGATATCACCAATTGATATTCCTACTTTTATTATTTTGTTTTCTTCCATTCTTCCGTTTTTCTTTCTAGAAATCTCGTTAATAATCTCACTCCAAAACCAGATCCACCTTTTGTGCGGTAAGCATCTTTTTTACTTAAAAATGCTGGTCCTGCGATATCCATGTGAATGTAAGGATAATCTGTGAAGTGCTCCAAGAATTTACCCGCCGTTATCATCCCAGCATAAGGACCACCTAGGTTATTTAAATCAGCAATAGGGGATTTCATTTCCTCGAGATAGTCATCCCAAAAAGGGAATTGCACCACGCGTTCATGACTTTCCAAACCTGCCATTTCTAGTTCTTTAAATTCTTTTTGTTTCGCATTCCCCATAACAGGAACGGCAAAGGTACCCAATGCTCTGGCGGCAGAGCCCGTTAACGTGGCTGCATCTAAAACCAATTCTGGGTCATATTTTTTGGCATAAGCTAACGCATCTGCCAAAACCATTCTTCCTTCTGCGTCCGTGTTTAATACTTCAACCGTTGTGCCGTCAAACATGGTAATGATGTCTCCCGGTGCATAAGCATTTACTCCCGGTCTATTATCCGTTGCCGGAATCAGAGCTATAATATGGATAGGTAAATTTAATTTAGCCGCAGCAAAGATCGCTCCCGAGACGGTCGCCGCACCTCCCATATCACTCTTCATTAAATCCATTGAGTTTGCGGTAGGTTTCAGACTTAGCCCTCCGGTGTCATAAACAATCCCTTTACCAACCATTACAATCGGCTTTTTATTGACAAAATTATTGGGCTTCCATTCCATGATGGTCATGGTTGGTGGATCAACAGAACCTCTATTGACGGCCAAAATACCGCCCATTTTTAAAGCTTTTATTTTATTCTTTTTAAGAATTTCCACTTTCATTCCCACACGATCGCCTGCTGCTTTCAACTCATTAGCCAATGTTTCTGCAGTTAAATACGAAACCGGCTCATTAACCAGATCTCTGGCCCAAGCGGTCGCTTCGCACACTGTGTTTAGCCGCTCAATATCTACCTCTTTATTACTGATTCGAATGGATTTCAGGATCCATTTTGCAGAGGGTTTGTTCTTTAAATATTTTTCAAATGTGTATGATCCCAAAATCAGTCCTTCGGCCACTGCTTCAATCGCAGCAGGGTGATCACCGATAATGGTTAAGTCTTTGCATTCTTCCTTTAGCTCTTCTTGAATTGCAGCTCCAAACTTTCTCAATGATTCAAGATCATTGGATTTACCCCCGTCTAGCTTATAACCATAGGTATGTAAACCCGATTGGTTCAAATGGAATTCTCCATTTTTCTTGCCTTGTCTTTTCATGTAAGACAATTCATCCGGAGACCAAGGCAGTTGGTCTAAATCTGACCATCTACCCACTAAAAAAACTTTATTTCGTTTTCTTAAACCGGAAACTGGAACTTTTTTCTCTTGAACGGCGGTAAGCAACATCTTTCTTTTTTTTGTAAAGTTATCCATTTTTCTTTCGCGAAGAGAATGTAGTCGCTGAAAGATTTAAAATATGATCCATTGGATTTATAAAACATACATTCTACTCATTGTGATCAACCAAAACCCCTTATTTTACGTTATAGTAACAGAATAAGCCCATGCTTTTTTCGTATATTTGATATCCTTTGCAAATTTGCCTGTGAGTCGATTAATTACACATCTGTTTTTTCTGATTTTGGTTCCGACCATTAGTCATGCAACACACAATCGATCAGGTTCTATCATGTACCGTCATCTCTATGGAAACACCTATGAAATTACGATTCGAACATGCACTGAATGGCCAAGTGATGCAGATCGTCCGGAGTTGGAAATCAGGTGGGGAGATGGAACAAGGGATACCTTACCTCGAGCAACCACTGTAAATATAGATGCCTATAATGTTCGTGAAAACACTTATGTTGGTATTCATACCTACACTGGACCGGATTCATACATTATTCAGTTAGAAGACCCCAATAGGAATGCTGACGTGCTCAATATTACAAATTCAGTTGATAAGGTTTTTTGTATTCAAACTGAACTCGTCATATCTCCCTTTTTGGGAGCCCCTAATAATAGTTTAATATTAGAAGATTGTCCCTGCCCCGAATTTGCTTGTTTGGGTGAAAAGTACTTTTATAATTTTACAGCTTATGATCCGGATGGGGATAGCTTGAGTTATTCCCTCGTACCATGTCGTGGTTTAGATTGCATGGAAATGAGTATGCCTGCCATTTACAAATACCCGAATGATTTACTCGATGGCGGAGGAGATTTGACGATCGATCCAGAAACGGGAACACTTTTGTGGGATTCTCCTCATTTAGTTGGGAGTTATAATATTGCTGTAAAAATATCAGAGTGGCGCGAAGGAGAATATATTGGTTCTGTTATTCAAGATATGCAATTCACCGTTGTTAATTGCTCGCACGAAGCGCCAGAAATTTCAAGTGTCGCCGATACCTGCGTATATGCGGGGACATCATTGGATATTCCATTTATTGGAACGGATGATGAAGATGTCGTGAACGTATTTGCAACGGGTGCTGTTTTTAATTTAGATGATAATCCAGCCGTGTTTATTGATAGCACCGCTCCATTATCAGCAACGGGTCGCTTTTTATGGGAGCCAAATTGTGAGCAAGCCTCAAACAGTTACTACATCGTTACTGTGCAGGCCAAAGACCTTCATCCTGGCGTTCAACTGAGTGATATTACATCTTTCAAAATTAAAGTCAACCTGCCTCCTGCAGAAAATGTGACTGTAGACGCTGTCGGCAATACGATGGAGATCAGTTGGGACCCTCCTCCATGTGACGATATTAGTTCATACCGCATATATCGCTCTATTGATAGCGTTGATTATACAGAGGATTGCTGTTCTGCAGGAACTCCGGCTGCTATGGGATATGCATTAGTCGGCACATCGACCACAACGGATTTTACGGATATCGGACCACTAATTGTGGGTAACGAATATTGCTATATGATTACGAGTATTAACAGTGCTGGCTTAGAAAGTTGCGTGTCTGAGCAAATATGTCAGAATTTGAATTTCGAAATTCCCGTTATCACGCATGTTTCCATTGCTACGACCGACGAATCCGTAGGTGAAGACTCTGTGTATTGGTCTTATCCCAAAGAATTGGACACTGATCTATATACTGGACCTTATCATTATGAGCTGTATCGATCAGCGGGTTTAGCTGGGGCAGTTGATTTGGTGTATACCTCCCCAGATCAGCCCTCCATTATCAACCCAGACACTGTTTTTTATGACAGCGGCTTGAACACGAGGAATGAACCTTATACTTATCGCGTGGAATTATTTAGTGATGATTTAAAATTAGGTAGCTCTATAACCGCATCTTCTATTTTTATTGAATTGGTTCCGAACGACAACGAATTAGAAATTGTTTGGGAGGAAAATACACCTTGGACCAATACCTTATATGAAATCTATCGTGAAGACTCTCCGGGTTCTGGAGTATTTAATCTAATTGGAACGACAGCTATTCAGTCCTATCGCGATACAGGGTTAGTTAATGGCGTAACGTATTGTTATCGTCTAAAAAGTATTGGTGCTTATACTCTGGACGGGATTGTTGCACCGATTGAAAATTGGTCTCAAATTGCATGTGGTGAGCCAATCGACCTTACACCGCCTTGTCCACCGACGCTTGAAATTTCAGGAGATTGTGACTTGGAAGAAACCTACTTGAACTGGACCAATCCTAATACTAGTTGTGCTGATGATGTAACGCGTTACAACCTTTATTTTGCTCCTTTTGAAGGGGATAGCTTAACCTTGTTAACAAGGTTTGATAGTGACTTGGACACTTTCTTTGTTCATGCAGATCGAGGAAGTATCGCAGGTTGTTATTATGTTACGGCAATTGACTCCATACAATACAATAATGAGAGTGAACCTTCCAATATTGTTTGTATTGATAATTGCGAAGGATATTATGAATTGCCGAATATTTTCACACCAGACAAAAGCGGGGTAAACGATATATTTCATCCGATTTTGCCTTTTAAATTTGTTGCTAGTATCGATATCAAAATTCAAAGCCGCTGGGGAGAGACTGTTTATGAAACCAATGATCCATTCATTTATTGGGACGGAAGAAATCAAAATACCGGTAATCTTTGTACCGACGGTGTTTATTTCTATAGCATAGTCGTGAATGAAATACGACTTGAAGGATTAGTTCCGCGAACATTCCAGGGTAATATTCAGTTAATAAATGGACAGGAATAAGCTTAATCATTTTCTTCTTGTATTAATTGGGGAACGAGGCGCTGAACGGACTAAATTTGTGATCAGACAAAATCGAAAATATGTTTACAGGAATCATTGAGGCACTTGCTCGTGTCGAAAAAATTGAAAAAGAAGGAGGTAATGTCCATTTTACTTTTTCAGCACCTTTTACAAGCGAATTAAAAATAGACCAAAGCGTTGCTCATAATGGAGCTTGTCTTACAGTCGTATCTATTGAAGGTGATCAATATACCTTAACAGCTATTGAGGAGACTATGGTTCGCACCAATCTGGGACATCTAGCGATCGGCGATCTGGTTAATGTAGAGCGCTGTGCGCAAGTTGGAGCTCGTTTAGATGGACATATTGTTCAGGGTCATGTTGACACTACTGGAAAATGTGTTGAAATCATCGAAATGGATGGAAGTACTGAATATGTATTTGAATACGATTATGACGATGTTACGGTAAGCAAAGGATCTATTACTATTAATGGTGTGAGTTTGACAGTAGTTCAGTCAGATCACAAACGATTTTCGGTACATATCATACCCTATACTACAGAGCATACAAACTTCCATCAATTTAAGGTCGGTACGATAGTAAACCTTGAATTTGATATCATTGGCAAATACGTACGAAAGATGATGGAAGGTCATCTTTCAAAATGATAAGATCGTCCTCTTAAGGTCTAGTTTTTGCCCTCAAGGAGAGTTTCCATCTGTTTCTTAATAATAAAAGCATCAATCAGTTTAAATATCGTTTCCCGATCTTGGTCAGGCATTGATTCTACCTCTTTGAATAGACTTATAAATCGAGCGTCTGTCAATACGTTTTCTGCCTTTTCATTGACTGTTCCATTGACCAAATAATCTATGGTTATACCAAAAACCATTGCCAGTCGACTTAGTGTTTCTGCATTCGGCAGAACACCTTGTGTTTCATAACGGGTGAGTTGCGCTACGGAGACACCAATATTTGAGGCGAGTGCTGCTTGGGTTAGACGTTTTTCTTTACGGAATTGTTGGATGCGATTGCCGATATTCATAGGTTGGTTTTTGTGGTTGTGCGGTAAGTTTCACCTTTAAGCTATAAACTATCCACAGAAAATAAAAAACAATTCGACGAATGAACAGTTGTCTCGGTGCTATAATCAAACACAAACGATAAAACACAAAAAGCCCCACTTTGATTGTTCAAAGTGGGGCTTCAGCTATAATTTTGATTTAATTCGGCTATCCGTTCAATGCTTCAGCACCACCAACGATCTCTAAGATCTCGTTTGTAATTGCCGCTTGACGTGCTTTGTTATACTCTAACTTTAATGCACGATTCAAATCCGTCGCGTTATCCGTTGCTTTATGCATTGCTGTCATACGCGCTCCATGCTCACCTGCAAAAGACTCTAATAAAATACTGTAGAAGGAAGTTTTTAATGACTTCGGCATTAATTCTGTAACGATTTCTTCTTTCGAAGGTTCGAAGATATAATCTACATCCGCCGTCTGAATCCCATCTACTTCTTCTGCCTGTTCAATAGGTAGAAGTTGCATTGACTTTACAATTTGAGTAGCAACATTAACAGAGTGGTTATAAATAATAACAACTTTGTCGACCTTCTTAGATGCATAAGCATCCATTAACTTTTCTGCAATCACATTGGCGTTGGCATAAGTCAACTCATTCCAGATATTATCGTTATCCGTTGGTAAAAATTCAGCCGTTGCAAAGTGAGGTGTTCTTTTAAAAGCATCTGTTGCTTTCTTACCTACCGTTACAACTGAAACGTTTTTACCTTGATATTCTTCTTTTATCAAACGATTTGTTTCTTTGACGACGTAGTTATTAAACCCCCCACAAAGACCACGATTTGATGTTATCACAACAAGAGCTACATTTTGCACTTCGCGCTCATCCGCATATGCATTTTCAGCTGCATCTAATGATCCAGAAAGACCAGAAAGAATTTGTTGCAATTTATTGGCGTAAGGACGCATTTTATCAACCGCATCCTGGGCTCTTTTCAATTTAGCCGCAGACACCATTTTCATGGCAGAAGTAATTTGCATGGTTGATGAGACCGATACAATTCTATTTCTAATTTCCTTTAAATTCGCCATTTGTTTTGTTTTCGATTATTATTACCGCAAGCGGCAAAAAAGTAGACAAAGACACATTTTTGCATCTTTGTCTGCTTTAATCTTTATTCATATTTTGACGCTAATTCAACAGCAGCTTTTTCTAATACACCTGTTAATTCATCTGTGTATTTTCCAGCAGCCAATTGATTCATTACATCTTTATGGTTTGCATTCATAAAATCAATGTACTCCGCTTCGAATTCTTTAACGCGGTTGATTGGAACTTTGCTTAAAAGTCCTTTTGTTCCAGCGTAAATAATTGCGATTTGGTTTTCAACACGATAAGGATCTCCTTCACGTTGTTTCAAGATTTCCACGTTACGCGCACCTTTGTCTAGTACTGACTTCGTTGCAGCATCCAAATCAGATCCGAATTTTGCGAAAGCTTCTAACTCACGATACTGTGCTTGATCTAATTTCAATGTACCTGATACTTTCTTCATTGATTTAATCTGAGCCGATCCACCAACACGTGATACCGAGATACCTACGTTAATTGCTGGACGAACACCTGCATTAAACAAGTTAGACTCCAAGAAAATCTGACCATCAGTAAT
>Ga0181564_10005492_pt1 | contig 10525 bp, 10 predicted proteins | sample 011ome_24_FD_134512 | JGI IMG/M metagenome (GOLD analysis project Ga0181564, IMG submission 134512) | Coastal salt marsh microbial communities from the Groves Creek Marsh, Skidaway Island, Georgia - 011513CT metaG (megahit assembly) | ecosystem: Environmental > Aquatic > Marine > Intertidal... | reverse complement strand
TCGATCACTTTTCTAGCTTTAATGCGCGAAATGGCCGTGCGCACCCGACATCGGCCATCATATCGAGACTGGCATCACACCATGTTATCGTTGCTTCCGCATCTCGAATACCGGCATCCAGGACCATAGCCACTCCTTTTAGCCGATCCGAGAGCGCTGTTGGATCCGCGTAGCGACGCTCTCGTATCCTGCGATACAGCAGCAGATTTGATGCGGCCGTCGCACGTCGGATCTCGACTTGCTCACGAAGTTCGTCTACATTTTTATCAGAGAGGTTATACAACTTGATAAAGAGCTCGTCCTTCACCGGCCGCGGCTTCGCGCTACGAACGACCCAATCGTCCAGGCACTGCTGTCCTAGGCCTGTAAGCCGGTAGACGGTTTTATCCGGCCGCCCATTTTGAACCACAACGCGGGGATACACGTACTGCTTATTGGCCAAAGCTTTTAGCTCGCGGTAAATCTGTTGGTGCGACGCGTGCCAAAAAAAGCCCAACGAGGTCTCAAACCGCTGCGCCAACTCGTAGCCGGTCAATTCATCCTCTATCAAAGCGGTCATGATGGCATTGGCGAGTGACATTCTGCGGTGGAGACCTTTTTTACCCAAAGGAACTGGACTGATTATGCAATTTGTTGCATAGTGCCGCAATACATTTATCAGTGGAGCATTAATATGAGTTTGCCTAACGTTCTAAAACAAGTAAAAATCCCCGCGATTGCATCCCCTTTGTTTATCATTTCCAACCCAGATTTGGTTATTGCACAGTGTAAGGCCGGCATGATTGGCTCGTTTCCCTCGTTGAACGCGCGCCCCATCAACGTCTTGGACGAATGGCTGACGCGGATCAGTACTGAACTAGCCGAACACGACGCAGCCAATCCGGGTTCGCCCGCAGCACCCTTTGCCGTGAACTTGATTGTGCACGGCTCCAACGACCGTCTTCAGGAAGATCTCGCCCTTTGTGTGAAGCACAAGGTACCCGTGATTATTACGTCTCTTGGCGCCAAGCCCGAGATTAATGAAGCGATCCACAGTTATGGCGGGATTGTGCTTCACGACATCATCAATAATAAATTTGCCAAAAAAGCGATTGAGAAAGGCGCTGATGGACTCATCGCGGTAGCCGCGGGAGCTGGCGGCCATGCGGGCACCCTCTCCCCCTTCGCGCTTATCCAGGAAATCAGAGAATGGTTCGATGGGCCGCTGCTGCTCTCGGGATCAATCGCCACCGGCGACGCCGTTTTGGCCGCACAAGCCATGGGCGCGGACATGGGCTACATTGGATCGGCTTTCATCGCAACCAAAGAGGCCAATGCAGACGAGGGCTACAAGCAAGCGATCGTTGATTACGCGGCGGATGACATTGTTTACAGCAACCTGTTCACCGGCGTCCACGGTAATTATTTGAAGCCCTCCGTCAAAGCCGCCGGACTAGATCCCGACAATTTGCCCGTCAGCGATCCATCTGCAATGAACTTTGGCTCAGGCGGCAATACCGACGCCAAGGCCTGGAAAGATATCTGGGGTTGCGGCCAAGGCATCGGGGCGGTGAAATCGATCGAAACCGCTGGGGAGCGTGTCGCGCGTCTTATCGCTGAGTACCACGCGGCCAAGGCACGGCTCGCGGCGATCTAGTCCCGCTTACCCAGACCAGAGGGGCGACAGTGTCGCCCCTTTTTTTATTTGTGCGAGCAACAACTCTGCCGTAGCCCAGGCATCGATCAAAGCATTGTGCCCAAGATAGCCGGGCAACCTGTAGCACGAACCCGATGCTTCCAGTGTCAGAGCGCCCGCTTTTGGCAAGTCGTTGGTTTGAGTAAGACGTCGTCCTTCAATCGCCAAGGTATCGATAAAGTGTGCCCACGAAGCTCGGCCAGATATGTCGATGAGGGCGCGATTCGGCCGGGAGGTCATAATTCGCGCTTTTTAGGCGACTAGCGTCTCAGTCTCGCTCGGTTGGAATCGTATCTAAGCGGGTAAAAAACCGCGTTGTCGTCTCTGCAAAGTAGGTGCTTCCGTCCACCTGGGCAACCAGGTAAAGCTCTGATTCGGCAACCACCTCCGGTAAATCAATAAACCAGGCCCCCTCTTCGGTATCAAACTGCATCGCGCTCGGTTCGGGCATTTGATCGCCAGCGCTCAATGCGACCAAGATGCCGCTCGCAGACTGATTACCTCGCACCCACAAACTCGACCCTGTGTTCGCGGGCGCGATATAAAGCTCAAACTCAATGTCACCATTTTCAAGCGAGCAAATTCCGCTCTCGTAACGACAATTGCTCTTAGCGGCCAGAGGATAATTGTTGCCCTCGACTGCGGCATGTGGCGTTTCCGCCCCAATCAGGCCAACCAAGTACCACGCCCCAATCGCCAGGATGGGGGCGACTAACACCGCTACCACGACATGTTTATTTGTAAAAATCGACATAGCTTTTTCCAAAAAAAACGGGCAGTTGCCTGCCCGTCAATCATACACTGCGTACTAACCTGGTTTCACCTTAGTGATCTTGAGCTGCTCCCGCACCAGCTGGTACACGAATGCTCTCAACCAGTTCTTGCACGGAGTCGGGGACTTCTTTAGTAACTCCAGACACCGCGAAGGCCACAACGAAGTTAACGATAGCGCCAACACAGCCAAAGGCGTTGGGTTCAATCCCAAGGAACCAGTTGGGCGACATGCTGCCCAAAAATTCTGTGCCCGAGATAAACATGATTCCTTTGTGCTGGAACACGTAGAACAATGTGATACCAATACCCGAGACCATACCTGCAATAGCGCCTTCCTTAGTCACTTTCTTAGAGAAAATGCCCATCATCAGTGCGGGGAAAATCGACGATGCCGCTAATCCAAAGGCCAAGGCCACCGTACCTGCAGCGAAGCCCGGAGGGTTGAAACCGAGATAGCCAGCACCCGCAATCGCAAATGCCATGGCGACGCGAGAAGCCATCAGTTCCTGCTTCTCATCAATGTCGGGCGTTAACATTCCCTTCAGCAAGTCGTGTGAGATCGCTGATGAAATCGCCAAGAGCAAGCCGGCAGCTGTAGACAAGGCCGCCGCAAGACCGCCTGCTGCGATCAAGGCAATCACCCAATTAGGCAGCTTAGCAATCTCGGGGTTTGCAAGAACCATGATGTCATTGTCGACTTTAACCAGCTCGTTGGTCGCTTTGTTCGCGCTGTATTGAATCAGACCGTCACCGTTCTTATCTTCAAACTGAAGCAATCCGGTTGTCTCCCAATTCTTGAACCACTGGGGACGTTCGTCGTAAGGCAAATACTGACCAGGCTGCGGCTCAACCGTATTCATGAGATTGAAGCGCGCCATCGCGCCTACAGCGGGAGCGGTAGTGTACAGAACGGCAATAAACACCAAGGCCCAGCCTGCGGAAGACCGTGCGTCACGAACTTTAGGTACGGTAAAGAAGCGAATAATCACGTGTGGTAGACCCGCTGTGCCTACCATCAAGGACAGTGTGTAAGCGAACATATTCAAGGTCGATATGCGCACATCCGTGGTGTATTCCTTAAAGCCCAGCTCAGTTACGGTTTGATCCAGCCTGTCGAGCAGATAGGTCTCTGAGCCAGTCAAGGTGCTACCCAAGCCGAGCTGCGGAAAGGGGTTACCCGTTAACTGGAGGCTGATGAAAATAGCGGGAATCGTGTAAGCCAAAATCAAGACGCAGTACTGCGCAATCTGTGTGTAGGTAATACCCTTCATGCCGCCGAGTACAGCGTAGAAGAATACAATCACCATTCCAACCAGAAGACCCGTTTCATAGGTCACTTCCAGGAAGCGCGAGAAAGCCACACCAATACCTTTCATCTGACCAATAACGTAGGTCACCGAGCAGATAATCAGGCAGACAACGGCCACCGCACGCGCCGCTTTTGAATAAAATCGATCGCCGATAAATTCAGGTACGGTGAACTTACCGTATTTGCGAAGGTAGGGAGCCAACAACATCGCTAGAATCACGAAGCCACCGGTCCAACCCATCAAGAATACCGAGCCACCATAGCCCATGAAGGCAATCATACCTGCCATCGATATAAACGAGGCCGCCGACATCCAGTCTGCAGCTGTCGCCATACCGTTCGCCACAGGATGCACGCCACCGCCGGCAACATAAAACTCTTTAGTTGATCCTGCGCGTGCCCATACAGCAATCGCGATGTATACCGCAAACGAGAAGCCCACGACGATATACGTTAATGTTTGCAATTCCACGCTAGCGCTTCCTTAATCTTCTTCCAGGCTAAATTCACGATCTAACGCCGTCATTTTTCGAGAGTAGTAAAAAATTAAAATCACAAAGACGTATATGGCACCTTGCTGAGCGAACCAAAAGCCCAGTTTATATCCCCCTACGGTAATTTGGTTCAGCGTATCGAATAGCAAAATCCCACATCCGAAGCTGACGGCAAACCAAACCAACATTAATCTAAAAATCAGTAACAGATTGCGCTTCCAGTATGCTTGGGATCGATCTTCGGACGCTTCAGGCATCGTCATCACCTCATGATTTTTTTTATAAAGTCCAAGGAACAGGCTGCTTCTGCGGATCATATCACTGATTGACCAGTTTCCGCCTCTCCATCAAGCGAAACCACCGGAGTCTCCAAGCCGGTTAGAGCTTTAGGCACAAAAGCCATAATGGCCTCTCGCCTCTGACGAAATTGTTCTTCCCCGGCTTCGAGAGCGGGAAAACAGCCACTTACCAGCACTAAATCAGCCGCCGAAGTCTGCAGAAGCTCTTTAGTATTCGATTCTTTTCCTGAGACGATGAGTCGTTAACGATTGAATGAAAGCAACCTTCGGTCATCCATGGTTTGTTTTTTTATACCCTAACGATATCGAACTGCTCAAAGGCACAATGATATCTGCGCGTGACAACAAAACGAGAATAATTAGATCTCAATCAAATTTCAGGCTGATTTCGCCAAAGCGATGCTACAACTAAACTTGAAAAAAAGTATGCTTGTTTAGTCGAATTCTAAGTTAATTCGATGACATAGCCCTTGGTGGGTTTGCCACCAGTTTAGCCGGGACTTGCTCCCGGCCGTTTTTTTTTGGCATGAGTAGGATTCAAAAAAGCACCGCCGCAGCAACGTTTGGCAATGCATTCGGGGCCGCACTAGCGCTTCGCGATCATCCCTAATCAGAGGCCTTGAAGAGTAAGCGACGTGTAGAGCGATGGCTACTAAGTCAGATCAAAATCCAATAGGCGGCCAGCGCCATTCCGTAAGCCAGAACCCCATAACCCGCAAAGAGCTGAAGTGGCAAACGCAGTGAACCGCTCTCTCTGTACAGAGTCGCAAGCGTTGACACGCACTGTGCCGCTATCGCAAAGAACACCAGCAGCGCGACACCAGAAGCTAAGGGTAAACCGCTCTCCTGCACTCGAGTCGCTAAGGACACGACCTCTTCCGTCGCGTCCTGGATGCCATACAAGGTACCCAAAGTACCCACGAACACTTCCCGCGCTACAAATGACGCCAGGATCGCAACCCCATACTGCCAGTCGAGCCCCATGGGTGCGAAGATCGGCTCAATCGCGCGCCCAAGATACGCAAGGTAAGACTGCGACAGGTCAGCGCCGTAATTTGGAAAATATCCCAGTATCCAGATCAGCATGGTTATCCAAAAAATCACGGGGCCTGCTCTTCTCACGAAGTAGCCCGCGCGTTCGACTGCTCCGCGAAGAATCGACGCAAATGAGGGTATGCGATAAGGCGGCATCTCCAAAACAAAGGGGCTGTCTGACGACGACTTTTTAGACACGCTCGACAGCGTCGCCGTCACCAAAAGTGCGGTCACTATGCCAAACAGGTAGATCCCAAACATAGCCAACCCTTGCAATCCGATCAATCCACCCGCGGTATGTGTAGGCGGTATGAATGCGGCAATAAGCAGCGCGTATACCGGTAATCGGGCCGAGCACGGCATCAACGGTATAGCCATGTAGGTAAACCAGCGCTTACGTGTCGATTCTATCGTTCTGGCCGCGTATATTGCGGGTATCGCACACGCAATGCCAGAAAGCATAGGCACGAAGCTCTTACCTGTGAGACCCATCGCGTTGAGTGGCCGATGGCATATGACGGCAGCTCGAGCCAAGTAGCCCGAGTCCTCAAGCAACCCGACTACGAAGGTCAGGACAAAAATTTGGGGGACAAACACTAAGAACGCACCCAGGCCGCCAAAGAGAGCGTCACGAACGAAATCGGCGGCGACAGGGTTAGAAATCATGGGAACAACGAGCTCCGCAGCCCATGACACACCGCCCTCCACGGCATCCATCATGGGTGCCGCCCATGTAAAAATAGCTTGAAATAGAGAGTACATGATAACGAAGAAGGCCACACCGCCCGTTATCGAATGCAAAAAGAAATCGTCTAGCCGACTGTGACTTTTAAGCAGCAGGTCCCCCGTGGGGCCGAAAGCGTGCGCTAAACGCTCCGCTTCGTTACGATCCCAATTCTCGTCTACTGCGATCACGCTGGGATCGCTGCGATCAAAACTTAGAGAGGGTTCCCGCAGCGCGGCTTCTAAACGTTCGATACCAGAGCCGGTTCGAGCGGATGTCGAAATCACGGGACACCCCAGAGCAGACGTTAAACCCTGATGATCGATACTGAGCCCGTGCTTGTCGAGCACATCGATCATATTACTCACAACAACCATCGGCACCTTTGCTTGAATGCAGAGCTTGCGAACCTGAAGCGCGAGAAACAGCCCTTTGGCGATACTCGACGAGTCAATGACACAGACGACGGCCTGCACTTGGTCGGGTTGTCGAAGAGCGCTTTGAAACGCGTCGACTGCCACTTTCTCCTCACCGGATATAGCGTGCAACGAATAGACGCCCGGGAAGTCGATCATTTGCAAATCGGAAGAAAAACGGGCCTTGCCGGCATGCGTACTCACGGTAACGCCAGGGAAATTGGCCACCTTTTGCTTGAGTCCCGTCAAACGGTTGAACAGAAGTGTTTTGCCGGCATTGGGGCAGCCAATCACCAGAACGTCTTTCATACGGTTACAGATTCCGTTTGAATGCACTCAGCGATTTTTTGCTCCAGTGAATACACCGCGTTATCAACACGATACAGCTTTGGTGCGCCGAGCTTGGGCGCCATGGTGCAGGCGATAGCAGCGCCGGGGCGAAACCCCAGTTCGACCAGACGAACACGATACGCCTCGGTTAAGCTTTGGGTAAACCCTTTAACAACGGCGGTTTGACCACGGCTCAGTTGCCACAAAGATTCAACCACTTGCTGTCTCACGGCTACACCCTTATTACATAAAACGACACAGTCCCATAGGCGCTAACGATAGCAGATTTAAACGCAAATGGTAATCCTTATCATTTAGATCCAGATCAATAAATGCCGTTTTCCTGCGCTATAACCAAGATTTCATTCGCACCTCGTTGGCTTTAGCGAGACCTTCTAGGGCCTTGCGCGTATCTTCCCAACCGATGCAGGGATCCGTAATACTCTGACCATAGGTGAGCGACTGCCCATCCACAACGTCCTGTCTACCCGCGACCAAATTGGACTCGATCATGACGCCAAAAATACTTCGACTGCCGCGCTCGACTTGTGCGGCGATATCTCGAATGACGTCAATTTGACGCGCCGGTATTTTGCGGGAGTTAGCGTGGCTGGCGTCGATCATTATTCGCTGCGGCAAGCCCGCTTTAACCAGCATAGCGGCCGTATCGTCGACTGAAAACATATCGTAATTGGGATGTTTCCCACCACGCAAAATGACATGGCAATCCTCATTTCCAGTGGTCTGAAAAATAGCGGAATGACCTTGTTTCGTGACCGATAAAAAATGATGCGGATGCGAAGCGCTTTGAATCGCATCAATCGCGATTTGAATATCGCCATCAGTGGCGTTTTTAAAGCCAACCGGGCACGACAGGCCTGAGGCCAACTCTCGGTGCGTTTGGCTTTCCGTGGTCCTTGCACCAATTGCCCCCCAAGAAACCAAATCTGCTATGTACTGTGGGCTAATTAAATCTAGGTATTCCGTGCCTGTTGGCAGACCAAGTTCAGCAATGTCGAGGAGCAATTGGCGAGCCAGCTCCAAACCCTTGTTGATTTTGAATGTGTTATTCAAATCGGGGTCGTTAATTAAGCCCTTCCAACCAACGGTGGTCCTCGGCTTCTCGAAGTAGACCCGCATGACAACGATAAGCTGCTCTTGCAACTCTGTTGCGAGCCCCTGTAAGCGGGCCGCGTAATCTCTGGCGGCCTCTGGATCATGAATCGAGCACGGGCCGACCACCACCACCAAACGCTGATCCTCGTCAGCAAGAACGCGGTGAATGGCGTTTCGACCTTGAGTTATCGCTGCCGTTGCAACCTCGGTCGCCGGAATGGAACGGATTAAGGCCTCTGGGGCGACTAATTCATTCGTTTTAGCGATACGCGTATCGTCGGTTTTTGACATAGTCATGTCTTTCTCACTTTAGAATTGATAAGGATGAGTCTAGTTGGATCATATCGAACAGCTGTGGGGCTAGCTTAGGCTCAAGCATGACACCAACGGTGTTGGGTCTTACGAGGTGCGATGCAAACCAGGTATGCAGGCATCGAATACGATCCGTGGAGGCGATCCCCCCCACTCCCCGGCTTTCAAAAACCGGCTCAAAGCCCAAGTCCGCGATTCTGGCTCGCTGCTCGGATGTCCAAAATTGATCTCTGAGCTTATTGTGTTCCCGGTGGTCGATCAGCATACGCTCGCGCAGATCGGATTCCGTATCGATTTGCTTTTGAAACTCGGCAATCAAACCACCCGCTTCAAGCCGATCAATCGCTAGGTTAAGAGCTTCATCCACTAGCCAAAATAGTGTTGGGAAGGGCTTCATGGCAACGATAGGTGCCACTTGAATCACCGCGGGACGCTTACCACGCCACACGGCAACGCGCTCAAACCCCTGTGGCTCTCTACCTAACTGTTCTGCGACTATCGCTCGGACTGCATCGTTCAATGCCTACAACTCGCAACGTAAAAGCGAGCTACTATACCAGATACCGCAGGCGTGTTTTAGTCTTAGACTCGAACCAAAAGTCGCACAATGCGATTCAGATCAATTGACTTACGATCCTATGCCCCCTACTCTGACCGCGTGTTCGGTGCCCACCGCCTAATCGAAGGCTGGGTGGGTTAAAAGGGAAGATTGGTTCAAATCCAGCGCTGCCCCCGCAACGGTAATCGGCTCTAATGCCGTAAGCCCGATACCTGCCAACACGGAAAACCGATGGAGCGGAGGGCTTCAATCCGGGTTTGTCGTATTATTCGATTTGCCTAGACCCCTCCCTCAATCGCCCGTTATTGGCAATTGAGGAACCTTAATGAAACACATCTTTACACACCCGCTGGCGATACTGGTCGCCTGCACCGGGTTCAGCTCCACATACGCGGCCGATTCCCCCCTTGAGGAAATCGTAATCACTGCGTCTCGTATCCCCTCGAGCTGGTCTAAGGTTGCGCCTTCTATAACCAAACTGGATCAGGCTGACCTGAATGCTTTTGGTAATACAGCGCTCGTCGATATCCTGCAGTACCAGCCGTCTGTATCAGTAAGCCACACAGGCGGCGTCGGCAAAGCAGCCACCGTTCGGATTCGAGGAGAGGAAGGGTATCGCACGCTGGTCTTGCTCGATGGCATTCCTCTAACCGATACATCAGGCACTCAACATGGACCACGCTTGGAGCATCTACTTAGTCAGGGGTTAACCTCAGTGGAAATCTTGAGAGGTCCTCAGGCTCTTCTCTACGGCGCAGACGCGGGCGGCGTCATAAACTTAAGCACACGCCCCAAAGCCGAGGGTTGGCAATCCAGCGTCTTATTCGAGACGGGGCGCTACGGCCATCAGACGATCTCTCTCGGATCATCAATGGGCTCAGAGACCGGCTTTATTGCGCTATCCCATCAAGATCTTAGTACCGATGGCTTCAATGCCTCAGTGAGCGACACGAATACCCGCGACAAAGATGGCTACGACAATGTCACAACCCACCTGAGTGGTGAGATTCGTATCCTAGATCATATATCCTCCTCGTTCAGTTATCGAGAAACCGCAGGTGAAAACGAGTACGATGGGTGCTACAACGCCTCGTTCAGCTTTGTAGACGACTGCCGTGATAGCTATGACATGCAGGTTTCAGGTATTGGATTTGCCTTGGATGCCGTGGGCTATCAACATCAACTGCAGCTGAGCCGAACTGAGACTCAAAAGGCTTTCTATTCGGAGGCTCAATTTTCATTTGGTGCAGAGGGACGGCTCGACCGGGTGAGCTACCTTGGACACAGCGAAATCAACGATCACGGCACGCTCATCTGGGGCGTCGATCACGAGCAGAGCGAATTGGACGACGGCAGTTTCCTGCGAAGCCGCGACCAGCTTGGGGTTTTCTCGGAATTCCAATGGTCACCCACCGACAGTATGTTCACCGCAGTCGCCCTCCGCTACGACGACAATGATGACTTCGGAACTCACACTTCAAT
>Ga0181564_10005491_pt1 | contig 10526 bp, 11 predicted proteins | sample 011ome_24_FD_134512 | JGI IMG/M metagenome (GOLD analysis project Ga0181564, IMG submission 134512) | Coastal salt marsh microbial communities from the Groves Creek Marsh, Skidaway Island, Georgia - 011513CT metaG (megahit assembly) | ecosystem: Environmental > Aquatic > Marine > Intertidal... | reverse complement strand
AGAGGCAGCATTGGCTAGAGAAGCTGCAAGGCGCGCAAGGGAAATGACCAGGAGAAAAGGGGTTCTAGAAATTGCAGGGCTACCTGGTAAATTGGCAGATTGCCAAGAAAAAGATCCAAGCAAATCTGAACTTTATATTGTAGAGGGTGATTCCGCTGGAGGATCAGCAAAACAAGGCAGGAATAGATCTAATCAAGCAATACTTCCATTAAAAGGAAAGATTATCAATGTTGAAAAAGCAAGAATTGATAAGGTTTTAGCATCTCAAGAAGTTGGAACTCTAATAAAAGCTTTGGGCTGCGGTATAGGCAAGGATGATTTTGATATTGAAAAACTTAGATACCATAGAATTATTATAATGACCGATGCTGATGTGGACGGCTCTCATATCCGAACATTACTGCTTACTTTTTTCTACAGACAGATGTATGAAATAGTTGAAAAAGGTCATATCTATATTGCATTACCACCGCTTTATAAGATCTCTAAAGGTAAAGAGTTTGTTTACGCCTCTGATGAAAAACAAAAAGATGATGCCCTAAAGGAGTTTTCAAAAGGAAGTAACAGAGGTGTAGATGTTCAAAGATATAAAGGTTTAGGAGAAATGAATCCAGAACAACTTTGGACTACAACCATGGATCCAGTTAACAGAAGAATGATGCAGGTTACAGTAAATGATGTTCAAGATGCCAATGAATCTTTTGAAATACTTATGGGAGATGATGTTGAGCCAAGAAGAGATTTTATTAATACAAACGCATTAAGCGTTACAGAACTAGATATATGATCTAAGCATAAAAATTCTTAACAAAACTAACAAGCCCACCTATATTAACCAATTCTTGCTTCATTGAATCCCTGTGCCTTATAGTTACGGTATCTTTTTCAAGACTATCAAAATCAACAGTTATACAAACAGGGGTGCCAATTTCATCATGCCTTCTATAGCTCTTACCAATATTGCCTGTATTTTCAAAAAGAATCCTACCAAGATTAAGAGATTGAAGTTCATTTTTTATTTTTTTTGATAAAACAACCAATTCATCATTATTTTTTTTCAAAGGTATCACAGCGGCTTTTATAGGTGCGAGATGCGGCTTTAGTTTTAATAAAGTTCTCTCCTTCCCCTCTCCTAAATCCTCAACATTATATGCTTCATTTAATATCGCTAAGAATCCCCTATCAACACCTGCTGATGGCTCAATAACATATGGAATAAACCATTTTTTTTCTTCTAAGTCATGAACTGCTAATTTTGAATTAGATTCATTATTTTTTTCTACTTTCGCAGATATATCAAACTCAGATTGATTTTTAGAATGAGAGCCTAAATCAAAATCAGTTCTATTAGCTATGCCCTCCAACTCTTCTGAGCCGTGTGGAAATTCATACATAATATCAAAGGTTGCTTTAGAGTAATGAGCTAACTCTTCTTTTGGAACGTTATATATAGTTAACTTATCTTTATTTACACCTTGCTCTTCCCACCAATCTAACCTTTTATCTAGCCATTTTTGATGCCAGTCTTCATCTGTACCTGGCTTAACAAAAAACTCAAGCTCCATCTGTTCAAACTCTCTAACTCTAAAAATAAAATTTCTTGGCGTTATTTCATTTCTAAATGCCTTACCTATTTGTGCTATACCAAACGGTATGCTTTTATTAGTTGAATCTAAAACATTTTTAAAATTAATAAAAATTTGTTGTGCAGTTTCTGGTCGCAGATAGCCAAAATTTGAACCGTCATCAACTGGGCCTATTGAGGTTTTAAACATTAAGTTAAAAGGTCTTGGGTCAGTTAAATCTGTTGATCCGCAGCCAGGACACTTATCTGAATCTAGTGTATCCGCCCTCCATCTAGAATTACACTCTCTGCAATCAACCATTGGATCGGTAAAAGTAGACTCATGTCCAGAAAACTTTAAAACACTTGGATTTGTTAGGATTGACGAGTCAAGACCTTCAATATTATCATTTTCATATATCATAGAGCCCCACCATGCGTTTTTAAGATTATTTTTAAGCTCTACACCAAGTGGACCATAGTCATATACACCTTGAAGGCCTCCATATATTTCACTTGATTGAAAAATAAACCCACGTCTTTTACATAAAGACACCAAATCTTCCATTTTACTTGCGCTCAAATGATACTCCTGTTTAATAAGAAACAAATGTCTCTTTTATTATTAAATGTTATTGTTTTAATAATTACAGATGTGATTATATACTGTATGTTTTATGAAAACTATTTTTAAATTACTTTCATTAGTCCCTAGAGATTTATTAAGATTATTACTTAAACTTCTTTTAAAAATAGGAATTATTAATAAAACAAACTCCTATAGATTAACAAATATTAATTTAAATCTTGCCTTTAAAGACAAATCAAACCAAGAAATAACTAAATTATCGGAAGAAAGCTTTATTGAATCAGTTATAAGCCTTTTTGAGACATTTCACACCTGGGGATCAAATAAAAAAAACTCAAATAATAAAATATTTAGAATAGAGAATAATTATTTAATGAATATCAATAAAAATAAAAACAACCAACTTCTAATTATTTCTATTCATAACAGAAGTGTTGATATGTTATTAAGGTGGATTAATTTACAAATTAAAACAGCAACAATTTATAAAAAAGTTAAATCAAATATTCTAGAAAATTTTGTTAAAAAAAATAGAGAAATTGGAATGTCAAAAATGAGCCAAGCAAATATGTCAGGTGTTAGAAATTTATACAAATCTGCAAAGAAGGGCATGTCTGTTTGCATGGCTGTTGATCAAGTTCCAAAAAGAGGTTTAGGAGAATATGTAGAGTTCTTTGGCATACCTGCTTATACGACTACATTAATGCCATCGCTAGCTGCGAAACTAAATCAGAGAGTTATATATGCAAATATTAATACAACTATAGAAGATAAAATTTCTGTAAAATTAACTCAGTCTGGTAAATCTATATATGATAAAAGTAAGTACTTGCTATCAATGAATAGTTCAATAGAGAAGATTATTTTAGAAAATATAAAAGACTATAGCTGGGAATATAAAAGGTTTAGAAGACCGCCCGATGGTTGTGAAGATCCGTATAAACCTTAGTCACTCCAAAAGGATGGTATAAGAATTACTAGCAAAGTAAATATTTCCAATCTTCCTAAGATCATTGCAAAAGATAAAATTACTTTGCCAAAGTCTGAAACACTAGAATAAGAATCAGCCACCATTCCAAGACCAGGGCCCAGGTTATTTAAACAAGCACCAATAGCTGAGAATGCAGTTAGGAAATCCATTCCTGTAAAGAGCATTAAAACTAAAAGAACCATAAAAGAAATCACGTATATTGAGAAGAAACCCCAAACCGATGCAGCAACATCATTTTCAACAACTTTATTTGGTCCAAGCTTAAGAGTAAAGACCCCATGAGGATGTATCATTTTTTTAAGATTAATCATTGAATGATTAATCATAATCATAAATCTCCAAGATTTAATCCCTCCACCTACAGAGCCCGAGCACGCTCCAACAAAAGCACCAATTAATAGCAAAAAGGAGGCAAAAAGAGGCCAAGAGCTATAATCATCATTTGTAAACCCAGTAGTAGTAACAATGGAAACAGTTTGAAACAAAATGCTTGTAACGCTTCCAAAATCATAAAACATTGAAGATATCAAAATTATAATAAATATAAAAAACAACATTCCAATAAAAAAACGAGATTCAGGATCATAAAAATACTTCTTAATGGAAAAATTTGTGTATGCATTGTAATGAAGGGCGAAACTTAGAGCAGACAAAAGCATAAAAACAATGCAAACTAATTCAATACTAAAGCTATTAAAATAACCAATACTTTCATCGTGAGTTGAAAAACCTCCAATTGAAACAGTAGATAATGCATGTGAAATAGCATCAAAAGGGCCCATACCATTTAAAAAGTAAAGAATTGAGCACAAGATAGTTAAAATTACATATATTAACCACAAAGACTGAGCTGTTTCTTTTAAGCGTGGAGTAAGTTTTTGATCATTCATAGCTCCAGGAACATCTGTTTTGAAGATTTGGCCACCACCTATTCCAAGCAAAGGCATAATAGCAATAGCTAGAACAATCAAGCCCATACCCCCCAGCCATTGTAAAAGCTGTCTATATAAAAGCAATGATCTAGGAAGCTCATCTAAACCGGTGATTACAGTTGCGCCTGTAGTTGTTATTCCAGACATAGACTCAAAAAATGAATCAATAGGGGCCATTCCAAATAATAGAAATGGAATTGATCCAACGCTAGCCAGTATCAACCAAAAAAATGTTATAACAAAAAACCCATCTTTGGCCTGAAGATCTTCTTTATATTTTTTAGTTGTAGCCCAAATTAGAATGGATGGAGTAATAATTATGCAAAATGAAAGCAAAAAGCCCATGAAAAAACCATCTTTTGTTATAAATGCGTAGATAGCTGGAACAAGCATTGAAATAGCAAAAAAGGCAACTAATTTTGAAAATAGATTAAAAACAGTCCCTATATTCATTTAATTCTTAAAAAGTAATTCAAGTTCTTTAACTTTACTTCTATCTGTAAGAAAAACAATCAAGTGGTCATTTATTTGAAGTTTAATTTCCTCTGAAGGCATCAAAACCTTATCGTGACGAACTATTGCTGTTATAGCTGCACCTTCAGGCATAGATATATCAGTAACAGGGTTACCAAATAATTCCGATGTATATTCATTTGCATGAACAATACCTTCAATTGCTTCAGCACCAGAATCCATTTTTAACATAACATCTTGTGCCACATCACTCTCTCTTAAGTCCTGAAGAACAGAAGAAACAGTAAGCCTATATGGCGCTATATATATATCAATAAAACCAGGAACCAAGCCTAAATATGAAGGATTATTCAAAATTATCATGGTCTTTTTTGCACCCATTTTTTTTGCTAGCAAAGATGACATTACATTAGTCTCATCATCGTTTGTTAAAGCACAAAAGACGTCTATATTTGAAATATTTTCACTTTTTAAAAGCATCTCATCTGTAGCAGAGCCATTCAAGACAATAGTTTTATTGAGTTTTTTGGATATTTCTTCAGATCTTTCTATATTCTCTTCTATGATTTTGATTTTAAAATCATCTTCTAATGATTTTGCAAGTGAATAACCAATTTTACCCCCGCCAATTATCATTAACCTCGAGTAAGACTCTTCATGATCTCTAAATTCATCAACTATTAAATCTATATTTTCTGCAGAAGAAACAAAGTAAACCTCGTCATTTTCTTTAATTATGTCCTTACCTGAAGGTATAAATGGTTTATTTTTTCTATATATTGCTGGCACATAAGTCTGAATTTCAGGCAAATCATCATTTATATGCTTGAGTTCTCTTCCGTAAAGCTTGCCACTTTTCTTAGCTTTAACTGAAACTAACTTAACTTTGCCACTGGCAAACTCTTCAATTTGTTCTGCACCAGGATGATTTATTAATTCAATCAAGTGAGAGGTTACCTCGTTTTCAGGGCTTATTGCGACATCAACAGGATTACTCGAAAGTTTTTCTAAATACTTTAAATAAACAGGATCCTTAAATCTGCATATTGTCTTTTTAACTTTAAAAATTTCTTTTGCAAGTTGGCATGAAACTATATTCACTTCGTCATTATTGGTTACAGAAATAACAATGGAATCAGAATTTAATCCTGCTTTTTCTAGTATCTTTGGATTTGATGCGTGGCCCTTAATGATTGCTAAATCATAATTTTCATCAAGGTCATTAAGCAGTTCTTGCTGCTCATCTATTATTGTAATCTCATACTCACTTGTAGATAAGTTTTTTGCTAAACTGCTACCTACTCGGCCAGCACCAAGGATTACAATTTTCATATGTGCTAAATTAAACCTCTTTTGTTATAAATGAAAGCTTTTTGATAAAGATTTAATTATTAAAAAAAAAGGATTTATATGAATTATATATGTCTTTAGGGCCAATAGTTCTTTTGCCTGGAAACTGTAAGTGAGTAATTACTATCGCAGAATCAATTGTTTTAAATGATATACCAGCTTTTGAAAAATTAAGTATGCTTCCCGGCTTAGCATTTGAATTATCTTCAGAAACATACATATCTCTAATAATTATTTCAATATCATTATGAATAAATTTAGTAAGTGGCCACTCATAAAATGCTTTAAATTTATTGTATATTTCAATTGATCGCATATTAAAATTTATAAAAGAATCTTCTTTATTTATCTTTGAGCAATAAGTTGCAAGCTCATCTTTCTGTTTAATTAAAGTTAATTTTTTATCACTTAATTTAGAAAACAATTTATCAATATTGATGATTGCAAGATTAACAAGATCACCTTCTAAGGATAGCTTGTTATGATTCTCTTTTATTTTAATAATATCTTTGTGAATTATTTCACCAGAATCTAAACCCTCAGTCATTTTAATAAATGTTATACCTGTTTCTGTATCACCATTAAGAAGTGATGACTGAATAGGAGAAGCCCCCCTGTATTTAGGGAGCAGTGAAAAATGTATATTAACAGGCATTATACTTGGTATATCTAACAACCATTTTGGTAAGATCTTTCCATATGCAACCACAACAAGCACATCAACCTCATTATTAGAAATACTATTTTTAAAGTCTAAATCATTTAAATTTGTTGGTTTGTATTGTTTTATATTATTAGACCTTGCAATCTCTGATACAGGAGAGGGTGATTCTATGGCCCTTCTGCCCCTTTTTTTATCAGGTTGTGTAATAACGCCAATAACATCATGACCCAAATCAATTAAATTCTTCAATATAACTGATGATGTTTTAGGTGTTCCTGCAAATAAAATTTTCAATAAGTTCTCTTAAAATACGTGAATTTCGCTTATTTAGCGTATATCTTCGTCAATTTTTTCTTTATACGTTCTCTTTTAATTGGGGAAACATAATCAACCATTAATTTACCCTCTAAATGATCAATTTCATGTTGAATGCACACAGTAAGTAGGCCTGAAGGCATATCTTCATGCTCCTCACCCTTAATATCTTGCCATTTAAGCTTTATATTGTCTGGCCTAGTTATTTCTTCGTTAAAACCTGGTACAGAAAGACAACCCTCCTCAAAAGAAAGGTGACTATCCTCATTTATGATCTCAAATTCTGGATTTACAAAAATCATAGGGCTATTTCTTTCTTCGCTTATATCTATAGTTATTAACCTTATATGATGATTAACTTGAGTTGCGGCTAACCCTATACCATTTTCTTTATACATAAGCTCAAGCATATCGTTTGCCAAGATTTCTAGACTTTTGTCGAATTTCGTAACTTTACTTGCAACAGTTCTAAGCCTAGGATCTGGAAATTTTAATATTTTTAATTCATTTACCACTTAAATACCTTTTGTTGGGATTTTTTATAAATTATAATCTTATTTTTTAACAATTATATATTTTATTATGAGTGATACAAACCTTGAAGTTGCAGTAATAATGGGCTCTGATTCAGATCTTCCTGTTGTTGAAGCTGCATTCCCTATTTTTGATAAATTTGGCATTAATTACACTAAAAACGTTATGTCAGCGCATAGAACACCCCATGATGTTATTGAGTTTATAAAAAATTCAGAAAATAATGGTTGTAAAGTGTTTATAGCGGCCGCAGGCATGGCGGCACACTTAGCTGGGGCATTAGCTGCACACACAGTTCGCCCTGTAATTGGTATTCCTATTGAATCCGGAGGAATGGGTGGTATTGATTCTTTGCTTTCAACAGTAATGATGCCGCCAGGTGTTCCAGTTGCAACAGTAGCAGTAGGTAAAAGTGGTGCCAAAAATAGCGCTATTCTAGCTATTCAAATACTTGCAACTTCTAATGACGAACTACAACAAAAACTTGTTAATTTCAAAGAAGATATGAAAAATGAGGTTTTAGAAAAAAACGCTAAACTCAACAGTTAATATTGATATCAAATGGACTTGATTTAAGCCACTCAATAGAGTGGCTTAAAAATGAAAAAATATTAATACATCCCACCGAAGGTGTATGGGGAATTGGATGTGATGCATTTTGCAAGAGTGCCGTTGATCAGATCTATTTATTAAAAAAAAGAGATAGAAGCAAACCATTAATTGTATTAATTAATAGTTTGGAATCCTTTCAAAACTTTCTACTTCCTTTGAGCGAAAAACAAAAAGTTTTTGTAAATTCAGTTTGGCCAGGACATGTAACTTTATTATTTAAGTATAATGATAATTTACCGAATCATTTACAAAATAATACAAACAAGATAGCGCTGAGAGTAAGTAATCACTATCCATTAAAAGCACTGAATAAAGGATTTAAAAATCCTATAATTTCTACATCAGCCAATATTTCTGGAAATGATCAGCTAAATACAATTGATGAATTTAAAAAATATTTTATATCGAATGATGTTGCATATTATGATGAGAGACCGGGTGATAATAATAAACCATCAAAGCTAATAGATGTTGAAACATTAGAGGTTTTAAGAGACTAAATGAGCAAAGAAATAGATAACTTTTTTAGAGATATTCAAAACAATATAATTGATAACTTTAATAGCTTAGAGGGTTCTAAAAAAGATGTTTATGATGATGTTTGGAATAGACCAGATGGAGGAGGAGGAAGATCATACATCATTAAATCTGGTAAATTTTTTGACAACTGCGCTGTTAATTTTTCATCAATATCTGGCAATAAACTTCCGCCATCAGCATTAAAAGAAAACACTAAAAAGAATGGTAAATTTTCAGCTACTGGTGTTTCTGTCATCTCACATCCCAAAAACCCATTTGTACCAACCAGCCACTTTAATATTCGAGTTTTTAGGATATTTGATAAAAAAGATAATTTAATAGATTTTTGGATAGGAGGCGGATATGACTTAACGCCCTATTTCCCATATCAAAAGGATTGCATTGATTGGCACAATAATTCAAAAGAATATTTAGATAATTTTAATAGAAGTTTATATAAAAAATTCTCAAATAACTGTAATAAATACTTTTATATACCTCATAGAGAAGAAAGAAGGGGTATTGGCGGCATCTTTTTTGATAATTTTAAGCAATATTCGCTCGAAAAATCATTAGATTTGTTAAAAATGACATCGCTCACTTATATTAAAAGTTATATGAATATAGCTAAAAAAAGAAACAAATGTCTATATAAAAAGACTCATAAAAATTTTCAAGAATACAGAAGAGGAAGATATGTAGAGTTTAACCTTATGTATGATAGAGGAACATTATTTGGCCTTCAGTCAAAGGGAAGAATTAAATCAATACTTTCATCTTTACCAAAAAATGTTCAATTTCACTATGAGATTGACAAAGAAATGAAAAAATATGAGAAGCGTTTGCTTAAGTACATTAACAAGGATTGGAATGTCTAAAATTCATAAGCTTGGAGTAATTGGCAATCCAATAGAGCATTCTTTATCCCCCTTTATTCATTCTAGGTTTGCTCGTACAGAGAAAATAAATATTGACTATAGGCCTTATAAAGTTACAACAGATAATCTAGAAGCATTTATTAAAGAATTTTTTTTAGACAAAGACTCTATAGGACTAAATGTTACTTTGCCTCATAAGAAAAATGTGTTCAGCTTGCTAGAGCCCGTTACTAAAGAAGTCAATATTCTTGAAGCTGGGAATACTATTATCAAATCCAACAATAATTTAATGCTTTCATCAACGGATGGTATTGGCTTAATAGAAGATTTAAAAAAGAAATCAATTTTTTTAAAAAATAAAAATATTTTACTTATTGGTGCTGGCGGTGTAATTGAGAGCATAATCTATTCCCTAGAAACAGAATTGCCTTCAAGCATATATATAACAAATAGAACAATTGAAAAAGCAGACAAGCTGGTAACCAAGTATTCAAAATTAGTAAATATTAAGAGCTATAATGGGGAAAAGATAGATATTGTAATAAATGGGTCTTCCGCAGGAATTACTGGAGACTTTATTAAACCTGATTACATTAACACTCATGAAGATTGTTTTTTTTATGATCTAAATTACTCTTTAAAAGGTACTCCATTCTATGAATGGGCCCTATCAGAATTTAAAGATAAAAATGTTTTTGATGGCACTGGAATGCTTATAATGCAAGCAGCACATTCTTTTAAGTTATGGTTTGATGTATTTCCGCAAACCCAAAACGTATATGATGAATTGGATCAAATGAGAAGAGATGAGTAAGTTCATAACATTTATTGCAGGGGCTATATGTCCTGAGTGTAAATCAAAGGATACAGTTGCCTTGACCCCTGAGGGAACAACAATTTATTGTGTTAAATGTTCATACAAAGAAGAAAAACCTCAAGAAAAAAAATCACCTCAAATGGATGAAATTAAAGTAATTAATATCAAAGATTATTTAAAAGATAAAAAGTAGAATTTCTTCTTAGTCTCGGCTATTATAGGCGCGAAATTTACCTAATATTTTGGATTAAATATAAAAATATTATATAATTAGATATCATTATTTT
>Ga0181564_10005484_pt1 | contig 10532 bp, 9 predicted proteins | sample 011ome_24_FD_134512 | JGI IMG/M metagenome (GOLD analysis project Ga0181564, IMG submission 134512) | Coastal salt marsh microbial communities from the Groves Creek Marsh, Skidaway Island, Georgia - 011513CT metaG (megahit assembly) | ecosystem: Environmental > Aquatic > Marine > Intertidal zone... | reverse complement strand
TCGTCGGTGCATCGGGATGCTCTTGGAACGAGACCAGGTCGAGAGAAGCGGCGCGTCGTTTCGTGTTCGAGACGTTTTTTTTCTTTTTCTTTTTCGTCTTCGCGCGGCGCGTCGTCTCGCTCGCTAGCCCTCGCCGCGCCCGACCGCGGCGCTTCCCTCCGCGCCGCCGGACAAAAACGGCACCGACGCGGACTCGAAGCCCCGGTCGCCCCCGGGGTGGACACGAGACGCGCCGGACGCGAGAGGGTCCCCTCTCGCTCCCTCTCGTTCCGAAGACGCGGCGGGGCCATCGCTCGCGAGCGCCTCCGGAGATCCCCCTGACGCGTTTAAAAACTGCGAGGGAGACTGCCCCGCGTCTTCGCTCGCCTCGCTCGCCATCGAGTTTAGGGTTAACCCGCCCGCGGCCCACGTCGCGGCGGCGACCGCCATGAGCGCCGTGAACCCCCCGAGCACGGCGCGCCAGTTCGCGGGCGTGGGCGCGCCGCCGCCCCCGCCGGCGCTCGCCTCCAGCGCCAGCCCGAACAGAGGCGGCGTCGGCACGTCCCCCAGCGCGTGGATGATCACCGTGACGAGCGAGCACGCCAGCGGCCTCTCGCGCGCGCGCACCGACCGCAGCACGACGGCGTTCACCGGCGCCTGCACGCCGAACGCGAACGCCTGCCCCAGGAAGAAGAGCACCGCGAACGCCGCGAACGTGTCCACCCAGAACGCCAGCTCCAGGAACGCGAACGCGACGGCTCCGGAGACGGCGCAGACGCGAATCGCGGCGCGCGCGTCGGCGCCCGCCGAGTCGGCGGCGACGCCGCCCGCGAGCGTCCCGGCGACGCCGGCGACGACGGTGATCCCGCCGAGCACGACATCCGAGCGACTTGGTGTTCCAAGGTCTGAGGCGTAGACGCCGAAGCCCGCCTTGGGCCCCCACGCCGCGTACACGCCAACCGTCCCGGTGTACGCGACGTACCCGGCGAGAGCCGTCAAAAACGCGCGGTTGCGGCGCAGAGACGCGAAATCCGATCGGATTTCGCGGCTCCGTGAATCGCGCGAATCGCGCTTCGGAAGCGTCAGATCTGAACGCGTGTTCTCGCGTGTCGCGTGTGAAAGCGTTCCTAAAGCTGCGTGTGAAACCGCGTTACGCGCTCGCTCCGGAAAGTCGTCCGCCAGCAAAGCTTCCGTCTCGAGCGTCGCGAGGTCATCCGCCGCCTCCGCGTCGCGACGCGTCTCGCCGCCGCCGCTTCGAAGACGCGCGGCGCGCTCGTCCACGCCGCGCATGGGAACCGGCCCGGACGCCAGGCAGAAGAGCGCCACGGGCGCCATCGCGACGGCCTCGAGGCCGAACGCCCAGCGCCACCCCAGCGCGTGCGCGCTTTCGGGCGCGCCGGCGACGGCGCCCCCGAACATCACGCCGCCAGCCACCCCGAGCGGGATGCAGAGGTAGAACATCGCCAGCCAGAGCGTCTTGCGCCCGGGAGGCGCGACGTCGTCGATGAACGGCGCCGCGAGCGCACAGAAGGACGCCTCGCCGAGGCCGACGAAGACGCGGCAGGCGAAGAACGCCGCGTACGTCGTCGCCGTCGCGCACCCCGCGGCGGCGAGCGTCCAGCCGGCGAGGCCGAGCCCGATGAGCTTGAACGGATTCCAGGTCTTCGCCGCCGCGCTGAACGCGGGCGCGCCGATTAGCAGGCCCAGCATGAACGCCGCCTGCAGCAGCCCGAACAGCGCGTAACCGACGCCGAACTCGCCCTGCAGACCGCTCCCGGGGTCGCCGGCGCCGACGCGGGGCGACCCGCTCACCGCCGCGCTGCTGATGACGCCGCGGTCCACGTACACCAGCAGCGACATGAGGCAGAACAGCGACAGCAGGCGGGGGGGGGTGAACCACCCCGGGTGAGTCACGGCATCGACTCGGTGTCGCGCTATCGTCGCCATCGTCCCGTCCCGCGTTTGGAAACCTACCTACGTACGGTCGCGCCGTGCGACGACGGACCCCGTGGCGCGCGCGCCTCTCTCTTTCGCCGCTGCTTCGTGCTCCGGAAACGACGAGCGAACGACGAAGCTCACGAAAGATCTCACCGCTTAGCAGTCTCCGCGGGTCGTTCGTAGCCGGGGATGGTCAGGTCCGGTTGGTAGACGTAGTGCACGACGCTCGCGCCAGCCAGCATAGACGCGAGCGCGACTCCGTACGCGCGAAGCGGAAGCATGCGTCGCGTCTCCTCGTGTGGTTCACCAGGAAGCCGAGTTCGAAAAAACACGCGCGGGCGTCCGGCTCCGACCTCCGAGGATGCGTTGAAACGCGTTCGACGAAATCGTCGAGGCCCGGTGAAAGTGTTCCGGGCGATCACTTCGAGGCCGCGGCGGGCCGATGCTGCGCAGCATCGCGCTTGGTTGCGTCGACCGAAGATCTAAACCCGGCGACGGCAACGTCGGTGAGTCCCTGGAGGACGTGTTGGCCGCGGAGCTCAGCATGGGGGATGGCGAGTCCGCGTCGAACGACGCCGGGGTGGGGCAAGGCAGATCCGGGAAAACTAAGCTCAACGTGAAGAACGTCATGAAGAATCACCTGCAAGGCACCAAGCGCGTGCGCCTGTGTTTGTTGCTGACGCCGGTCGTCATGCTCCTGGTGATGCTCACGCGGCCTCTGTACGCGCCGCTCATCGACGTGTTCGGCCCGACGGAGCAGGAGCTGAGGGCGCGCGCCAACTCAGGCGCGGCCGCGGAGGCGCGAGCGCGATTCGAGAGGCCGAGAGTGGAGACGGGTGGGGGTGGGCGACGATCGTTGCGCGCGAACGACGAGGCGCGGGCGAGTCTCTTCCGTCGGGACGAACGAACCAGCGCGCGGTGGACGGAAACGGACGGCGAGAGGTGACGACCGAGCCCGAAAGGGCGGTGGTCGAACCTTCGCGGTGGTCGTCGAGAAGAAGCGCTTGGCGTCGTCGACGACGGTAACGTATAGCTCGCGTTAACGATTTTGGACCGAAAGGAGTAGTCACAAGCGCGTCGAACCGCGCCGCGCCTTCTCCCTCGCGCGCGCTTCGCCTTCCCCCCTCACTTGGTGTGCTTGAACAGGGTGGGCGCGACGCACTTGTCGATGCACCCCCACATGTCGAAGTACTGGCCGGTGCAGTGCGCCTCCCCGGTGGTGTCCTTCTCCACCCGCCCGACGCACCCTTCGTACGCCGTGATGAACTTGGCGCACTTGGGCTTGCACGCCTCCTCCAGGTCGGGGCGGTTGTCGACCGGGTCTTCGTCGTCCATGGTTTGACTGAACAGGGAACGAGCAGAGGGGAGGGAAGGTCAGCGGGGGTCCGGCGGGAGGCGTCCCGAGCGACCGTGCGCTCAGCGGCATCGCGACCGCATCGCGAGACACGTCGCGGTCGGGCGCACGGAGGCGACCACGATGCGCGCGGCGTCGTCGCCGCGCGTCGTCGCCCGTCGCGCGAGGCGCGCCGGTGGAAATATCATCCGCGACCGATTGCCCTAACGACGCGCGCGACGATCGGCGACTCGCGCGCCCGGTACGCGCAGAGCGGGGTACTCGCGCTCAGGCAACGCATCGCAAGAAACGGCACGGGGCGGGGAGGACGCACGTTGGGTCCCTTCGGCGGCTCCGCGCGGTGAGAGTGACGCATCGGTGCAGCGACCGGACCCAGAAGCTCGAGTGAGTTGGCGTCGCTGCATCGATTGGCGAATCGACGAAACATCTGCACTGCAGTGCTCGTCGAGTTTTTATATGGGCAAACACCCTCATCCCCTTCATCACACGGCCAAATTTGCCGGGCTGCAGCAAGCCAGCAACGTTCGTCCCCGAAGAACGCGCGGTGAAGCCCGGTCGCTCGCGTCCCTGCGCCAGTCATCTGGGCGCTTTCCCGTCGACCACCCGGACCCCGTCGCGCGAGCGACACCTCCCCTCGCGCACCGCCGCGTCCGACCGAAAGTCGCGCCCTCGCCGCTCGAGCCGCGCGCGGTACCCGGACACTCCGCGTTCGGTCTTTTCGCCCGCGAGCGCGACCGATCGGTGGATTTCCCGGGCACCATGACCGAGACGACCGTGCGCGGCATCAAGGGAATGAAGACCGTCATGGACATGCCGGTCATGCAGGTACGTCGCTCGGTAGAGCATGCATCGGCTGGCGCGCGACACGCGACCCGCGGCGCGTCGCGTCGACCCCCATCCCGAGCGCAACGGAGCGCATCGGCACCGAAACAAACCCTGACATCATGCCCCTCTCGCCTTTGTCTGTTCCCGTTCTGAATGAATGAAAACCTTTCCCCCGCGCTCCCGAAACCACCCGCGCGAAACCGCAGGACGGCCCTCCCCCCGGCGGGTACCCCAGCGTGCGTTACGCGCGGCGCATCCCGAGCACGGGCCCCACGGGCCTGGCGTTCTTCGGCGCGTACCTGGGGGCGATGGTGTACGGGTTTTACCAAGTCGGCCAGGGAAACGCGCGGCGGCGGGGGTTGCGGGAAGAAAAACTCAACGCGCGCGCGGTTCTCATCCCGTTCCTGCAGGCGGAGGAGGACCGGCGGTACGCGGCGGCGGCGAAGGAACGCCAGAGCAGCGAGGACAAGATCATGGCGGGCGTGCCGGGGTGGAAGAGCGGGGACCAGGGCGCCGTGTACAACACCACGTGGCTCCCGCCGCAGCACACCTACGCGCCCAAGATGATCTGATACGTGTGATACATCTGATCATCTGATGATTGACGCGAGTCGAACGCGTCAGTCGGTTGTAAAACACGAAATCACTCGTACGCTACTCCGCGCGTCAGTGTCTCTGCGCGTGGACGCGGTCGTTCACCACGCCCGCCTCGACGCCCAAGAACCCGTTGACCGCGCCGTCGAACACGCCGCGCACCTCGAACACGCGGTTCAAAGGCGACCCGTCGAAAGAGACGCTCGGCGTCGAGTCTTTCGCGTCTTTCGCGTCTTTCGCGTCGGCGACGCCGTCGAGCCCGTCGATGAACGCGTCGGACCGCCCCGCGAGCCCCCACCTGCGGTTCTCCGCCGCGCGGCGCCGCGCGCGCCGCACGTCGTTCGCGAGCGCGTCCAGGCGGACCGCCACGACGCCGCGCACGGCGCGCGGGTCAGCGCGCGCGAAGTCGCCGAAAAGCGCGGCGAAGGAAACGTCGGCGGCGTCGGACTCGGCGTCGGACTTGCCGCGTCTTCGCGCGCTCTCGGTTTCGCTTTCGCCGAAACGACCCTCTTCGGCCAACAACGCCTCGGGGTCCCACACCTCGAGCGCCATCACGGGCGTGCTCTTCGCGGGGTCCACGATCGCGTCCGCGACAGCGCTCGGCAGCGCGACGCGCGCGGTTCCCGCGCCGCGCGGGCCGACACCCTCCAGCGCGACGCGCGCCAGCTCGCCCGCCGGGAAGGGGTGGCCGCCCTTCACAATCACCGCCAAATGACGTTTGTCGAGTCCGTCGAGTCCGTCGAGCACGCGCACCGAGCCGTCGTGGAGCGTGAGCCGGAGCTCGATGTCCGGGTCGGGGGGCGGGCCATCTACGTCATCCAGCTGCGCGTCCGTGAACGCCGTCGCCGCCGCCGACGCGATGCACCGCTCGGTGGTGGCGTCGGCGCACGGCGCCGCGTTTTCGTCGTCGTCGGCGTTCACGGCGCTCTTTTTTTCGTCTCCGTTTTCGTCTTCGTCGGAGAAGCGCGCCAACGCGCACACGAGCGCCTCCTCCGCGCACGCCGCGGCGTCGTCGGCGTCGGCACCGACGCCTTCCGGGTCGTCCTCGGTCCCGCCCAGCCACGCCGTCGCGGCGTCGCGCTCCGACCGAGTCGTCTCGCCGCTCGAGCGAACGGATTTTCTCGAGATTTGGGACGCCGCGGCGCGCACCCACGCGTCGTACCGCGAACCCGCGTCGTCTTTCGCCGCTTCGCTCCGTCCCGGCGGAGACGGCGAAGCGCGCGCGATTTCCTCGTCGATCATGCGCGCCGCCTCGGCGCCGTCCAGCGCCAGCGCCTCGTCGATTTCGCGGCGCAGCAGCTCGCACGCCTCGACGGCGTCGCGCGGCGTACGCTCTCTCTCCCATGAGCTCTCTCGTCTCCTCGCGGCTCGTCCGCGCTCGGCGAGCGAGGGGTTTTCCCGCAAACGCGCGCGCGCCGCGCCCGCGCGGCGAGACGCGTCTCCGGACGAGACGTCTCTTCCCCGGCGTTTCGGCGAGCGTTTCGGCGACGTCTCTTCCTCGTCGTCGCCGCTTCGGCGTCTCCGTTCGGCATCCGCCGACGCGTCGCCTCCGTCGACGGAGGTGGCGTCGAGACGCTCGCCGCGTGTCTCCGCCGCCTCCGCCTCCGCGAGTCGCTCGTTCCGCTCGAACGACGAGACTCGGTCGGGGCGGAAGTCGACGCGCATCGCGACGCCCACCGACCCCACCGTGGCGCCGCCGCGCGTGCGCAGCGCGCGCGCGCCCAGCACGGGGCGGCCGAGGTCGAGCCGCGAGACGTCCACGCTGGCGACGGCCGCGACTCTACCCGTGCGCCCGTCCGCGAACTCCAGCGCGAGCATCGCGGCGTCGCGGCAGTACCGCGCGAAGCCCGCGGGCTTGGCGACCACGGGAAACACGAACGTCGCGTCCGCGTCGCGCGCCGAATCCAAACCCACCCAGGGGCGCGCGGCGTCCGCCACGAGGTCGTCCCCCCACCAGCGCGCGGAGACGCGCACGTACGGGGGGGGCGCGCGCATGAACCACTCCAGGTCGCGGAGAACCAGCTCGACGTGGCCCGTGTCCCCGCCGGGGCGGGACGTGGACGTCTCGTCCTCGGAGGGCGCGTTCGGAGGGAGACTCGCGCCGGTCGCGAATCTCGAGCCGTGCTGAGGAGACGACCCGGACGAGTCGCGGCGGTCGCCGCCTCGCATGGGGGCGCCCGCGCGCGACACCGCCATCCGTCCGCGTCGGGGGCGACGGATGCGCGCGTCGCGAAGTGGCGCGCAGTCGCGACGCCGCGGTGGCTATGCCTGCTCTGTTCTGCCTGCTCCTAGAAATTTGAAATCACCGGACCAAGCGAAACTCCCAACTCCGCGTGTGCCAACACGACTTGACACGTTCACAGGCGTGTGGTGCCCACGCTCGTCATCACTCGGCGCCCGCGCGTCCCCATGCGTCGCCGTCCCGGCATCGCGGGCATCCAGCAGCGCCGCGACGCGAGCGTCGCGCTTCGCGTGGTGGGCGAAGATGCCGAGCGCCAGCATCTCGAGGCGATGCGCGCGCAGCTCGCGCGGTTCCGCGCGTCGCTGGAGGCGTTCGCGCTGAAGCACAAGGCTGAGATCCGCGCGGACCCGGTGTTCCGCGCGCAGTTCCACAAGATGTGCGCGAACGTCGGCGTGGACCCGCTCGCCAGCAACAAGGGCTTCTGGACGGAGCTCCTCGGGTTCGGCGACTTCTACTACGAGCTCGGCGTGCAGGTGGCCGAGGCGTGTTTGGCGAGCAAAGCGCAGGACGGAGGTTTGTGCGAGCTGAGAAGGCTCATGTCTTCGGTGTTGGCCAGGAGGGGCGCGGCGGCGCAGCCCGTCTCCGAGGACGATCTGCTGAGAGCCATCGAGCGACTGCAGTGTTTGGGCGGGGGTTGGAAGGTGCTGACGGTGGGCGGAAAGAAGGTGATCCGAAGCGTCCCCGTGGAGTTCTCGCCGGACCAATCCGAGGTGATTCGCGTCGCGGCGGAGGGCGACGAAGACGCGTTCGGCGACGACGTCGTCGACGACGACGACGTTCGCGGCGAAACCGACCGTCGCGGCGAAACCGGGCTCTCTCGAAACCGCGCTCTCGCGACGTATCCGGTCGGGTGCGTCAGTCGCTCGGCTCTGGAGGCGCCGCCGCCGGCGGGTCCGGGGTGGACGCGCGAGCGCGCCAGGAGTGCGTGCGAGCAGTTGGTCAAATGCGGCGTCGCGCTCGTCGACGACGGCGACCCGAGACGCGGCGAGCGGCTCTTTTGGCTGCCGTGCGTCTCCGCCAGGGGGGGGCGGCGACGAAGGAAGTGAGAAGCGCGTTTCGGGTAGTATGTATTATAACACACAGACCGCCACGACAGGAGCGACGAGAGCGAGCGACGGGCACCGTCTCGAGCTAGAGCTAGAGCTCCTGATACGCGCGCGTTCCGGGACGCGGCGAAGGTGTGGACATTTCGCTCAACGCGCGCTGGCTCCTGGCTCGCCGCTCGCGTTTCGGGCGTTGAAGAAGTTATGTGTATTGGCAGTCCCCTCTTCGCGTGCGCGGACGACAGACCCGATGCGCGCGTTCGCGGGCGCGGCGGTTCGCGCGGCAGCCTCCGTGGCCCGCGCAGGCCCGCGCGCTAGACCCCTGCCTTCGCGCGCGGTCGCCTCAGCGGTGTCCAGCGCGTCGCCTCCCTCCCCGGATGACGTGAGGACCGCCACGTTGCGGTGGGTCGACGACCGCGTCATCGGGTACAACCTGTGCCCTTTCGCCAAGGCGCCGAGGGCGAACGACGGCTTGAAACTCGTCGTGTGCGAGCACGACTCGACCGACGCGTTCTTCGCAACCTTCGCGCGCGAAGTGGAGCTCCTGTGCGAGACGTACACCGACGCGGACGAGGCGTACGACGACGAGGATGGGGAGGAGGCGGGTCCTCCCTCGGCGGCGGCGGATGCCGATTTCGTTAACAACGACGAGAATGACCCCGACCCCGCGCCGCGGTGGCGCGGCGCCGGCTTATCCGAGCCTTCCACGACGCTCATCGCCGTGCCGTACGTCCAGCAGCTGGCGGACGATTTCGTGCTGTTCCTCGCCGTGGCGGAGCGGTGCGAGGAGATCCTGGAAGAGACGGGAGTGACCGACAAAGTGCAGCTGGCGACGTTCCACCCCGAGTACCACTTCGCCGGCGAGGAAGTCGGCGACCCGGGGAGCTACACCAACCGGTCGCCGTATCCGACCGTGCACCTGCTGCGGTCCGTGGACGTTTCCAGAGCGGTGGACGCGCACCCAGACACGGAGAGTATCCCGGAAGCCAACATCGAGCGCCTCAGAGCCGTGGGGCGCAAAACGCTGCTCGAGGGGCTCAGGGAACTCGCGGCGTGGCGAAGCGGATGACGCGGATGACGCGGATGACGCGCCGCGCCGTTCGCGTTCGCCGCGGCGATTGGTCTAGAGCTCGCTAGAGCGAGCTACTTTGTAGGTGGGAGCTCCTCGTCTAGCTCCCAGTAGCTAGCTCGCGACGAGAAGATGCCTCTCGTTTCTCCGACCACGAAACGCGTATCACACGACTCTCGAAAGAAAGGGTACTACTTTCTACAAAGTAGTACCAAAGGTAGTCTACTAAATACCGTCCTCTCGCGAAGCGCTCATCCGTGACTCATCCGTGACTGACGTACGGCGCGACTCTTGTGAGGAACCCGTAGGTCCCGCCCGCGACGAGCGCGAACCCGGACGCCGGCGTGACCCAGAAGGTGTACTGTCGCGCGGACATGATGTTTTTCAGGCTCCCCGTCGCCGTCGCCGCGACGAGCAACGGCGCGACGTACCCGCTGGTGTACGTGAACAGCAGCGCGCCGCCCGTCACCGGGTCGCCGCTGCTGGCGACGTAGCCCAGCAGCGTGGCCAGCACGGGCGTCGAGCACGGCGACGCGGCGAGCGCGAACGCCAGGCCGGCGGCGTACGCTTTGAGCGCGGCGGGGATGTCCTTCCCCAGCTCGCGCGCGTCGAAGTTCTGGCCGAAGGAGGGGAACTGGACCATGACCACTTCTAGCAGGTTGAGGCCCATCACGACGGCGAGGACGGAGACCGCGATAGGCAGGCCGTCCCCCAGATTCTGCCCGTACGCCTGCCCCAGCGCTGCCGCGGAGGCGCCGAGAAGCGCCAGCGTCGTGGCCAGCCCAAACGCAAACGCGGCGCCGTTCGCCGCCAGCGCCGCATCCTTCGCGCGCTTCGCCGCCGCTTTCGTTTCGTCACTTTCGTCACTTTCGTCCGCCGCCGCGGGCGCGCTCTCGACGTAGCCGCCGATGTACCCGACGGTGAGCGGCAGCACGGACAGCGTGCAGGGCGACAGCGACGTGACGAGCCCGGCGGCGAGTACCGCCGCGAAGGTCACGGGCGTGACGCCGCCGGAGAGCTGGCCCATGACCACGTCATCCGCGGACTGCGCCGCGGAGAACAGACCCATCGCCACGTCGTCGCTCACCGCGCGCGGAGGGCACGCCGAGCCTCCACGCGAGGTCGTACCGCGGCGAAGCGCGGACGAGCGCGCTCCCTGGCTGACCCCCGCGCCCGCGCGCGCGGGGGTCCCCGAAACCGAGGCCCCATGCCGATCGGCGGGGGCGATGCGGGCGCGCGCGCTCCGCGAAGCCGCCGCGTCGGACGCGTGCGCCGCGCGCGGCGCGGCCGCGACGCACGAGCCGGCGAGCATCGACATCGTCGCGCGCGCGCGTGGATTCAAGCGCTCGAAGCTCTCGACGAGACGCGCGTTCGGGTGTGCGCGCGCTACACCAGTATCCAAAAGTATTTCTATCCATCGCCACAGTGCCTGCGAGCGAAACGTCGTCGTCTGAAAAAAAAAAAACTGTCGTCAAATTTGTCGTCAAC
>Ga0181564_10005477_pt1 | contig 10538 bp, 6 predicted proteins | sample 011ome_24_FD_134512 | JGI IMG/M metagenome (GOLD analysis project Ga0181564, IMG submission 134512) | Coastal salt marsh microbial communities from the Groves Creek Marsh, Skidaway Island, Georgia - 011513CT metaG (megahit assembly) | ecosystem: Environmental > Aquatic > Marine > Intertidal zone... | reverse complement strand
TTCCGTTGCCCTGATGTACGTCTAGGTCGATAATTAAAATTTGTGATACTTCTGTGTTTTCCAATAAATAACTAGAGGCAATAGCTTGATCGTTAAGTAGACAAAAACCTTCTGCTTTATTAGTAGATGCATGATGGGTTCCTCCTGCAATATTGAAAGCTGCGGAGTGGTTATTTAAAGCCCAAATAGCTCCCTCAACAGTCCCATTTGTAATGCGTAACTCTCTTTGAATTAATTCTTGAGTTAGTATAAACCCACTAGCTCGTACTTCTTTTTTAGTTAATTCAAGATTAAATAAACGTTTTAAATACTCTGAATCATGAACATTAAGATTATAAATAAGTCCCTGAGATGGCTCAAAGAAGTTATCCTCACTAACTATACCTTCTCGGATAAGACGCATAGGTAAGAGTTCATACTTTTCCATGGGAAAACGGTGGCCATCTGGAACAGAATGAACATATGAAGGATGCCATGCAATTTTTATCATATATAGTTAACTGAAATTAAATGTCGTTCATTTCAGTTTATAAGTAGAGCAAGATTTAATTATCTACTTTTTATGTTTTGGATAGATTAATTACTCATGATTGATTTGATATAATAAAAATCACATGCATATACTTTTAACGGGTTCAACTGGATATATTGGAAAACGACTCCTACCTGAATTAGTTGCTGCTGGGCATAAAATTACCTGCTGTGTCCGTGATGCTAATCGTTTTAATCCATTAGAAGAATTTGGAAGTTCAATTGAAGTATTAGAAGTAGATTTATTAAATAGGGAATCTTTAGAAAGGCTGCCTAATGATATAGATGTGGGGTATTATTTGGTACATTCTATGTCAAGTTCTGAGAATTATGCTGAAATGGAACTGGAATGTGCTAAAAACTTTTGTGCTGCATTGTCACAGACAAAAACCAAACAATTAATTTATTTAAGTGGAATCGTAAACCAAGATAAATTATCTGAGCATTTACGTTCTCGTAAGCGAGTAGAATTAGAATTATCAAAGGGTAGCTACTCACTAACTACCCTACGCGCAGGAATTATTGTGGGCTCAGGTAGTGCATCTTTTGAAATCATTCGAGATTTAGTTGAAAAACTTCCTGTAATGATTGCACCTAGATGGCTTGAGACTAAAACTCAGCCAATTGGAATCTATGACGTAAAGAAGTTTCTCATTGGTTGCTTAAATAACAAAAGTACATATGATAACCATTATGATATTGGATGTGATGATGTCCTTACATACAAAGAAATGTTACTGGGTTTTGCAGAAGTAAGAGGGTTAACTAGGCGAATTTATACTGTACCTGTAATGACTCCGCGTCTTTCATCCTATTGGTTATATTTTGTTACTTCGACATCTTATTTGCTTGCAAGATCCCTAGTAGATAGCATGAAGGTTGAGGTTGTGTGTAAACCAAATAATTTGAGAGCATTATTGAACATTGACCCAATTTCATATAAAAAAGCGCTAGAACGGGCAATGCATAGAATCCAAAACGATAGAATTACATCATCTTGGAAAGATTCTTATACTAGTAGTGGGAGTACTATACAAATTGAAAAATATGGGAAAGTACCCTCATTTGGATGTTTTAAAGATATAAGAACTTCTGAAGTTAAAGACAGAAATACATGTATTGAACGTATTTGGAGTATTGGGGGGAATAATGGTTGGTACTATGGTAACTGGCTGTGGCAAATACGTGGTTTCTTAGATAAGCTGTGGGGAGGAGTAGGTTTAAGGAGAGGAAGGACAAATCAGGATACTATTACGGTAGGAGACGCCTTAGATTTTTGGCGTGTTGTGGAAGTTGATAAAGAAAGAGGTCGCTTACTACTTTTTGCTGAAATGAAACTGCCAGGTGAGGCATGGTTAGAGTTTAAAATGGAAGGAAATAAACTTATTCAAACAGCAACATTTAGGCCATTAGGAATACTAGGCCGATTGTATTGGTATGCAGTTGTTCCATTACATGGATTTATATTTCATGGTTTAATAAATAAGTTAACAGAGTAAACGATGAGTTTATATTTTTTAATTTAATATTTACTTGTACTTATATATCAATTATTGTTAATAATTTCACCAACTATGGCGATTTTTTTAGATTCACCATTAATCGCTAGCCTTGTAATATTAGTTATACCCGAATCGGATAAATCACTTAAAACTGACCATTTATGGCCATTATGATACATGAGTATTGAACCAGATCCCATTACAGGGTGTCCGTTAGGTAACCATGCAAAGTCTTCGGATTGATCTAACACATTTGAAATAAGGTTAATATCTAAAGTAAGGGGGTCGAAACTCATGATTTGCCACGGTGTTGTTCTTTTATCTATAAAACTTAAGTATTCTGTATTGGGTATAGGTAAGAAAGATCTGCCAGGCATATCTGCGATGATATTTTTATCTGTTGAGTCCGCATGATTAGAAAGTTTATGCCACTGTAAAGTAGAATTCATCTGTTCTGTTGGTAATACAAAGCATAAATAAGAATCTCTGTTAAACCAATGGTAATAACCAATAATGGATTCTTTTTCAAGAATAGTCTCAATTTTACTTTTTTGGCCATTTTTCACCGTTATTTCCAGATTTCGAAAATCCTGAATACCATCTTTTGATAATGTGATATAGCTTAATTTCTCGGTATTAGGCCTGAATTGTGGGCTATATTCACTTCGATTTGGGGTTTCAGTTAGCCAAATTTTCTCTAAAGTAGAAACATTTAAAGAGATTATATCAGTTTCACCGCCTCTATTTGATGTAAATAACAAGGTTTCACCATCAGGTGTAAACCATGGTTGATTGTCATATCCTAAATTCTTGGAGACATTTTGCACATTATATAACTCGATTTTTTCATCCGATATACTAAAATCTGCTAGAAAAACTTCTAAGTCTGAGGAGGATTGGCCAAACAAATTTATGCACATAGGCATATGATTGGCTATTAAAGCTATAAATAAAAGTAAGAAGGAGTGTTTTATTTTTGGATGTACCATAAATGTATTATTTGGTTGTTAAATTGAAAAAATCTATTAGCATTATACTATTAATCCTTTATTTATATGATTCATATTATGCATCTATACTTCTTTAGTAAAATACATCTACAATTTAAGGCGATTTTTTTCTTTTCAGTCCTGGTTTCATTTAATTCAATATTTAATAAAGTGCAAGCACAGATCAAAGAGGCTGGGCAAGTTGAAATAGAAGAAACATCTAATCCTATTCACCAATGGCCTAAATCAATACCTGATTCAGTTGGTATGTCAAGTAGTCGATTAGCAAATTTAGACTCAATATTTGTACAGCACATAGAGCAAAAAAAGATCCCAGGCATGGTAGCTTTGATAGTGAGAAATGGATTTGTTGTGTACGAAAAAGCTTTTGGTATCGCCGATCCTGAAACAAATCAATCTTATCAAACTGATCATATATTTAGAATTGCATCTCAAACTAAAGCTATAACTGCTACAGCAGTCATGATGCTTTGGGAAAAAGGTCTATTTAATCTAGATGATCCTATATCAAATTATATTCCTGAATTTAGAGATATAACTATTTTAAAAAAGTTTAATGCTTCAGACTCTACCTACAGAACCATTCCAGCAAAAAATCAGATTACTATTCGTCATTTGCTAAATCATACTTCTGGTATTGGCTATGGAATTATTGATGGTGATGAACGTATTCGTAAAATTTATCAAAAGGCAGGGGTTGTTGATCTTTATACGACAGAGGATATAAGCATTGAACAAAGCGTAAAACGTTTAGCTAAACTACCTTTGCACCATGAACCAGGTGAGCGTTTTACTTATTCTGAAGGATTAGATGTTTTAGGATATTTAGTTGAAATAATATCAGGTCAATCTTTTAGTGAATTTTTAGAGGAACATTTGTTTGAACCACTTGGTATGTCAAATACCCAATTTTATCTAAGTGAAAATCAAAACAAACTTCTTGTGCCAGTTCAAACAAAAAATCAAAAAGGAGAATGGATTGTATACGATGGTCATCCTGATGGTTACTATAATGCCAATTATCCTAAAATTGGGGCGAAAAAATTCTATTCTGGGGGTGCTGGATTAACAAGTACTGCTCAAGATTATGCTAAATTTTTGCAAATGTACTTAAATGGTGGTGAATTTAATGAGCATCGTATTTTGAGTCCAACTACAATAGACTTAATTATGAGTAATCAAACATTTGAATTATTTGGAGATGGAAATACTCACTATGGTTTAGCATTTGGAGTTGTTACTAGTAAAGGCTTTAGTATAGGAGGAAGAGGTAGTGTTGGCACATTTGATTGGGGTGGTTATTTTAATACTCAATATTATGCCGATCCAGAGTTAAATATAATTGGGATTCTCATGAAGCAAACTCAGAGAATTCCATGGGAAAATACTGGAAATATCATGAGGCAAGTAGTAGGGGCATCAGTTATTGAGAAATAAATGCTTTGTGTGGAAGCAAACTACCACATATCATGAATTTGTGGTTTTATAGTAAATTCATAAACATTTTGAGCAGCTTGAAGCTGCTCATTACTAAATTTAAGAATATCTCCAGCTCTAAAATTAGTACGAATATGTTGGGTCTTTGAGGCTCCTGGAATAATTACACTGATCTTTTTATTGAGTAAAATCCACTTTAAAGCGACTTGTGCTAATGAATCGTACCCATTGAAAATCTCTTTCAGTTTCTCCACAGCCTCAAGTCCAATTTCAAAAGGAACCCCAGCAAAGGTTTCGCCCTTATCAAACCACTCTCCCTTGCGGTTACCATGCCGATGATCATTTGGATTGAACGTAGACTCAGGAGTCAATTTACCACTCAATAGACCGCTTGCTAGTGGGACGCGGACAATAATACCTACATTTTTTTCACGAGCCATGTCGAAAAAATAATCATCGGGTCGTTGCCGAAACAAATTATAAATTATCTGCACGGTGGTTACATTTTCGAACTGAATAGCTTTTATGCCTTCTTCTACTTTTTCAACACTTACGCCAAGATGTTGAATTTTACCTTCTTCTTTTAGCCGGTCAAACAAGCCAAAGATTTCGGGTCGGTAATACACCTCAGTGGGTGGGCAGTGCAGCTGGATAAGATCGATAGTCTCAACACCCAATCGCCGCAGGGAATCCTCTACATGTTCACGCAGAACTTTTGGGCTAAAGTTTTCATTGGTAAAAGGATTAATTCTTTTTCCGCATTTAGTAGCTACTTTGATATTAGCCGAAGAGCCTTTATTTGCCAAAAATGCCCCCACCGCTTTTTCACTTTCCCCGTCCTCGTACACATCGGCTGTATCGAAGAAATTTACGCCCTCATCGAAAGCAGCCTCGAGCAGATTTTTAGCCAAATCATGGTCAAATCCAGTTCCCCAAACTCCGCCTACTTGCCAAGTTCCTAGGGATAGCTCGGAGACATTAAATCCAGTTTTCCCAAGAGTGCGATAATGCATAAATATGATATAGTTTATTTATTTGGTTATAAGTTATTCCCAATCTGTAGAGGTCGGTGTAATGTGTTGCCAATATAAGCGATCAAAATTTTGTTTACGTGGATAGACTTCGTTTAAGCTATCTGCCTCATACAATCGGCCATTCATCATTACATATTCGATATTGTTGGTATAGCGAAGATCCTCCAGTGGGTTGTTGCTCAGAATCACTAAATCGGCAATTTTACCTACTTTAATAGATCCTAAATCGCCATCCAAGCCGAGTGTTTTTGCACCTTCTAGCGTAGCAATTCGTAAAGCCTCATGCGCCTCTAGACCTCCCGATGCCATGGCCCATAGCTCCCAGTGATAGCCTAGCCCTTGCAGTTGTCCATGACTCCCCACTCCTTGTAAGACGCCTCCTTCATGCATTTTTTTCGTTTTTTGGGCATGGCGAGGAAAAACCATTTCATCGTCACGGGCCCAGAAACCACGGCGCCTGGTCGAGGAGGCCAGCACATCCCAGGGTGTGAATCGTGCTAACTTTTCGTCGTCATAGGGGTTTTCCCGGCTGTAGAAAAACTCTTCACCCCAAGGTCCACCATAGGCTACCAGCATAGTAGGGGTAATGGCCATTTGGGTAAAGGCTGTGGTTTCTATGAAATCCTTGTACACATCGGTAATGGGAATATTATGCTCGTGACCAGGATAGCCGTCAATAAGCTGCGTCAGATTCAGTTTGATATCCAAGCCTCCTTCGGTGGTTGGCATGAGTTGCTGCTCCTGAGCGGCCTTAATGACCCACTGCCGATGTTTCCGGTTTCCTACGCGATACATTTTAATGGTTTTGGTGTCGAAGTATTCGCTGTACTGCCGCAACACTTCGCGTGTATGATCTAAACTTTTAAGATTATAGCCCCAATAGCCCACACCAGGACCGGTCGAATAAATTCTCGGGCCCAAACTCTTGCCCGCTACGACCATATCCCCGTATGATAGTACATCGGTGGTTCCAGTCTGAGGATCCCGTGTTGTGGTGACACCATAGGCTAGATTCGCTGCATAACTCCATTCCTGATCTCTATGTAACATACTGGTCGAGCGAAGGTGGGCATGGGTATCTACGTATCCTGGTACCACGGTTGCCCCATCCAGATCAATTTGCTCGGCATCGTCCGGAATAAGAGTAGTTTCCATATCACCAACCGCTACAATGCGTCGGTTTTCTATGATAATGACTCCGTGTTCAATGACCTCGTCACCCTGCATGGTAATGATGCGCGCACCGGTTAGGGCCACGGTGCCCTCCGGAATATCCTGTTCGAAGGGAACCATTACTTTAATTTCCTGAGCGGTGTAGTCTTTAATTTCGCTCGTTTCATCTTCAGCGTCGCCATCCTGTTCGCTGTCGTCTGCTTCGTCTTCTGCATTAGCAGTTTCCTCGGCCTCATCGTCGCCTTCTTCTTCTTGAGCCGCCTGCTGGGCTTCGTCAACCCGAATGGATTCTTCCAAGTCGTAGATAAAATGCCCTTTTCCTAGCGACCAATGTACCTTCTTGGAATCCCCTGACCAGTTTGGAAATTCCCCGCCTACCACAGTAAGTTTCTTGGCGGGAAAGGCGGCCTTATCGGGATTGGAAACTGAGATGGTGATGGCTTCGCCTACGCGCGGTAAGAAGGCGGTGTAAATTTCGTTGTTCACCTGTGCCAAGACCTGCTTTCCGTCTGGGGAAATAAATACAATGCCCGCTTCGGAAGGCGGCGTATTGTGATAGGTGCCGTAAGTGCGAATCCCAGTAATGCGCACATGCTCCTTTTCGTCAGTGCCATCCCACCGGATCGAGACCAAATTTCCGTCGTTGTCCGAGAGGTAAATCCGATCGTCTGTCGAGCTAAAATGAGGGTATCGGCGCCCTTTTACTTCTGCCACAAAAGTGCTGGGACCCCCGGTAATGGGAACCCAGTGATATTCATCCATCGCACTAAAGGCGGCGCCACGGCTAAAGTTCAAGGCGTACTCGTAATAGCTTCCGGTCGCGAAAAGTACCCGTAAACCATCATTTGACACTACTGGAGTGGCATAGAATGCGGCTTTTTCCGTAATTCTCTTGGGTTGAGCCCGTCGCGCATTCGGGTTTACCTTATATATATGCCCTCCCTCGGTTTGATCCCAGCTCACATATACAATATGGTTACCATCAGGCGTCCATGTCGGCATAGCTTCGGTGTAGGAATCGCTGGTGACGCGTCGCGCCTCTCCATTGGGAAGGTCCATGACGTAGAGCTGATTCAAGGCCGTGAAGGCGAGCTGCGAACCATCGGGTGAAGGAACCGCGTCTCTAATTTGAGTGGCATATTGAATGGGGGCATCACTGATGGGGTATTTGAAGGTCATATCAGGGCCTAATTCGAGCGTGACATCTACTTCAAATGGAATGGCTTCCGGTTCGCCGCCAGCGATAGGCACTTTCCAAAGACCACCTTTCTGAAAAAACACCAATTCTTTGCTGTCGGGCGTGAAGCTCATGCCCGGTAGAACCCCCATGGTGGCTTGAGATTCTTGGTCGTCTCGTTGGACAGGATACACCAACCAGGATTCTTCGCTGGTTTCAAGGTTTCGGAGTACCAGCCCGGTTTCACTTTCGTAGCGAGTGCCGTATACCATGTACTTGCCATCGGGAGAAAGGGTAGGGGTGAAGGCTGAACCATAACGGCTGAGAAGAGTAGAATTCTCTCCGGTTTCCATGTTGTACATGCCAATAGAATACTGGGGGAACTGCGCATTGTAATTCCACCCATTGTTGCGAAGAGAGTAGTAGATTTTCTGGCCATTGGCGCTAAATTCTGGATCAATCGCTTTCAGGTTCGAGGGCTCATCCACCACTGTGGTACCCTGCCCTCCGTCTTCGTGCATCACTTGTAACTTGAAATTTCGTCGGCCTTTGGCCACCACAAAGAGTTCACCCGCCGGAGACCAGTCTCCGTTGACCATGCTTTCGGTCGATTCCTGGGTCATTTGAGTAACCTCCATCGATTCCAGATCTACGACATAGGCATTATCCGAGCCGGTTCGATCCGAGATAAACAAAATCTTAGAGCCATCGGGAGAATAGGTGGGATGAGCATCATAAGCCATACCTTTGGTTAACGGTTCTGCCTTACCACCCGAGAAAGGCATACGGAAAATATCTCCCATGAGATCGAACACAATATGTTGTCCATCGGGGCTAACATCCACCGATATCCAAGTACCCTCTGTGGTGGTGAAGGAGAGCTGCCGGGCTGGATCCATAGGCAGGTCTTCGTTATGCTTAGGCAGACTAGACTCGAGTGAATCCGATTCAGTTACCGCTTGAAGGGCTGAGCTTGATGAGGCGGCAAGAGACGCATTTAACCCGAAAAAAAGAAAAAATAGTCCGATGAAATAGCGTAAATATCGTGATGGATACATAAGAACATACGTTTTGTTAGCGATTGGATTCCGAAATAACAATAAAATTGGATGATGTGCAAAAACATTCTATTCAGACAGGTAGTTTTATTAACAAATGTATTGGCCGGTTAAATACCAAATTTGTATTATTTTAATTCTCATTAAATACTCGTTATCACTGTGATTTATAAACTCTATCCATTATGTCTACTTGGAAGTACCTACCCTCGTATTCGATTCCAATAGCGGCTGCAATAGGGATGTGGCTAGGTGGCTATTGGACGCTGATAACACCTTTGTACGTTTTTCTTTTTATTCCTCTGATTGAATGGTTGGTCGGAAGCAATCCTAGTAACCATAATCCAGAGCAAGAAGTCAAGGCTAAAGCCAGTTTTGGCTATACCTTGCTATTGTGGTCATATGTGCCCATCCAATATGCCTTAACGGGATTTTTCTTATTGAAACTGTCTGCGGGTGGGTTTTCAGGGCCTGGAATGGGAGTTATTGGCAGCTTGACTGGTGCTCAATTTTCTATCGGTTTAAACTCGGCAATTTGGATAGTGGGCTTAATTGGGGCTACCCTTTCTTTGGGTATCAGCAATGGTGGTATTGGCTTTACCGTGGCCCATGAACTCATTCACCGAAGTTCCAAGTTTGAGCAGTCGTTAGGCCGAGCCCTACTCTTGACAACTCTCTACATGCATTTTGCCATTGAGCATGTGTATGGGCATCATAAGCATGTTGGAACCGAGGAAGATGCTGCAACGGCGCGTAAAGGGGAGACCTTTTATCGATTTTTAATTCGTTCGGTGCCCGATCAATACCGTTCGGCTTGGGAGATTGAGCGGAAGCGTTTGAAGAAAAAAAAGAAAGGATTTTGGTCATTTTCCAATGAAATGCTAGGATTTCAAGTGACTCAATTAGTATGGCTTGCTACTATTTTCTGGTTGATGGGGCCAGTGGTCGCATTACTATATATCGTTAGTTGCTTTTTAGCTTTCTCACTCTTAGAAGCGGTGAATTATCTAGAGCATTATGGTTTAGAGCGAGAAAAGGACGAGCGAGATCGATACAAAAAAATAGATCATCATCATTCGTGGAATTCTGATCATGTAGTTAGCCGTATGTTTCTATTTGAATTGTCGCGCCATTCAGATCACCATATGGTGGCGAGTCGCCATTATCAGGTGTTAAGAAGTCTAGATGATAGCCCGCAATTACCAACAGGATATCCAGGGATGATTTTATTAGCCATAATTCCACCTTTGTGGTTTAGGGTGATGAATCCATTAGTCGATAAGGTTCATTTGAAACAATAGTTTGTATAATGATAAATGAAATATTATTAAAATCTCTTATTCAAAGAATAATTGAGTCTACTAATTTTAATTATCATATTACTACATATCAATTAGTTAGAAAAAATCCTACCACCACAATGAAAAATCAACTTCTATTCTTATTTATTTTTTTAACAACTCCAGTGTTTGCACAGGAAAAACCAGATTCTTTAGTATTTAGTGAGGCTGTAGAAATGGCACAGGCTATGTTAGATTCTATGGATATAGATGCTGCCATATTAGGAGGTGAGACGTTTTATGGTAGTGGTGGAGATGATGGAAACTCTGGTGGAG
>Ga0181564_10005476_pt1 | contig 10539 bp, 10 predicted proteins | sample 011ome_24_FD_134512 | JGI IMG/M metagenome (GOLD analysis project Ga0181564, IMG submission 134512) | Coastal salt marsh microbial communities from the Groves Creek Marsh, Skidaway Island, Georgia - 011513CT metaG (megahit assembly) | ecosystem: Environmental > Aquatic > Marine > Intertidal... | reverse complement strand
TTTATCTGAAAATGCACATGCAATAGAATGTAAAAATACTCTATTGCGATCAGATAGTAAAAATCAGGAAATTGTAGGCTTAGGTCTGGAGGATATAGTAGCTATTGCTATGCCAGACGCTGTCTTGGTAGCTAATAAAAATAAAAGTCAGGATGTTAAAAAAGTAGTAGAATATCTCAAATTCCAGAATATTTCTCAATCAGAGGAATTTGTAAAAGATTATCGTCCATGGGGATCATTTGAAATTATGTCTGAAGGGCTAGGTTTTAAAGTTAAAAAAATTAGTGTAAAGCCAGGAGCAGCCCTAAGTTTACAAAGTCACAAACATCGTTCTGAACATTGGGTAGTTGTTGAGGGATCAGCGGTTGTCACTATAAATGAAAGCGTCAAAGTAATAAGCCCAGGACAGTCAACTTATATACCATTAGGTTCAATACACCGTCTTGAAAACAAAGAAAAAAATATGTTAATAATAATTGAGGTTCAAATAGGTGCTTACTTAGGAGAAGATGACATAATTAGATATGAAGATATTTATTCACGTAAATGAGTTCAAATAGATGTATCATTATCCACTTTTATCAAGTCTGAATGTTGGATATATAAGAGCGTCAGGGTACGTTTTAGTTGTTAATTCTTTCAATCATGCTATTCCAAAGATATGGGAGAAGTTTTTGCCAGACTAGTTGTCCGTCAAGAAAATTTGGTGACGGTTTTCTTCTAAAATTAATCCAATCTTCTCCTACTATATTATAAAGATTTCTGTCTTCTTTTAATTTTAGGTCAATTTCATTACCAAGCTCACCAGATAACCAATTGTGTAATGGAGCATTCCAGCCAATTTTATCTCTTCTGGTGAGTATAGGATCAGGAACGATATCTTTCATCGCATCACGTACTATCCTTTTTGTGTAACCTCCACCTAGTTTACTGGACAATGGAAGTGAAAATACAAAGCTTACTAATCTATGATCCATAAATGGCATTCTAACTTCAACGCTCTCAGCCATTGAATAGCGATCATAGTTACGAAGAAGTGTCGGAAGAATAGTCATATGGAAAATGACATATAAGCGACGCTCAAATGGTGACATTCTTCGATAGTTTTTATGACGTAAGTCCTCATGACTTAAGTATTTGTCCTTTCTAAAAAAATCTCTAGCGTCACGGGCAAAAAATCTAAACCAAGCTTTTAGAGCATCACCAATAATTTTGAACTTGCCAATATTAACAGGTAGAACCCCAGTATTTATACTCTTAGATATTGAATTTACCTCTTGTAAACGACCTCTGTCACAAGTTAGCATAGCTAAAAATAAATCATTATAACCTGAAAACATTTCATCAGCGCCATGACCGTCTAGTGTAACTGAAATACCACTTTCTTTTATTGCTTTGTAAGTCGCTAACATTGGGTGAGGGAGTGTTATATATGGATCTTCAACTTGGTATAAAGCTTGTTCTAAAGTTCGGTGACTATCAGTTGGGTTTACTTCAACTACATTCAATAACTCTTGTCTATCCCCAACTGCGAGCCTTGCCCAATCTAATTCATCTATATCGCTTCCAGGGTAATGTGCTATAAAAGCTTTTGGTATAAAAGACGGAGCCTCACCATTTTTTATTAAATGCAGCATAGAACAAAATACAGCGCTTGAGTCTAATCCGCCACTGAGAGCTGTACCAATTGGAACATCAGACCTCATTCGTATTTTAATAGCATCCAAAAATAAATTACGAAATTCATCCACCTGATCTTCATATTTATTTGGAACCTCTACTAATGAATTGAGAGTGTTCCACCAACGATTTTCAAGAACAGTATTTCCTTGTAATTTTAAAATAGTTCCAGGTTTTACGCTGTAAATACCTTCAATACAGGTGGAGCTTGATGTTTCGTAATCAAAGGGATTTTTAAAAAACTTACTTATCTCAACGTTTGGTACAACAAATTTTTTATATGGATATAAAGCTTTCATTTCAGAGGCAAAAACATATCCGCTTTCTATTGAAATATAGAAGAGTGGTTTTTTGCCAAACCGATCACGTCCCAAGGTTAAATGATTATTATTTTGATCAAAAAGAGCAAAAGAAAACATACCATTACAATGACTGAGGAATTTTTCTCCAAATTCTATTAAACCTTTAAATAAAACCTCTGTGTCTGAGTCAGAAACAAAATTAACACCTTTCTTTTCTAAACTTCTTCTTAACTCTTTAAAATTATAAATCTCTCCGTTATATACAAAAATCCATCTCTTACATTTAGAAAAAAATGGTTGGTTACCACTTGCTTTAAGGTCAACTATGGAGAGACGGTTATGTCCACAGAAGTAGTCTCCTGTATCTGAAACCCATGTGTCACTATAATCTGGCCCACGATGTTTTATGAGATCAAGATTAAACCTATAGTCAAGTGGAATTCTATAACCAAAAATAAAACCACACATATTCAAATTCCCCATCTTAAAATAAAACTATGGACGATTTTTATCATTATCGTAAGAACTATATCAAAAAAATCATTTTTGGTTTTACTGCTATCTTAACATAAATTTTACTCAAAAAATTCATTCAATTAATATTAATTAAACATTATTTCTACATTAATTATGTATAGTAATTTCAAAAAATGGTTAATTGCTAACATACTTATCTGAAGATAGTATAATATGATATTAAAATATTAATGCCTAAGATTGAGAATAAATAAATGTATCACTATCCGCTATTATCAAGCCCAGACTTTGGGTTCATAAGAGCCCCTGGACCAGGCCTAGGTAATTTATTATTTCCGATTAGTAGAGCTCTTCAAGCAGCAAAGATTAAAGAAGAAATTTTCGTTCCCCCAACTATGTTTAATTTAAAAATAGGTCCATTAATACGTCAGGAAAAAAATTTAAGATTTTATAAAAACGAATTTAAAAAGCGTAGTTTTGTGGAATGGATGAATTTTGTCCGTATAAAAATTTATAGAAATAAAGTTAAATTTTACTCAGGTGAACGAAACCTTTTTCATGATATTAAGAAATCTCGTTTCTTAATTCAGAACTGGTTAGTCTCAAACAGCATTGAAAAGCCAATTAATATATCCGGCAAAATTGCAGTTCATATTCGCCGTGGAGATTTCAACAAAGCTAATAAGTCTGATTTATCATTTCAAATTCCTACTCAATGGTATCTAGATACAGTCGATAGATTGCTCTCTAAAACTAATATGGAAGTTGTTTTGTTTAGTGATGCCAAAATTTCTAATGAATGGTTAATATTTGGTCCTAGGATAAAATTGTCACAAAATTTGTCTGCTTCATCAAACATGCTGAGTATGTCTACAGCAGATATTTTAGTGGCATCAAGGTCAACTTTTTCTCTTTGGTCATATTTTTTATCAAATCAAAATACTTATTTACCTAAAGGCACAGATCTAAGTCACATTATGAGTGATATGAGAAATATAGAATATGTTTAATCAAAAATTGTTTTCTATTTTGCAAGTTGCTGCACAGGCATTATTTTCATTTAGTTTTTTAAGTACTCTAATAAAATCAGCTAATGAAGTAAATTATGTAGATTGGTCTGTGTCTTTTTCAATTGTATCAGCGATATTTTCTTTAAATATTTTTTCTGGTGTATTATTTAATAAATTTATAGCTTCGGGACATTACAGCACCAACATTATATTTCTGAATGGTCTTGGTTTAATTATAATTTCTTCATTAATGATAATGTATGGTTTTTATTCAAATGCTAATACTTATTTTTATTTAGCTATTTTGTTTTCATCTATAATGCAATTACATCTTGCATTATGTAATATGGTTGATGGGCTTGGAAAATTAATTGATCGTTGTAAGGTTCAAACAATAATATTTATCATTTTTTCTTTGATATTATTTATTGCTAAGTATTTAAATTTCTCAATCTTGCCTGTTATTATTTTAGCATTATTGTCATATACTTTAATAGGAATTGCTTGCGTTTTAATAATTACTACTAATAAAAGCTGGGACTATACTTTTCCAAAATATAATTGGTCTATTTTAATATCACAAAATTCTTATTCAATAGGAACTTCGGTTGTTCAATCTTGTATTGAGCCTCTGATTAAATATAATTTGCTCGCTTATGGAGCAACAAATTTGATTATTTTGTTTGATGTTTCAACAAGAATTGCGTCAACAATTCGCACATTTATTGCATCATTAAATATACCTTTAATTACAGTTTGGAGTAAAAAATACTCTCAAAACGTTTTTTATAAAGAATTAAAAATTAACATTTTTTTAGCTATGATCTTAAATCTTATATATCTATTATTTAGTAAAATAATCTTTTCTACATTTTTTTATATTGAAGAACAAAATTTTCTTTTTACTTCAATCATTGTTAGTACTTATTTTTTTATGACCCTTCAAAACTTGCCTAATATAAGCAATATTGCTCTAAATAAATTAGACAGAAATTTTTATGCAAGTTTATTAGTTTTAATTAGTGTTGGTGTAAGTTATTTTTTTATATCTAACGCGGAATATTATATATTTAGTTACTTAACAGGTTACATTATCTCTACTATTTATTTGTTTATTTATTCTAGGTGATTTTTGTTTATAGAAAAAAAAATTTTATTTGTACAACCATCAATTCCTTTATACAGGATATCTTTTTTTAAATCTTTAGCGTCTGAGTTTGGCAACTTTTTTATGGTTATTCATAGTGAAGGTGATTTAGGAGAATTAACACCATCTCTTAAATATTCATGGTCAAAGTGTCTTGGAAAGGTAATAAAAATTGGATTTGGTCTTGTATGGCAAAAAAACCTTATAAATTTTACAGTCAAAAAGGATTATATAATAGTTGTTTCTGGGAACCCTAGATATTTATCTACTATTTTATTTGTTTTAAAGGCAAAATTAGTTGGTGCCAAGATTATATGGTGGGGTCACTATAGATCCTCAACTTCGAAAAATTGGCGTATAAAGTTACGTTTAGGATTAATGAAATTTGCCAATGGAATAATATTCTACACAGAAGATGAAGTTAAAAAATATTTAACCTCAAAACAAAGAAAAGAATTTCGTCCTATAATAGGGTTAAATAATGGGATAGATATTTTGCCAATTAGACGTTTACGTAAAAAATATGATTCAAATTCTAGATGTCGTGAAATTTTGTTTTTGGGAAGAGTTACAGAAAAAGCTAGTTTTCATATTTTGCTTAATGCTTTGCAGCACCTAAAAATCAAAGATATTACTTTAAATGTAATAGGAAATAATATTTTTGATCCTTATTTAAAACTAGATAATTATAATTTTAACAACGGTGTTAAAATTAATTATTATGGGAAATTAACAGATGAAAAGAAAATTTCAAATATAGCTAATAGATGTAGAGTTTTTGTTTATCCAGGTTCTATTGGTTTATCTCTTATACATTCTATGGCTTACGGTTTACCGTCTCTAATACACTCGGACCCTCTAAAACATATGCCAGAAATAGCTGCATTTAAAGAAGGAGTTACTGGGTTAACTTTTAACAGAAATAACTCAGAAGATTTAGCTATGAAATTATGTTCTATGATGTCGAATACAATTCAATTAGATTTTATGTCGAAAGAATGTTTGAATATTGTAGAAAATGATTTTAATACAAAAACAATGAGTGAAAAATTTAGTAATTTTGTAAGAGAGTTCACATAAAATATGTAAATTTTACAAATGGTTTTATACACTTAATTTTTTATTTTCTGGAATAACTTATTACTTTGTTTGACAAGTTTTTACCTAGCTTACCTATTATATACTTTTTCCCAGCTTTCTGGTATCATTGTGTGCAGTATCACAGTGTTAATGACACTAATTAAAAGTAGATCAAATTTTTTGAGGAAAAGAATGAAGGACATTGAATCAGTGGTCATTTTTTGTGGTGGCAAGGGGTCAAGATTAAGCGAAGTCACAGGTGGTTTACTACCAAAGCCAATGGTGAAAATTGGGCATTACCCAATAATTTGGCATTTAATCAATTTATATCGTTTACAAGGTGTTAAACATGTAATTCTATGTACTGGATACCTACATGATCATTTTAACAGGTGGTTTTCTAATTTACAGATAAATATTACTAAAAACTTAATAGTGAAGGGAGGAGTGGTTTATAAGAAAGCTTTAGCTGAAATAGAAGATTTGACTATAGAGTTGATTTATACAGGTGATGAGACGATGACCGCCTCTAGATTAGCCCAAGTAAAAAACTTTATACGAGGTGATACTTTTTTTATGACATATGGTGACGGACTGTCAGATGTGAATTTAAGAAAACTTTTTGAGGTTCACAAAAGTGGTAATTATTCTTTAACAATAACAGGAGTTAGCCCTTTGGGTCGCTTTGGTGAAATAGAATATGAAGACACTAAAATAACTACATTCTCCGAAAAACCATTTGACAAACGACGAAGAATAAATGGTGGTTTCATGTGTGCGGATAAATCATTCATTGAAAAATACTTATCTACAAATGATTTCAATATGATGCTAGAAAATAGACCGTTGCAGTTATGCGCGCAAGATGGAAGGCTTGGCATGTATTTACATGATGGCTATTGGCAATGTATGGATAATCCTAGAGATTATGAATTACTATCTAAACATGCAAGATCAATTAATCCACCATGGAATTTGAAATGTGACTGACTATTTTCTAAATAAGAATATATTGATAACTGGAGCCAATGGTTTTACAGGAACTTGGTTATCTGTCTACCTGACTATGATGGGTGCATGTGTATACGGCTTTGGTAAAAAAGATTGTCATACAAATAAGTTCTATAGTGCTTCTAACTCAGAAATTTTCTATGATTTTGATATTCTCAATATTAATAATTCTAGTAAATTGAGAGAAAAATATACAGAAATAAAATTTGATTTTATTTTTCATTTAGCAGCTCAACCTTTAGTATTGAATGCATATATTCAGCCTGGGAGTACTATGCGTACAAATGTCACCGGCACCATAAATTTAATTGATTTTATTATTGAAACCCAGCCTATGAGTAAAAATCTATTTGTAACTACTGATAAAGTTTATTTTAACTCGAACACTGGATCGGCATTTAGTGAAAGAGATAGGCTGTGGGGCAATGAGCCTTATGCTAGTTCTAAAGTTGCTATGGAAGCAGTAATAGAAGGCTACTTTCAATCTGATCAGGCTTTTAAAAACAGGTCTGTAATAGCTCGAGCTGGTAATATTTTTGGAGGGGGTGACTTTTCTCAAAATCGTCTTATTGTAGATTATTTTTCTGCAAAAAATTCAAGTAAACAATTATTAATTAGGCAGCCGAATGCAATAAGGCCTTGGCAACATATTATTGAGGTTATTGATGCATACTGCAAGCTCATAATAAATGATAAAAGTAATGGATCTGCGTTTAATATTGGCCCAGATGAAGACAATTGCATAAGTGTAATAGATCTTTTATTACTCTTTAATAAGTATGATAGTGATCCTGTCGAAATATTATATGATACATCATTAAAAAAATATGAATCGAAATATTTATCTTTGGATAATAAAAAAATTAAAAACAAAAATATATGGTCTCCTTCAATTAGCTTAGAACAAGCAATAGATATTACTTGTTATTGGTATGAAAACTATCAAACAATTGGAGGTATAAGGATAATTAAAGATCAACTTAAAGAGCTTTTATGTGACTAAACCAAACATTACCCAGATCATACCTAATATGAAAGCTGAATCTGGAGGTCCAGTTAACGTCTTGCTATTATATAAAAGCATTTTGGACAGGATCGGCATTGATAATAATATAATTCAAACCGATCAAAAAGCATTCATTAATTTGAAAGAATTTATAAAAAAACCTAAAGTCATATATTTTTCACACTGTATATGGGATATACGTAGTTATATATATTTTATTTTCTGCATTGATAAATATATATTTTCACATGGCATGCTTGCAAAAAAGGCATTCTTTAATGCTACCTGGAAAAAAAAATTATTTTCAAATCTATTTTATACGCTTATCAATATTATGAACGTAAAGATAATTTTTGGGAGCAAACAGGAACTGGATCAATCTGTTTTTATCCCTCGGCAACACATCATTCTAGCCAACCCTGTAGAACCTTCTAGAGTGATCAAAAAAAGTTCATTAAAAAGCTTTCGTAGAGGAAAAACAAAATTTGTCTATTTCTCAAGATTTGAAAAGAGAAAAGGTCTGTTAGAACTATTAAATGCTTTTATTTCGCTACCGTCAGACAAGAGTGAATTTCATATAGTTGGATTAAAATCAGATTTAGAATACGAAGAAAGGGTAACTAGGTTTATCGAAAACATTCCTAATATCATTTTGCACAAAAATTTAACAGGAGTTAAGGCTCGTAAAATAATGCAGCGATGTGATATAATTTGTCTATGGTCAGATTTTGAAGGACAGCCAATGTCGATATTAGAAGGTGTGGCAGATGGACTACTTCCATTAGTATCACCAAATTGTAATTTACCGTTTGAAACAATGAATTATTTTGGACTTGGTGATTGTAAAGATGATACGGATCTTAAGACCATATTCCATTATTTCAATGTTTTTAGCAGACAAAAACTTGAGGAACTTCGAAAAAATTATATTTCTTCCAACTTATTTCTAAATGAAATTAATAAAAAAGTTGAAAATTTTTTGAGGCAGTTATGATACTATTGCTTGGGGGTTCAGGTTTTATTGGTACGGATATAGCCTCTACCCTTAAGAAATATCAGATCCCTTTCATTTCTCCCTTGCATCATGAATTAAATTTAAACGAGAAAACTAATATTTTTCAATTTTTTGAAAAAAATAAAATTGAGACCGTTATATGGAGTGTTTCTACATATAACCCTCTAAATATTAGCAATACTGTTGTCGATCATATTCTTTTTAGAAACGTATTAGATGTATGTGAGGCATATTATAAAAACATAATTTATCTAGGATCTATGTCGGAGGTTAATTTTTCGGGTAAAATCAAAAATGACCATTATTTTGACAGGTCTCCTGTTTCTGAATATGGAAAAAGTAAGCAGGCTATATCAAAAATGTTACAGTGTTCAACGAATAAAATTAAGAAGTATAATTTACGTTTATTTGGAGTTTTTGGATGTGGTGAACCAAACCATAGATTAATTCCAAGTGTTATAAGTGCTGTAAATTTAGCACGTACAATTAAGTTATCTGATTGTAAACAGATAAGAGATTTTGTAAATGTAAAGGTTGTTTCTGAAATAGTGATAAGAATTATTCAAAATGGAGCTATACCTGACGGTTTATATAATATTGGTTCTGGAATTGGTATTAAAATTAAAGAGCTCTTATTAAAAACAGTACCTGAATCTAAACAGAATTTATTGAAGTTTGCAGTACAAAAAAGACGTGAAACAGACCTAGATAAACAGATAGCTTGCATTAAAAAGAGTGATAAAAATTTGGGATTAAACCAATTTTTAAATTATCATATGGATGTAATGACATACTTAAATAGTAACTTTTCAAAAACTAACATTTGAAAAAATATTATTATTTACTTATAAATTTATCAAAAAACTACTTAAAAGTTTAGTTTAAATAGTTTTATCATTTATCATCATTTTGTTAATAAATAAGTTTAAGAGGTTAAAACAGATTAAGTTGGAACAATCATTTTAGATGTTTAGTAAAGTTAGAAGAAGTTTATTTGCAATAATTTGGTTTTGTTTTGCTAGATGGAACCCAAGAGGAACTTTGTTTTTTTGGAGAAGTTTTTTATTAAAGTTATTTGGAGCTAAAATAATTGGTAGCGTAAACGTATATCCTTCCGCCAAAATATGGGATCCTAAAAATTTAACTATGTTCAATGGATCTTGCATAGATAACGGTGTTTTTGTTTATAATGTTGCTATGGTTTCTATTGGTGAGAGGTCTATAATTAGTCGTGACGCAAAACTCTGTACTGCAACTCATGATTATAATGTAAATTCTTTTGATCTTAAGACTAAACCAATAAATATAATGAATGACGCATGGATATGTATGGATGTGTTCGTTGCCCCTGGAGTTAACATTGGTTCTTTTGGAGTTGCACTTGCTCGATCAGTTATTTTAAATGATATTTCAAATTATGAGGTATATCTTGGCAACCCTGCAAAATTTGTGAGGAAGAGGAAAGATATTAATACTCAATTATAGAGTTTTCTTTAAGTTATTGTATACTAAATTAATTTCAAAATTAATTATGTATTTATAATAACCTAGGTACGAATATGAAAGAAACAATTTGTGCGATCATATTAACTAAAAATGAAGAAATTCATTTAGAGCGTATTTTAGAACAGCTTTCAAAATTAATGAACAATATTTTAATTGTTGATTCAGGATCCACGGACCAAACATTTGAGATTGCAAAAAAATATAGGTTTGATTTTATTTTTAATAAATGGAAAAATCATGCGGCACAATTTAATTTTGGAATAAAGTCTTTAAAAAATAAATATAGCTGGATAATACGTGTTGAT
>Ga0181564_10005474_pt1 | contig 10540 bp, 6 predicted proteins | sample 011ome_24_FD_134512 | JGI IMG/M metagenome (GOLD analysis project Ga0181564, IMG submission 134512) | Coastal salt marsh microbial communities from the Groves Creek Marsh, Skidaway Island, Georgia - 011513CT metaG (megahit assembly) | ecosystem: Environmental > Aquatic > Marine > Intertidal zone... | reverse complement strand
TCTATGGACGCCGCTGGTGTACACGTATATCACTCGCCATCCATGAGGCCTTGACCTGTACTACTATAGACGCTAAACCCTCTAATAATGGGTCACATGAATGCATACCCACGCCATCACGCGCGCGCGCGGCGTTCCGTATCTTTTTCAAGACTCGCCCGGCGTGTCGTCGCTGCGGTGTCGCCGACTCGCCGCCGTCGTCCCCGCGCGTCATCTCGGCACACGCACCGCGGGTCACAGCGACCTCGCGCGTAGTTTTCATCTCATCCTCGACGTCGAGTGGTGAACGCCGCCGCCGCCGCTCTCGAGGCTCGCACGCGTCGGTCTCCCGTCACGCGCATCGTTTGAACCAAAGATGATGATGTCGATGGCGTCGTCGACGGCGGTCGCCGGCGCGCGCGTGGTTGATGCGCGCGCGCGCACGCGAGCGGCGAGACCGCAGCGGAATGTGATGGTACGTGCGTCGTGGTGTGTGTCGCGCGCGTCGCGGTGACGGCGGATCGTGGTCGGGATGCGGCAATTGGCGTTTGGATAGCGCGCCGATCGTGGGAGAGATACGGATGACTTTTTTGGGATGCGCGTCGCGTGCGTTGGATAGGGCGGGGCGCGCGCGCGATGGGTGGTTTGTGCGCGCGGGAATGGTGTGTCGTGCGATGTGCGCGGGTGCGGGTGTGTGGTGCGCACGAGGGGCGACGGGCGAGGGGGCGAGGGGGCGACGCGCGCGCGTTCGAGAGACTAACCGTAAAACGCGCGCGTATTCTCGGGCACAGACCAAGGCGATTTTTGGGTTTGGTTCGTCCACCAAGGCGGATGCGACGAAGCCTAAGGTTAAGGGTTACATGGATGCGGGCGCTGGCACGCAAAAGCGTACGCCAGTGGTGAAGAAGGTTGTCAAGCCGCGTCCCGTCGTGGCGAAGAAGAAGCCCATCGTCGCGGCGAAGAAGAAGCCCATCGTTAAGAAGCCGCTCATCGCGAGCAAGCCGAAGGCGACGGTGAAAAAGGTTGTCGTGGCTAAGAAGCCGTTGGCCAAGAAGGCTGTCAAGCCGTTGATGATGACCAAGAAGGTTGTGGCTAAGAAGCCTGTCGTGGCGAAGAAAATTGTCGCCAAGAAGCCGATGATGGCAACCAAGAAGGTTGTTGCTAAGAAGCCGCTCGTTTCCCGCAAACCGATGATGAAGGCGAAGCCTAGACCTGCCGGGCGCCGCGTGGCAGCCAAGAAGCCGATCAACACGACGATGTCGTTGAAGCAAACTGCGGATCTCGGTTTCGCTGGTATCATCGCCGGTTCATTCCTCTTGTCTTTGGCGATCCTCCCGGGCATTGCTGATGTTGCGTTGGAAACTATTGGCATCGCCTACACGCTCTACTTCACGTACAACTATTTGCTCTTCGAAGAAAGCCGTGAAGACTTCAAGAACACTCTCGAAGATCTTGAATCGAGCACTGGTATTGACATCCCAGCCATCTTCGACTCGGCCATCGGCGCCGTGAGCTCAATCACCGACAAGGTGTCCACCTCCTCCTCCAAAACTTCGTACCCGAAGAAGGCGGACGAACCTTTGATGGCGGGGGCGGCGGTCGAAGAATCCAAGGAAGACAGCAGCTCGTGGTAAACAAGAAGGTTTCCACGCTCTACTGTTAGCATGTAACACGAAGACAAACAAGATTAATATCAGCCGTTTCCCTACTTCTTTATCGTCGTCGTTTCGAACAATGGCTAGAATATTTATTAAAATTTCATTTTTGCTGCGCGTTTATTTCGGGAACGCCGCCTTGAGCGTGGCGACGCGTTCATCAAGGCTGACAATAGTGTCTGAAGAACCGGCCGCCTTGTCCAAAAGCGTGAGCACGTCGCCGACTTCCGGGCCTTGCATGCGTCCAGTGAGAGCGATACGGAACGGCATAAAGAGACGCTTGCCCTTACGCTCAAGCGCCTTACCAGTGTCGTTGATGAACTTCTTCACGTTGCCCTCTTTGACGGCAGTGGCGAGCGCGCCACTTTCATGCGCGGCGACGATGGCGTCGACAATCGGTTGGAAATCATCTTCGAGCACCTTCTTCATGGCTTCGTCCTCCATGTTCGCTTTCAATGGGTATTCGAACATTTGTTGAACTTGAGGAATCGCATCTTGCACGAGCTCGATGGATTCTTTGATCAAAGGGATGATTGCCGAAACCGCCGGGCCAGAAGACTCCTTAACGACGCCGGCGGCTTTCAACGCGTCGCCCACGAGCGCTTCGACATCCGATTCCGGAAGTAAACGCAAGTGCTGTCCGTTCATCCAGTTGAGCTTGACCTTATCGAACACCGCCGGAGATTTGTTGATGCGATCGACGCCGAAAAGCTTTTCGAGCTCTTCGACTTCGTAGATTTCTTGTTCTGTGCCGTCGTTCCATCCCAATAACGAAAGGTAGTTGACCATCGTCTTGCTCAAGTAACCTTCCTCCTTGAATTGGCCAACGGACGTCGCGCCGTGGCGCTTGGAAAGCTTGGAGCGATCCGGCGCAAGAATCAGAGACATGTGCGCGAACGTCGGGAGCGGGAAGCCGAGCGCGTTGTATACGAGCGCTTGGCGAAGCGTGTTCGGCAAGTGCTCTTCGGCACGTAACACGTGCGTGATACCCATCGTCGCGTCGTCAACGGCGACGCAAAAGTTGTACACCGGCATACCGTTAGAGCGCAACAACACGAAATCACCCAATGTGTCGGTGTCCCAACCAACCTTACCACGAACCATATCATCGATTTCAATGCGCTCACCTTCGGGCACGCGGAATCGATACGTATACGGCACGCCTTTATCCAACATTTCTTGCACCTCAGCCTCGCTCGCGGTGGCCCATTTCCCCATGTACTTGGGCGGCAACTTCTCCGCTTCCGCTTTAGCCTTCATCGCTTCCAACTCTTCATCGGTGCAGAAGCACTTGTAGCAATGACCGCTCTCCACGAGCTTATTCGCGAGCGCCTTGTAAATCTCCCCGCGTTCGCTCTGCCGATACGGCCCGCATGGACCTCCAATATCCGGACCTTCATCCCAATCCAACCCGAGCCACTTCAAATCCGCAATCATACTGTCTTCACTCGCGCGCGTTGATCGCGCTTGATCCGTATCCTCAACGCGAAGCACAAATGTCCCGCCCGTGCGCTTGGCGTACAAGTAATTAAACAACGCCGTGCGCGCTCCCCCGACGTGTAACGATCCCGTCGGCGACGGCGCGAACCGCACGCGCACCTTCCCATCGCTCGGTGGCGGCGTAATATTCAATCCCTCACACGCCACGCGCACCGCACCTCGTCTCGCACCCGTGCGCGTCGTCACGCCGCGCGAATCCCGCGCACAAAACCTCAACGACGTCGCCATCATCGGCGCCGCGCTCGCCCGCAATCTCGTCGCCTTACCCGCGCGCACCGGCGTCGGCGTCGCGTGCGCCATTCGCGCGATCGCCGCTCGCATGCTTTCTTAACGTTTCGATTCGCGTCCGTGCGTCGACGGGCGTGCCGTGCGTCGCGATATGCCGCGCGATTGATTGTCGTTATCCACTCTCGACGCTTTTGCGTCGGTGCTCAGTGCGCGACTCCGCGGTGGATATGCGCGCGACGACGGGCGCAGCGCCGGGGGCGGTGCGGAGCGACGTGTGGGGGTGCGGGGCGCGCGGGCGCGCGCGCGGCGGTGCGGTGCGGCGCGCGCGCGCGGGTGAGCTCGGGGCGCGGGCGACGACGAGGGAGGTTCAGGAGGCGCGCGCGGGCGCGGGCGATGGTGCGGCGGCGGTGGACGCGGACGCGCGTGCGAATGTTGGTAGTGATGGTGGTGGCGGTGTTTTAGACGGTGACCGCGCGGTGGTGCGCGCGGGGGCGGTGGCGACGTCGAGCGTGGATGGCGCGTTCGCGGCGCTCGGGCGGAGCGTCGTGGCGTTTGGCGTAGCCGCGACGATGTTATCTGCCGTCGGCGCGTCGTCGTCGTCGTCGTCGTCGTTAAATGGTGGGTCGGCGTTTACTGGTACGACGGGTGCGCCCGCGAGCGCGTCGTGCGCGAATGGGACGCTGAGTGAGAGTCGGTTGAAAAAGGCTCGAGAGGTGATGACGTGTAACCAGGACAACTGGCGCGAAGGGTGCTTGAACAACTATGATGATGAGTTTTATTATGTCGACGGGCCTGGGTTGACTGAAGTGCGCGGGAAGAAACAAATGGAGCGGTATTTGCGTAATCAGTTTGATTTTTCTCGGCAGTTTTTGACGGTGAAGGAGGAGACGTGCGCGGCGGATTCGTACGTCGCGACGTGGTCGCTCGACATGTTGTTGTCCACGGGGCCGTTGCGTAATTTATCGGGCATTTCGACGTTGAAGTTTAAGCCTGATTCTGATACAATCATTTATCACCGCGATTATCTCGCCGATGGAGCTATCACTGAAAACTCCCCAGTCGTCGGCGGGTTGGTGAAGTTGCAACGGCAGACGTATACGTCGTGCATGCAATCCGACATTGGCTGCGCAAAAATTTTAGGAGGCGTAAAGTAGTATGGTAGTTGGTCAAAGAATATTTGACAACATGTTAGAGATCATTAGATTTTGCAAATGTATTTTTCTAAGCTTGCCAGTATCTAGCGAGCAAGCCCATGTCTAAAATGACAACATCGCCCGTGGAGTAGAGACGAACGACGCCGTCGATGCCGTCGACGGATAACAATTCGCCAGTTTCTCCGCGCTGCGTTTCCTCCCCAGAGGCCGTCGTGACTATGATGTGATCCTTCTTCTCGGGCTTGATCGCGGTTAATTCGTCCTCCTTCACCGATACAACTTCGGACGCCTTGGAGACGGATTCTAAAACCTCTACGCCGTCGCGCAAGCGCGTGGCGCCAATCTTAACCTTGAAGCTCGACCCGGCCGGTCCGACGGAGACGACGTAGCCTTGCGAACCATTCGACAAACGAACGACAACGCCGGGGATGAACACACCGCTGTAATCATCTGGGATCGAAACCGCGGGTTCATTCGCTTGGACGTCATCAGCCGGTGCATCGAAGCCACCCGGAGTGACGCCGTAGCCGCCGGGCGTGACGCCATAGCCGCCAGGCGTGACGCCGTAGCCGGGTGTGGGGCCTCCTGCACCTGGCGTCGGACCGTATCCGCCCGGTGTCGGACCAGCGAGTCCGGCGGCATCGCCGTACGAGCTCGGGGCGTACCCGCCACCAGCTCCGGGCGTGGCGCCCCAACCCGTACCCGCCGTAGACGTCGGTGCCCAGTCGCTCGGAATGTGCGCGGGCGTCGCCGTCGGGTTCCACGCTTGCTCTCGCGCAGGCGTCATGCTGCCATGCATCGGGGTCATACCACCGCCATGCGCCGGAGTCATAGGGTAATGCGCCGGTGTGCGCGAACCTGGAGCATCGTACGCGTTGTACGCGCGAGGAGCCGCGTAGGCATCGCGCGCCGCCGCGACTTGAGGCACATCCAAATGCTCGCGCTGCACCGTGACAGTGCGCGCTTGCGCTTGAAGTTCAACACGAACGGTAGTGTCTGTCGCATCCACAATTCGACCGATGTATCCTTTGTAAACACCCGCGCGAATCTTCTTCGTTTGACCAATCAAGCTATCGTCGCGACGAGCGCCACGAGGACCACCAAACGACCCGCGTTGAGGCGCCGCTCTCATCTCTTGGTGACGCGGAGACATCAACTCGGCACGGATACCACTCGTGAACGAGCTTTGAAGAAGAGCGTGACCGGGAGACTTGGGGGCCAACCCGGAGCTAGACATCATCTGTGCAGCGAGACCACCACCAGTAGAGCCCTTACCACCATGCACTGTGCAATTACGCGCGCGAATGCACACAATACCTCCGTGTTCCTTGACGTGTCTCGCGCGAATCCAAAGCGTTCCCTTGTAAATGTGCTCAACCGTTCCCGTGATGTCTTTGTACACGCCATCTATGATGCGAACCATCGAACCGGGATCGATGGTATCCATGTGTACGTCTTGAGCGGAGATGTTACGGCTGAACATCTTCTTCTTCAAATCTTGGAGCTTCAACGGTCTCACTTCGGGACGTTCAGGCGTACCCGCGTTGGTCATCACGAATGCGACATCCTTCTCGACGCGAACGATGCAACCAACTTCGGAACCATCGAGCATGGCTAAATCATGCAGAGCATATTCGCCGAGAGTATCGATGCGTTGCGTATTTTCGTCGCTGTCAGCGAGGTCGTGCATGAAGACTTGGAACTCTTCGTTGCTGACGGTGGAAAAGATATGCGCGATGTCGCCTTCAACCTTCACCACCATACCCACGACGCCTTCGTGTTTACCGTGCAACACGCGAACAGTAGAACCAGTCTTGAAGTATTTGCGAAGCTGTTCCGGCTTGAAAGTCAAAAGCTCATTCAATTCCTTGTGCGAAGGGTTCACGACGACGCGTCCGTCGGGGGCGATGCGTTCGATGACACCTTCAAGGTTTCGCAAATCACCTTCAACGACGATGACTTGATCACCCGGCATGAACTTAAGGTCCGTTTTACGTACACCAATGGCTTGCGTCAACGCCGCCAAGGAGCCACCGGCACCACCAGCGTTCTCTTCGTCGCCGGCGTCGCCGACGGCGAATTTTTGCAACTCGTCCAACGTCGGCGTATCAGCCAATTTCACAGTCGCCAAAGAGCATGTCTTCATGTGATAGCCGTCACGAATCTTAGTCGTGCCGCATAAAACGTCAACGTAGTCATTAATCGCCCGGTCGAAGCGGCCCTTTTCGAATGTAAGGTTCAAACGCTTGGCCTCTCCTTCGGAAAACAAACGCGCCGGCGGGCGCACTTGCGACTTCGCCTTGCCCTTGGCCGCGCCAGACTCCTTGTCGGCAAGGTGTTGGTAATCGATGCGTGGCACGAGTTTCACCGTGCACTGGTTGTCGGCGTAGTTTACATCGGTGACTTGGGCCAAGTCTCCCTTGTACACACCGGTGCGCATGCGCACCCAAGAGTCGAGCTTGACAACCTCAACCTCCTTCTTCGTCACGCTGATAGAGTCAACCATTTCTGCAATTGGTACGAGACGAACCGGTTTGCCGTGATATACGTGTCGCATCCCTTGTAAAGCTTTACGCACTTGGTCTTCACGTTCCGCTTCCACGTAAATGTATCCCTTCAAGTGATCTTGCGTAATCGACGACAAGATCGGCATCGGAGGCTTACCTTGCTTGCGTAAGTTGATCATCTTTTGCATCAAACACACAACCGTCTCGCGTTCTTTTCCAAGCTTCACGGTGACGAGCCAAAGCTTAGGATCGCGCACGGTAGGGTGCAAAGCCTGCTGATCTACGTTCTCATCCAACTGCGCTCGTCCACTATCGGTATGTCGGTATACCGGTTGCGCATAACGTTCCTTGATCATCGCTTCAAGCTCCTCTTCGTTCTCCATGCGTTCAAATTGACCTTGATTCTCCATACGCGCGTGCAACCGAGAATCCATTTCCCGTTGAATCGTCTCCCGCTCGGCGTCATCCAAATCATCCTCCTCGTCGCCCTCGTCCTCCTCGTCATCATCCTCATCATTCACATCCGCCATGTCATCGATAAACTCAGAACGAAGCTGTCCACCTTTCTTTGCCTTCTTCGTCTTACGCTTCTTCCCACCGTCATCGTCGTCGTCGTCTTCCTCGGCGACGTCGTCCACGAAGCGGTTTCGTTTCGGTTTTGGTTTTGGTTTCAACGCGATGCCTTCCTCGCTCGCGTCGTCGTCGTCGTCGTCGTCGTCGTCGTCCTCATCCTCCTCATCGTCGTCGTCCTCATCCTCGTCGTCGTCGTCCCCAGCACCGTCGCCGGCGTCGTCGTCGCTTCCAGATTCGCGACGTCGAGAATCCTCCTCCTCTTCCTCGTCGTCGTCGTCGTCGTCGTTCGTCGTGCCGGCGTGAGGAAGGTTCTTGGAGATGTTCTTCGTGTATTTGCCTTGATGCACGACGCGAACCATGGTTGGTGGCGCCCTGGCGTTGCGCCGCGTCGCGGTGTGTCGGGGCGCGCGAGCAATCAATCAATCAATCAATCCATGGTGATCTTTTTGTCCTCGCGTAGGGTAAGGCGCCGAACGCGCGCGGGTTCGTATGTTACGCGTATATTACAAGGCGCGCAGTGGCTAACGCACGAGGCGCACGCGGGACTAGAAGAGGTGAGCGGTATGGTGCGTGATTTTATAATTCATCCGCGCGCGGGGGTTTGATGGCGCGAGATGGGTCTTGACGCGCGCGCGCGGCGGCGGGCGAGGACGCGCCGGCTTTGGCGACGTTGGTCCAATCAAAGTCGTTTCCGGCGACGTCGAGGTGCGTGAGCGTGGGAATGGTCAGCACGTTCAGGTCGATTCTTGACGTGAATCGGTTTTGGCTCAAATCAAGGTATTCGAGCTTGCGAGCGGTGGCAAGGGAGGGTGGAACGCGACCCGTGAACGCGTTGGCTTTGACGTCGAGCCGAATGAGGTTGCGCGTGGACCAGTGCTCTGACGGGAGTTCTCCGGCGAGCTTGTTATACGCGACGTTGATGACTCGGATATTTTCGAGTTCAACTAGAGCCCGCGGAAGTTCTCCCGTGAGGCGGTTGTGACTGACGTCAAGCTCGGAGAGTTTCATGGCGGATCTTTCCTTCTCGCCTTGGTAGAAACTTTGCGGCAATTCGCCTTCGAGCGTGTTTCGCGACGCGTTGAAATACCGAAGACTTGGTTTACGCATCACCGTCGATGGCAACATCCCAGTGAACTTGTTTGAAGAAAAGTCCAAGTGTTCGACGTATGGAAGCTTGCCAAACGTTAAGGGAATTGAGCCATTCAAATTGTTGTTTCCTACAGAGAAGACGCGAAGCGTGCGCGGAAATTCAACCGGCAGCAGCTCGCCCGATAAGGAATTGCCTGAAACGTCAAACAACACCCATGGCATTTGCACATGTAAAGGTGGTATGGTCCCATGCATCAAGTTTTTGCTCACATCGAAGAAGCGCATGTTTGAATCGCGTTCAAAATGTGGTAACTCGCCTCGGAGCGAATTCGTCGACGCCGAGAACACCTCCAACATTGGAAGTTTTGAAACATCTGGAAGAACTCCACTGAGGCTGTTCACGGACACGTTGAACATGCGGAGATTGTGCAAATTCATAAACTCTTCCTGTGGAATCGCCCCTGAAAGCATGTTATCGCTCAAATCCACATGCACCAGCCCAGAATCCTTGCGAAATACGCCGGCGGGAATGTTTGAGTAGAGCTCATTGGAGCGTACGAGCAAGTACCGCAACGCTTTGAGCTCGCCAATCATCGGGCTCAAACGCCCTTCAAGGCGATTATGTGACATGTCAATACCTTGCAACATGCGCAACTCGTCAATCGCTTGAGGCATATCACCTCTCAAGTTGTTGTCGCGTAAATCTACAAACGTCACGCCGGCGTCGGCGTCCTGACACGTCACACCATACCAAGTGCAATAAGACTTTGCCGACATCCACCGATCGCGTCGACGCCAGTTCGCACCATTCGTTCTTCTATAAATATCCATCAACGCGTTCCTCTCTTGCACCTGGATGGAATCTCTGCTTAACGTGTCTCCAAACGCGTCGCTAAACTCACGAAATTGAGCGACGTCTCGAGACCAACCCCAAATCCCACGCCCTGTCGTGCGTTCTTCATCTTTTGCGAGCTTTTCCTCGCGCTGCCTAGCTAAAATTTCCTCGTTCGACCCCCACGGGTTCGCGCTAGACTTCCCCGCCGTCGCTTCCTCCTCCGCCGACCGTCGAACGGCGTCTTTAACAAACTCCTCCGCCTCCGCCGCCGACCTCTTCTCAGGATCCGACAACTCCATCGCCGCGCTCTGACACGCCTCATGCAGCACCAACCGCAAAGTCGTAATAACATCATCTCGCGACATCGTCTTTATCTTCGCAACCACATCCTTATACGCCGCGCACGCCTGCGAATCCGCGCCGCTCTCTCTCGCGCGCTCTCTCGCGCACGCGCGCTCGCTCGCACCCACCGTCACCCTACGAAGCACCTCCCCCGACTCCACCGCGAAAGACTTCGAATACACATCACACGGCGACTCCACGACCCAACGAAGCGCCTCTCCCGCGCGCGCCGCCTCTTTGACCTCCCCCGACGGTGCCTCTCGCGCGCGCCCCGCGCCAAATGTCCCGCGCGAATCCCGCGCGAACGCATCGCCTCTCACCCCGGCAAACGCCCCCGCGGTGAACACCGCGGTGAACACCGCGGTGAACGCTCGCAATCCCCATCGCCGTCGGCGTCCACGACGCATCGCGCGCGACGACGACGGGCGAATGAATGAATGAATGAATGAATACAGAGGTCCATCGTGTTCGTCGCTCCAAAACGCCGAAAGTCCGAACATCGCCGAAAGTCCGAACACCCCACCCCAGTAGCGGTCCACGCGTTGCGGTGAACGCGCGCGCGCGAAGCCCTCATGCCATCACGGTGTGCGCGCGCGCCTCGCGACGCCGCGACGCCTCTTTCCGACGCATTAGACCCCATGCCTTTCAACGTGCGTCGATCGATGCGCATTCCATTCG
>Ga0181564_10005473_pt1 | contig 10540 bp, 9 predicted proteins | sample 011ome_24_FD_134512 | JGI IMG/M metagenome (GOLD analysis project Ga0181564, IMG submission 134512) | Coastal salt marsh microbial communities from the Groves Creek Marsh, Skidaway Island, Georgia - 011513CT metaG (megahit assembly) | ecosystem: Environmental > Aquatic > Marine > Intertidal zone... | reverse complement strand
GCAAATTACTGCTACTTTATTGGGATGTCAGGTTTTTGGCAAACACATGCTGGATAATGGCAAAGGCTCCATTATCAATGTTTCATCCGCGTCAGCGGGACCACCACTGTCTAAAGCAATTACTTATTCAGTCGCTAAAGCAGGCATAAAAAATCTAACGCAAAATTTAGCGCGAGAGTGGGGAACTACTGGAGTTCGCGTTAATGCAATTCGACCTGGATTTTTCCCTACCGAATGGAATAGAAAAAATTTTATAACGCCAGAACGGGAAGCGGCTATCCTCGGACATACTCCTATGGCAAGGTTTGGTGAGTCTGATGAGTTGACGGGTGCTATTTTGTGGTTAGCTTCAGATGCCTCATGTTTTGTCACAGGTGCGGAGATAACCGTTGATGGTGGCTTTTCCTGTATGACAATTTAGCAGTGAGTAAAGGATGAATAGTAATTCAAAAGAGCCGACTGTTATTATTACAGGTGGTAATAAAGGTATAGGATTGGGTATTAGTGAGTGTTTCGCCAGGGCAGGGTATAACGTTTTTGTTGGCGCTCGTGAGGATACGGGTGTCTCTTCTACTCTGGGTGACAAGGTCAGGTTTGTCAAAACTGATGTGAGAATGGAGCAGGACCATATTGATCTTGTATCTAGCGCGGTAAACGAAACAGGTCGTCTTGATGTTTATATCAATAATGCAGGTCTTTCGGGATGGAAGCCCATTGGTGAGATTGATGATGATTTCCTTGACCACCTAATTGATACAAACCTGAAAAGTGTGATCTGGGGTTGTAAAGCGGCTGCTTCTTTTATGATAGAGGGCACTTCCATTATTAATATCTCAAGTCTAGCCGGAAAAAGAGGGTCAACAAATAATACTGTTTATTGTGCAACGAAGTTTGCTGTTAACGGTATCACGCAATCACTAGCTAAAGAGCTTGGTCCTAAGGGAATAAGGGTAAATGCTCTATGCCCAGTACTGGTTTCAACACCTGGATTACTTGATGCACTAAGTGAAAAGTATGCTCCAGGTGTCGGCGGGGCAGAAGAATTTATTGATAATTTTCGAAAAGGAAATGCGGCTCTTGGTAGACTCCCTATGGCAAGTGAAGTGGGAGATACCGCGGTTTATTTAGCAAGTGAATTCGCTTCTGCGATTACCGGCCAGTGTATCAATGTGGACTGTGGAGTTTTACCTCAATGAGTGCGACCAAAAATGTAGTCGCAGTTATTCCGGCCCATATGGCTTCTGTACGTTTTCCGGGAAAAATACTGTTTCCCTTTTTTGGACTGCCGATGATTGAGCATGTCCGCAGGCGGGCACTATTATGTACTGCCATTAATAGAGTAGTGGTTGCAACATGTGATGAAGAAATTGCACAGGCAATCAGACAGTACGGCGGTGAAGTCGTCATGACGGCCAATACACATACAAATGGTAGTTCTCGAGTTGCAGAAGCTATCTCAGCTATTGAGTGCAGTCATGTCATTGTGTTACAAGGTGATGAACCTCTGATGATTCCAGATCATCTTGACCAATTAGTAGCCAGCATAGATTCCCATCCAGATGCCGCAGCCTGGAATGCAACCGGGTCTATAGAAAATATGGATGAACTTGATCGTCATTCTTTTGTGAAATGTGCTGTTAATCATGATGGCAATATTCTCTATTGCTTTCGTCGATCACCTGGTTATTCGGATCCAGAGATACAAAAGACCTATATAAGGAAGATTCTTGGCATATTTGCGTACCGTAAAGAGTTTCTTCTTAAACTGGTGGATTTGGCACCTGGCATTATTGAACAAGCTGAATTTATAGAGCAAATGCGAATTCTTGAATATGGCTATAAACTACAATCTGTCCCCGTACAACCTAGTCTGCCTTCAGTGAATGAGCCTGCTGAAGCCAATATCATAGTTGAATATCTCGAAAGTCATTCTGCCCAGAAAGCACTTCTGGAAAAAATACTCAGTGAATAATCAATTCTATGTGTAGGCTTCATAGTTGATATGAGAAAATCAAGAAGCAAAAAAATGATTATGGGACCCAAGGAATGGCTCCGTGATATGAGGGAAAATTTCCACAGGTATTTTCCTGGCCCCCTGGTCGGCATTCCGAAATACGGGCTCGGAGCAACCCAGGTTTATCCTCTTGGCCAAAACCTGTATCCAGCTCTGGAACAGGCAACTAAAATCCTTTTTTCTGACCTTGACATCACTAATGAAACGCCAGTTGCATCAATAGGCACCTGTTTTGCCGAAGAATTTTCAGGGTTTATGAAGAACTCGGGTGGTCATTATCTGCAGATGGAAGCAAATGTTTTCAATGCGTCAGCAAAATGGGGCAGGGTATATACCATTCCCAACCTCAAGCAGATAGTTACCTATTCACTGTCTCAATTTCCTGCAGACCTAGAGATGGATGACGGGAAATATCTAGACCCCCTGAGAGAAAAAAGTATCGGGTATTTTCCCTCGGCTAAAGTTGGACATGAAGAAATTGCAATTCATCGTGCTAATAGTCGAAAGGTATTTGAAACGGCAGAAGTCCTGGTTATGACTTTGGGGCAGAATGAAGCATGGAGTGATAGCAAATTAAATATAGTCTGGGGATCAATACCACCAACTAGATTGCGGGAACAGAATCCTGATCGTTTCAAACCTGTCATTTTTGACTATAAAACCTGTGTAGAACAGTTAAAAGATACTATCAGTCTTTTAAGATCAAAAAACCCATCTCTAAAAATCATTCTTACTGTCAGCCCGGTAGCTGCGTATGCAACATTTTCCTCAACTGATGTAATATCTCAGTCAATGGAGGGGAAGAGTATCTTGAGGAGTGTGGTTGGTGAAGTAGGGCGAGAACTGGAGAATGTCTATTATTTTCCATCATATGAAATGGTCATGTGTAATAACCCGCACACTTTCAATGCAGATAACAGGCATGTCAAACGCGGGACTGTGGCTCACATATTTTCCTTGTTGAGCAACGTCATTTAATGACATGAATGAAAAATGCGAAGTAGATATTGTTTTCACTGACAAGCTTCACTCCGACGGCATATCAGAATGTTATTACTTTGACCTGAGTGATATAGAAGCATTCATTAATATTGCCGACTCTCCCCATCTTGATTATTATATAAATTCGATAAATGCCTGGTTGGCACAGTTAGGTATGGCCAATAATAAAATTGATTGGTGGTGCTTTAATGCAAGCACTCGCAATCCATTAGCTTCTCGGCTGATATATGATCTTCTTGCATTTCATTGCTGTATAGAAAAAATACAAAAGGTACCTGCAAGGGAAAGAATCTTTCTGATTAATGCTCCCACAGTTTTAAAAAATGCAATATATAGTTATTTTGGTTCGCAAACACAAACGGGCAAAGCTACAGTATATTTATCAGGACTATATGTTTCTTTTATCTCGATTCTCAGGTTGACGTGGCAGTTGTCAAAAGCTTGGTTAACATTCATCCCCATCTCGCAAAAACCTGTTAAAAAAGGTGCAATTGGCCTTTTTACCTTTATGGATGGTGGTGCCAGAACTAACGGAGACCCCTATTTTGGCATGTTGGATAAAATGATCGCCGAAATAAAACCGGATAAACAAGTTGAACATCTAGCATTGGTTTACCAACCATACCGTAAAAGATTAGCCGATGGAGAAGAGTACTTAAGGACTAATTATTCACTCTTGTTCAGTTATCTCAGATCAGCAGATTATTTTAAAACCTGGTGGAAGTATGTTTGTATGTCTTTTAAAGTTTTCAAGCCTGACCCGGCTAATAAAAGCATTCCTGCAGAATATTTATCTATCCTGAGACATACATTGAAGTCAGAAATCTCAAGAGGTGCTGCAGAGCATTATTTGATTTACCTGGCATTCCGAAATCTGGATAGAGAAAAGTGTTTTGATAAAATTGTATATCCTTTTGAGAACAAGTCCGTAGAAAAATGTCTTCTTACTGGACTCACTGAAGGACAAATAACCACTGTGGGTTACCAGCATTCTTCAATTACGAAAAGGCATTACGCTTTGCAATTAATGGAAGGCGAGTTTGATTCTATTCCGATGCCAGACAAAATTATAACTGTTGGTGATATTACCGCCAACTGGTTAAGAAATCGTGGAAATTTCCCACCGGATAGAGTTGTTACCGGATTTTCGCTTAGACAAACTTTCATTGATGGAAAGCATGCTAAAGCACGGTTCACTGGTGCGCCTAATATTTTGTTTGCCTTATCATCGAGTAAATATGAGTTATACCGAACTGTACTTTTTATGCAGGATATTAAAAATCAACTTCCGCAGTGGAATCTGGGGATAAGGTGTCATCCAAATTTTCCTCTGACTACTCTTGACCAGAAACTACAGAATTGGATACTGGAAGAAACAAGTGTATTTGCCGGAACTACCCTAGCCAGTAATCTTGAATGGGCAGATATACTTGCCTATATTTCCTCAACTGTTGCACTAGAATCCCTATTAGCTAAGGTGCCGGTTATAAGACTTGACCTTGAAGCCTTAAACTCGGATCCATTGTTGAATCCCCCAGCGCTAAGTTGGGAGTGCAGTGGGATAGAGGGATTTATTTCTGCAGTTACTGAAATTCAGGAAATGAACACCAATGAAAGGGAAAAAAGAGTAATAGCTGCAAAAAATTATGTACATTCATATTTAAAACCCTATACAGAAAACGTTGTAACTGAATTTATTACTTAAATTATGACTATTATTAGCGAAAAGTATCTAGATCTATCGTCATATTCTGATCAGTTTCAGAATGCGAGTCCATTTCCTCATTTGGTCCTGGATGATTTCCTTAATGACGAATTTTTCAAGGAATTATGTGATGTTACGGGGACCGAGAGAAAACCTGATTCTGGTAGAAAATTTGATACACAACATGAAAAAAACAAATGGATAAGTATCAATGATGAATTACCGCATTTATTGTCAAACTTGATAAATGCTCTTAATAGTGAGCATTGGGTAAGTAACCTAAAAGTTATGTCAAGAATGCCTGAATTGACAAGTACACAATGCGGAAATTTGGAGTTGGGAAATTATCATTTAATGGAGCCTGGAGGATTTCTAGCTCCACATATTGATCACTCATCAGAGCCTGGAACCGGTTTGCCCCATGTCTTGAATATTATCCTGTATCTTTCTGATCGTTGGGATGATTCCTATGGAGGAAGTACAACGTTTTATGATAAGAAAGGAAAAGATATTGTAGAGACTGTTAATTATAAACCTAATCGTGCCGTAATATTTCTGCATACCCCCTATAGCTTTCATTGTGTTGAAGAAATTAAAAATGATATCCCGGTAGCCAGAAAAACGCTTTATGTGGATTATTACAGCACTTCAATGGAACCTTATAGAAATCTTAAACTTCCATTCTCCAACAAATGGTTTTATCACGGTACAACATTCAGGCTTCCTGGATTTCTTGAGTACTTTAAGACAAAAAATTATCCCTATACCAAAGCTATGATCCAGTACACATTAAACAAATTTAGAGCCTGATCCTTCCCGTTTATGAATAACGCCAAGGTCGATACAGATATCACATTAACAGTAGTGATACCTACTTTGGGGGGAGAGGGCCTTGTAGAAACAATTAATGCTTTGAGAAATGGCTCTGTGATACCAGATAAGATTCTAATATGTATTCCCAAAGGATTTGAGAAAAGCGTCAATCATCTTGCTGGGCCCGGAGTTGAAATATTTATAACTAATGCCAAGGGGCAGGTATCTCAGCGAGCGTTGGGTTTTTCGGCTTCGAAATCAGAATATATACTACAACTGGATGATGACATTCATCTTGCCCCTCAATGTTTAGAGATACTATTAGAGACTTCAATTAAACTTGGCTCAAATGTTGCGGTTTCACCTTCCTTTATAAGTACGGTGTCTGGAAAATCTCTCTATAGAATCAACACCACATCGAAATTAAAAAAGCTCTATTTCTGGATATTAAACGGTAAAAAAGGCTATCAACCTGGCACCCTTACATTAGCTGGTACATGTTTTGGTATTGATTATGAACTAGTTGATACTAGTGAAATTGAAGTTGATTGGTTACCGGGTGGCTGTGTGCTTCATCAAAGGGATAATGTAATTACAGAAAACTACTACCCCTTTACCGGGAAAGCATATGGTGAAGATTTCTTCTTCTCTATTTTGGCCAGAGAAAAAGGCATAAAACTCTATATCAGCACTAAAGCCACCTGTCTGGTCGAGCCAGTAACTCCTGTCAAAAATATGAGGTTCGTTGACTTTCGCCGTTATTTTTTTGATGAGCTAAAAGTTCGTAAAGCATTTGTTGAAAGAACCGGTGGTAGTCTTTTTCGTATGTATACATTCTACTTGATCATGTTTTTTCAATACCTTTTCGCTAGGCAGAGATGACTTGGTAACACTGACTACTCTATGAGGTTAGCTCTAGTAAATTTATCAACAGGCGATATTAGTGGCGGATATGCTGAGTATCTAAATCAGTTTTTAGTCAGAGCTGGTGATGACACTAAAATATCTTCAATCCTCTTACTATCAGTATCCGGTATAGTTGAAAAGTTAACATTACCTGAAAAATGTGAACCGGTCCTTTTAAATAAATGGGATGTATTGTTTCCTAGTCTACAAAAAAAGATAGTGAGAGAAATCAAGGAGTTTAAGGCCGACATTACTTTCTCTCCTGTGGAAAGAACTATCTCAGACCTTCAGGGTATTCCGATAGTCACCATGGTCCAGAACATGGAGCCATTAACGAGTTTTACGCGTGAAAACAATCTGGCCTGGAACCTTAGGTTGGTTTTATTAAGAAGAGAAGCAATTTCAGCAGTTAGATCCGCTGATCATGTTATAGCCCTGTCTAATTTTGTCAAAGATTGTCTAGTTAACACTATTGGCTTAAATGAAAGGAGCATTACTAAAATTCCTCATGGCTTCGATTTAATTGGGTACCAGCCCTATACTAAACCAGTCACTTTAAAAGAAGATCAGAAATTTATTTTTACGGCAGGATCTGTATTACCAGCAAGAGGCCTGGATGATCTTATAAAGGCTTATATAAAGCTTACAAAAGATAATAGTGATTCAGTGCCCAAGCTATACATCGCTGGAAAGGTATTGCGTCAGCATAATCGATGGTTTCAACGACTCTTGAGAACCATTAAACTTGCTGGAGTCGAAAATAGCATTATATGGCTAGGCGTACTTAGCAAAAATGAGATGGCCTGGTGTTATACAAACACTGAATTATTTGTAATGACTAGCAGGGTAGAATCATTTGGCATAATAGCCTTAGAATCAATGGCTCTGGGTTGTCCTGTTATATCATCTACAAGTCCCTGTCTTCCAGAAGTTTATGGGGATTATGCTGATTATTATGAGCCGTATAACCATCTGGAACTTGCTGGTAAAATCCAGCAACATCTGTACTCTCCCATAGAACAAAAGTCAGTATCCCTGAAACTATACTCATGGGACAAAATTTATCAAACAACAAGTAGTTTGTTTCAAGATTTAATAAAAGATGTTAAAAAATAAGGATTTATGTCAAATATATGTTTAACGATAAGATCATTTTAATTTCTGGCGGTACTGGTTCCTTCGGCAATGCGGTGTTGCGACGCCTTCTGGAAACTGATGTTAAAGAAATCAGAATCCTGAGCAGGGATGAAAAAAAACAGGATGATATGCGCAAGCATTACAACAGTGACAAGCTCAAATTTTTTATTGGCGATGTCAGGGACAAGCAATCTGTTGAGAATGCAGTTAAAGGCGTTAATTATATATTTCATGCGGCTGCTTTGAAGCAAGTGCCTTCTTGTGAATTTTTCCCACTAGAAGCGGTTAAAACCAACATATTAGGCACGGATAATGTTTTGGAAGCTGCAATTGATAATAATGTTGAAAGAGTAGTTTGTTTAAGTACAGATAAAGCGGTATATCCAATTAATGCGATGGGGCTATCGAAGGCCATGATGGAAAAAGTCATGATGGCCAAATCCAAACTTAGTGATAGTACTGTTTTATGTGCTACACGCTATGGCAACGTAATGGCATCCAGAGGCTCCGTAATCCCACTTTTTGTTGAGCAAATAAGAGCTGGGAAACCAATTACAATCACAGATCCTAATATGACACGATTTATGATGACGCTTGATGATTCTGTGGATCTGGTTTTCTTTGCATTTACCAATTCAACACCAGGAGAGGTTTTTATTCAAAAATCTCCAGCTACCACTATAGCGATTCTGGCTGAGGCTCTTGCACAGTTGATGAATGTGCCTGACCACCCAATTAACATTATTGGCACTCGCCATGGTGAGAAATTATATGAAGTTCTCCTAAGCAGAGAAGAGATGGCTGCCGCACAGGATATGGGAGAATATTATCGTGTCGTTCCTGACTTGCGAGATCTCAATTATGAAAAATATTTTAGCGAAGGAGAGATCAAGCTTTCCAAAGCAGAAGATTATAACTCACACAATGCAGACCGGCTTGATCTTGAAGGCACCAAAAATTTACTTTTATCCATTCCTTATATCCAGGATGTGGTAGCAGGCAATATCTCGCAACCCGATTTTTAATATGCAAGTACTGATAGCCGGACAAAAAGGCTTTATTTCAAAAAATCTGGTCACTTTTCTTACTGAAAAAGTGGACTTGGTTTTAATTGAAAGTGCTGAACCAAATAAAAAAGCCGACATTGGTATTTATATTGCTACAGATAATATATTGGAAGGTGACAAAAATAAGGTTTCGATGGAAAAAGAGGTAATGCTGAGCGAAATTGATTCATTGACTCAGAAATCTAATGTCTTATTTGTTGTGAGTAATGAAAGTGAAACTAAGTTTATTTCAGCCATATCTCAGTTAAATGACGCAATTGTTGTTTATACTGTGCCAGAAGTTTTTGGAAAGTGGTCAAGCTCTATATTAGAGAATTCAGAAAAATTTGTTATTGGACACTATTGTAAAAGTGTCATTAATAATGAATCAATTGACAAAACATTTGATTCCGATCTTAAGTTACTTTATGTAGATGATCTTCTCACCCGCTTATACAGTGATCTTGGATCTGCCCCGGATAAAATTACGGGGGGTGTAGTTGACCCTGTATACCATATCAAAAGAAATCAATTAATTGAGACTCTTGATAGGTTTAAAATTAGTAGAAAAAATTTAATACTTGACGGTGTTGGTAGTGGATTAACAAGAGCGTTGTATTCCACTTATATAAGTTACCTGCCTACAGAACAATTCAGTTATCCAGTTACCAGTCATAATGATTCCCGCGGAAGTTTTGTTGAGGTCATAAAAACCACAGAAAATGGGCAGGTTTCCTATTTTACAGCAAACCCCGGTGTGACCCGGGGTGAACATTATCATCATAGTAAAACTGAAAAGTTTCTGGTTATAAAAGGAACAGCGAGCTTTAAATTCAGGCACCTGGTAAGTAATGAAATGTATGAAATTGCTGTACAAAGCGACAATCCCGTTATAGTCGAATCTATACCAGGATGGGTGCACAATATCACCAACACTGGCAGCGATGAATTAATTGTTCTTTTGTGGGCAAACGAATTATTTGATATTAATAATCCTGACACCATTGCGAATGAACCCTGAGATGAAAAAAATTAAAGTTTTAACAGTTGTAGGCACACGTCCGGAAATCATTAGGTTATCCAGAGTGATTCCTCTTCTCGATAAGCATACTGAACACACGCTGGTTCATACGGGTCAAAATTATGACTACGAGCTCAACGAAATATTTTTTAATGATCTGGAAATCAGAAGGCCAGACCATTTTTTAAATGCAGCAGGCAATACCCCATGTGAAACAATCGCAAATACTATTTCCGGGCTGGATAAATTTCTTGAAGACAATACTGTTGATGCTCTTTTAATTTTAGGAGATACCAATAGCAGTCTTTCAGTTATTCCAGCAAAACGCAGGAAAATACCTATCTTCCACATGGAGGCAGGGAATCGCTGTTTTGATGACAGAGTACCTGAAGAAATCAATCGAAGAATTGTGGATCATACGGCTGATATTAATTTACCTTACAGCACTATTGCCAGAAACTACCTCATTGCAGAAGGGCTCGACCCTGATCGAATAATTAAAACAGGCAGTCCAATGGGTGAGGTCCTGGAATATTATCGAGAGAAAATTGAAAATTCTGATGTACTGAAGGAATTGGCAATCAAGAAAGACAACTATTTTCTTGTTAGCGCTCATCGGGAAGAAAATATTGATTCAGAGAAACAGTTCGCAAGATTTATTGACACCCTTAATAGCCTCGCGAAAGATTTTGAGATGCCTGTAATCGTGTCAACTCATCCAAGAACAAGAAATCAGCTAGAGAAGCAATCTATAACCACCCACGAGCTGGTTCGTTTTCTAAAGCCTCTTGCTTTCACCGATTATATAAAACTACAAGAATCTGCTCGGGTAACTTTGTCCGATAGTGGAACTATCACTGAAGAAGCATCTGTTTTGAATTTTCCAGCTCTTAATC
>Ga0181564_10005471_pt1 | contig 10541 bp, 7 predicted proteins | sample 011ome_24_FD_134512 | JGI IMG/M metagenome (GOLD analysis project Ga0181564, IMG submission 134512) | Coastal salt marsh microbial communities from the Groves Creek Marsh, Skidaway Island, Georgia - 011513CT metaG (megahit assembly) | ecosystem: Environmental > Aquatic > Marine > Intertidal zone... | reverse complement strand
TTGGGCTTTCTCCCATTGCAGCAGTTATAATGCAGTTGTAACCGTTTGCACCTCCTTGCTCAGCTTCTGAAACGTTATTGAAAGCGAAAGTTGCACCAGCATCAGAACCCATTTTATTATCAAGTCCGATTACTAAAGCTTTTCTGTTTCCACTAGCTGCTAGTTCGTAAAGTTCTACGATAACAACTAATTTTTGCTTTCCGTATTCTTCTAATAAGAAAGACTTGTCTTTGTCCATGTTAGGAATCATACAGTTTACAGTTGCATTGTAAACGTTTCCACCTCCATCTTTAGCGTTTTCAGTTGCTAAGTCTTTAGTTGAAACCTTACCTTCAATTTGCATGAAGAAACCACCAGCTTGTAAAGCTAATGCTGTTATGTTGTGTGTTGTAGTTCCAAACACAGTTGCACTATCATCTAATTGACGAACTGGTGCTAAATAAATGTTTCCTAAACCAGCCAATGGGAAATCATCGCCACACTGGTTAAGAATGTTGTCTGTTAATGGGCAAAATTCAGCCATAGTTTTAAAGTTTAAAAATTAATATTAAATCAAATATAAGCAAAAAAATTAAAAACTAGCACTATCCTCAATCTGCTGCACTCTATTTGCAACCCCTGTTGTTTCACTTGCTACGTTTTGAACTTTAATGTTGCTTATAGTGCTGCTAAATGCGTCACGCAAATCATCTATATTTAATGATGGTGATTGTGCTGCAGCTGCTGGTGTCGCTAAACCTCCATTTCCAAATTTAGATAAACTACTAAAATTAGGTGTTACCATTCCATGTTTAGCCAAAGGAACACCGCCACCATCTTGATTGATAGCACTTAATAACCCTAAGTGTTTACTTGTACTACGCTTGTTTATTATCGCTTCACCACCTTCTGCTTCAATCATTCCTGAACCACCAACGGAAACAGGAACACCTCCTTGTGCGTGACTTGCTCCATGTATCACACCACCTTGCGCAAACTTTTGCGAAGCAATGATAGCAGACTGTGCGGTCTTTTGAATACCTAAAGCAATTAATGCAGGTATTGCCGCTGGAAGACCTAAATTAGCTACGGTTTTTCCTGCACCTACCGCAAAATCAATTAAGTTCTGAGCAAGGCTTAATCGCTTACGATCTTTAAATGCTTTCTTATCTAACTCTAAACGCTTTTTTGCAAATTCTTCTTCGCTTATTTCTCCTGCTTCCCTTTTTAAATTCAACGCATCGACTTCCCTTGCTAAACCTTCATCAATTCTCCTGTTTTGATTATCAAATATTTCTTTTGCAAAATCTTCCCCTGCTTGTATAGCTGCATCACGAACTAAAACCTTGCCTTCTTCTTTTTTTGTTTCTTCTTCCAATTGTTGTTCGTCAATAGTTGCCTGTTGCTCTTTTGCTTTTTCAGCTTTTGCAATTTGGTTTTCTAATTCAACCTTAGCAACATCTTCGCCATTTAACTTTGCTTTTTGAACCCTTAAAGCACCTATTTCATCAAGTAATGCTTTTTCTTTTTCAATCTTTTCTTCGTTAGTTTCGTCAATCGTTGCAAGTTCTAATTGTCTTGCTAGTTTTAAACCTTCAATTTTCTTATTAATTATTTTTGTTTCTGATTTTATTTCGTCATTAGCTAGTTTTTCTTTTGCTTTTTCTTCTTTTTGAATAGCTTTTATTCTATCAGTTTCAGCTTTTTTTGCTATTGAATTGGCTTTGTTTCTAAGCAATAAACCTTTTTTAAGTGCTTTTGCTTCAACTTCTTCTTTTTGTGCAATTAGGTCTTGAATTTCTTGTTGAGCTTCTCGATCAGTATCATTTGCTTCTGTTTTTAACTGTGCTAATTGAAGTTGTAAATTCAATTGGCCTTGCTCTAATGCAACATTCTTTTTTAACTGCGCTTGTGCTGCCGCTGCCGCTGCAAGTTGCTTTTCTGTACCAGCATTAATATCTTCTGCTATTTGTCGTTGCTCTTGGAATATTCTTTCACCTTTTTTAAGTTCACGATTTAAGTTTACCTGGTTTATTTCAATTTGCTTTGTAAGTCTATCAATTTCAAGCCCACGTTTTGCAGCTTCTTCAAAAAATTCACCAGTACTTTCAGCCGCTCCTTTTACAGCATCAATTACAGTATCAGCATCAACACCTATTTGAAATTCAATACCTGCTTTTCCTAAGTCCTTAAAGGATTTTAATGTTTCGGCTTTCGCTTCTTCTAAATCTTTTTTTAACTGTTCTTTATCAATGAATCTACCTATTAATGGTACGTCTTTGAATATGTTCTTTATTCCTAATCCAATAAGTTTAAAGCTTCCTAAAATAGCACCAGCAGCCGCTTTTATCAACTTTGGAATTGCAAGAACCCTAGTTATTAAATTATCTTTTATTAAATTACCTAAATCAATAAGACTTTGTTTAGGGTTGTCAAAAGCCTTTTTTAACCTGTCAAGTCCGTTAGTAGCTAAATCTTGCACCACTCCAAGTAATGAGCTAAATATTTCTTGTAAAGGTCTTAATACCTTTGTAACAGCATCAACCCCCCTTTGCGTAGATAAAAACGCAGCAACTAAAGCACCTAAAGCAACAACAATAGCACCTATCCCAGTACTAATTAAAGCAATCCTGAACGCCTTTAAACTGTTCGTTGATACTTTAGTACTCTTAGTCATTCCGTTTTGAGCAAGTGCGGTTTTTCCTAAAGCTGTTTTTATAGCTAGTAAAGACCTTTGAACGCTTTGAATTTGCGAACCAAATCCACCCATTATTGGTAAAACGTCATTCATTGCTTCACCATAGTTACCCACGTTTCTTTGCGCCCTTCCTGTATTCTTTTCTAAGTTTTTTAACTCATCGCTTTGTGCTTTGATACGCTTTTGAAGCACTCCACCTATTTTTTCATTTTCCCTTTCGGCTTTGCTCAATAAATCATAAGCACGTTGGTCTTTTGCAAGTGCCGCCCTCATTTGAACAAGTGAACCTGTGTTACCTTGTTGCGCTTTCGTGTTTCTTATTACTTGCGCTTCATTTTCCCTGTATGCTGTTTTAGTCAGCTTTAAGGAATTAGTGTTTTCAAGTTGTTGTGCGTGTATCTTTTCAAGTTGTTCATTTTGCTCACTCGTTGCAGCACCACTTTCATTAATGGCTTTTGTTAATTCCTTTTCGTTTTGATTAAGGCGTTTTTTTTCTGCTGAAAGTTCTTTAATTCCTTTCTGCAACTTGCTTAGATTATCAAGTTCCCTTTGCGCACCATCTAAGGCAACCTTTAAAATAATATCTTCTGCCATAACTATAATTTAAACATTTGTTGTAAGTTGTTATCTAAACAATCTACTATCGCACCGTTCACAGTACATAATATCGGTTGTGGTTGTGGGTTATTCTGTGTAATCACATTCACATTACCAACACCTTGCTGTACTGTTACAGGTGTAAAGTCTTTAAATTTAACTAAAGTAATTGTTGTAAGTTCTTCTTTTGTTACGTTAAAATTGCTAATCTTATCAGTAATGTAATAGCCTTTTAATTCAGCGGGTTCATTTATGTAATACGTCTTTGACAAATCCCACGCTATAAAATCGTATAAATTTAAATTGATTTTAATAGTTAGTATTGCTGTATCTTCAATGTTCGCTAATGTCTTTGCGTAATAATCTTCAACAAGTCCACGTGTGCCAATAAAAGTCAACTTCCTGTCTTCAAGTGTTGGCGTGTTTGCATAGTCTTCCATTATAGCCGTCAAGACATTTAAAGGGCTTAGCGTCCTTCGTGGTGTTCCCGCTGTGTCGTACTGCCTTCCCTTCACTAATTGGAAAACCCTCATTCCATAGTTCTTATTCACAACACCATCAGGCGGCGGGTTATCAGCAACTAAATATTCAGCCTTTATAATTGACCCTAATATATTTGTATTAGGTTCTAATTCTCCTTGTATCGTTGCTGAAAGTAAGTTAGTTTTAAATGTTGTTTGTCCTTTATCAAAACGCTCATTGTTTTGCAATAAGTACTTATATTCAGCATAAGTTTTATCATTAATCTTATTCCACTGCTGTAAATACTTATCATTTGAATCTTCTGCATACTTAAATACAATTTCGTTCTTGTAGCTAGTCAAGTAGTTAAGAACTGGCGGTGTACCTAAGTCAATCTTTTCCGTAATATCTTCTGTTACTCCTGTATAAAAGGCATCACGAGGCTCAATAAATACAGTTTTTCTGTTTACATCGACATCAAAATAAAGATTAAACATTGTCTTAAAATCCTGTAATAGACTAATACACTTGATGCCGTCAGGAATGTGTGAGTTAATACGAAACACTTGCCCTAGTTTTACATCAGCTTCAGGCGCAATAGTTAACTTAGTATTGTTATTAATTCTAGTTTTCCAGTAATCTAAGTTACCATCTAATTGAGGTTGAAAAGGGCCAAAACCCGAAGCATCATTTTCTAGCTTTAGAAATACGCTAATTTTATCACCTGCTGCAAATACTTGAAATACAGGTGAACTAGGTAAGTTAGGGTGAAATTGTCCCGCTAAGGTGGTTTGTGTGTAAATCACCGTTCCATCTATTGCTGTATCACTTGTATTGTTCTTAACAATTATCCAAGTAAAGGACGGGCCAAATTGATTAGGTCCAAACCCTTGAAAATTCCAAATAACCCATTTGTTTAAAGTGTCTGAATAGTAAGCATCTTCATGCTCAAATACAAAATCAAGAGAGTAAGTACCCCCTAATCCAACAGTAAATTCACTTTTAGTAATATCAAATCTGCCAAAGTTGTCAAGTGCTACGGTGTTTATCAGGTTTGGGAATCTGTAAAACTGTCTAACTGTTGAAGCGGTTGGTATTCCTGTATTTCCTATTACTTCCGCAGTAGGCCAGTTGTCAGGGTCTAGCGCTGCAATTCCTGTTGTGCTGTATTCAATACTTTGTCCAACTAAATCCTGTTGGTCTCTTGTCATTTGAAAAGCAGGGTCAACGCTTAGCCCTAAATGCGTATAAGGTTTTCCATAAGCGTCAGTATAAGCAATTCCACTTGTCCCAGCCTTTACCCAATCAGTATCAAGCCAATTACTGTTCACGCTATACCCAATCTTTGCAAACATTGCTAGAATAATTGAGCGTAAATGCAATTGTGGTCTTAATGATGCTGTTGCGCCTGTGTTGTTCCTATTCACATAAGGGTAAGTTACATCAGCGCTTGTAGAATTTAATACATTAACCGCATCAATTCTTGCGGCTGTATAAAGCTCAGTTGCGTCAACGCTTTTACCTCCTTGATAATCTTCCCACTCTAATTCGTTCAACTCAACATCACGCAATTGTTCTACCCAATCATTATTCAAGCCTTTAAACACTAGCGTATACATTCCGTCAACCTTACTTTGATAAGGGTAAATAAAACCTCTGTCAATTTGATTACCGTCTACTAATATTGAACAAGGCTTTTGCCCAATTATTTCCTTTGTTGCGCTAATGAATCTAAGCCCCGCTAATAGCTTATTATTATTCTTTGTTTGTGGTGCTTCAAAGTCAAGACTAAAAGACGTGTTACGCCTCCCTAAATCGTTAATTGATGCAATTGATTTAGTTAGCTTTAATGCAAAGTCATCTGAATCGGTTAAATCTAGTTCACCAAGTTGATTCCCTTGCAAATCAAATATCAATATTTGTAATTCACGCATATTATTTCAGTCCTTTTCTACGGTTTGCCATCCTAAACTTAATCCTGAATATTGTTTCAGGTGTAAATTTATCTTCTAAAATTGTTTCTTCTGTTTCAATTACAATAGGGAAGTACTTGCCGTCTTTAGGTGTTACCGTTGATAATAAAGGCTCATTATTATAAACACATAAAGCCCCAGTTGTTAAGTTTTCCCAGTCTGTATTATCTGTTACGTTTGGAATATCAGAACCGTCATTTAACTTAGTTTCGTAAAGGTTACGACTTAACCATACTTGCGTACCTATTACAACACCATCATAAATTTCACCATTGTTACCAATATAAGCACCTTGTATTACATCGCCATCATTTTCGCCACCAACAGCGGCTCGAACTAAACGAATTGCCGTCCCTTTTTCTTTTTCTGCGCTACCGTTAAACAGACTATCATTTACATTTGACAATAGAACTGTTCTATAATTGCTACCACTTAAACCGTAAGTCATTAATTCAGCATCTGTTTTTAAATCTTGGAACGCTCCCGATGTCCTTCTTCCACTTCCTAACGCAGTGAACTTACTGCTATTTGTTGCCCCTGTGTTTGGGGAATCCCAATTAGTAAAACCAGTTTCTTTCATTTTACCACCTTGAGCAGTAGCCAAGAATATCAACAAAACTGCATAGTCTCCGCTTATTATGCTATTACTAGGCATTGCCCAACCCGTTTGACTTTGATTAACTATACCACCGTTTGCTGTACCGTCACCGCTTCCGCCTTGATCTATTACATACCAATTATAAAGCAATCCTAATGCTTTTGCTTGAGATACTGTTTGCGAAACTCTTTTACTCTGAATAGCCGCACGTTTGTTAATAAGTATTTTACTAAGCCATTGTACCTGTGCTTCGGGCATCCTATCGCTAAACAAATCATACTGATAGTTATAGCTTGACTTGTAAACTAAATCCCCTACATCAGTAGATAATGGCGCAACTGGTCGCACTCTTTTATAAGTTTCATCAGTGTACTTGCCACTCCTTTCGATGTTCCCTAAAAATGTGAATGTATCTTGTGTACCAAATTCATTCAACCAACTTAATGTTATCTCTTTTTCGCATGAATCATTAAGCTTATAAGTTTTAATTTCAGAACGTCTTGTTTGAGGTACTGCAATATCACGCACATAAATACGCACTTCATCATACCCTTGTGAATGGTCAAAGTCGAACCTGTAAGTGCTTATGTCATATTTCCCATTCGGAAGGCTGCCTACAATACCTCTTGCAAGAACATCAACGCTGTCAGTTGTTTGACCTACTGCAACACCGTTTAAATAAGTGTCAATTGTCCATTCTTGCTTAGGGTTTAATCCACCATCATAAGAAGTAGTTAAACAGCTTACATGAATACTTGTTAAATCACCAATAGGCAAAATACTAGGGCATGAAGTAAGTAATTTACTTGAGCTGCTTCCAGCGTCACCACAATCATAATCGTTTAAATCAAAATCTTCTATTTCAAAAACATCTTGTGTTATGTTCTTGATAATTACATTTTCAAAGGCTGTTCCGCCACCTCCACCAACTCCTTGTTCTTCAAATACAACAACAACTAAAGCGTTTTCAATAGCTGTTTGATTAACCCCTGTTAATGGTAGGAACTCACTTGCAAAGTAATCTTTTACAATGCTGTTTATTTCAAAGCTAAATTCGTCATTTGTCCCAAAATCAGGTAAATGTTCAATACTGATTGTAGGAAAAGCAATATTAGGTGTGTTTATAAAAATGTCAGCAGTTACACTTGTAACTGTTGGCGCATTGTCAGTTGTCGCCTTTATTACATACTTTTCTGTGCTTATTTCCGTTCCTTGTGTTGTTGTCGTTAGTGCCATTGTTATGCTGTTTCAAATATTGTCCTATTCTTACTTATTGTATTCCTTAAAGTTATAGCAACCTCACGAGAAAACAATTCAAAAACCTTTTGAAATATTATATTAGCGTTTGCATCAAGCATCACTTTTATAAATTCATCACGCTTCCCACTCTTGCTAAACTTCAAACTTCCCTTTGTTGGTGAACCTTCTTGGAATATCTTGCGCCCAATTAAAAACGCTATTTGTTTTATCTCTCGTTCACCCGTTGCAATCCCTTTCTGCATTACCCACTTTTGTAAAGCCCCTACGTTAACCCAAACACCTGCAGGAATACCCCTATCAACATACTTGGCATAATCTTGCCCCGTTATTACAATTTCAAACCCTCCCCCGCTTTGGTTAACGGTGCTTTTCATGGTGTCTTGTAGCTTACCAGTATTACGGTGTCCTTGATCGTCCAACACTTTTATAAGTTGGTCAACCATGAAATCACCTATTAACTCTAAGCCCTCTTTTATCATACCTTACAATCAACTTTTAATGTTGCTTTAAAATCAAGTGTTACTTGTACTAATCTAGGGTTATGCACGTCTTTAGCAACAAACCCTTTACCCCAAGTTATACGCCTTGCATTTGCGTTCTGCATTGCTAGGTTGATATTGCCCATTAGTATAATTGCTATGTCATTCAATCGGCTTTGTTTCTTATACGCTTGGTTTATACCATCAGTGGTCTTTTCACCTTCCCAATAAGTATCGTAAAAGAATAGCTTACCGCTGAATGTTTGAAGTCCAGGATTGCCATTCCCTTGCAAACCATCAAATTCAAACTCAGGCGAACATTCAAACAGCATAGCAGGGTAATCATTAGCAGCCGCCCCGTTATTATACCACACATAGTCATAATGAAACGCTAAAGGTTCTGCTGGTGGTGTTGCATTGTATGTAGCAACCGCCGCTTTAAATATGTCTACAAACGCTTCGTAAGTCATTCTGTTAGTTTTAAGTTAAATATTTTAAGTACATCATAAGCCCTTTTTTCCATCACAGCCTCTAGTGGTGTTACATTTCCAGTATTAAAAACTCCTGTTTCGGCAACTTTGATAGCAGCAATTTCCCAAAAGTGGTTTTTAACAGTGATTGTCTTAGCTGTTGTTTGGCCAAGATTGTTCTTACTTTCAACGGTGGGTTCGCTATCGTAGATAAGTGGAAATAATCTTTGTACTTCTCTACCAACTGCGCAAAAAAAAAGAACGCAGACCAACCATAAAGCGCATTTACTTCGCCAAATACATTAGCACGTTTAACAATATCTTCACTGCTATCGTTACCATCAGTATAAAGCATTGCAAATAATTGTTTAAGGCTTTCAATACCTCGTTCATTCTTTTGATCGGCAACCATTGTAGTTAATTGACTACCTAGCATGAACTGTCTAAAGCTTCCTTTACCAAACAACATCTTTGCCCCTCCAATCGTTTTAAGCGGCTCTATGAGCTTGTAAATCTTTCCTTTATGGTCGAAATCCTTTAGCTCCAAATAGCTTTCAGGTTGATTTAAAAACAGTATACAGTGATTGTATAGCCATTCAATAGAACCGCCATCAAATTCATTTGCACCAAGTGGGACTAATCGCAGTTCATCAATTGTGAAGTCACTAAATAAGTTTATCCACCCTATTTTGAACTCAAAGAACTTATCCTTATCAATTATTGCATCAACATCACTTAGTAAATACCTCTTTACTTCTCCATCTTGATTGCTAACAAATTTATAAGCTGCTACTAATTCATTTAAAGTAACATCAACAAATTCATTCTTTAAAGTCTTGGTTTTTTCTCCTGCTTTAAGACTTAACACTACCTAGCCCTTTATCAGTTAACACTTGTGCCATTACACCGTCAACTGTGTAAGTTCCAACTTTCATGTGCTTACTTGCTTTAGTCACCACAAAATCATAAACCTTGTTCGGCTCTATTACAACTGCTTTTGCTTTTGGTGCTGCCTTTTTTACTGGTGCTTTCTTTTCTGTTTGTTTCTTTGCCATCGTTTTAAAGTTTTATTGTTTATGTAAATATAGAGAATTTAAGGCAAAAAAAAAGGGTGACAATAAAGCCACCCCCTTTTTAATCAATCAACCCTTATTTATTATGGAGTTTCTAAAGCTGCCTTAGCAGTCGTGAAGTTACCTTGAACAAATGAAGTTCTATCGTTGTGTTCTACGTATGCAACTGCTCTAACTTCTCCACGTATAGTCTTGAAGTTCTTAACGAAGTTGTCAGCGTTGTACCCAATCTCAACAGTGAAACCTTTCTTAAAGTCAACATTTGCTTTAGTAAAGTCACCCATTAAGAAGTCACCAGCTGGAACCATTGTAGACTTAACTACTGGTACACCGTCAAAAGAAAGCGTTCCTGCAATTAATTGCAGTCTTTCAATGTATCGCTTATCAGTTGAACTTACCTTTTGTAACAATAAGCTAGTTACATCAGAAGGGTTCATGAAGATAGCTGTTGGCATTGGGCAGTTAGCTAATTCAATTTGGTTCTGTGCTACTGCTAGTACATCAACCTCGTTTGCATTATCTACTGTTCCTGCAAATGTTCCCGCTGCGAAAACTGGAGCAACAGTTACAATACCTTCTAAGTTTGGAGAAACACCGTCACCATCATAAACATACTGCTCTAATGCTAACCTTACTTTAGTAGTAAGTTTGTTTTCAATCAAAGAAGTAACCCCTTCAATATCTTCTAACATTTCGTCAGTAGCAGTAATGTAAGCTGTTACTTTTTCAACTTTGTTAGAACCTACAACCAAGTCAAAATCAATTTGATTCTTAATTGCACCTTCCGCAGTTGAACCAGCAGCACCTTCTTCACCAGTTACGTAAACCCATTCTTTAACATTTGAACCGATTGAACCAGTTGTAACAATGTCTAAAAGAGTAACCATTCTTTCTTTAACATCACCGATAATTGGGTTTCTATCAGCTTGTGGAATTTGTCCAGTTGTGTTAG
>Ga0181564_10005464_pt1 | contig 10546 bp, 5 predicted proteins | sample 011ome_24_FD_134512 | JGI IMG/M metagenome (GOLD analysis project Ga0181564, IMG submission 134512) | Coastal salt marsh microbial communities from the Groves Creek Marsh, Skidaway Island, Georgia - 011513CT metaG (megahit assembly) | ecosystem: Environmental > Aquatic > Marine > Intertidal zone... | reverse complement strand
GCACCCCTCCGCTGAACTCACCGCCAAAATGAATGTGGTCGTGGCAAAGAGCGGTTGGGTAGATGTACTGGCTTCGTCCGAATGGACGACGTCAGAGGCGGGAAACCACTGGTATGTCCAACCCTCGATGGATCCGGGTGCACCCAGAACAACCTCGGTTCCCGATGGAATGAGGACGTCCGGACCTGCGTCCGGTTGTGGCGCCTCGTAGCCAATGACTTGCACGGAGTCTTCTTTCACGCAACCCAGGCGGCTGGCTGTAAACACCCAATGGAACGTTCCCTCCGAAATGGCGAGCGACGCGGCCGTAAGGCCTACACCCGAGCTCCCGTCCGGCAACAACCAGGATGCATCATTCGCACCGGTCGCCTCGGCCTCCAAAACAAGGGGTGACCCCGCACACAACGCGGTGTCTGGGGGAACGGACAATTGGACGTTTCCTTCGGCAACCAAGGGAATGGAAGCAATGGCGCCCGTGCATCCCGCTTCGTCCGTCACCTCCACCGCGTAGTTGCCCTCGCCTGCCGATTCCAATTCCGGGTTGTCTCCCGCCGGCTCCCCGTTGAGGGTCCAAGCGTAGCTGAACGATTCCGTGGCTCCCGTGCCTCCTTCTGCAGATACCGAGAGGAACCCATTGAAGTCGCCCGAACAGCTGGGCCGCAACAAACTGTCGAGCAGAACCACCACAGGGGGCGGAGCACCCACGGCGACCAACAACACCGACGGACATCCGGCTGAATCCAATGCTGTCACCTCGTAAATGCCGGCCCCCACATCCGATATGGTATCACCGGAAGGGAACGCTCCGAAGGGGCCGCTGAAAGTATAGTCAATCGAACCCACGGCGTTCTCCGTAAACAATGCGATCTGGCCGTCCTCGGCATTGGCGCAACTGGCCGAGTCCACCTCGGCAAAAAGACTGAACGCACTGGCCGGTTCGATGGATAGCGTGTCGAGATACGCGCACCCATTGGCGTCCGTCAAGGTCACCGGGTAGGTCCCCGGAACGAGGAAAGGCAAGAATGTGCTGTCTGCTGCTCCTTCTACCATGAGGTCATAGGGTGCTATTCCCCCTGAGGGTGTCAGCACGGCTGATCCCGCCAACGCACCTCCACAGCTCGGCTGGGTCAATTCCTGATCCAACCCGAGGCCGACCGATTCAGCCAACAGCCCGATCACGGTATCCCGGGCGCACCCCGTTTGATCTTGCAAAGTCCACGTGTACGAACCCGCAGGCAGTGATACATTGGTTTCGGACCCAGTCAAGGTGTCCCCCGTCACTGTGATTCCAACCCAAAGGAGGGTGAGGGGGCCCATGCCTCCTTCGGGCTGGCACGTCACCGTACCCTCGCCTCCTTCACAAAGAGGGGCGGTCACGAAAGCCCCGAAAGACAGTGCACTGGGCACCTCTATTTCCACCTGTCCCGAAGACGTGCAGTCAGATCCGGTAGACGCCGTCCAACCATAGGCGCCCGGGGCGAGATCGGTCCAAGTCCAGGTCCCTGCGCCCCCCTCCAAGACTACCTCATCGGCAGGCAGGCCTCCGAGCAACACGGTCGCAGCGTCGGCAGAGCCTGCCAGCGCAATGGTCACCTCGCCAAAGAAAGTGCCCTCCTCACAGGTCGATTCTGACACCTGTACTTCGGCCGTGAGCCCACCGGCATTTTCCACCTCAACCGAACCTTCGGCCTCACATCCATTCTCGTCAACGGCCGTCCATGAGTACAAACCGGCGCTCAGACCTGTCCATTCGGTGGAATTGGGACCGCCCTCCCATTGGAATGCAATGTCACCGCTTCCTCCTGCTACTGAGGCCAACACCCCACCGTCCTCGGTGCCGGTGCAAGACTCCGGCATCACATCCAAGAGCACTTCCAGAGGCAATGGCTCCAAGACCTCCACGGATGTATCTGCCGAACAGCCACGGTCGTCCATCACTTGGATGATGTAGACCCCAGGGGCCGCTCCCTCCAACGGAACCGAAAGGACCCCGTCCGGCCCCTCGACCGATAATTCGAGGGGGGCTGCTCCTCCTGTTGCCACAATGTCAATGGCCCCGTCCTCCGCTTCAAAACAGGAGATGTCCATGACTTCGGGCTCCAAACTCAAAGGCGGCAAAATCCCTACCTCGAGTATTGTGTCCCGCGCACATCCCGCAGAATCCTCAATCGCCAAGGTGTAGCTGCCGGGCTCCAGCCCTTCGACTTCCAGCCCGGACCAGGAGGCAGCGCCATCCACAGCCATTCCCGTCACGGAGAAAGGAGCGAGTCCCCCATCGAGTTCAACGGAGATGGTCCCCGGCGCCTCGGAACAAGCGTATGGCTGCACGTCGACGTCCCAATCAAACAGGTTCACCCCGAGAATCTCCACGGCCTCATCCACAGAGCAAATGCCATCCGAAACCGTCAGAACGTAGACCCCCGAGCTCAACGCCTCCCACATGGCGCTCCCCAGACCGACAACCGAAGGGGGGCCCAAATCCGCCGATGAAAACTGAAGGTCTGCCTCCGACACTCCCCCAGAGACCGCCAACCCCGCAGACCCCAAGCCTCCGCAGCCCGCCGGAGTGACATCCGAAACGACCTCAATGGGTGGATTGATGCTGAAGGTGAAGGTCTCGAAACACCCCCTCTGGTCCACTGCCGTCAACACATAGTCTCCTGGGGGCAAGCTGATCCAGTCGTCGGAATCCACAAGATTGCCCGACTCCGAATCCTCCAGACTCACTTCGAGTGGCGCGTCTCCTCCAGAGGCTGAGACCGTCAGGCTTGCAGCACCGGTGGTGCAATCGACCACTTCCCAGGTTGCAACCAGGCCGATGGCAGGAAGGTCATCCATCACAAAAACAGCAGAAGCCGTGCATCCATTGGCATCCATGACACCCGCACCGTAGACGCCGGAGGAAAAACCCGTTGCGGTATCTCCTGCCGCAATGAGATCGCCGCCGGCATTGAACCAACCGATTTCATAAGGGGCGAGGCCACCGGAAGGCATCGATATGGCCAACCCGTCTTCTCCTGAGCATCCCACAGGCACAGACTCCACTCCCAGGACCAGGGTTTCCGGATCGATCAATACTGCCTGCGTTGAAACTTCGCATCCATCCGCATCGGTCACGTCCAACACATAATTGCCAGGACCCAGTCCGGTCAACCCGGTGGCGAAGGTGGGTTCAACATCACCTGACCACAGATAAACGTATCCCGGAGAACCACCCGAGGCCGACGCTTCCGTTTCTCCATTCGCCTCTCCTGCACAGAGCGGATTTGTAGCGGTTACCTCCACAAACAAAGAGTCGGGCGCAACCAGTGTCACCAGAGAATCCACGGTACAGCCCATCGCGTCGGAGAGGCCGAGTCCATATGTGCCTGCTGACAAGCCGTTCGCCGTCAGTCCCAATGCCACAATCTGCTCCGTTTCCAGGTCAATCCAGACAGCTTGATAAGGAGGAAGCCCTCCGAGCACACTTGCCTCCATTGAACCTGATTCGGCGAGTGTTCCTTGCGCACACAGTGGGTCTTCTGTCACGATGGAAACGGTCACCTGAACAGGATCTTCCAAGAGAGCCGACCCCGCTGTGGAACACCCATTGGCATCCTCTGTGACATACGCATAAGATCCCGCAGCCACTCCGGTCAGGAAATCACCTGTCTGTTGGCTCCCATCCGGCAAGGTCCACTGGGTTGTATAGTCCGGGGTTCCCCCAGAGGCGACGGCTCCGACTACTCCGTCGGACAATCCAGGACATGCCGGAAGATCAAGGAATGCCTCTACTTCCAGCGGTTCTGGAGATTCCACTTCTGCCACACCCGTTCCCACGCAGCCATCTGAAGCCGTGACCAGCACGGAATACTCGCCGGGAGACAGGCCGTCGATGGCATCCAAATCTGGTCCCTCCGCAGAGAAGCCGTCGGGTCCTGTCCAGGCAAAATCCACCGCGTCAGAGAAGAACGCCGACGCCGAACCGTCAGAAGCGCCGGAGCAACTCACCCCGGAAGCAATCACTTCGACATCCACGGGAGCCGGCGCATCCAAAAAAGTGACCTGTGACGCCGAACACCCTCCGGTATCGGTGGCGGTCACCAGGTATCCCCCGGCGGGAAGCCCGGAAACATCCGCGGCATTGCCCACAATGACGCCCGAAGCATTCTCCCAGACAAAGGTGAAGGTCCCTCCCAGTCCGCCGGTCGCCACACTTGAGACGGCACCATCGGAAAAGCCGAAGCAACTCGGTGGGGTGGGAAAAGTCAAGACCTCGACTTCCGGAATTTCCACGACGATGAGTTCCTGGTCGAAACAACCGTTGCCGTCCACAGCTGAAACAAGGATGACCTGCTCACATACGTTCTCTCCCATCGGACCGGTCTCGGCCGCATCGTGTGACCACGAATAGGTGATGTCGCCCTGTCCGAAATTCGGCGTCACCGTGATTTCTCCCGAGCAAGGGTCGTCACATGTCGGAAAGCGCGATATGGAAGCGGTGATGAAAAAGGTGAAGGGCTCATTGAGCGTTACCCCCAGGGGTGGACAATCTGGAACGAAGGCGAGGTAGCTCCCCGGGCCCAGACCCGATTGAACTTGTCCGAAAAGGGTGTCCGTATTCTGAACCCAATAGACGTCCTCCGGTCCAATTCCGTCGGGCAAGGAAACCGAAAGCACACCGTCATCTGCCCCGCTGCAGGTGATGGGCTGAAGCACATCTATCTGGGTAGGGCATTGGGAATGCATTGGAGATGAAAAGGCAAGGAGCCAAAAAAAGAAGAGGGCTGCGACCGGAGGCGCCCCGAAACACGGGACTCCTTTCAATCGATATGCCCTGCCGCCCTTTTTCATCTGCGTATCGAGTCACATACGGACATCGTTGACCAAGGTTCCCTGCTTCTCATTGAAAAGCCGCACAAGGGACATGGCCTGATTTCATGGGACACGCCAAAACCCCAATCGTAAACTCATGGGTGCTGGACGAAGCGTTGCTCAAGGGGCCTACATTCCAATCGTACGCATAGGCTACGGAGATGTTCTCCATGAGCTTGAGCGTGACGAGTCCACAGAGGGCGGTCTCGTTGCGGTATCCCAAACCAAATCGGATGGCCTCGTCGTAATCGAACATGGCCTGAATGTCGACTGCCACAGGGGCACCTGCCGCAAAGCGAAGTGACCCCGCGGGATGAAAACTCCACGGCCCTTCCAATCGGATCAAAGAGCCTCCATTGAAGCTGACATGCCGACGGAACCTTGTGTCGCTTCCCCACTGATCGACAGCAGGTTCAATCAGGTTCTGAACCGACAGTCCCCAGAATGTGTATTTGTTGTAGGCCCAGACGCCGAAATCCATGGTGGGAGCCAACAACTGGTTGGCATTGGAAGTGATGGCGGGATCATTGCCCGCCTGGAAGTCCGGAAGGATGATTTCACCCAGGGACAACCGATATTGCATGAATCCCAGGGCGGCACCGGCTGCAAGCCGCCACCCCTGAGACATTTTCAAATGATAGGCATAAGCGAGGTCCAGTTGGGTAAACCCATAAGGCCCTGCTGAATCGTCGGTCACCCGACCCCCAATACCGTGAATGCCGCCCCCCGCAGAGCGACCCAATTCGCCTTGAAGATTGGCGAAGGCCGTCGTCGGGGCGCCGTCGAAACCCGCCCACTGTTGTCGGAAACCTGCCTTCAACTCAAGACAGTCCGAAAAACCTGCAAACGCAGGGTTTTCCTGGAAATAATTGAACTGCCAGTTCGTGCGAAGCGGAAGTTGCTGCGCGTGGGCGGAACCCGTGAATCCGAGCAGTGAAACCACAAACGCCGCGGCGGAAAGTAGAAGAAGCTGCTTCATCGGATGATGGCTACGTGGCCGGTTTCGGGTGGGATGGGCAGGGTCTCGTCGTTTAACTCAATGACGTAGTAGTACGTGCCTTCGTTCAGCGGTTTCCCGGATCGACCGGTACCATCCCAAGGCTGCGCATATCCCAACGAGCGATGGACGAGTTGGCCCCAGCGGTTGAATACCTCGATCTGCGCACCGGGAAAAGCCCCAATTCCATCAATGCCCCAGAAGTCGTTGATTCCGTCTGCATTCGGCGTGAAACTGTTGGGGACCCCAATGGGTGAGCCCACCGTAACGGTGACCGAACTGCTCACTTGACAATCGCCGATTACCCCGTCCACCTGGTAGGAAATGGTCTCCGCTGGCGTCACCGTGGTGATGGCTTGGTCCGTGTCAGAAAGGTAGAAAGAGGGCGACCAAGTGTAGCCGTATACAGGATCACCCCCCACGACTTCAAGCTGAGCAGACGCCCCGGATACCAAGGTGTGGTTGCAACAAGCGTCCATCGTCACCCCATCGCCTTCGAGCTCCACGTACATCGCGCACAAGGTGTCTGACGGGTCGTGTGCTGTGCCAATGAGCAAGAAGTACTCCGTGTCGTGCATCAACGTCGAAGACTCCCAGACCAGGTCGTCCGTACCTGTCACACAAGGGCCCATGGAAGTGAGCACCGAAAAGTCACACGGGTCACCAGCAGCAGAGACCACCACGGCGGACAGGGTGTCCGGTCCGGTCGCACCCTCACAGTTCACCTGTGAAATGCGGATTCGGGCATTGCCGGGGTCCTCGAAATTGTGGTTGGACCGAAACTTCAGAACTGCAACGTGTGTGGCGTCAATGCAATCGAAATTCAAAAAGGCACCATCGGTGATGAACACTGACGTCGGTTCTTCCGGACACAGGGTCAGGGGGTCATCACAGGACTGGGCCCGACACGGCACTGTCCAAGCCGCCAAGGTCATGAAAAGCAGGAAACTGCCGATTCTGTTCGCGTTCATGGGAGTATTATCGAAGGTAGCGGCGTCAGCGGGCCATCCTGAGACCCGACCATGTATTATCCACAACGGAAGGTGATTAAGGGACGTTGCCCCGGGGAGGCTTAATCCTCCAAGGAAATGAGGACCGCCTCCTTCTCCACGGCCGACCCTGCTTCCACGCCAATGGATGAAACCACACCTGCGGCTCCGGCGCGCAGCACATTTTCCATTTTCATGGCTTCCAACACCAACAACGCTTCGCCCTCTTCCACAGTCTGCCCCTCTTCGACCAGGATTTCCAGCACTTTGCCCGGCATGGGCGCGCGCAGCTCCAATGCCTGGGTATCGATGTCCTCATCGATGCCCATGCGCTCCATGAGGACTTCCCGCAGGTTCCGTACTTGCCAATGATCGGACACGCCGTCCACCCTGACCTCCCAGCGTCCTCCACGCATAGGGAGAACCGAAACCCGGTGATTGCGCAGGCCTGTCCGCACCCACCACTGTCCGCGTTCGTCGCGGTAAACCCTTGACTCTGGGTCGGATGCCGGCATTTGCTGGCCTTGGGTGTCCAAGTATTGGGCCATGGTGCAATTTACCTCTGCCCAAGCCCGAAATTGCGCTCCATGGCAGGTTTGTATGTGCACGTTCCTTTTTGCGCCCAGGCTTGCTCCTACTGCGACTTCCATTTCACCACCCAACTGTCTGACCGGGATGCCATGGTGAATGCGCTGGTGGCAGAACTGGAATCCATGCTTCCCGAATGGAGGGACCAGACCTTTCACACCCTCTATTTCGGAGGGGGCACGCCCAGTGTATTGGGGCCGGAAGCCATTGAAAGGATTGCCCAGACCGCTTTCAAAAATGCCCATTGGGAACTGGAGGAATGGACACTGGAAGCCAATCCGGAAGACCTGGGGCCCGCAGTGCTCCAACACTACCGGAAGATGGGCATCCACCGCCTCAGCATCGGGGTGCAAAGCTTCGACCCGGACGTACTCGTTTGGATGAAGCGAATACACGGGGTGGGGCGCGCAGAAACCGCCATTGAAGATGCCGCCCAATGCGGGTTCGACCACCTGTCCGTGGACCTCATGTATGGCCTGCCCGTGGGCTTCGAGAAACGCTGGATTCAGGACATAGAAAAGGCCTGCGAACTCCCCGTGGATCACCTGAGCTGCTATATCCTCACAGCTGAGCCTCGAACCCTTTACGGACACCAACTTTCAAAAGGCGAGCGCAAGGAGCCCGAAGAAGAGAGGGTAGTGAGCGAATACTCCACGCTATGCGAGCTCTCTAGAAAAGCGGGGTTTGAGCATTACGAGGTGTCGAATTTTGCCAGGCCCGGTGGCCGGAGTCGGCACAACTCTTCCTACTGGGAGGGCACACCCTATCTGGGAATTGGCCCGGGTGCACACAGCTACAAAGGACACACCCGGTGGTGGAATGCGCGCTCCAATGCACAGTACCTCAAGCACGCGGCAAAGGGCACCCTCAAGGAACAGCGGGAAACAGAGCACCTGGACGCCGCAGCCCGTTTCAACGAATCCCTCATCACAGGGCTTCGGCGCACCGAGGGAATCGACCCTTCGGTGGTTCTGAGTCGAACGGGGCTGGCGTTGAATCAGGGGGTGAACGACGCCATAATCCGGGGAGACTGCGAATGGGTGAATGGCCGATTGCGCATTCCTGAATCCCGCTGGCCCATGGGAGACTCCATCACCTTGGGATTGATGCGTTGATCATCCTCTGGAGACCGGGGCACTCCGGTTCACATTCCGCTTGCGCTTGAGCCATGCATCCAGGAACACGGTGGAAATCAGGATGGCCGCACCGGCATAAAAACCCGGGGGCATGATTTCCTCTTCTCCGAAAATGAAAATCGCCAGAACGATGGCATAGATCGGCTCCAGATTGATGGCCATGGCAACCGTGAAAGGACTGAGCACTTTCATGACTTCCACCGTGATGGCGAATGCCAGCGATGTGGCAACCAAACCCAGCAAAAGCAACCAACCCGCATCCGATGCGCTGGGCACAACCCCGTCCCATTGCCCCGAGATGGCCATCCAGCAGGCCAGCGATACACTGGCGGAAATCAGCTCGATGCGGGACACCGCCAGCGAAGTCACGGACTGTCCCCAAACGCTGTTCAATGTCCCAAACAATGCGGCACAAAATGCGCTGACCAACGCCAAAACCATGCCGTATCCATAGTCAACATCCACCCGGTACATCCACCACAACCCTCCTACCGCCAGCAGACCGAGAAAAACCTCCCTCAGGTCCAGCCGCCTCCGCTTGATCAAGGGTTCGATAAAAGCCACAAACATGGGCACGGTTGCCATCACGGCCAATGCCAAGGACACCGTGGAAGCTTTGATAGCACCAAAAAAAGTGACCCAGTGTATGGCGACAAGCAAGCCGGTACCGATGATGCCCAGGCGCTCCTTGGGGGAAAGGATGGGCCTTTGGCCTTTGCGCAGTAACATCCATAGATACAAGCCCGCCGCACCGATCAGTGTCCGCCAGAAAACAAGGGGAACCGCGGAGAGTGTAATCAACTTTCCCAGCACCCCCGTGAAGCCGAAGACCACCACCGTGGCGTGCAGGGAGATCTGGGCCTGCAGCGACCTCATGGTGTTGTGATCACTGACGAATCAGCTTGAGGCTCCAGGATTCCTGGTCTGCCCCCGTGAGACGAAGAACATACCATCCCGCGCCGGTAGGACCCTCTCCGAGCGGTACTTGTTGCGAAGCTGCAACGGCACCTCCTCGGCGAATCTCCCTTCCGGCGGCATCCAAAAGTGTCCAACCCGACAGGTCGACAAGTGTGGTCACCAACATCTCCTGGCCCGCCGTCCATGGGTGGGGGCCGAAACGGAAGGGCATGTCTACGAGAAGCTCGCCGACACCGATGGTACTGGTGTCCGGGGAAATGACCGTCACCTCCTGAACGGATTGGTCCGAACAGACCCCGTCCTCGCTGGTCGCGGTCAAGATCACCGTGTAGGTGCTGTCTGTGGGAAATTCGTGCGTGGGCGACTCTTCCGTCACCGGCGGTGTTCCGTCGCCAAAGGTCCAGAAGTAGGAGCCCGCCCCGCTGGATTGGTTTTCAAACGGCACCGGCCCATTCTCGGTGTACCAGGGGTCTTCCACGAAGAAATCCGCCTGCACGGGTTCCGAAATGTCCGCGGCACTGCGCGGAAGAATGGTGTATCCGTTTACAAACGGGGCCTCGAGGTCGCGCTGACCGCCGATTCCGGTCACGCCGAAAATTCCAATGGGGGGCTCGGTCCCAAAGAGGTCCGTGTCGGCATCCACCACCATCAGGTACAAAGCAGCCCCCGTGGACACATATACCTCGAATTGCGGAATTTGATTGGTCCAGGCTTCGGGATTCACGAGCTCCACACACTTGAGCCTGACCAAGGCGCTTTCCGTTTCTTCGGACAACTCGTTGACCAACTCTGGTTCATTGAGTGGCTCACCCTGGGTCGCAAGAATCAGGGTGTCCACCAGGATCTGGGCCAAGCCCTGGAATTGCTGTAACGAGCCGCGGATGCGGACGCTATCGCCCTCTTGAACGAGGTAGTTGAAGTTGTCGACTGGGCTGAAAACCTCAATGCCGGCCGTCGGGTCGATGATGGTAAAACGAAGTCCGCTCGGATAGGTGTTGAACCCGTGGACCACACCTCGCAACTCACAGGGAACCAACAAACTATCCAACACCCCATTTCCATCG